>Ga0181519_10004067_pt1 | contig 11906 bp, 6 predicted proteins | sample PEATcosm2014_Bin_26_FD_121102 | JGI IMG/M metagenome (GOLD analysis project Ga0181519, IMG submission 121102) | Peatland microbial communities from MTU Mesocosm Facility, Houghton, MI, USA - PEATcosm2014_Bin02_10_metaG | ecosystem: Environmental > Terrestrial > Soil > Wetlands > Peat | place... | reverse complement strand
CATGCCGACTCGATTTCCTTGGTGCCCAGGCGATGGCCGGCGACGTTGATAACGTCATCGACGCGTCCCAGAATCCGGAAGTAACCGTCCACTGCCAGCACTGCTCCGTCGGCAGCAAAGTAGGGCCAGTCTTGCCAGTTCTTGCTGTCTTTATTCTTGCAGTACTTGGCATAGTACTGGGATACGAAGCGCTCGCGATCGCCCCAAATGGTTTGCATGATTCCGGGCCAGGGGTTCCGAATGCAGATGTTCCCAGCCTTGCCCGAACCGGCGTGCACTTCCTCTCCCAATTCATCGATGATGATGGGATAGATGCCCGGCATACCCGGGCCCGCGCTGCCGGGCTTCATGGGATCGAGTGCCGGCTTGGTCGTACACAGGAATCCGCCGTTCTCGGTTTGCCACCAGGTGTCCACGATGACCGCCTCGCCTTTGCCCACCGTTTCGTAATACCAGCGCCAAACTTCTGGCTCGATGGGTTCGCCCACCGTGGTCATGTGCTTGAAATGGTAGTTGTACTTGCTGGGTTCATCGTGACCCGATTTGCGCAACATGCGAATGGCCGTGGGCGAAGTATGGAAGATGTTGACGTCCAGGCGCTCGGCGATTCTCCATACTCTGCCGGCGTCAGGATAGGTCGGCACCCCTTCATAGAGGACGCTGGTTGCTGCCAGCGCTAAAGGTCCATAGACGATGAACGAGTGACCGGTAATCCAGCCGATGTCGGCCATGCACCAGTACACGTCAGTTGGGTGAATGTCCTGGATGTATTTGGAGCAACCGGTCACATAGCTGAGGTAGCCGCCGGTGCGGTGTTGGCAGCCTTTCGGCTTTCCCGTGCTGCCGCTGGTGTACATAAGAAACAGCGGCGCTTCCGCATCCATGGGAACCGGAGGTACGATTACACCCGAATAGTTGGGCAGTATCTGGTCAACCCAGAAATCGCGCCCTTCTACAAACGGCGAAGCAGTCGCACTCTGGCCGGCATGACGCCTCCAGACCAGCACCTTTTCTACCGTGGTGCCTTCCTTCTTGGCCATTTCCAGGGCGATATCGGCGCCGGCTTTGTGGTCCAGCATCTTGCCATTGCGATAGTAGCCATCCATGGTGATCAGCACCTGGCTGCCGGAATCGGCGGCGCGCATGCCGCAAGCCTCGCCGCTGAAGCCTCCGAACACCACCGAGTGGATGACCCCCAGGCGAGCACACGCCAGCATGGTAATCGGCAGCTCGGGAACCATGGGCATATGAATAGTGACGCGATCGCCGGCTTTCAGGCCGCAGAACTCGCGCAGCAGGGCCGCAAATTCATTCACTTTCACGTACAGTTCGCGGTAGGTAACGGATATGGTCGCCTCGGACTCCGGCTCGGGAACAAAGATGAGGGCCGCTTTGTTCTTGTACTTGTCGAGATGCCGGTCCACGCAGTTATACGAGGCGTTCAGCTTGCCGCCTACGAACCATTTCCAGAATGGTGGATCGCTGGTGTCGAGCGTGGTGTGCCAGTACTGGTCCCAGCTCAACAGATCTGCGTATTCGCGGAAGCACTCCGGGAAATTTTTCTCGCTGAAACGTTCGTTGATGTCGGGATCGGATAGATTTGCCTGCCCGATGAATTTCGCGGAGGGATAATAGTATTCTTCTTCCCGCCAATGGACTGCGATCTGAGCTTCGCTGGTCTGCGCCACCGGATTCTGCTGCTGAGGGGTTCGAGCCATATCAAGTCACTCCTTGAATACTGATTTGATCGTAAAGTTTGCGCTAATACTGTACCGCGTCGGGCCAACCGCTGCAGGCATTTCTCCGCAGCTTCACTGCTCCAGCGTCGACAGATCGCCGATCTCGGTCCCTGTCTCTTGTGCCTTGAGCAGGCGCCGCATGATCTTTCCGATCGCGTCTTGGGCAATGCAGCCACGAACTTGATGGACGAGGGCGTTGCAATCGGACCCATCTCGCGCCTGACGTGATCGATCAGACTCGCCAGTAGTGTGTCCGACGCCTGATGGCCAGCGCGCAATTGCACGAACGCCACAATGGCCTCGCCCTTCAACGGGTCGGGAATCCCGATGGCTGCAGCTTCGGCAATTGCGGGATGCGAGACCAGAGCGCTCTCCACTTCGGCTGTCCCAATGCGATGTCCCGCAACGTTCAGCACGTCGTCGGCGCGGCCAATCACGGAGATGTAGCCGTCCTCGTCTTTCATGGCCAGGTCGCCGGTGATGTAGCAGCCCGGTAGTTCCAGCCAGTCCTTTTCGAAGCGGGCGGGGTCGTTCCAAATGGTCCGCATGAACTGCGGGAACGGGCCCTTCAGAATCAGCCGACCGCTAACGCCAGGGGCCACGGGCTTGCCATTAACATCGACGACGTCGGCTTCGCAGCCAGGCAGCGCCAGGCCAGCCTTGCCCGGCCGCATCGGCATCGTTACCGGCGTTCCCAGCGCAGGGCCGCCGAGTTCAGTCTGCCACCAGTTATCGACCACGTAGCCCCACTTGCCGTCGCCGGCCAGGTAGGTCTGCGCCCAGCGCCAGGCCTCGGGATTCAGCGGCTCGCCTGCGCAGGCGATGACCCGCAGGCTGGTGAGATCGTGTTTCTGTGGCAGGGCCTCGCCGTAGCGCATGAACATCCGCAGCGCCGTGGGCGCGGTGAACATCTTGGTCACGCCGTACTTCTCCACAATCTGCCAGGCGATGGACGGATCGGGATAGTCGATTGCGCCTTCGCGGAAAAGCGTGGTGACGCCCGCGCACAGCGGCGCGTAAACAATATAGGAGTGACCGACAATCCAGCCAATGTCCGACGTGCACCAGAACAGGTCGCGCTCGCCGACGTCGAAGAAGGACTTCAGATAATAGGTTGTGCCCACCATGAAACCGCCGTGCACATGGACCACGCCTTTCGGCTTGCCGGTCGTGCCCGAGGTGTACAGGATGAACAATGGATCTTCCGCATCCATGTCTTCGGCAGGACAGTCGGGGGAGAACTTCATCAACTCGCGAAAGTCAACTTCGCGAGCGCTGGCCGGTGCGAATGCCTTGGGATCGCGGGTGAAGACGACAACTTTCTCCACCGTCTCCAGGCCGTCGAGCGCCTCATCCACAATGCACTTCAGGGCAACCGGTTTGCCGCGGCGAAAGCCCGCGTCGCCGACGATTACGACCTTGGCTTGCGCATCCTCAATGCGATCGCGCAGCGAGGTGTGTCCCAGGCCCGCATACACCACCGAGTGAATCGCGCCGATGCGCGCGCACGCCAGCATCGAGATGGCGCCCTCTACCGTCAACGGCATGTAGATGACGACGCGATCGCCCTTCTTCACGCCCAGCGACTTCAATCCGTTGGCGAAGCGGCACACGTCGCGATACAGCTGGCGGTAGGTAAAGATGCGCTCCGTGCCATCTTCGCCGAGCCAGATGAACGCAGCCCGGTTGGCGTTTTCAGAGTTGGCATGACGGTCGAGCGCGTTGACCGTGATGTTGGTTCGGGCGCCCGTGAACCATTGGTGATGAATGCCGTCCCACTCGAAGACCTTGTTCCACGGCTTGCTCCACACGAACTGCCGGGCGGCTTCTGCCCAGAAGGCATCGGGATCGCGCCGAAAGCGCTCCCGCTCTGCGGGCCAGTCTTGCAGCAGCGCTTGCTCCTTCACGATTGCCGGTGCGGGATATTCGTCGATGGCGTTTGCCGCCTTCGTCACTTCCACTGCTTCCGCTAACTTGGTCACGGTACCCATAATGAGGACACTCCTTACAAGCCTATGAAGTCAGATAAACGTGTGAGGCCCAAAACGTTTGGGCCGGGTCCCTATGAGTCCCGGCCCAATAAAACCCATCAAACATGCTTGGGACGCTTTGCCAGGCACTCGGCGACCAGCGCAATCAATGCCAGCACCGCAGCCGTATAAAACGCCATCTGGTAATTGTGATATTTGTCGAACAGCTTGCCGCCGATGCGGCCGCCGAGAAGGCCAGCCACGCCCCACGCGGTAAACAGCATCCCGTAGTTAATTCCGGCATTTTTCGTACCCCAGAAATCGGCAGCGGCTGCGCCGTTTACGGACAACTGCGTGCCGTAGCACCAGTACACAATGAACAGCATCACGAAAAGGCCCACGACGTTGCCGCCCACGGCATAGAGAATGGGCATCGCCACCATCGAGATGCCGATCATCAGGCGCAAGACATTGATGCGGCCCAGGTGGTCTGACATCCAGCCGGAGAGAATACGTCCGGAAGCGTTGCCGACTGCGCCTACTACCAGACCGAGAGAAGCCAGCATGGTGCTGGGGATGCCCACACTCTTGGCGAAAGGCACCAACTGGCTGATGACCATCAGACCTGCCGTGCAACCGAGTGCGTAGGCCAGCCACATGAAGTAAAAGGTCGGCGTGCGCAGCGTCTCGCCCGGCGAGAAGTCGTAGGTGGTCGCAGCAGCTTTCGAACTCGAGGCCGGCGTCCAGCCCGCAGGCTTGTAACCGGCGGGAGGGTTCTTCAACAGGAATGCGCCAATCACGGTCATCACCAGGAAGATTGCTCCCAGGATCTGGAAGGTGGTGCGCCAGCCGAAGTTCGGGATCAGGTAGCTGGCGGACAAGGGCCCAAAGATGGCTGACCCAGCTCCATAACCACCGACCGCCAATCCCACCGCGAGACCGCGCTTGTCCGGAAACCATTTGGACATGACCGGAATCGGCGTGGAGTAGCCGAAGCCGTTGCCCAAGCCTCCAATCACGCCAAAACAAATAAACAGGTACATGAGGCTGGTGGTGTAAGCGCACAGGAAGAAGCCGATACTCACCAGGACACCGCCGGTGAGCGAGATCCAGAAGGGCCCCAACTTATCCTGCAATCGCCCGGCAACAACAAACGTGAGAGCAAACACCGCCACGGCGATGGTGAAGATGGTGGAGGTATCCGCGCGTTTCCAGTGGAACTCTTTCTCCAAGGGAGCTACAAAAACGCTCCAGGCATAGAGCGTGCCCAAGGCAAGATTCATCATCATGCCGCCAATAACCCGCCACCAACGGTTCAATCCGGTGTCACCGATCTCAACCGATCCGGCCGACTGCGTTGCTATCGCCATTTCCTATCTCCTTTAGCCAGCGCCGAGAGATGAGCGCTGGGCTCCGTCGTCGTCAATCAGGGTATTCAGGGCCTGGAACTGGTTCCGCTGTCCGCGTGAGAAGGTCTTGCAGAAATTGCCCCGGGGGCCCGGCTGTCTATCGGCGAGTTGACCTCCCACAGTTTCGAGCTACCAAATCTACTAGCCTGGTCTGGGCAGGACCGAGCCGGGTACAGGACCGTTGGCGGGAAGCGACATGGGGTAGAGGAGAGTGGTCCAGGCTTCTCCTGACGGGTGCTTGCGCCAGCCAGAACTTGGATTCTGACCGCCCGGCTGTCGAACGAGCGTTCGTTAGCCAAGCCCGACAGGCAGAAGTCGTAAGACCTCGCTTCCCGCCTTTGTTGAGCCGTTGTGGACGGGATTGTCCTTCGCCCCACTGGCTGCGGTCTGTGACCTGAGATACGGGCGCATGTGACCTGCATCACCACACACCTGTTCGTCAGCCGTGATTCCCGTCTCTCGTACTTCCCATGCCGGCCCGCCCCCAACCCGGCAGCAGGCCTTTCCAGAGGTCAATGTTGCCAGCCTGGGCAATAAGAGGGAATCCTACTTATGGGGGATGTGAAAGACGCCCAAGGTGATAGCATAGAAAGTAACGTCGGAGGGCATGTGGGATCACCTTACGGCTTTGAGCTGGTTGAAAATTGTGTAATCTGCAAACTCCGTAGCGACAGTTTCTTTTGCTCTCTGCCCAAGACCGCGCTGGAAGCGTTCGACCGGATCAAATATTCCGCGGCCTATCCCGCGGGTGCGGTGCTGTTTGTGGAAGGTCAGTCGCCGCGCGGAATCTACATGCTGTGCAAAGGCCGGGTGAAGCTCTCCACTACTTCCGCCGAAGGCAAGACTCTCATCCTGAAAATTGCGCAACCCGGCGAGGTGCTGGGAATGCACGCCACGGTCTCCGGCACGCCCTACGAGATCACGGCGGAAACCGGCCAGCCCTGCCAGTTGAATTTCGTCAAGCGTGACGATTTCCTGAACTTCTTGCAGAAACATGGCGACGCGTGCCTGAAGGCTGCCCAGCACTTGAGCAAAGACTGCCAGAGCGCCTATCAGCAGATCCGCAGCCTGGGGCTTTCGCATTCCGCTCCGGAGCGCCTGGCCCGCCTGCTGCTGGAGTGGACCGCAACCACCCATGACCAGCCCGAACCCAAGGTCAAGCTGGCGCTGACTCATGAAGAGATCGCGCAGATCATCGGTACCTCACGCGAGACCGTAACGCGCGTCCTGGCGGACTTCCGCAAGCGTCAGGTTGCTGTCCTCAAGGGATCTACTCTTACCATTCGCAACAAGTCGGTCCTGGAAAAGCTGGTCGGCGCGTAAGGAAGCTGGCTGACCAAACTCACCGACGTTGGCCCCATTCAAGAATCTCGCCTGCCGCTAACACTACGGACGACAACTTTCCACTACCTTTTGCGCTTGGTGAACCAACTGCGGCAAGCGGAGCCGTGCGCCGTCAGATAGCCGGTTGCCAACTTCGAACGACCAGCCCTCGAGCGTAATGCAGATCGCTTCCGGCGCATCGCCGTAAAGCTGCTGCGCGGCCGAAAGCAAAGAGGATGGTGTCAGCTGGTGGGTGAGGCCGCCCGGAGCGTTGCCTGGCAGGACGCGGGTCTGGCGAATCGTTCCCGGCTTCTCTGCCGACGCGGCGTCGAGAAACAGCACAAAGCCGCAGCGCGAAACGTCCTCCGCCATTTCTGGAGTGAGTTGCTGAGTGCCTATTACTTCCACCTCGGGATCATCACGGTAATGCTGTTCGAGTTGGTGTGCCGCATGACATCCCACGGCATCGTCACCGCGCAACAGATTTCCATAGCCAATGATCAGGGTCCCGGTCACAGTGGAGTCTCCAGAAGGTCGGCGAAGAATTACCCGTACTTCTATCAATATTCTGTTCCGGGGAAGCTGGATGTGCGATGCCTCACGTGGCAGCGTGACGGCGTCGGTTCCTACGGCTTATTCTTTCCCGGCAGGCCCGCCGGGTTTTCATGGGTACGCTCGCGGAAGCGGGCCTTCATGCCGGTTGCGAGCGAAATAGCGTTCTCACCGTACTTCTCGCGGAGGCGGTCGGCGGCGGACAGTGCCTGGGTCCACTTCTCGTGGGCGCGGTGCCCGACCAGGCCGATCTGCTCGCTCTCTTCTTCGAAATGCGAGGCATGAACTCCCAGCAGGCGAATCGCATCGCCCTTCCAGTTGGCGCGAAAGAGCTGGCGGATCGCAGCAAATACTTCGGAATCGACCGAAGTGGGCTGCTCAAAGGTATGAGCCCGGGTGATGGTTTGAAAAGCCGTATTACGCAGCTTCAGTTGCAGCGTGCGGGCGTGCAGTTTCTGCTCGCGCAGGCGGCGGCAGACCATCTCGGAAAGACGCGCCAAAGTTGATTCCAACTGTTGCGCCTCGCTAGTGTCATGCGAGAAGGTGTGCTCGTGGCTGATGGAGCGCGGTCCTTCGTTGGCGCCGATGTCAGCATCGAACCAGGCGCCGGCGTCGCGGCCACGCGCTTTGCCGGAGAGCGCGAGCCCCAGTGCACCGAAATTGTGTTCCAGCCAGCGCTCGTCGCGCGACGCCAGATCGCCCACCTTGACGATGCCTTGGTCCTTCAGCCGCTGCTCCATCACTTTGCCGACGCCGGGAATTTTGCGCACATCGAGCGGCGCGAGAAATTCGACTTCCCCGCCGGGCACAATCCAGAGCACGCCGTTGGGCTTCGCCTGGTCGGAGCAGACTTTCGCTACCAGACGCGAGGTGCCAATGCCGATGGAGCAATTCAGTTGCGTGTCATTCTTCATCGCCAGGTGAAGCGCGTGGGCGGCGCGCATTGGCGGTCCATGCAGGCGATCGGTTCCGGTCATGTCTACATAGGCTTCGTCGATGGAGACCATCTCCAGCTTGGGCGAGAAACGGTTCAGGACTTCGTAGACCTTCGCGGAGTAATCGCGATAGCGGTCGGGATGTCCATCGACGAAGATAGCTTGCGGACAGAGCTTGGCTGCGGTCCGCAGCGGCATCGCCGAATGCACGCCGAACTTGCGTGCGGCGTACGATGCAGCCGATACCACGCCACGCTCGTTGGGACGCCCGCCGACCACTACCGGTTTGCCCTTCAGGGACGGGTCGAACAGCTCCTCGACCGAGACGAAGAAGGCATCCATATCGACGTGAAAAATAGTGCGGTGCGCCGAGACCATGCTGAGCGCGATTGTAGAGCAAAACCATCTCTTGCAGCCCACCCTTCGGCTGCGCTCGGGGCAGGCTCCCTGTCGCCAACAGAAGTCGACAAGGGCGGGGGCACCCGCGCTGCGGTGGCGCTTGTTACGGCGCGAAGTAGCCGGAGATGTCGAGGATCAGCTGCGTCAGTCCAGCGGCGTAGGCGTCGATGGAGCCGTTGTTCGTCGGCACGATGGCCATGTTCGACGTGATGAAGCCATCGTAAGCGTTCAGCGTCGAGACTACCGGCTGCTGCTCGCCGTCGGGCCACAGCGTGAGATAAGGCATAGAGCCCGGCGGCACGACGGTCGCATTGAAGACGTAGGCCGCGGCATTGGCTGGCGGAGCACAGGCGCTGCCCACCACATTCACCGTTTTCTCATCGATGAATTGGCCGCCGCTCTGGCGGGTGTCCAACACGCGGCAGGGCGCAACGGGATACAACGACAAGCCGCCCGTTCCCGGCGCAGCGAAGTAGCCGTCGATGTCGACCAAGAGGTTGGTACTGTTGCTGTGAGCGTAGAAGGCAGTTGCGTTTTCGCTGCCCGCTGGGACGATGGCCGCATTGGCTACGACCGTTCCGGTGTCGTCGTTGAGGGTGGAGACGACAGGCTGCGTCTCGCCCTTGGGCCACACGGTCAGATAATCCAAGCCGCCAGCGGACGGAAGGACGGTGACGTTGAAGGAATAAGCTGTGGCGCTGCTGGGAATCCCGCAACTTCCTGCAATCGAATAATCGCGCTCCATTCCTGCTTGAAGCAAGCCTCCATCGCCGTTGCGAGTGTCGACGATGCGGCAGGGCGTCAGAGGGTAGAACTGATACGTTCCGCCGGGCGGCGCAAAGTAGCCATTGATGTCGAGAATCACGTTGGTCGTATTCGTCACGAATACGCTAACCAACCCTGATAGTACGCCCGCAGGTACTATTGCCGCGTTCGCCTTAATCCGGCCATCCAGAGAATTCAAGTTCGAGACGACCGGCTGCCCCTCGCCCGTCGGCCAGATCGTCAGGTAGCTGAGTGGGCCCATCGGCACCACAGTGACGTTCAGCGAATAGGCAATAGCGGACGCGGGAATGCCGCATGGGTTGTCGCTCTCCGAAAGCGGAAAGGCGCGCGACGAGTTGCCCTGAATCGCCGGGCCGCCGAAGTTGCCGTACGAGTTACGCGTATCTACTACCCGGCACGGCGGCACCGGCACGAACTGCACTGCCGTAGGCACCGGGTTCACCATCTGCGACAGCACGCCGCTACTGCCCTTGTAATTGCTGTCGCCGGAATAGGTCGCCATGATCGCATTGGTTCCTGTCAGCAGCGCTGACGTGATGCACGTCGCGATTTGCGCGCTTACCGGCACCGCGGTGCAGCCGGAAATCCCCCCTCCATTCTCGGAAAAACCGACCGTCCCCGTAGGCGACGGCGGTCCCGCGGGGCCTACCGTCGCCGTGATCATCACCTGCTGGCCGAAGGTGGAAGGATTGGGCGCGCTTGTCACCGCAGTGGTGCTGACGAGTGGCCCGCCGACCACCTGCACAATCGGCTGTGAGAGACTTTCCGCCAGGGTTGGTGAGCCCTGATACAGCGCCATCAGGGTATTGTTGCCAATGGCCAGTGTTGAATAGCTAACGACCGCTACACCTGAATTGTTCAGCCGGCCTATGGCGATCCCAACGCCGTTGGCAACGAACAACACGCTGCCGGTTGGCAGCGAGCCATCCTGCGCCGTGACGGCGCCCGTCATGGTAACGTTCTGTCCTGGCGTCGATGGGTTAGGGGCCGTCGTCAATACCGTGGTTGTTGCAACCAGGCTTGGCGTCGTCAAATTGAAGACGGCGCCGCAGCCATAAGGAGCGTTACACGTTGAGTTGTTGCCGCCCACGGACGTAGTCCCGAATAGCAGTCCGTTGGGACCTTGCACCAGTCCGGCCCACGGCCCGATACCATCAGAGCAGCCTTGCTCCGTACAAAAGTTGTGCAGCGTGTTCAGCGTGCCGCTTGGGGTGATGCGGAAGACTGTGCCAAAGCCGCCGGACCCGCCCATGTTGGTTGTTCCATAGAGGTTGCCGTCGCTGGCTGGCAGCAGTGCGGCCTGCGGACTGGCGCCGTCCTGCCCGCCGAAGTTGTACAGCGTGGTCAGCGTACCGCTCGGGGTAATTTTAAAAACCGTGCCACAGTAGTTTTCGGGGAGACAGGTTTGGTGGGCGCCGGCCGCTGACGTCGTGCCATAGAAGTTACCGTCACTGCCTTGCACTACTGCGGCAAGAGGATAGGCGCCGTCTGCACCGGTGAAGCTATGCAGCGTGGTCAGCGTCCCGCTTGGCGTGAGTTTGAAAACCGTGCCACAGCCATAGAAGTCGCAGACGCTGAAATTCCCTCCTTGTACGGTCGTCCCGTAGAAGTTCCCGTCTGCGCCTTGCATCAGTCCTACGGGGCCGTAGCCGTCTGGACCGGCGAAGTTGTACAGCGTGGTCAGCGTGCCGCCTGGGGTGATTTTGAAGACCGTGCCTTGGTTGTTAGCACCGCCAGCGCCGGCTACACCGTAGAAGTTCCCGTCGCTGCCTTCGGTCAGCCCCCCTTTTGGAGGGGCTGCGCCGTCCGCACCGTTGAAGTAGTGCAGCGTAGTCAGCGTGCCGCTCGGAGTAATCTTAAAGACCGTTCCGCCGCCATAGCAGGTTAGGGAAGGGCCTGCTAGAGAAGCAGTGAGGTGAAAGGTTCCGGTGGTGCAGAAAGTCGTGCCGTAGAAATTTCCGTCGCTGCCTTGCACTAATGCCTCTGGGGCGATGCCGTCCGGACCGGAGAAGCTGTAGATCACGGTCAGTTTGCCGGCAGGCGTCATCTTGAAGATCACGCCGCAGCCATTAGAGTCGCAGGTGCTAAGGTTCCCTCCCAGAAAGGTTGTCCCGTAGAAGTTTCCATCCGCGCCGGCCGTCAGGGAGCTTGGTTCAAAACCGTTGGCATCGTCGAAGGCTGCCAGCGGAGTCAAGGTTTGCGGGGGCGAAGCAATCGCCAACGCGACACACAACAACATCAACCAGATGATGTTCGATGAGGCACATCGACCGAATGAGGGCCGGTTATCAGTGCGCATGGACTTGTCCCGAAATCATTTTGCCGCGACCGCCTGCGTTGCCTCAAGCATCGCAACATTGCAGCCCGGACACACCGGCGGCACGGGATCTCCGGTTCAAACCTGGGACCGCCGAATCAGACACAGTTGCGAGGAACCCTTGATAAGAACACTAACGTGCAGCGGCAGCAAGCTCTTCTTGAGGTCAAGCCCATTCCGGGAATGGAAATGCATTTTGGCACCTTCGTAATCTTGACTCGATTCTGGTGCAGTCGAATACTGGACGGTTAGGGTGGGATCCGCTCACTCCTGGCGCTTCTGCCTTTTCTCAGATAGCCAGTATCCGGTAACCAGTTGTCGGTTGTCAGTTGCCGGAGGGGTCGGAGGGCAGTTCTCAGAAAACCAACTGCAAGTGCTTGTTCCGCAGTGGTTTGCGGATAAAGTTAGTGGAATGAATACTTTGCGTGGAAAGGCGCAAGTCATTAATAATAATATACTTAGACCGTTAGCTAACT
>Ga0181519_10004064_pt1 | contig 11908 bp, 8 predicted proteins | sample PEATcosm2014_Bin_26_FD_121102 | JGI IMG/M metagenome (GOLD analysis project Ga0181519, IMG submission 121102) | Peatland microbial communities from MTU Mesocosm Facility, Houghton, MI, USA - PEATcosm2014_Bin02_10_metaG | ecosystem: Environmental > Terrestrial > Soil > Wetlands > Peat | place... | reverse complement strand
CGCGCGCAGGTCGTCCGGAAGATGTCCGGCCAGGCCCACGACGACCACTTCCCCGCCCGTCAGCCGGGCCGTGGCCGCCTCCACCGCCCGCCGCCCCCAGGGCGTGTTCGCCAGGCCGAAGACGAGCACGGCCAGCAGCAGAGCCGATGCGGCCAGCGCGATCAGCGCAATGGCCGTGCCGGCAACGATACGGCGCCCGGGCGGCAGGGGAATGCGCATCAAAAGGCCTGGCCCAGTCCCACGTATACCTCGAAGGTATCGCTGCCCGGCTGCTTGTTCACGGGAACGGCCACGTCAAGCCGTATCGCGCCGATGGGCGTGTAATAGCGCATGCCCAGGCCGCCGCCCACGTACACCTTGGTCTGCAGGGGCACGCTGGTCGTGCCCACCTGCCCCGCGTCGACGAAGGCGGCCATGCCCCAGTCCCCCATGAGACGCTGGCGCAGCTCGATGGTTCCGGCGTCGATGGAGGTGCCGCCGATCGGCCTTTGGTCGGGAAACTGCGGGCCGATCGACTGGAAGCGGAACCCGCGCACGGTCGTGCTGCCGCCGCCGTAGAAGCGCTGGTCGGGCGGCAGCGAAAATGGCGCGGCGCCGATCGCCGATCCCATCAGCGCGCGCAGGGCGATGACGCTGCGCCCGGCTCGCGTCCAGCCCAGGGAGGCCAGGTCGAAATACGTCGAGGCATTGGCCTGGAGAATGACGAAGGTGGCGTTGTTCGGCCCGAAGGATTCGGTGGGCGCCACCGTGAGCGTTGCCCGCACGCCGCGCACGGTGTCGTCGAGCGGGTTGCTCACGCCGGTGTTGTTGAACTGGCCGCTAACGGGCAGTCCCAGCAGGGTGTAATCGCGGGTCAGGCCTTCCTGCAGGATGCGTTCGCGCTCGCCCGTTACTCCGAGCCCCGCTGTCCAGAGCGTAGAGGATTTGCGGTTGAGCGACACGCCGCTCATGAGGGCATCCTGGTCGTACGCTTCGAGCTTCTGGTTGATCGCGCCCACGTTCAAGGCGAGCGACTGGTCGCGCTGGCCGAAATCGGGCTTGATCAGCTGGGCCGTGACGTTGTAACCCAGGCCCTGGCTGGCCGTCCCGCCCAGGCCGGTTGCCGCCGCCGACAAATTGAGCTGCTCGGCATCGCCCAGCAGATTGCGCTGCGACCAGGTGATCTTGGCGCTGCCGCCCAGGTCCGTCGAATACGCGGCGCCCAGGCCCACGCCGTGGCGGGCCCGCTCCTGCAGGTCGAAGATCAGCGCGATGCGCCCCTGATCATCGAGGGTGTCGGCATTGCGGACGGTGACGCCGGAGAACACGCCCAGGGCCAGCAGATCGGTGCGGGTCTTCTCGATGCGGCTCGGGCTGAAGCGCTCGCCCGTATGCACCAGGAGTCGCCGGCGGACGAAATCCTCGCTGACCCGGCCCAGGCCGTTCAAGCGGATCTCGCCGATATCGGCGCGCGGCCCCGCATGCGCCAATATGGTCACGTCGAGCACATGGTCCTGCGGATCGGCCACGGCAACCGGGGCCTCGACGCTTGCCAGCGGATAACCGGCCTCCCCGAGCGCGGCGCGCAGGCGCGACTGCGCATTCAGGACATTCGATGCCACCGCGACATCGCCGCTGGCAATGCCGAGCTGGTCGCGCACAGCGTCGGGAACGTCGCCATCGATCGCGATCTTGCGCAGCCGGTACAAGGACCCGAGTTCAAAGCCCACCTGGATGTCGGCGGACTCGCCCTTGGGCAGGGCTGCGATCTCGTCCACGAGATCCGGATCGTCGAGCGCGTGCCCGGCGATGGTGATGGCCACCGCGCCGTCGTAGTACCCGTAGCCGTGCAAGACCACCGTCAGGCGCTCCACGTCCTGGCGTGCGCGGCCCACCAGCACGAACGGCGCGACCGGCCCTTTCTCGCGCAAGGACTCCAGCTGGGACGTGCCCTTGATGGCCGCGTCGAGCTCGGCGTTTTTCGTCGCGGCAAAACCCACCTTGTACGCCTGCGGATCGGCCGCATGGCAGGGCGCGAGCGCAATCTGGGCGGCGAGCGCTGCCGCGAGAACAAGGCGAAGGGAGTGTGGATTCAATTTCGGATCGTTTCTGGCTTCGAGGCCATGCCGATTGCAGGGTCTTCCCGGGCGCATGCCAGCAGGCTCGAACCCCGCAGAGCATATAGGTGCCGGGCCGACCGCTTTTGTTACGGGCCGGGGTGGCCACTGGCGGCTTGCCATGGGAATCTCGCCGTGTTTGAACAGACCCCGTCCCTTGCACGCCTTCATCTGCCCTTCACAATCTCCGCCTAGAGTCATCGCCAGGAACGTGCAGGAACACTGGAGCTTGATGGCACGCTGGAACCCAATCGGGAGGACGTCGCATGAATAAATCGCTGATTGCCATTGCCGTGTTCGCCGCGGTGTCCGGAGCAGTTCAGGCGAACGATACGTCCCAGGATTTTGCATTCAAGCCGGATACCCTGGTGCTGACCCGCAGCGTTTACGAGGGCACGCCGTCCTTGCTGGTTCCCGGGGTAACGGTCCTGCCGCCGGGTTGCGTACCCCTCACCGCCAACGTTGCCCTGATTGCCGGCGGTACCACGCCGGTAGCGGTGACGTGCACTGCGCCGACCGTCGATGCAAGCTATCCGACCGTCTTCGAGAACGCTGCCGCCGACGGCCACTTCGGAATCACCTCGCCCATCTTCCTCGACAACCTGACGACGGACGGCCAGCTGCTGGGCTCCTTGGCAATCCCGACGGATCGGATCGTCACGAGCTTCAGTTCGAAATCCGAACTGGCGGTCAACCGATCCGTGGACCGGAAATCCCTTACGTTCATGGGCTACCGCGGTGGGCCGGGATTTGCAACCGCCGTCAACGTCTTCGACGTCTCCAACGGCAATACGCCCGGTCTCATAGACCCGACGAATGCTGCCGTCGGACAGTATTACCGGTCCGTGGCGGAGGTCGATGCGCATGGACACCTGCAGATCACGGAGGGCAATGCCTACAGCGGAGACAATGGCCGCGGCGCGATCAAGGGGCACGGCCTGTATTACCTCGTGGGCAACGACAACAGCGGGAATCTCTCCAAAAAGCAGACGTCGACGACGATCGTCGGCGAGGAGCTCGTGCATGCGACGGGTGTCGAACTGCTGGTTCCGGGGCAGACTCCGCCAGTTCCACCCAATATCAGCAAAATCGGCGACTTCGAAATCACGCAGGTGATCGAGCCGTCGACCGGGCTACCCTACGCGGCGGACAAGCCCGGCAAGGACGACAATTTCCGCGGCATTACCATCTTCAACGATACTTTGTATGTCACGAAGGGCAGCGGCGGCAACGGCATCAACACGGTCTACCAGGTGGGCAGCGCAGGCACCCTGCCCAGCGGCGACACGGCAAGCCTCGCGACTGTGCCGATCACGATACTTCCCGGACTTCCCAATACGCTCGCGAGCGGCGTTTCGTCGACCGGCGTGGCAACCCCCGTCGCCTACCCTTTCGGGATCTGGTTCGCCAATGAAAAAACCCTCTACGTCTGCGACGAGGGCGACGGCACGCTCGTCAGCCCCCCCGTCGGTGGGAACGTTGCGGATGCCGCCAGCCTGGCAACGGCCGGTCTGCAAAAATGGATCCTCGTGAACGGCAAGTGGCAATTGGCCTACATACTGCAGGAAGGGCTGGACATCGGCATCCCCTACAGCGTTGCCAACTACCCCAGCACCCTGAACCCGGCGACCGGCGGATGCCGCAATATCACGGGCCACGTTGGCCGTGATGGCGTCGTGACGGTCTACGCCGTTACCTCGACCATCAGCGCCAGCGGCGACCAAGGTGCGGATCCGAACAAGCTGGTGAAGGTAACGGACCTCCTGGACGCGACGAGCCTGCCCTATCGTGCCGGCGATGAGACCCATGATTCGCTCGGGCGGTTCGTGACGATTCGGGCAGCCAAATCGGGCGAAGTGTTCCGGGGCGTCGCCCTGGCACCCCGCGACGATGGCGGCGACGACAACTTCTAGGGATTCCCAGGGGAGCATGCTGCGAGGCCGCCTGGTCTATAGCCCGGGCGGCCCCGTATCCGACTCTGCAATCGCGACGCGGGATGGAAGGGTCCGCCGTCCTACTTCTCGCCCACCGCGCGAACAAGCCAGGGACCTATGACGGTTTCGAAGATCCGGGCATCCGGCCAAATCGACCCCTGCCGTCCCAGGTGACCGCCCGCCGGATTGATCCACGCCTCTTTTGGCGCATCGCCCGACGCAAGCAAGGCGACGAGATCCGCCCAGGGCACCTGCGTGTCCTTCACCCCGCCGACCACCAGCATCGGCGCCGTCGGCTTGCCGAGCAGCCCTTCGGCCTTGAGAGAAAGTGGCGGCATCAGCGTGTAGAGATCGTCGGTGTCCTTTGCCCCGTCGACGACCGCCGCGAAGGCGGCCGCGTGATCGAACAGGTACTCGCGGTTGCCCAGCGTCTCCTCGCGGATGAACTTCGCCGTGAAGAACAGGTCTATCGGCGGCGATTGCGCCACCACGCCGACCAGGCGATCGCGTTCCAGTATGGCGAGCTTGCTCGCCCAGTACCCGCCGAAACTGACGCCATGGGCGGCGATCCGCGCCGGATCGACATCGGGTCGCGACCTGAGATAGTCGATCGCCTTCTGCAGGTAGCGCTCGGAATGCGGTCCGACCTTCAGCGGGGCCTGGCCGGTGCCAGGCCCGTCGACCGCCAGCACGCCCACCCCATGCGACAACAACGAGGCGTAGTTCTCCATTACCGTTTCCTTGCGCGAGTCCAGGCCCGATATGGCAAGCACCACAGGGACCCGCGTGCCGGGCGCGGTCTTGGGCAGGCGCAGATAGCAGACAACTTCCCCGTCCTCGAACGGCAAGCGCACGACTTCCAGCCTTGGGGTCATGAAACTCGCGTGGTGCAGGTAGGCGTCGATAGCGGCCCGGTAGGCCGCCTGCTTGCCAGGGGAGGCGGGCACCGGCCATTGCGCGAAGTAGAACAGCCGCCAGGCGCGCACATAGTTCGCGTCCTTCTCGGCGTCGGTGCCGCCCCGTGCGGCGGCGTCGAGATAGCGCTGGGCCACCGAGGAGAAGGCGCGCGCCCATTCGTCGCGGTCGCGCGTGCCGATCATTGCCAGCGCTTCACGCACGTCCGATGGCTGCAGGCCGATGACCGGGTAGGCGCCCTTGTCCGCGCGGGCCTGGGTCTCGACCTTGATTTCCTCGATGGTCCGCTCGGGGACCTGCGCCATGACCGCGACCGAAGCCGCGATGAGCATTGCCGCGCAAGAAACGTTGGAAAATTTCATTCGGCGTATACCTTCCTCGACAGCCGTGCTGGCTCCTGTGACCGGTTGCAAGCCCCGACCGCGTGGCTGCCAGGCAAGCCAAAGCCGTTGGTCGTCACCGGCCGGGCGAGGCCGGCTATGCGCCGCCCGACAGGCGGAATCGCAGATCGCCCAGCTTTTCGATCGAACTGACGATTTCGTCGCCCGCCTTCAGCCAGACCTGCTTGTCTTTCGGATACCCCAGGATGACACCGTGTGGCGTGCCGGTGAAGATGATGTCGCCGGGCTCGAGCGACCAGAAGCGCGACACGTAGGCGATGATCTGCTGCACATTGAATATGAAGTCGCTGGTGGAGGAGTTCTGGCGCAGGTCGCCATTGACGCGCGTTTCGATCTTCAGGTTATTCGGGTCTCCCACCAGGTCGGCCGAGACGAAGTGCGGGCCTATGGGCGCAAAGCTGTCGAGCGTCTTGCCGATCATCCACTGGCCGGCGGGCAACTCCAGTTGCAGGTCGCGTGCGGAAAAATCGTGTCCGGTGCAATAGCCGGCCACGTACGAGAGCGCGTCGGCCTCGGGAACATTGCGCGCCGTCTTGCCCATGACCACCAGCAGTTCGGTTTCGTAGTCGAACTTATAGGCCACCGATTTCGGCGGCAAGGGCAGTATGCAATTGTGCGCGGCCAGCGAATTGTTGAACTTGTTGAACAAAGGCGGCACGCGAGGCTCCGGCATGCCGGTCTCGCGGGCGTGCCGCCGGTAGTTCAAGCCGATGCAAACGATCTTTCCGGGGTTCGTGAACAGGCGGCCGTATTTTATGTCCGAGGCGGCGCGCATCATGGACCGAGCATCGCTCGACGTTGTCGCCGCATTGACCACCGCCTTGAGCCCCGCCGCATTGCCATCGCGCAACAACTCTTCCAAGGTCAGGGGTGCGGCCATGCCCAGGCGCCGACTGGCATTTCTCACGTCGACAATGCCCTGCCCGGTCTTGGCGCCCAGCGACTCGGAGCCGTCGTCATTGACCATGCTCAGCAGCGTCAACTGGCTCGGCATCTCACGGGGCCCCTGGTAGCGCCCGGATTCGGACGCCTCCCTGGCCGCCGCGATCGGCGCCGCCGACTCCATCGCCACCGCCACCGCAGCGCCGGTTCCCGCCAGGAAGTTTCGCCGACTGTTCATGTTTGGCCTCGATTCTTGTATTGCGGTCAATGCGCCCTTTGCCGGGCTACTCGTCGGAAGGCGACCGCGACATCGCCGGCGAGACGGCATCCATCCGACCGGATGGCGCGCTTCATGCAAAAAAAACCGCCCGTTACCAGCCACAGGTCTGATCGACCTTGCTCGTGTCGGCAAGATCGAACTGCAGGGTAACGGGGGCGCCATGCGCATCACTGGCGGAAATGGATAGGGTGTGCGCGCGCAGGATCTTCTTGAGCGCTTCAGCGGGGACAGACAGGGAGTTCTTGTCGCTCCCCGTTGACCATTGCTCCTTCTCTTCCCTGGCCGCATCGGTGCGGTAGCGAACGTCGACCTTGGGGTAGTAGGAGGTGCCATGAATCTCCTCGGGTTCGACGTACACAACCTTCAGGGCGATGCCGGGCCGCAGCCCGGCCGCCAGGAGCCGCCCCTTGCGCGAGGAGGAGTCGGCCGCGGAAGCGCAATCGACGATCAGGCTCGGACGCTCGGGGCTGGCGGCTTGCGGTGCGGCATTCGCGGCGCCTTCCAGGGTAAATCGCGTGTAGGAACTGCCGTCGGCCGCATCCGTTCTTTGCGATTGCTGCCAGGCGCGGGCCTCTCCGGACTGTTGCGGCGAGGGCGCCGGAATCGCGATGGCGGGCCACGCGACGAGCGCACAGAGCAGTAACGGCGCGATGGGTCTCATGTTTTCGCTCCAAGGTTGATGGAATTCGGGCGCGGCATCGGCTTTGATCGTCGCATGGGACGCTGTAGCATGCTCGGCGATGCAATCGGGAAGGTGCAACATGCGAAATTGGATCCTGTTTTCCTGTATCTCATTTGCACTGCCTTGCGGCGCATCGGCGCAGCAGGCCCCTGTGCAGGAGAAATTCTTCGCTGGACCGTCGACCGAAAAACCGGCGCCACGATCGGCACTCGAATCGACGCTCGAGGCCAAGGTAAGGGGCGCCTGGGATGCCCTGAAAAACAGGGACGCGAACGCCTACGCCCGCTTTCTCACGGAGGATTTTCATGCGGTGGAAATCGACGGCGACGGCGAGCGCCCGAGACGGCGCGTCTTGACCGAAGTCGAGAAGGTCCAGTTCAACACCTACCTCCTGCAGTTCTTCCTCGTGCAGCCGCTAGGGCCCGACTACGCCGCCGTGACCTACGAGAGCACGATGACGTTCCCCAGGAAATCCCTGCTTCGCCTGCGCAGGGTGTTCGTCGGTGAATTGTGGGCAAGACAAGGCGGAGACTGGAAAATGATGCGCTACCAGGAAACCCTGGTCCGTTAGCCTACGCCTTTTGCCATCGGGCGCAGCCGATCCGGCTGCGCCCCTGGCCAAAGACCGGGCCTGCGGTTTCGCATGGGCAGATGACCCGCGTGGCTGACGCTACTGCTTGCCGAAGATGCCGACGCAACCGATGGCCGACTGCGCCAGGCACAGCGGGCCTGTTCCCATCGGCACATATATCTGATTGTTGATCGGATCGGCAGCGACACTGTGCGAGTTGCCCTGCGTAGGCACATTTTGCAGCCATTGCCGGGTGCCGGCATCTATCACGCCCAGTACCGGTCCGGTGGGAAAACCTCCTGAGGCCAGATAGTAGTTATTGTCGCCCGGGTTGTACCAGGTCTGGTCCGTGTAGCCGATATTGTTGACCGTTTTCAGGACCTCGCCGGTCGTTCCGTTGATGATCACGGCAGAAGGCGCGAACGCGCGTCCATCGTGGTTGGCGCAACTTACGAGCACATCGGTGCCCGGTCCAAGGCTCACGCCCGTCGGCATGCAGTTGTAGATCGGGAAGCTGTTCGTGACGACCGGACCATACACGCCGCCCGGCAGCGGGTGCAGAGGATCGATCACATCGACGCTGCCAACCGTAATGTCGGCGACCGTGTTTCCGTTGGTCAACAGGAACGACTTGGTCGGCGGGTAATAGATCAGGCCGCCAAGTCCTGCGGGCCCTACGGAGCCCGTGCAGGCCGCGGGTGCAGCAACCGCCGGCGATGTGGAGCCCTGGACCTTGCAAAACGCGCCGCCCGTCTGCGGAGTCGGGGAATTCAAGAGCATGGGGCCGTGATGACAGGGAATCACCGGGTTCAGGGACGCGCCGCCAGCCGCCGGGCCGGAAGATCCCGACGGCACCGGCACGCCGGCGAGGCCGGTGGTCGTGACGCCGGAAGTGCTGGTAACTGCACCGTAGAAGAACACCGTGGGATCGGGACAGGGGAAGGCGCCGCCGCCATTGGCGCCGCCATTGTCCACAACCGTATTGATATCGTTTTGGGCGGCGCCGTCATAGTAGATCTGCCCGACGATGCACGAGGAATAGTTCGCCGGCTGCGGGGGCGTCTGATTCAGGTTGACCGGGCTGCCGGGACTGAAGGGCGCTGCCGGGTTGTACGGCAGGCAGTGCTGCTGCAGTGCCTGCAGGGGAGTGGGATTTGCCGATGGCGCCACGACCTGGGTGAGGTCGATTATGGAAAAGAACGGCAAGCCCGGGTCGCCGTTGATGATCCCGACCAGGAAGTGCTTCTGGCCGTCCGGGAACGGCCCCACCACGCCACCCGTGGTGCCCAGTTCGTCGGCACGCAGGTCGCCGCAGGTGGGATCGGTGAAAGCCCGGTTTTGCGCCGAATTGATGCAGGGTCCGACGCCCAGGGGGCCGTCGTAGTCCGGCGAACTGCCGGTGGGGATAACGGCGGTCACCTGCGGCGCCGACTGGTACCCGCTGGAAAGCATGGGCCGCAAATCAAAGACGAACAATGACGCGGGGCTGCTGACAACCTCGAAATTGCCGTCGGACGTCACTTCGATCCCGTTGGGTCCCGTCAGCGGATTCAACTGGGCCGCCCGGGGAGAACAGCACGTGCCGCCCGTGAATCCACCGAAGTGCGGGTTGGACGGTGCGGCATGACCCGGCGGAACCCCCGGAACGAAGAAGTCGAAGGCCCCGACGTTCGATTTGCACGCAAAGCGCTGGTAGTTGCCCTGCGCGCTGACCACTGGGGGAATCGTCTGCGTAGCCGATGCCCAGCATCTGCTGGCATCGTTGCCGTTCTCGGCGACGCTATTGTCGCCGCCGATGGCCCACAGCGCGACGTTGCTGGTATCGCTGAATACCGCAACGTCCACGCCGAGCCGATCGGAGATCGAGTACAGGCGGTTGACCGGATCGACGAAGCCGATGTCGAACGAAATGAACGGTCCGCCGGGCAGGCCCGTGGGATTGTGTTCGGGCACGTACTCGATATTGAGCAGGCCGATCGGCCCGTTCGTCGCCGTGCCGCAGGTGGGACAACCGGATTGCCCTCCTCCGCAGCTGCTCAGGAAGAGGAGCATTCCGAAGAGGGCGAGGAGAATGCGCAGGGGCACCAATTTCGGATTCATCGAATTTCCTTCAACGATATTTTGGCGGGTGCCGGACTGATCTGGGAATCGGGGCTCGAGGACATCGATCAGAACCGATACTGGAGGCTGGTGACGAAGACCGTGAAGTTGCGCGGCAGGACACCGCCCACGCTCGGATCCTTGAGCTGGTCCACGTTGACCTCGGCCTTGAGAAGCACCCAGTAATTGAGATACCAGTTCACGCCGCCCGTGTATTGGACCGTCGTGTCGCTGAATCCCGGCACGATCGATGGCGTGAGCGGGCAGGCGGGAATCGTGGTGGCATCGCACGTGTTCCCGTAGGCATTGGCCTGCATGCGGGAGTAACGGAACTTGACCGCCCAGGCCCCCCAACCGGGTGCGCCCGACTCGCCCGGCGAATTGGGTCCGATTACCGGGTGCTTGACGCGCGGCAAGGCATTGACCGGCTCGTCCTCGCCGGTGAGAAGATACGTGCCGGACAAGTAGAAGCCGCTGCCCTTGACCGGAGGCGCCGAGACGAATGCGATGCCGTCGGTGGCCAGGGTGCCGATGTTGGCGCGGTCCTGGGTCAGGCTGGCGTATTCGCCGCGGATTCCCAGCGGCCCGTCGACCCAGGAGAAGAACGCGTTGTAACGCAGCACGTTGCCGTTGATGGTGAACTGCGGGAAGAACGTGTATGCACCGTCGTTCAACTGGCCGCTGAAGCTTTGCTCCTTGTTAAGGCCCTTGGATCGGCTGTGCTCGATCGACCCGCCGAACGAGAATTTTTCCAGCGCGGCAATGCCCGAACCCTTCCAAGGCGTGAAGCGCACCCGGCCGACAAGTTCCGGCTCATTGGTGGTGCCGCTTGCCAGCAGGCCCTGTCCGTTGAAGGCGCCGGCCCAGTACTCGAAGCGGCCGCCCGCGACATCGCCGTGAAGATCGACCCCCGGTGCACGGAACGTCCCGCCCGCATCCGGATACAGCACGGAAATGATGGATCGATTGAAAAACTCCACCGAGGTGTCCGCCGTTCCGACCTCCATCGAGAAGGGAACCTTGTTCAAACCCGCCATGATCTTGAACTCGTCATAGGGCTTGAAGTCGAGGAAGGCATCGCGGATGGCGGTGCTGGTATTGGTTGCGAACGAGAACGCGTAGTCGAGCTGCTTGCCATAGTTTCCCTGGACGCCGAAGTTCGCGCGGGTGATGGCGAAGGTATTGGCCGGCGTGCCGTAGCCGTTGCCGTAATAGGTGTATTGCTCACCCACGTAGCCGATGGGCATGAGCAGGAACTCACCGTCCGCGCTGCGCAGGAAGAAGTGCTCGCCGTTCCAGCCGGAGGTCTTGGGCGCCGCGTCGTAGGTCTTCTTCTGCAGCGCGTCAATTTCCTTTTGCAGCGCTTCGATGTCGGCGTGGGTGACCGGCGCCGGGGCATTGCTGTCCTGCGCCGCGGCCGGCAGGGGCGCTCCCGTCGCGATCGGAACAATGCGCGCATCGGCCGCCTGCGCGGGCGCGCCCGCCGCGAGCAGGCGCTTGAGTTGCGCCCGCAACTGCGCCACTTCGCGCCGCAGTTGCTCGACGTCGTCTCCCGATGCGGGTCTGGCGGCGGTCGCCGATGGCGATGCATCCTGTGCCGATGGGTCCCCCTGTGCATAGCCTGGCGCGGCAAGTACTGCACCACCCAGAACCGCGAGCACACACCATAGTTTTGGCGAGCGCATATCTCTCCTTTTTTCTCTTTTGTCAGAGAATTTGCTTAGTGCATCGAGGAACCCGGATAACAAACACTTGTGCAAGCGGTTGCGAAACTAGGCGCAATGATTTGGCTTGTCAAGGCTCGCGCAAGAAAAAGTCGACCGCACCCGTTTTCTTGTTAGAGATCTGTTGTGGCAAATTCACATCGAACGAATGCGCGCGATCGATGCCGCAGTGCGCCATCAACGGCAAGCGGGAAATTTTCCTAGCACTGTGTGCTGCAGCAATCGATGACGCGGCGCGCCATCGGCTGTAGAGGGGCGGATTACTTCGCCGTGCGTGGTGGCGCGGCAGTTGATTGGCGCACGATCAGTTCCGGGGAAAGCGT
>Ga0181519_10004063_pt1 | contig 11908 bp, 8 predicted proteins | sample PEATcosm2014_Bin_26_FD_121102 | JGI IMG/M metagenome (GOLD analysis project Ga0181519, IMG submission 121102) | Peatland microbial communities from MTU Mesocosm Facility, Houghton, MI, USA - PEATcosm2014_Bin02_10_metaG | ecosystem: Environmental > Terrestrial > Soil > Wetlands > Peat | place... | reverse complement strand
TCACACTCCTCAGGCAGGAAATGGCGCAAAACCCCGAATTACTCCGCCCGGCTGGCCTAAACACCTCGTCCCACAGTCTCGTTGCCGCAGCTGCAGCCTAAAAAATGTAGAAACTCCAGGGGCACGACTTTAGTCGTGCCGAAAAAGCCGACAAAATGAACGGGGCTTTAGCCCCTGAGGGCGGGCTTTCTTGCTCGGATGTGACATGCATCACGGATAGGCGCACGCAACCAATGAAACCATGGTTGAAGTTGACGAGCCTTTTCGTCCTCGAGCATTCTTGTTTTTTTGGGGATTTTGATGATGGTTGAACCCTGTTTCAAGGTGGACTCTTCCGCGTTCGTCGCCGACGCTGAACTGCTGGAGGCGCTCGAGAGGCGCTCGTCCGCTGTGATTTGCGAAGCGGACCGCGTTCTTTTCAACCAGGGAGATAACCCTGACGGACTCTACATCCTGCACAAGGGGGATGCGGTTCTGCACATGCATGCGCCAGGCGGAGAGACCGTGATGTGCATGCAAACCTCTGCGGGTTCGCTGCTTGGCCTTCCCGCGCTCATCGGAGACGAGGCGTACTCGTTGACGGCGACAGCCCGTAAGGGCGCGGAGCTGAAATTCGTGTCGCGCGAAGACTTCCTCATCGTCATGGGCGGCGATCCGCTGCTTTCGTTCAAGGTCTTGCAAGTGCTTGCCGCGGAAGTCCGCTCCGCCCGCCAGGCCCTGCTGGCCTGCTAGCTCTGCCCTTCACATGCGCCGGAAAAACACCGTTTCGCCTCTGTTTTGAAAGTGGAACGTCGGCCTCCCGGCCGGCTGTAGCGTGGACCTCTTGGTCCGCACTTGTTTCTATCCAGCTTCCGCCTGACAAATCCCCGCCAAGGCACGTCTTGAAAGGGCACGGCTTCAATTGTGCCGTTCGCGATGGTATTTTCGCGGCGGGATTGCAAGCTGCGGAAAAAACTCCATCGGGAAGGCACGAAGCGTCAGGGCACGGCTTCAGCCGTGCCGCTAAGGCCAATCGAGTGAGCCGGGGGCTTCAGCCCCTGAGAAGCTTGTCTAAAATCTCCCACCTTTAGGGCAAGAACTCGACTTTTCAGGCAAAAGCGGAATTTCGGGCGGATCTGCCCATTTCCTGCACACCTCGGCAGGGTTAGACAAGGTAACTGACGGTTAGCCATTCAGGATAATCCTGCTCTCATCTCGTCCATGGCTTCCTTGATAGCCTGCTCTGGTACACCATGAGCCATGAGTCTCTGGCTGAACTCCTCGACGGTGCTATCCTTTGCCAGTTGCGCTTCCCTCTCGGCGAGGTGTTTGCGGAGCCCATTCGAGATGTAGGCCCGGATCAGAGCTTGGTACCCCCCAAAGCCAAGAGATGGAGCGACCTCTTTGAGATCTTCGATCACGTGATCGGGAAGACGAAGGGAAATCAGGGTCATGGGTTTGTCTGTCTGCATGTTGCGCTTGATCCGTTCAGTCATTCTCATAGCGTCTCCTTTCCGCCGGTTCCGCAAGACGTGCGGAGATGAGGCGGAGCACATCCCCTTCGCGAATCACATGGACAACGTACAGCAGTCGATAGTCGGTGGTGAGACCGATACATGCCTGTCGTGCTTCTTCCTCGGGGCTGGCATCTTCGTAGCGGGCTAGCTGGTCCAGAAAGACCTCGCGGGCCTGCTCGAAGCGAACGCCGTGCCGCGCGGCATTGCTGGCGGCTTTATGGCTATCCCAGACAAAGCCCTGCCCATCCAGCGTCGAGTACACGTCCATATATCCATTGTATATACAAAACTCGCATTCTCCAACCCAAAATATTTTGTTCCCAAGGGTGGCAGGCCCAACATTGCTGTCGTCAGGGGTAATCTGCCGGCTTCACGCGGTTTATTAAACGGTATTTGACGGCTTGCCGGCGACTCTTGCGCTACCCCGAAAACGTCCTTGGTTCGGCCTCAGGATTTTTGCAGATAGCCTACGATGACGCTTTCATCACCGGTCCCCAAAAGCGAGGGACCGGTGGCGCCCTCATCTTGATTTGAAAAGGTCAACGGGACCGGGGCCACCTGCCAGGGTCCAAGATGGCAGTCCCGCCCGGACCGTCGTGCATCCGGAACTTGAACTCCATTCAACCAGCCGCAAATAAAAACGGGCCCCGAAGCCTTTCGGCATCGGGACCCACGTCGTTTTGTGTGCGCTTTAGACCACTGACCGGTGCAGCTTGGGCAGCTTCTCTTCCGCGGTAGCCAGGTAGGCGTCCACGGCGGCGGCAGCCTTGCGGCCCTCGGAGATTGCCCATACCACCAGCGACTGTCCGCGGCGCATGTCCCCGGCGGCAAACAAATTCTCGACAGAAGTCTTGTAGTTTCCGTCCGTGGCGACGTTGCCGCGCCCATCGAGCGCCACCCCGAACTGCTCCAGCATCCCGTTTTTGACCGGTCCAAGGAATCCCATGGCCAGCAGCACCAGGTCGACGTCGAGCGTGAACTCGGAGCCTTTCGTCGGAGTGAAAGTCGGCGGCGGACCGACGCGGACAGCCTTGACCTGCTTGACATTGCCCTTTTCGTCGCCGATAAACTCGACGCTGTTGATGCTCCAGTCGCGGATGCCTCCCTCCTCGTGGGAGGTTTCGGTGCGCAACTGCAGCGGCCACAGAGGCCATGGCGTGGAGCCGGCGCGCTGGGCGGGCGGCTTGGGCATAAGTTCCCATTGGTGGACCGACTTGGCCTCCTGGCGGAGGCTGGTGCCCAGGCAATCTGCGCCGGTGTCGCCGCCGCCGATGATCAGCACCCGCTTGCCTTTGGCCAGAATATCCAGTGCCGGGTCAAGCTTGTCGCCCTCGCAGCGGTGATTCTGCTGGGGCAGGAATTCCATGGCGAAATGAATGCCGTTGAGCTCGCGCCCGGGGACCTTCAGGTCGCGGGGCTGCTCGCTCCCGCCGGCCAGCAGGATGGCGTCGTAGTGCTCGGTAAGGGATTCCGCCGGGACGCTGACGCCGACATGGGCATTGGTGATAAAGGTGACGCCTTCGGCCCGCATCTGCTCGATACGGCGGTCGATCACGTGCTTTTCCAGCTTGAAGTTGGGAATGCCGTACCTGAGCAGTCCGCCGACGCGATCTGCCTTCTCGTAAACAGTGACCGAGTGGCCCGCGCGGCGCAACTGCTGGGCAGCGGCCAATCCGGCCGGCCCGCTGCCGACAACGGCTACGCGGCGTCCGGTGTTCTGCTCGGGCGGCTCGGGGCGAATCCAACCCTCGGCCCAGGCGCGTTCCACAATGGAGCGCTCCACGAGTTTGATCGACACGGGCGGCTGATCGATACCCAATACACAAGCCGCCTCGCAGGGAGCGGGGCAGATGCGCCCGGTGAACTCGGGAAAGTTGTTGGTGGCGTGGAGGCGGCGAATCGCGTTCTCCCAGCGGTTGTTATAAACCAGGTCGTTCCAGTCCGGAATCAGGTTGGTGACTGGGCACCCGGTATGACAGAAGGGCACGCCGCAATCCATGCAGCGGGCGCTTTGCTCACGCTGTTTTTCCTCGGGAAACGGCTCGTAGATTTCAAACCAGTCCTTGACCCGCTCATCTACCTTGCGTCGGGAGGGCTGTTCGCGATCGATTTCGAGAAAGCCGGTAATCTTACCCATTCTGCACCTCTGAAGCCGCCATCAGAGGCGACGAAGTTGAATAGAGCGTTTCCACCCGCTCAATGCCGAGCACTCGCTTGTATTCGTGCGGGAAGACCTTGATGAATTTGGGTTGCGCATCGGCCCAGTGTTCCAGGAGCCACGCCGCCCGGGGGCTGCCCGTGAGGTCGCGGTGGCGTTCCAGTAGTCCCTTCACCTCGTTGACGTCGGATTCCAGAACCAGAGGCTCCAGGTCCACGCTGGAGGTGTTGCATCGGCGGCTGGTAAAGTCGCCGCGATCGTCGTAGACGAAGGCGCGCCCACCGCTCATGCCGGCGGCAAAGTTGCGGCCGGTCTTGCCAATGATCACCACCGTGCCGTTGGTCATGTATTCGCAGCCGTGGTCGCCCACGCCCTCCACCACGGCGATTGCGCCGGAGTTGCGGACGCAGAAGCGCTCGCCGGCCTTGCCGTTCAGGAAGACTTCGCCGCTCGTTGCCCCGTAGAGCACTACGTTGCCGACCAGAATGCTCTCCTCGGGCAGGAAGCTGGAAGTCTTGGGCGGATAGGCGATGATCTTGCCGCCGGAGAGACCTTTGCCCAAGTAGTCGTTGGAGTCGCCTTCCAGCTCAAGGGTGACGCCGTTGGGCACAAATGCGCCAAAGCTCTGCCCCGCCGAACCATTGAATTTAAAGTGAATGGTCCCGTCCGGCAATCCGGCCGACCCGTAGCGCCGCGCGATTTCCCCACCCAGCATCGCGCCCACGGTCCTGTGCACGTTGCGGATCTTGAAGCTCGTTGACACGTGCTTCTTGTGGGCGAGCGCGGGCTTGGCCTGCTCGATCAACTGGTGATCCAGAGCCGAATCCAACCCGTGATCCTGCTCCTCGGTCTTGCGGCGCGACACGCGCGAAGGCATGGTGGGCCGGTAAAGAATCGTCGAGAGGTCGATGCCCTTGGCCTTCCAGTGTGCATCGGCCACGGCGGCATCGATCTTGTCGACGCGCCCGACCATCTCGTCGACAGTGCGGAATCCCAGCTTGGCCATATGCTCGCGAACCTGCTCGGCGATGAAGAAGAAGAAGTTCACCACGTGCTCGGGCTGGCCCTTGAAGCGCGCTCTCAGAATCGGATCCTGGGTCGCGATGCCCACCGAACAGGTGTTCAGGTGGCACTTCCTCATCATGATGCAGCCCATGGTGATCAGCGGAGTGGTCGCAAAGCCAAACTCTTCAGCTCCCAGCAAAGCCGCGATCACAACGTCCCTGCCCGTCTGCAGCTTGCCGTCGGTCTGCACCTTGATGCGGCTGCGCAGATCGTTGAGCAGCAGGACTTGCTGGGTTTCGGCGAGGCCGAGCTCCCAGGGCAGCCCTGCGTGCTTGATGGAGCTCAGCGGCGAAGCTCCAGTTCCACCGTTGTCGCCACTGATAAGCACCACATCGGCGTGAGCCTTGGATACGCCCGCAGCCACCGTTCCGACGCCGACTTCCGAGACCAGCTTGACCGCGATCCTCGCCTGCGGATTGACGTTCTTCAGGTCGTAGATCAGCTGCGCCAGATCTTCAATCGAATAAATATCGTGGTGTGGAGGCGGCGAAATCAGCCCCACCCCGGCAATCGAGTGGCGGGTCCTGGCGATGATCTCGTCGACCTTGTGGCCTGGCAACTGGCCGCCTTCGCCGGGCTTTGCGCCCTGCGCCATCTTGATCTGAATCTCGTCGGCATTGACCAAATAATTAGTGGTAACGCCGAAGCGGCCGCTCGCGACCTGCTTCACAGCCGAGCGCCGCGAATCGCCGTTGGCGTCCGGTGTAAAGCGCTCTTCGTCCTCGCCGCCCTCGCCGGTGTTCGACATGCCGCCCAGCCGGTTCATCGCGATGGCCAGGGTTTCGTGTGCTTCCTTGCTGATCGACCCGTAGCTCATCGCACCGGTCGTAAAGCGCTTGACGATTTCCTTGGCCGGTTCGACTTCATCGATAGAAATTGCATCGTCCGCGTACTTCAGCTGGAAGAGGCCCCTCAAGGTACAAAGATGCTTGTTCTGCTCGTCCAACAGGTCGGAGTATTCCTGGAAAGTGGCCGCATTGTTTGCCCGCACCGCGTGCTGTAGCTTGCTGATGGTGAGCGGATTGAGCAGGTGATATTCGCCGTCGACGCGGTACTGGTAATGACCGCCGACCACCAGCTCGGTCTCCGAATCGTGCAGCGGCTGGAAGGCGAATTCGTGCTTCATGACGGCTTCGCGAGCCAGCACGCCGAGGCCAATGCCTTCGATGCGCGAAGCGGTACCGGAGAAGTAGGAGTCGATCAGCGACTGATTCAGACCCACGGCTTCAAACACCTGCGCGCCGCGGTAGCTTTGCAGCGTGCTGATGCCCATCTTGGAGAAGGTCTTCAGCAGCGCCTTGTTGATGGCCTTGATGAAGTTCTTTTCCGCATGATTTGCTGTGACGCTGTGCGGCAGCAGGCCGCGGCGCTTCAGGTCGTGCAGCGTCTCGATGGCCAGGTAAGGATTGATGGCGCTGGCGCCGTACCCGATCAGCAGGGCAAAGTGCATCACCTCGCGCGGCTCGCCGCTTTCAATGATCAGAGCCACTTGGGTGCGTGTCTTGTCCCGCACCAGGCGGTTGTGCACGGCGGCCATGGCCAGCAAGCTGGGAATCGGTGCAAACGTAGCGTCGACGCCGCGATCGGAAATGATCAGCAAGGTATAGCCGGAGTCCACCGCGTGGGCCGCGCGCGAGCTCAAATCGTCCAGCGCCTGCTTCAATCCCTTTTCGCCCTCGGCTGCGCGGAAGAGCGCAGGCAGTGTGGTGGCCAGCAAATCTCCGCTGGACACGCGGCGCAGCTTTTCCAGATCCCGATTGGTCAGAATCGGATGCGGCAGCTTCAGCGTGTGGCAGTTCTCCGGCGCTTCGTCCAGGATGTTTCGCTCGGTGCCGATGTAGCTGATCAGTGACATCACCATCTCTTCGCGGATGGGGTCGATCGGCGGATTGGTGACCTGCGCGAACAGCTGCTTGAAGTAGTTGAACAGCGACTGCGGACGGTCGGAAAGGCAGGCCAGCGGCACGTCGGTGCCCATGGACCCGATCGGCTCCATGCCGGTTGCGCCCATCGGTCCAAGCAGAATTTTGAGATCTTCTTCGCTGTATCCGTAAGCCCTCTGGCGTCTCAGCAAGGTTTCCGGATTGGAGGCGATCACGCGCGAGGGTTCAGGCAGCTGGTCGAGCGTAACCTGTTGCTCCTTCAGCCATTCGGCGTAGGGGCGTCTCCCGGCGAGGTCCTTCTTGATTTCGTTGTCGCTGATGATGCGCTTCTGCGCGGTATCCACCAGGAACATGCGGCCGGGTTGCAGACGGCCTTTTTTGACCACATCCTTGGCCGGCACTTCCAGAACGCCCGCCTCCGAAGCCAGAACAACGATGTCGTCCTTGGTCACCACATAGCGCCCGGGGCGCAGTCCGTTGCGGTCCAAGGTAGCCCCGATGACGATGCCGTCCGTGAATGCAATCGCCGCCGGTCCATCCCACGGTTCCATCAGCGACGCGTGGTACTCGTAGAAGGCGCGCTTGTCTTCGTCCATGTCCGGATTGCCCGACCAGGCTTCGGGAATCAGCATGGCCATGACGTGCGGCAGGGAACGGCCGGACTGGTAAAGGAATTCGGCCGCGTTATCCAGCGAAGCCGAATCGCTGCCGCCGGGCATGATCACCGGAAACAGGTCTTCCATGTTGCTGTGCAGCGGGCTGTTCAGCAGCGACTGGCGGGCGTTCATCCAGCTCACGTTGCCGCGCACGGTATTGATTTCGCCGTTGTGCGCTACATACCGATAAGGGTGGGCCAGCTTCCAGCTCGGAAACGTATTGGTCGAGAAGCGCTGGTGCACCAGGCAGAGCGCGCTTGTCACCAGCGGATTGCCCAGCTCGAAATAGAACTTCTCAATCTGCGGAGCGAGCATCAAGCCCTTGTAAATAATGGTACGGCAACTGAAGGACGGGACGTAAAAGTCCTCCTTGCCTTCAATTTCCGAAGCCGCGATCACATTCTCCGTCAGTCGGCGCACGCGATAGAGCAGGCGCTCGAATTCGGATTCGCTCAACCCATCCGGGCGACCCACAAAGAACTGTTCGATATACGGTTGCGACGCGCGCGCTTCGCGCCCGATGGCCATGCCGTTCACCGGCGTATCGCGCCAGCCCAGGACCTTGAGGCCCTCTTCCTGAGAGATGCGCTCGAAGACGCCTTCGCACTGCAGGCGATCCTGCTTGTCTACCGGCAGGAAGACCATCGCCACGGCATACTCTCCCGCTTCGGGAAGCTGAATGCCCAGCTCGCCACACTCCCGCGCAAAAAAGACGTGAGGGATCTGAATGAGAATGCCCGCGCCGTCGCCGGTCTCCGGATCGCAACCCGCAGCGCCGCGATGGGCGAGGTTGATCAGAACCTCAAGGCCCTTGCGGATGATGTCGTGGCTCTTTTCGCCGCGAATGCTGGCAACCAATCCCATTCCGCAGGCATCGTGCTCGTTGTGAGGATGATAAAGCCCTTGCGGATGAGGCGTTTGGAGACGATAATCCGATGTTTGCATGGCAACCTTCTCGTTGGACTGTGGTGCGTGCTGCGAACTTGGTGCGGATCTGTTGCAGACCTCGCGCGGATCTGGTGCAAACGTTCCAACCCCAAAGACACAACTACGGCGCGATCGCCCCAAGGGATATCGCCCCGTTCTATGTTGAAAGACTTCCGTGCCTGGGACTGTTGCTGACTCTCTATTCTATCGTATATCGAAATTGGTTTTTCCCCACTGGATCTTCGCTGGTGGAGCAGAGAGCGATTGACTGCGCGGAGCGGTTGCCCGGCTTCCGTATTGGCGCTGCGATTGCGGCGCTTACTGCCTCGGAAATGCGTAGTACCCCGACCGGGTGACGATCTTCGTTCCCTTGATCGAACACGCGAGCTTGATTTGGTGGAACTTGCCGTCTGAAATGAAATCAAAAGGCTTGTAGACGAGGCGATATTGGTTCCGTTGTTCCGCCTCGATGATTCGAAGGTCTTCCCACACATGATCGCCCTGTGGATTGAAAAAGACGCGTCCACCAGTTTGGCGCGCAAGTTCGTCCAATGTCCTCTGTCCCGCGGAAAACGGCGATTTGGAAGAATTGCTGATTGCGTAAATCGCAGTCCGGGTTTTCTGGCACATATCGACCGCTTCACTCAAATAGGCATGGCTGTTGTCGTCCACTCCGTCGCTGAAGAGAAGGATGAAGTTTCCGGTCACCTCGCCACGATCGGCCGACCAGAAATCTCGGCATGTCTTGTAGAGGGAATCGAAGATGGACGTGATCGGGAGATGGTCCTGTCGCATGCGGACAGCGCCGGCTCCGGCCGCAATCTGTGCGTCGTCGCCGGTCCAGTTCTGCCTCACGAGCGTATCCGTATCGAACTGCAGCACAAACGCCTTGTCAATCCCCTTGCGAAGCAGGCGGGAAGCATAGAGGAGGAGAATGGACCGATTGGTCCCGAGATCGTCCATCATGGAAGCGCTCGTATCGAAAAGGAAACCGGCGCGGATGGGTAGGTCTTCGTAGGGTTCGAGCAAGACAATCCGACTCTGCCGCCTTCCGTCATCCGACAATTTCAGATTGCCTGGCGAAAGGTTCTTCACGGGTGCGCCATTTGAATCGAATGCCCGAAACGTGAGACTGATTTCATTAACCGGAATCCGAACTGTGTAGGGGGCCAGTGAAGTGCTGTCCGGAGCTCCCTCGGACACCTGAGCAGCCCCAATTGAAGTCAGGAGCGAACAGAGGAGAAGGCATTGCAGTAACCGCTGTATGAAGCCATGAGCCGACATGAAGCCAAGAATACGCGATGGCACGCCCTTCGGTGGTTGAGCCGCCTGCCACGCTGCATTTGAACCGTCCACTGAGCGCACCAGATTTGCTATTCTGCCGGCATGAAAAAACCGGTTTTGCTCGTCATCGATATGCTGAACGATTTTCTGGACCAGTGGGACGCCGTTCGCAAAGAAAAGCTGGTCGCAGCGATCAACAGCCTGGTCGGCGCAGTTCGAGCCTCGGGCCATCCAATCGTTTGGGTGCGGCAGGAATTCGAGCCCGATCTGCGCGATGCGTTTCCCGAGATGCGAGCCAAGGGAATTCATACCGTGATCAAAGGGACCGAGGGCTGCCGAATTCTCTCGGATCTGGCATACGTTTCTTCGGATCTGGTGATTGTGAAGAAGCGGTACAGCGCCTTCTTTGGCACCAGCCTCGATGAGCTTCTCGCACAGATTCAGCCGGACAGCATCATTCTCGCCGGAATCAACACCCATGCGTGCATTCGAATGACAGCCATCGACGCCTATCAGCGGGATTGGCCAGTGATTCTGGCGGCCGACTGCGTCGATTCCTACGATCGGGAGCACCACGACGTGACTCTCCGCTACCTGAAAGACAAAATGGCTTCCCTGATGACCAATCGGGAGATCGCAGCCGCCCTGAATGCAGTGAACTAACCGCGGGTAGCCCGGTTCCCTCGGAACCTGAGTTCACCCACGAAAATTGGGTGCCCCAGGTCCCTCGCTTTTGGGGACCTGGGCATGCACCGCCCATCCCGCGATCACCAGGCTCGGAGCGGCCACCGGTTCGGTTCCTCCCAGCGCGGCGAGGGTAGTGACCTGAACAATCTGGCCGGGCTGGGCTGCCTGGGAGACGACAGCGCAGGGCAGCTCCGGCGGCAGGCCGTGAGAGAGCCATTCCTCGGCCAACGGAGCAAGGTCGCGGCCCGGCATATAGACGATCCGCGTGCTGTGCGGATCCAGAGGCAACGCTTCCCGATTGTGCGTGTCGGCGTGATGCCCGGTACTGAAGCTGACGCTGGAGGCCGAGCCCCGGTCGGTCAAGGAGCAGCCCACGGCAGCCGCCGCGGCAAAGGCGGCAGTGATTCCGGGGACGATTTTTACCGGGACGGCGGCCTCGGCCAGCGCGGCCAGCTCTTCCGCGGCGCGTCCGAACAGCAGCGGGTCGCCGCTCTTCAGGCGCACCACGCTGCGCCCGGCGCGGGCGTGCTCGATCATGAGGGTATTGATCTCGTCCTGGGTAATGTTCTTGACGCCGCAGCGCTTGCCCACGTTCACCACCAGCGCCGAGGGCGAGGCGGGATCGAGAATCGCCTGCGGAACCAGGTCATCGTGCAGAATCACGTCGGCGGTCTGAATGAGCCGGTGGGCCTTGATGGTGAGCAGATCGGGATCGCCTGGACCCGCGCCCACTAGGTAGACGGTTTCGGTGGAATGCCCGTGCACGTCCTCTTCAAGAGCCTCGGAGAGATCGTCGGGTGCGGAAACATCCGAGAAGTCCCCATAGATCGTGTTCTGATCGTCTTGCCCGAACATCTGCGGTTCGGGCGCGGCAGCCAGCCGCCGAGCCGGGCAATCGAAGGAGTCGCAGACGGGAATCTGCGCGAGCTGGTGCAGCAACAGCTTCCGTTCCTCGCCCGCAGAATGGGTGGCGAGAACCTCCCGGCGCAATTCGCCCACTTGTTCCAGCCAGGGAGCCAGATCCTCCGGCAGCTGCTCGTCGATCTCGCGGCGCAGCCGCTGGGCGAAGGCGGGACTCTCCCCGCTGGTGGAAATGGCCACCTGCAGAGAACCGCGGCTGACCACAGAGCCGAAGAAGAAATCGCAGTTGGGAATGTCGTCCACGCTGTTGCAGGGAATGTTGCGCTCCACGGCGGCACGATAGACCGCGGAATTCACCTCATTCGAATTCGTCGCGGCGATCACCAGAAAACTGCCGTCCAGATCTCCGGGCAAAAACGCGCGCTCGATCCAGCGAAGCTTTCCTTCGGCTGCGAACCGGCGGATCTCGGAATGAGCTTCAGGGGCGACCACCGTCAGGTCGAGACCGGTGCCCAGCAGGCTGCCGGCCTTGCCCACTGCAACGTTGCCCGCGCCAACCAGAACACAGCGACGGCCGGCGAGTTTCAGGAAGACGGGCAACAGGCTCATGGAGGACCTCAAGTCGTCATCTTAACCGCAAGTGGGCTGGTTCCAAAGGCCGGCGTCGAGTGAACGGTCCCCTTCGCTGGCAAACAGGCTCCGGTCGAACTCGGTTCTGTCCTAATGTCCTGTGTCTAAAGTTCGCATCAAAAATGTTGTCATCCTGAACAGCCGACTCGCCGCGTCGAGTTACGGCTGAAATGAACAATGGGCGCAACCCGCAAAGGCCGCCAACTCGCCAACTTGCTATCGCGGCGAAGCCGCGGCCAACTTGCTGATTCTATATAACCC
>Ga0181519_10004060_pt1 | contig 11910 bp, 10 predicted proteins | sample PEATcosm2014_Bin_26_FD_121102 | JGI IMG/M metagenome (GOLD analysis project Ga0181519, IMG submission 121102) | Peatland microbial communities from MTU Mesocosm Facility, Houghton, MI, USA - PEATcosm2014_Bin02_10_metaG | ecosystem: Environmental > Terrestrial > Soil > Wetlands > Peat | place... | reverse complement strand
GTCGTGGTTCCGTCGAACTATCCGCACCTTTTCGACATCCTCGATCAGAACAAGGTCAGTGTAACGGTGAAGAACGCCGATGGGAGCAGCTGGTGGGGATGGCTTCTGCAGTTCTCGCCGCTCATCCTGATCGCCCTGCTGTGGTTCTTCATGATCCGTCAGATGCAGAGCGGTGGAAACAAGGCGCTTTCGTTCGGCAAGAGCCGGGCTCGGCTGCTCTCGATGCAACAGAAGAAGGTCACGTTTAAGGACGTTGCGGGCGTCGATGAGGCCAAGGAGGAGCTGAAGGAGATCATCGAGTTTCTGCGCGAGGCGCAGAAGTTTCAGAAGCTGGGCGGACGCATTCCGAAAGGCGTGCTGCTGGTTGGGCCTCCGGGAACCGGCAAGACGCTGCTGGCGCGGGCTGTTGCCGGCGAGGCGAACGTTCCGTTCTTCTCCATTTCCGGATCTGACTTCGTTGAGATGTTTGTCGGCGTGGGCGCGAGCCGCGTCCGCGATCTGTTTGAGCAGGGCAAGAAGAACGCTCCGTGCATCATCTTCATCGACGAGATTGACGCGGTTGGGCGGCATCGCGGCGCTGGACTGGGCGGCGGTCACGATGAGCGCGAACAGACGCTGAACCAGTTGCTCGTTGAAATGGACGGCTTCGAATCGAATGACGGAGTGATTCTGGTGGCGGCCACCAACCGGCCCGATGTGCTCGATCCGGCGCTGTTGCGGCCTGGACGCTTCGATCGGCGCGTGGTTGTGGGTCGTCCCGATGTTCGGGGGCGAGAAGAGGTTCTGCGGGTTCATGCTCGCAAGGTCCCGATTGCGGACGATGTGGATCTGCGGGTTCTGGCGCGTGGAACGCCGGGTTTTTCGGGCGCCGATCTCGCCAACATGGTCAATGAAGCGGCTCTGAATGCGGCGCGTTACAACCGAAAGTCGGTCCTGATGCTCGATTTTGAGCAGGCGAAGGACAAGGTGCTGATGGGCGCGGAGCGCAAGTCGATGCTGCTGACCGACGAGGAGAAGCGGGTCACCGCTTATCACGAAGCCGGGCACGCGCTGGTCGCAGCGTTGCGGCTTCACGCGGATCCGCTGCACAAGGTCACGATTATTCCGCGCGGAATGGCACTGGGCGTGACGATGCAGTTGCCGGAAGACGATAAGCATACGGTGACCAAGGACTACCTTGAGACGCAGCTGGCTATTCTGATGGGCGGCCGGATCGCGGAAGAAATCTACCTGAAGCAGATGACGACGGGAGCCGGGAACGACATCGAGCGCGCGACCGATCTGGCGAGGAAGATGGTCTGCGAATACGGGATGAGCCGTCTGGGGCCGCTGACCTTTGGGAAAAAGGAAGAGCAGATTTTCCTGGGCCGCGAGATTGCGCAGCACCGTGACTTCTCGGAAGAGACGGCGCGGCAGATCGACTCCGAAGTAAGGAGCCTGGTGGATGAGGCGTACAAGGCGTCGTGGGAGATTCTGAATACGAACCAGGACGTGATGCACAGGCTGGCGATGGCTCTGCTGGAGCGGGAAACGCTGGATGCGAACGAGATTCGCATGCTGATCGACGGCAAGGAGTTGCCGCCGCTGCGGCCTTCGGGCGGTGGCGGGACAGCGGTAGCCGATGTGCAGCAGGTGCTGAAACCGGATCCGGGACGGACGGGCGGATTGCCTGAGGGCAGTCCTTCGCCGGCGTAGTTCGGAATTATTATTTTTGAAACTAAGGGCGGCTCTTCGGGGCTGCCCTTTTCGTTTCTGCGAGAATGTTTGCAGCCATGCGTTTGCGTTTTTCTGCTCTGGTGTTTGCAGCGTCTCTGCTTTTGAGCGGGTGCGGGTATCACAGCGTCAACTCCGCGGTTCATTTGCCAAACACGATTCATACGCTGGCGATTCCGGCGTTCAAGAACAACACGCAGTCGTATCACACGCAGGCTCTTTTCACGCAAGCGGTGATTCGGGAATTCACGAGCCGCACTTCGTATCGGATCGTGAGCGGCGAGGATCCGGAGGCGGATGCGACGCTGCGGGGGACCATCACGAGTTTTCAGATCATACCGCTGACTTACGACAATACGACCGGGCAGACTTCGAGCTATCTGGTGACGATCGCGGCGAAGCTTGAACTCGTCGATCGCGCGGGGAAGACGATCTGGCAGAATCCTTCGTACTTGTTCCGGCAGCAGTATGAGCAGACGCAGGATCTGGCCAGTTTTATCCAGGAGGATTCGGCGGCGACTCGCCGGCTGGCACAGGAGTTTGCTTCGGCAGCGGTGGCGGACATTCTGGAATCGTTCTGACGGGTACCACCCAGGGGGGTGGGTAGGTTCCGGATGCCGTTTGTTTTGTTGATTTTCTGTAGTAACTCCTTTTTTTGGGTACCAGGGACAGGTCAGCGGCTGGTTTGGTGTTGCAGCCGCCTAGAAATGGCTGTTTTCTTTTCTCTACTCTATAAGTTCAGAATAGCAGGTTCAGAGAATAAAACTGCCAACTTTCACGGCTTGTAAGTCCAGGTTAATCAAGGTTTGTTACTTTGGGTAAGTGGTGGAAAGTTGACAAATTTGTGAGATGAACCCTCTGGAGCGAGGCGGGTTGGATTTTGACGCAGCGCTCGCAGCGCCGGGTCTCGCGGTTAGCTCGCAGTGGGCGATCCTTCGGAACTCGCTCTTCCGGTCCGGCGCTGTTTAGCCGCGCCGGAGAACAGCTGAAATAAGGTGTCCTCGAGCCCGCGAGGGGATGCTCGTTCATGCTTGCAAATAGTGCCTGCATTGCCTACAATTAGTGCATGCAGTATACCATCCGCAACGTGCCGGCTTCTCTGGACGGCGCCCTGCGCCGGAGGGCTCAGGAACAGGGCAGGAGCCTGAACGAGGTCACGATAGAGGCACTGGCCCGTGGCGCCGGCATTAGCGGCGAGCGCACCCGAAAGCGAGATCTGAGTGACATCGTTGGTACCTGGCAGCCCGATCCGGCATTCGACGAAGCCATCGCAGATCAGGACAAGGTAGATGAGGAAATGTGGCGTTGAGGCTGGCGCTCGACACGAATCGCTACACTGACCTTGTCCAGGGCGATGCGCAAGTGGCAGAGTGCGTCGAATCAGCCGATGAAGTCTGGCTGCCATTTATCGTGCTGGCGGAACTGCGCGCCGGGTTTTCTGTCGGCAGCAAAGGTGCGCACAACGAAGCGGCCCTGCGGCGATTTCTCTTCAAACCGAGTGTCGAAGTCCTCTACGCCGATCAACAGACCACGCACCACTATGCGAGCGTGTACCGCCAACTGAGAAAGCAGGGAACACCGATTCCGGCCAATGACATGTGGATTGCAGCTCTGGTGCTGCAGCATTCGCTCACACTGTGCGCCCGCGACGCCCACTTCGACGCGCTTCCGCAGATTCCGCGCGCGTAGAAGAACGATGAGTCGAGAACAACGCCACGAGCGCGATGGGCGGGGCCTCCTTCGCTCCAGAGGGGCACCTACTCGATCGCGAACACCGCATATACCGTCGCCGACTCCTCCACCTGCTGTGGCCGAATCGCCAGCGGCGCTGGCGGCGGCGCGGGGTTAGCCACCGCCTGGACCTCAACGGTCGCGTTCGACGTCCCGAAGAACCGCTGGACGGGCGTCTGATTACTCGCATAAATCAGCGCCCCCAGATGCGCATTCAAACCAGCCGCCATCTGCGCAGCAACTGCGCGAGCATGCACCAGAGCCTTCTCCGCCGCCCGCGCCTGTAGCCCGTTCCTGTCCGTCAGATCCCAATCGATATTCCCGCTGCTGTTTGCCCCCGCTTCAATCGCCACATGCAGAACCTTCCCCGCATCCGCAGCGACGCTATGTACATTCCAGCTCTGCGACAGCGTGAACGCCTTCTGCGCCCGCTGTTCCGGCGTGCTCTTGTCGTTCTCGGCGAACTCCGTGTAATTCAGCTTCTGATCCTGGCTCTCAACTGCCTTATCAACCACCCCCGACTTCTTCAGCGCGTCCAGAATCGCATTCGAAAGCGTCGACCCCTGGCTGTACGCCGTCGCCGCATCCGGTGCATAAATCTGAAAGCCTACCGTCACAATCGCCGTATCCGCCTCCGCCGAGGCTTTATCGCTCGCCGTCACCGCAATCGTTCGGTTGTTCTTGTCGACCTGGATCGTCTGCGCCCCGGCCACCCCCACCATCCCCGCCACCACCAAAACCGCAATCCATCGCATCGCCGAACCCTCCGCCCGGATTGTAGCGCTCTCCTCCGCACGCGACGCACCCTGTGCCCTGTGCTCGGAGCCCGGTGCCCGATCCCGCTGTGCTACGCTCAAACTTCGGAGCGGGAGCCCATCTCCCGGCATCCAAAACCGCGTAACCACCATGCCTCTCGCCACCATCGATGCTGCCGCCAAGCGAGGCGTCCTTGCCGTTCAGGAGTACGCGCTGCTTTCCGCCCGCGCCCTCAGCAACATCTTCCGCCGCCCGTTCTACGCCTCCGACGTCTTCATGCAGGCCGATATCATCGGCGTCGGCTCGCTGCCCATCGTCATCCTCACGGGCTTTTTCCTCGGCGGCGTGCTGGCACTGCAATCCGCCTCCACGCTTACCCAGTTTGGCGCCGAGGCCTTCACCGGCCAGCTCGTCAGCTTTTCCATGATCAAAGAAATCGGCCCTGTGGTCACAGCGCTTATGGTCTCCGGCCGCAACGCCTCCGGCATGGCCAGCGAGCTCGGCTCGATGATCGTCACGGAGCAGATCGACGCCATGCGCGCCCTCGGCACCGATCCTCTTAAAAAGCTCGTCATGCCGCGCATCGTCTCTACCGTCGTGATGCTCTTCTTCCTCGTCATCCTCTCGGACGCGGTCGGCATCCTCGGCGGCGGCTTCGTCTCGGTGTCGATGCTCGGCCAGAACGGCACGCAGTACTTCAACACCTCCTACCAGTCGCTGGAATTTCCCGACATCCTCCAGGGACTGGTTAAGCCGATCTTCTTCGGCTTCATCATTGCCACCATCGGCTGCTTCTACGGTATGAAGACCCGCGGAGGAACCCAGGGAGTCGGCCGTTCCACCACCCAGGCTGTGGTCTGGTCTTCGATTCTCATCATCACCACCGACTTCATGATCAGCCGAACCCTCATCGGCATCTTCGGGCGGTAAGACGAGTGAGCAGCAATGCAGGCATGAATGGAGGGGCGAACGGAGCCACACCTGCGCAGACCTCCAGGGTTTCCGCGGAGCCGATCGTGATTTTCGACGATGTCTCCATCGGCTTTGAGCAAAAGCCGGTCCTTGAAAACATCTCCTTCCAGGTGCGTTCGGGCGAGATGCGCATTCTTCTCGGTCCGGCCGGCGTGGGCAAGAGTGTCCTGCTCAAGCTGACCAATGGGCTGCTGCGCCCCGATTCGGGCCGCATTTTCGTCTTTGGCAAGGAAATCAGCGCGATGCGCGAGAAGGATCTCTTCGAACTGCGCGGGGCGATTGGCACAGTCTTCCAGGAAGGCGCGCTCTTCGACTCCCTTACGGTGCGCGACAACGTGGGCTACCGGCTCACAGAAGAGCACCTGACCGAGGACGAGATCACCGCTCGCGCCACCGAGGCCCTGCGCTTCGTCGAGCTCGACCAGACGCTCGACAAATTTCCCTCCGAGCTCTCCGGAGGAATGCGCCGCCGGGTAGCCATCGCCCGGGCCATCGTCACCAACCCCAAGCTGATTCTCTACGATTCGCCCACCGGCGGCCTCGATCCCATCACCTCGACCACTATCATCGAGCTTGTGATGAAGCAGCGGGACGTCTCGCACACCAGCTCGATCGTGGTGACGCACCGCCTGCAGGATGCTTTTGTCCTTGCCATGCATCACTTCGATCTTGCGCAAAATAAGATGGTCCTGCTGCCGCCCCATCAGACCGACCCCAACACGAGCTTTCTGATGCTGCATCAGGGACGCCTGGTCTTCGATGGAACTACGACCGAGCTGATCCACTCCAGCGATCCGTTTATTAAGGAGTACATCAGCTGAAGGGCAGGGATTAGGGATTAGAGTTTAGGGATTAGGCGCGGCCTTTTAGTCCCACCTCTAAATGAAACCGGGCGTGGGCCCCCCTTGCGCCCATGCCGCTTTTTCCAATCCCTAAACTCTAAACTCTGTTCTCAAACCGCATCGTGATCGTAAAACCTGAAGAACAAGCTAGGCTTAGCCACCGGCTCCGCCTTCGCCGCCAGCGCCGCCAACTGCTGTTCGTTGAACGGCGTAAACTCCCGCGCGATCTGAACATTTTCCTCGAGTTGCGCGATCGAATCGCATCCGACAATCACCGTGCTTACCGGACGCGACAGCGTATATCCAATGGCTTCCTTCATGGTCAGCGTCCCCGGGGTGGGAGCCGGAACCATCCCCTCCCACATATGCTTCTGCTGCTCCAGCGGCTGAGGCGTCCAGCTTGAGAGCAGCCGTCCGCGCCCTGGAATCTTCATCCCGATAATGCCCATCTGCTTCTCGACCGCCAGCGGCAGCAGCTGATCCTGGAACGTGAAGTGATGCGGGTCGGCCGCGTTCAGCGCCATCAAAATGCAATCGAAATCGTGCCGATGGATCGCCTCCACCAGCGCATCCGGCCGGTAGTGCCCGGTGATGCCCAGATACCGCACCACCTTCTGCTGCTGCATCTCGACCAGCGCTTCCATGGCACCGCCCGGCGCAAAGATGGCGTCGATATCTTTCATCGTGCCGATGTCGTGCAGCTGCCACAGGTCCACATGATCCGTGTGCAACAACTCCAGCGACTTGTCGATCATTCGCATCGACCCTTCGCGCGTTCGCTCCTTCGTCTTGGTCGCGAGGAATGCCTCGTTGCGGCGCGTCTTCATTACTTCGCCGACGTATTGCTCGCTCCACCGCATGGGGCCGCCATAGATTGACGAGGTGTCGATGTAATTCACGCCCAGATCGAGTGCGCGGTTGACGATCGGCACAGCCGTATCGGCGTTATTGGGCTTTTCAAGCGCCGCCTGTCCGCCCAGCGAGAAAACTCCGACCTTATAGCCCGTCTTGCCGAGGTTGCGCGTCGGCATGGCATCCTGCGTTCTCGGATTATTGGGAAGCGGGGGCATGGTCCCCGCCATCGCTCCGCGTGGCAGCGCAGCTCCGGTCAACACGGCAGCGGCGGCGGCAGTTGTTCCCTTCAGAAATGCGCGGCGATCGTGATTGCGAGTCTGGTTTGTTCCCATAGCAAGCCCCTCCGCGAGGCAACAAACCGTTTTACCACATAGAAATGACGACCGGTCTGCGTCCGATAGCCCTCGCCAATTGGAACTTCCCGCGCAAAACGAAAGAGGGATGGCTTTTCGCCATCCCTCTTTGACATCGAGAAGCCAGCTGTTAGCGGCCGCAGTGTTCGTGGGGTTTTTCGCTCTTCGGTGGCCTGCTCTCGCTCTTCGGACGATCATTGCCCGAAGGCCGGCTCTCCGGCCTGCTGGTGTTCGCAGCTGGCCGGCTCGGGTTCTGCGCGGGACGATTGTAGTTGTTGTTTGCCGGTGTTGACGGACGATTGTAGTTATTGTTCGCGGGTGTCGCGGGCCGATTGTAGTTATTGTTCGCCGGTGTCGACGGCCGATTGTAATTGTTGTTCCCAGCCGGCCGGTTGTAGTTGTTGTTGGCCGGTGTCGAGGGGCGATTGTAGTTATTGGTCGTCCGATTGTTATTGTTGTTGACCGTGTTCCGATTGAAATTGTTATTGTTATTCACCGTGGTGCGGTTATTGATAACTGTCCGATTGTTGTTGATCTCGGTGACATGGTTGTAGTCGACATTGCGGACCTGCACGGCTGCGTGCGCGTTAAAGTCACGCGCGCCGGGTGCACGATCGAAGTGGCCATAGTACCCATGGTTCACCACCGTTACGCTGCGCGAGATGTACGTTACATGGTTGTAGCCGACATAAGGATGAGGGCCCCAACCCATGCCCCAGTGTCCCCAGCCCCAACCAAAGCCGCCCCAGACGCCGACGGCAACGCCCACGCCGAAGCCGAACCCGAGTCCTACTCTCCATCCAATAGGCGGCGGGGGGGCATACCACGCGTAGTATGGCCGGAAACCCCAGTACGCCCAGGGATCGTAGTATGGCACATAGACGACCGCCGGGTTTGCCGGAGCGATCACGATGTCACCCGGCGCATAGGTCACAGCCAGCTGCGGAGTCGGCTGCAGATGACCCGCCGCATACGCCTGCTGCCGCAACGACTGCACCGCGTTCATTACGTCCTGAGGCTGGTTGTAGTAGGCGTTGCCGAGCTGCGTGGTCCATTCGAGATTCTTATCCATGTTCGCGAGCACGGAGGGAAACGCCGCCAGGGCCTTCACGCTGGGATCCCACTGCTGACCGTTGACCATCTGAGCGATCTGATCGGGCGGGGCACCGGCCTGGGACTGCACAAAGCGATCCGCTTCGACCACCTGGGTCGGATAGGTTGCCGCTGCCAGCACCTGGGCTACGAGCGAATCCGGATAGAGAGCGATTGGGGCCACCAACTGATTTAGCTGGTCGGGGCTCAGGGTGTTCCACTGCTGCGGGGGCGGGCCTTGATCGGGCGGCGGACCCTGGTCGGGGGCGCCCTGCTGGTCCGGCGGCGGGGGCGGCGCTTCCTGGGCGAACGCGGAAACCTGGGCGATGCCCATGGGGAGCATCAGCCCTACCAGTACCAGGGCAATGCCGCGCCGCATCACTTCGAGGGAGGTTGCAGCGAGGCGGCGCGTCCAGTTGCGAACGCCGCCGGCCGTGGGTCGAAACTCAAAAAGATCGTTCATGGGGGTTTCCTCTCAGCCCTTTCCCGGACTGTTTAATTTCGGAGCGGCCCCTCGGGGAACTCGGGGGCCTTCTCAGCCTATTGGGACACGGAAATGCGCATTTAAGTTGCGGCTCGTTCAGCTTACAGCCGCGGTTTTTATATCACGGAATCGAAGAATCGGCCCAGAATGCGGGCAACCAGCTCCGGTTGCTCGAAGGGGGCGAAGTGCCCGGCATCGGATATCTCATTGTATTCCGCTCCGTAGCCGGCGTTGCGAATCTGTTCGGCCAACATCTTCATATCCGCGGGGGTGCTGGCCTCATCCTGGCCGGCGGCAATCACGCAGGAAGGCACGCGCATGGTCCGCGCGGTTACCACAGAGTCTGGCCTGGCCGCCAATCCCTGCTGCACGGCGACAACGGTCTCCAGCGGAACCGCCTGCATCATCTCGCGGACCTCGGCAACCTTCTCGGGCCAGCGCCGCCGCGCGGACGCGCCGATCAGGGTCTCCAGATTCCGTTCGATGAACTCCGCCGTCCCCCGCTCCCGCACCTTCATGATCGTCTCCTCGCGTTTCGCCCGCGCGGCGTCCGTGTCGGCCTGAGGCTTCGAGCAACAGAACGCCAGCGCCTCGACGCGCGGCGCCATGGTCCGCCAAATCTCGAACAGGGTGTACCCGCCGATCGAGCAGCCCGCGAACAGGGCTTTGCGCAGCTCCAGATGATCGAGCAGCCGCCCGGCATCGGCGGCCAGCTTTTCGACCGTGATCGGGCCTTGCCCTGACTCAGACTGCCCAAGCTCAGACTGCCCGTGCCCCCGCAGGTCCGGGAGAATCACCCGATATTTCCCGGCCAGAATCTCCGCCACGGGCAGCCAGAACCGATGATCCACCGGCGTCGGATGCAGCAACACAACCGGTGGTCCCGCACCCAGCGTGGCGTAGAACAGCCTCGATCCGTCCGAATAGAAGAACACCTGGACAGTGTAGCCAATACCAGATGCGCGCCGGCGCCAGCGAGCGGAATCGCTCCGTCGCAACTTCTTCGCCCATGCCGCATCGACAGCGTGATGGTTATCAGGTTCGAGGCCGATAATCCAAAGACAGGAGCGGATGCACGTTGGCCGCTTCGTTCTTTCCAAATCGTTTGAATCGGCAGAACCAGGCGACTATACTTGAGTGAGAGATTGCATCAGAAAGGAAGAAACCATGTTTCGTGGCGGCGAGCAGTACTAACTCGGTTTTCCCGGTGGTGAGCCGTTTCAAGACGAGGCCGGCTCGCGCAATCATCGTTGCGCTTGAGCCGCGGTTGCCACCAGTTCCAGCAGTTCCTTCCTGACCTTATCGAGCGCGTCCCTGAGTCCTTGGTTTGCCTTCCGGTAGAGCTCCACAAAATCGCCTTCGTCGTTCTTCCCAGCAGGGTTTTGCGGTTGAGCGGTGGCCGTTCCAGGCGAGTCCCACTTGAAATCGCGCTCGACCGTATTCTTCCCGATCGCCTCGATGCCTTCCGTGCCCAGTTCTACCGCTTGGCGCAGATTGCCGAGACATTCCCTGGAAGCCTCCTCCGTCAGAACCCCGGCCGCCTTGTTCGCCAGAAGCCAACCCTGGCTGCAGGCCAGGTTGTAGAAGAGCAGAGCCTTCACCGCGTGCACTGGCGGAAATTGCTGCCACTTCGGCAAGCCCAGGGCTGTCATCAGTTCCTGGCGCGCTATATCGTAGTGCGTTTCCTTGTCGTCGTAGTAAGCGCTGTGAACCACCGAACAGTTGTAGTGGGCCCGCTGCTGATTTGGCTCCAGCGCGAGGCTGAGCCGGAACTGCTTCTCCGCTTCCGTCCGGTATTCATCGGCGTATCCGGCCTTTCCCGGGTCCCCAGCTTTTCTTAGCCGATGAACGTCCAGGCACAAAACTCCCAAGTCATTCAGCAGCGTAAAGTCGCTCTTAGTGAGATCGATCGCCTTCCGCAGATAACCTTCGGCCCGCTCCAGATCGCCAAAGGACGCACTCCCGATGCTCCTCTCATACTCGAACTTCGATTGGTAAAAGATTGCGTACCGCCGAAGATTTTCGCTCCAGTCATCCGTGCTGGCCGTTCCCCGATTAAGATCGATCGATGCAAAACTCTCCAGCGAAAGAATCTTCTGGCGATTTTCCACCCGGATCGACGGGTACAGAATCTGCTTAATGTTCCAGCTCAGGGCCTCGGTGGCTTTTTGCCCGCTCCCACTGACCGATAATCTTTCGACTGCCTTCTTAAGCTCCTCAAACTCGCTCGTTCTATCCTTTTCGAGTTCCTCAAACAACGGATATCGCCTCTTGATCCCCTGTTGGATTTTGTCGATCGATTTGGCCGCTTCATTCATTCTGGTCAGCGCTTTGTCCATGTCGGCGACCGACTTGTCTGCCTGGGTCGCATAGGAGGTCGCGCTGAAATAGGCCGCCGCGCCCTGGGCGATCACGAAAAACGCGGCCAGCGATCCAATGATTTCGAGCGTCCACTTGAGTTCATCGATGGGCGCTTTGACCAGATCCTCAACCGACGCGTCATTCAGTTTTTCGCAGGCGCGGATGTCCTGCATATCCAGCTGGCCCTTCGCCTTCTGTTTAGCCTCTGCAGCAGACTCGATGCAGGCGTTGAACCGCGCCACCGTCGTGCGCGGCACAGAGAGCCAGTGCCAGTAGCTCAACGCTACGACCGCCACAACAACAATTAATAGCCACGGAAAGTAGAGCAAGAGAGACCGGGGTATGCCTTTAGTCTTGCTGTCCGCAGGCTGCGCATCCATGCCCGCCATCGTACGCCAGCTATGCAGGCGCCTTGAGAGATTATTTCCCCGTGAATTGGCTGCTAACCAGGCTTTAACTCGAACGCTAGCCCGGCGGCGGGTAGGGCGGCTGCGGGGGTGCGACAGGGGGCACACCCGGCGGGAGCAACAGCGGCTCCTCCGGCATCACGATCCAGAAAATGATGTAAGCCAGCAATCCCGACCCTCCGCCAAAAACCGTCAGCAGCACCGTGATCACCCGGACCCACACCACATCCCACGCATAAGCATTGGCCAGGCCCTGGCAAACGCCGGCAATCATCCGTCCCATTCGCGGCCTCACCAGCCGCGTCACCGACGCTGTGGGATAGTAAGGAGGAACCACCGGCGGC
>Ga0181519_10004059_pt1 | contig 11913 bp, 7 predicted proteins | sample PEATcosm2014_Bin_26_FD_121102 | JGI IMG/M metagenome (GOLD analysis project Ga0181519, IMG submission 121102) | Peatland microbial communities from MTU Mesocosm Facility, Houghton, MI, USA - PEATcosm2014_Bin02_10_metaG | ecosystem: Environmental > Terrestrial > Soil > Wetlands > Peat | place... | reverse complement strand
TGCTGGCAGGGGGCGGTGGTCGCGGTTGTGCTGTGGTGCGTGCTGAAAGTGCTGGACGGGCGGTCGTCGCGGGCGCGCTATGCGGCTGCCTGCCTTGCACTGGGGCTGATGGTTGCGCTGCTGCTGGCGACGTTTGCACATTTGGCCGCGGCCGAGTACCGGCAGCGGGCCGCGCTGGACGATTCGGCGGTGGTGATCGATCCGGGGATGGTGCTGCGGGTTGAGGCGGGAGAGACGAGCGCGTTGTTGTCGGAGCGGATTGCCGTGGCTCTGGACCACGCGCTGCCGTGGGTACTGCTGGCGTGGTTCGCGGGAGTGATCTTCTTTGCAGTGCGGCTGAATGTGGGGCTGCTGGTTGCGCGAAGGATGCGGCTAGTTGCGACGACGGCTGTGCCGGCGGAGTTGCAGCAGATTTTTGAGGCGATGCGGCGGAGGCTTGGGATTGCGCGCGCGGTGCGGCTGATGCACTCCGCGCTGGTCCAGGTTCCGACGGTGATTGGCTGGCTGCGACCTGTGGTGCTGGTTCCGGCGAGCTGCCTGACCGGACTCTCGACGATGCAGATTGAGGCGATCCTGGCGCACGAGCTGGCGCACATCCGGCGGCACGACTATCTGGTGAGCGTGGTGCAGTCGGTGATCGAGACGGTTCTGTTTTACCACCCAGCGGTGTGGTGGGTGTCGAAGCAGATTCGGCGCGAGCGGGAGTGCTGCTGCGACGAGCTGGCGGTCGCGGTGGGTGGCGACCGGCTGGGGTATGCACGGGCACTGTCGCTGCTGGAAGAGCGGCGGTTGTATAACCCGGAGTTTGTGCTGGGAGCGAATGGCGGGGTGCTGACGATGCGAATTAAACGGCTACTTGGATGCAGGGAAGATTCGGCTGTCTCGCAGATGGCGGCGTTCATGGTACTGGCTTTGATTGTGATTGCGACCGGATCGTATGTGGTGACGATGGCGCGGGCGGAGGTCAACGCATTGAGCCATGCGGCGCACGCGGCGTCATCGATGGAGTTGGACGCGGTGGCCCCATTGAATACGCTGATTGTTGAGCCGGCGATGCGCCAGTTCCGGCTGACGGAGCCGGTCCTGATGGCGCAAGCAGAGGCCCCGGCGGCAGGAGCAGCGCAAGGCAACGGCGCAATAGCAGGAAGCATCGTCGATCAGACGGGGGCTATCGTTCCCGGCGCCAAGGTGAGCTCAGTCAATACGGACAACGGGACTAAAGTGAGCAGCGAAACTGACAACTCGGGCAAGTATTCGATTTCATCTTTGCAGCCTGGCCCGTACAACGTCGAGGTTGAGGCCAACGGCTTTCTGCGTCTGCTACAGGAAAACGTGCGCGTTGATTCGGGAAAAACTTTCAGCTTGAATTTGAAGCTAACTCCAAACCCGCTGTTTAGGCGACCCACGACTGCGGTTCCGGACATGTCATGCACGTACTGGCACGACGGAATTGCGCACCCCGGTACCTGTGAGGAAGACAAAGCGGCTGCTGGTCATTACTCTTGCCGGTCAGATGACGACACCAAACTTGTCCAAGATCAGACAGGCTGCGAATGGAAGGTAAAGCGGCTTCAGGAGTTGCAGCGCAATAACCAGGAATCGGGGGCTTCGCCGATTCTGGTTGCGCCACCGTCTCCGCCTCCTCCCTCCGTCATTTTGCCTCTCCCGCAGGGACCGGTGCGAGTATACAGTGGCGCGGTGGTGGCTCCGGGCGGGCCGGTGCGGGTATCCAGTGGGACGTTGGCGGGGATGACCCTTACGAAGGTCAACCCGGTGTATCCGGAAGAGGCGAAGGCGGCGCACGTGCAGGGGGCGGTGATACTGCACGCAATTATCTCGAAGCAGGGAACAATCGAGAAACTAGAGATCATCAGCGGGTCGGGGATGCTGCGGCAAAGCTCGATCGATGCGGTGAGCAAGTGGACGTACAAGCCGTATCTGCTGAATGGCAAGCCGGTGGAGGTGGAGACAAGCATTACGGTGAACTACACGCTGGGCGATTCGACGACAGTGGTGGGGCCGATTCCGCCGGCTGATGAGGCGAGTGCCGGAGTGAAGCAGGTTGGCGGTGACGTTAAAGGGCCGATGGTGATCTACGAGCCGGAGCCTTCGTACACGGAGTTGGCGAAGCAGGACAAGGTGGAGGGCATAGTACTTATCAACATGGTGGTGGACGAGCAGGGGCTGCCGCAGCATCTGCATGTGTCGCGCGGGCTTGGCGACGGGCTGGATGAGAAGGCGGTGGAGGCGGTGAAGCAGTACAAGTTCAAGCCGGCGACAGAGAATGGCAAGCCGGTCGCGGTGTACCTGAACGTCGAGGTCAACTTCAAGATATTCTAGGGGCAAAGACTGGAGTTTATTGGTAGAACGGTTCGGACTGTATGGGTGGGCGGGTGGCTTCGGGGTCCTTCGACTGCGCAGCTCGCAAAGAACGCGAGCTGCTCCGCTCAGGATGACAGTTTTTTTGGAGGGTGTAGGAGAACGGACAATAGCAAGGCGAAAGTAGATTTTCTTCGGGAATGACAAGCAAAGGGGCTAGGGCTGGGTTTGAGGCTGCGGTGGAGTTTTGAGCAGGGGCTGTGACTGGGTTTGTGGCTGGGGCGGGGGCTGGGTTGGGGGTTGCGGGACAGGAGCCGGGGCGGCGTCTTCGGCTGGTTCGGGGAGGAAGGCGGTGTCGGGGTAGGCGGCGTGGGTGGAGATGTTGACCAGGATGGGGAGTTCGGCCTGCATGCGGGCGAACATTTTTGGATTGCGCTGGAGGTAGATGGCCTTCTCCGGGTCGTCGAAGTAGGCGAGCAGGTCGCGCTTGATGCCAAAGGGGATGGGCGTGGCGGGGGCGCGGGCGATCTCGTGTAGCAGGTTCGCGTAGGTCTCGTCGCAGAGGCGGTAGGTGCCGGGGTGGATGATGTCTCCGGTGTCGAGGTCCTTGTTGGGGATGTTGGCGGCGGTGGTTGCGTGCAGGAGCGTCTGGCGGAAGACATCGACGGTGTGGACGAGGGAGTTGACGTAGTCCTGTTCGGTGGCAGGGGTGGGGCCGCGCAGCGAGAGGTCGGAGAGCGGGCCGACCTTGGGGAGGATGTAGATGAAGCCGGCGAGCAGGTGGGTTCCGAGGCCGGCATGGCTGCGGTAGCTGTCCCAGTGGTCTTGAGACGAGAGGGTTGCGATCTGCTGGTTGAGGTTGTCGAGCGCGGGGCTTGGCGTGTCTGGCGGCATGCGTTTGCGGTAGAGGAGGGTTTCGGCGTAGGCGACGCGCGGCAGCAGGGTGCGGACGGAGTATCGGTAGCCCTGGAGCGTGGGACGGTGATGTCCGAGGACGAGCGCGATGTCGAGGCCGTAGGTGTCGTAGAAGGCGCGGGCGAGCAGGGGAACAGGGATGGCAAAGCCGATGTGGTTGAGGTATCGCTCTGGGGCGAGACGGTGCTTGGCGATCTCGTTGACGTCGAAGGCGAACTCTGCGCGCACGTGCTGGTGCGGGCCTTCGGCGTAGTTGACGTTGGGGCCGTATTTGGTGGCCAGCAAGGGGAACTCGGTGCCGACGGCGAGGTTGATGGATTCGGCGTGGCCGATGGTGTCTCCCAGGTAATGGGAGAGCGCGCCGATGGCGAAGGCGACGTCGTCGGGGGATTTGGCGTCACGGAAGAGGGCGCGGATGAAGTCTCCGGTGCGGACGTAGTGCAGCAGATCGGAGAAGAGCGGCTTGCCGAGGGGATAGTAGCCGAGATCCTGGATGACGCATCCACCGTAGGCGTAGGCGCGGGCTTCGCGGAGTTGGGCGGGAGTGAGGTTGGGGTAGCGCTTTAGCAGCAGCGGCTGAATGGAATAGGACCAAGTGAGGTCGATGAGCTGCTCGTGGGTGAGGACAGAGTAGGCGCGAGTGGGCTGCGGAGTCGCAAGAAGAACGAGCAGGAGAGAGGCCAACGAGAGACGGAACGAACAGGACCAGCGCATATATTGTGTTGGATGCGCTTTAATCGTTAGGCGTTGGGGATGAGGGCTTTGGCGAGGCTGCCATCGGCACGGGCGAGGCGTTCTTCCGCGGCGGCGCGGTCGAGCGAGAGCAGGTGCATGGCGATGGCGACCTTGACCGATCCCCCCTCGATGAGCAGATGCGTCGCGGTGGGGCGGTCGCATCCAGTGGCGGCCATCAGGATGCGCTGGGCGCGGTCGAGCAGCTTGTCGTTGGTGGGTTTGACGTTGATCATGAGGTTGCCGTAGACCGCGCCGGTGCGGACCATCACGCCGGTGGAGATCATATTGAGGACGAGCTTGGTTGCGGTGCCGGCCTTCATGCGCGTGGAGCCGGTGATGACTTCGGGGCCAGTGACCGGCGTGATGGCGATGTCTGCGCGGCGTGCGACGGGCGAATCGGCGACGCAGGAGAGGCCGATGGTGAGCGCGCCCAGTGAGCGGGCGTGGAGCAGCGCACCGAGGACGTAGGGCGTACGCCCGCTGGCAGCGATTCCGACCAGAGTGTCGGTGGTGGCGAAGCCGGCGGCGGCGAGGTCGCTGGCACCCTCTTTGGGGGAGTCTTCGCTGTGTTCGGAGGAGAGGCGCAGGGCAGCGTCTCCGCCGGCGATGAGGCCCTGCACCAGCGTTAGCGGGACGGAGAACGTCGGAGGACACTCGGAGGCGTCGAGTACGCCGAGGCGGCCACTGGTTCCCGCGCCGATGTAGAAGAGGCGGCCACCCTGGGCGAAGCGCTCGGCGATGGCGTCGACGGCGCGTGCGATGGCGGGCAACTGAGACTCGACTGCCGTGGCGACAGCCGCATCCTCCTGGTGGATGAGGGTGAGCATCTCAAGAGTCGAGAGCTGGTCGATGTGCGTGGTACGTGGGTTGCGCGCTTCGGTAGTGAGGGATGCGAGGTCGGGCATATAGCTTGATAGTAGCCGGTGGGAGGTAGCAGGCTGCTGGTTGATTGTTGCATGTTGTTGGTTATCAGTATGGTTCGCGCAGACACACGAATGCCCCACCGGTTCGTAAAATTTGCGAAACGATGGGGCACCCGGAGTTGCGAACTGGTTATTTGCCGACGACGACGATCTCGAACGAGCCGGGGATCATTGGCCCGCCGCGTCCGCCGCCACGGAATCCGCCAGGGCCACCGGGACGGCCACCCTCAGCTGGAGCTGCGCCGGGTGCGGCTGCGGGTGGGGGCGTTGCAGGTGCGGCCGCTGGCGCAGGCGCTGGGCCGTACTCGGCGGTGATGAGCAGCAGGTGGCCGGTCTTGGTGTCGAGGGTGATGGTCTTGGCGCGGACGGGCGTCTTGACGGTCTGCTCGACGACGAAGTCGGTTGGCGAGTTCTCCTTGATGACGGTGAGGGTGCCGTCGCCCTGCGAGCTGAAGGCCTCGTTGGTGGCTGGGTTGAAGGTGGCTCCGTCGCAGCCGACGCCGATGGGCAGGTCGGTAATGATGTGGCCGTCGGTGGCGGAGAGGATGACCATGTCGTTCTTGTCGCGGCAGGCGGCGAAGAGGATATTGTTCTTGGCGTCCAGCGCCAGGCCGGCGCAGCCTCCGCTCTTGCTGGAGAGGTCATACTTTCCGATCATCTTCATGGTGGTGGCGTCGATGACGGCGATGGCGTCCTTGTCTTCGATGTCGACGTAGATGCGGTTTTTGCCGTCGAACTGGCCCTGCTCAGGCGCGCCGCCGATGTCGATGGTGGTGAGTATGGAACCGTCCTTATCGTCGATGACGGTGATGTTTGGCGCGGAGTGCGAGAGGTCATAGAAGCGGTGGTTCACCGTATCGTTGAGGTAGCCATCTGGATTGCCCTGGACCGGTATGGTCTTGATGATGGCGAAGGTCTTGGCGTCGAACATGGTGATGGCACGGGATGTGGCGAAGCCGTGGCCGGTGACGTCATCGACGACCGCACCGTGCGCGCTGGTGTTGGGGATGTCGCCGACCTGGGCGAAGGTGTCGAGCGAAAAGACACCAATATGGCCAGCAGGGCCGGAGCGCGCGACGTAGAGGGTGCGGTTGGCGGAGTCGGCGCCGACGTAGTCCATACCGCCATCGCCACCGACCTTGACGGTCTGGAGGACCTTGTATGGGCCGGACTGCGCGTGGGCAAGAGCGGCGAGTGGAAGCAGAACGGCGAAGCTGGCGAGTACGAGCAGTTTGCGTGACATAAAGGTGCGTCTCCTAGTGGATCTTGGGCGGTACTATCTTCGAGGACTTCGGCGGCAACGCGGATTTTAGCGGCGTGCCGGAGGGCGGTTCTCGTAGCACAGACGAGGATAGACCCATTAACCTTAAAGCAGTGTGAAGTCTCTGACCTGGGGATACGCCCCAGGCTGGAATAGAGCGCGACTTTGGCGCTTTTCTTCGTCTTGGCCTGGGGTTACGGCAGGGGCTGGAGGTTTTCGTAGCGGACGTGCCAGGATTTGGGGAAGCCGGGGGCGTGGGTGGGCTTGCCGTCGTTATCCACGGTACCGTCCCATCCGGCAGCCATTAGGGCCACGGCAGAGAGCCAGCCTCCGTTGGCGGGCATGTACATGGGGGTCTGGTCGGGGCGGCGGACAGTGTAGCCGGAGGTGCGGAAGGGGTTCTGGTCGTACTTGCCGACCAGGAGCTGGATGGCGAGATCGGGCTCGTTGAGGCGCGCAGCGGTCATGGCCATCATGGCAGTGCCCCAGGTGACTGCGTTCTGAGGTGCGTCGGCGTGGGCGACACGGTGGAGGGTGTTGCGCATGGCTTCCTTGTCGATGCCGCGGCCGGGGAGGACACCGTACATGAAGGTGGTCATGGTGGAGGGGGTGGTTTCGATGGGGAGTTCCATGGCGGGGTAGATGCCGTTGCGGACGGTGGGGGTGGCGATGTGGTCGATGACGTCCTGCCACTTGGGGTCGGGAGGGAGGCCGAGGCGGATGCGCCACTGCTGGGCGGTCTCCAGCGCCCACTTCCAGTATGCGAGTTCCATGGTGGGGTTGAGATTGTGAGCGAGGTCGGTGTGCTTCTCGTCGGCGGAGTTGAGGCCGGGGCCGAGGACGTATTCTTTGCGCGCGGCGTCGTAATCGACGAAGGTGGCCATGTAGTCTGCGGTGGCGAAGACGATGTCTTTGTAGCGGTCGAGGGTGGCGCGGTCCTTGCGGGCGCGATAGACGAGTTCGGCGAGATAGATGGGGTGCGGCTGCTGCCAGACCAGCGCGGGGCCGACTCCGCTGGGGCTCTCGACACCGGAGGGATCGGTCATCTTGGACCACTTGACTCCCTTGGCTCCTTCGAGCGCGGCCATACTGCATCCGGGCGGCATCATCTGGGTGAGGCTGTCGAGGCTGCGTTCGAGTAGCTCCGGGTGGCCCCAGAGCACCCAGTGGGCGGCGTGCCACCAGTACATCTCCATGTGGTATTTGCCGTACCAGGAGTTGACACCGAGGCCGGTCTCCTGCGGGGGCAGCGGGCCGGAATCGTGGACGGCCATGAGGTACTGCGAGAGGACGATGCGGCGCTCGAGCTCGGCAGCGCGTGGGTCGGAGTTGCCGGAGAGGTCGATGACTCCCCCGGTGCTCCAGTAATGAAGCCAGTAGGCGCTGGAGGCGGATTCAACAGCGGATTCGCTGTCTGCCGGGGCGGTGATCTTGTTGGGGGAGAAGCAGGCGGTCAGGTCGATGTAGCCGGAGTTGCTGCTTAGCAGGAACTGGTGCGGTGCGGTTTCTGCGAGGGTTGCGCCGGGCGACCAGAGGACGCGGGCGGTGTAGTGCGTGGAGTCGAGGGTGCGGTCGAAGTCAGCGGAGGTGGGGCTGAGACGGGTGAGGATGGTGGTGTGCAGATTGGGGTGCGTCCAATCCTGATAGTCGGGGCCGAAGGAGTCTGATGCGTAGGGGAAACCGATGCGTATTTTGAGGCGGCCCGTGGCGATCAGCGGCGAGGCGATGTGTGTGGCGACCTCGTCGCGCGTGGGATGAGCCGAGGTGGTGACGCGGACGGGCTTGCCATCAACGGTGAAGGAGCTGGTTAGAAGGCCGGCCCAGAGGTCGAGCGTCTCGGTGATGTCGTTGAGGTCGGTGATGAGGACTGGCGAGCCGTCTGGGTGAGTCATCTCCAGGCCGATGCGGGCGAGGCCGAAGCGGTGCGGGTTGGCGCGGAGGTAGGCGGCGTCGGGCGTGGGATGGCTGGTGCTGGCGGAGGGAAAGATGAACTGGCGACCGTACTTCGGGATCACGGTCATGGGGAAGTCGTCGAGCGTGTATTCGTCGGGATTGGGAAAGCTGTGCCATCCCCAATCGCTGAGGATTCCGATGGGCATGGTCTTGGCGTAGTACTCGGGGAAGGACTGGAGGCCGGTGACGTCGAAGTTGAAGGCGAAGTCTCCATTGCCGACTGCCATTGCGCCGTTGGGGTCAATCTCGTGGACGACGACGTTGTGGCGGGTGACCAGCGCGTGGCGGTCGATGGGGGCGTTGGTGGTTTTCTGCGCGAGAGCGCCGACGGCGCACAACGCTGCACAGAAAAACAGGACGGCTGAAACTCTGATTGCTCTGGTGGATTGCATTGCTTGCATCACTACTCCCTGGCCTTCGCTGCGTGTTTTTTCGCCGACGCAGTGCGATTGCAATGCTACTTGGTGCGGAGTTGGGTTGTCATGGGGCGATGGGAATATCGAGAACAACGGCATCTAACTGCTGCCTAAGATCATCTATATAGTGGGGGCCCCCTCCATGCCAATCGCTATCGGATTCTTCGTCGGCCATGCCTACGCGATCCTGTTTGTGTGGGTGCTGGTGGAGCAGCTTGGCCTGCCGGTGCCCGGCGTGCCGCTACTGCTGACCGCGGGCACGCTCAGCGCGACGCACCGCATCAGTGCGGTTGCGGCATTAGCGGTTGCGGTTGCGGCCTGCCTCATCTCGGATTCCATCTGGTACGCGCTGGGGCGGAACATCGGCGGCCGCGTGGTGCGGCTGCTGTGCAGGATGTCGATGGAGTCCACGACATGCGTCGCCAAGACGGAAGGATACTTTTCGCGGCGCGGGCCGGTGACGCTGATCTTTGCCAAGTTCGTCCCCGGGCTCTCGACGGTTGCCCCGCCGATTGCCGGACAGACTGGCATGAGCTATCCGCGATTTTTCTTCTTCGATCTGGCAGGATCGCTGGTGTGGTCGCTCACGTTCCTGCTGGCGGGCCGGTTCTTTGGGGATGTGGCCAAACGCAGCCAGCACTTCTTCCAACTGCTCGGCCACTTTGCTGTTCTTCTCGTCCTGCTGATGGTGGTGGGGTTCTTCGTATGGCGCGTGGTGAAACATCGCCGCTTCCTGGCACGGCTGTACGAGATGCGCTTGGAACCCGAAGAGCTGAAGGCAATGATGGACGAGGCGGCGCTGGACGGCAGCCCGCAGCCGTACATCGTCGACCTGCGGCATGCGCTGGACTACCAGCCCGACCCGCGGGTGCTGCCGGGGGCGGTGCGCATCGGGCCGGATGAGGTTGCGCGCCACGCGGAACGCATTCCGCGCGACCGCGATGTGATTCTGTACTGCAGCTGTCCGTCGGAGGAGTCGAGCGCCAAGGTCGCGCTGCAACTGCATCGCCTCGGAATTACGCGGGTGCGGCCGCTGCGCGGAGGATTCGACGGATGGAAGGCTGCGGGCTATCCGCTGTTCGAGTATGTGGAAGAGGTTGGGATTGCTGTGCCGGACGCGATTGGGCCAGAGTCTTTGCTGGAGTCCGCGTGAACGGGTGTTGCGATTCACAAAGAGCGCGCAGGATGAGGCTCGCGGAAGCCAAGGCTGGCTTGTTGGGAGAAAAGAGCGGACGGTTGTGGCGGGATCAAGTCTATCGGGGTCCTTCGACTCAGCCGCTCACGATAAGACTGTGAGTGCTTCGCTCAGGATGACAGGGTGTATTTCAAACAATAACTCCCATTCAGTCAGTAGCTTAGTTGTTGCCTAGCGGGCGGCGGCGAGGGTGATGCGGGATGAGGTTACGGGGTCGTAGCTGCGGTAGACGCTGATGTGGAAGCAGGCCTGCTGGAACTCCTCCTCGACGTCGATCTTTCCCTGGTCGATGAGCGGCTGGAGGTAGGCGCGCATCCAAGCGATCTCGGTGATGGAGAGGCCGTGCTTGGCGATATCGACGGCCTGCCCGGTGAGATGCGGCGAGGCGGTGTCGCCGGTGGAGGGCGCGGCGTTGCCGTTGCTGTGCGTGAGGCGTTGCTGGAACTGGACGGTGCGGACGGCGGAATCGACCTGCAACGGCTGGTGGAAGGCGGCGTAGTGGTCGCTTGCCAATACGCTGAGGAACGCGGCGGTCCAGGGACGGGAGAAGCGGCGGTCCTCCGGCAGGCGTACGTCGACGCGCAAGGCTTCGTTCTCGGGTAGAGCTACCAGCTTCTTCTGGCGGCGCAGATCGAGCAGATCGGCGTCGTCGCGCACACGGTTGAGACCATCGAGGTCAGCCATCTGGTTCTGGTGCAGCAGGTTCTCGTGCGAGCCGTAGAGCGGCGGCGGGACCATGAGGTGGCCGTGGCTGTCGTAGAGCGAAGAGACACGCAGCTCGGGCAGCAGGACGGGCGTGGCAGCCTCTTCTTCGATGGAGAGCAGGCGCGATCGATCAGGCGCGCTTCCGCTTGCAAGGTTGGTGAGCGTGTCGGAGGCGGCGACAAACGGTTCGTCGCCGGTTGCCCGGCTGCCGGCGGCCAGATGCGACAGGGCGGGCTTGCGCTGCTCGGCGAGAATGGAGTGCGTGGCGGGTTCAGCGGACCGTGCGTGGCGAGCTTCCATGCGCTCCGCTCGCTGGGTGCGAGGCGTGCGAATGCCGCGGTCGGCGGCGGCGATGGCGTTGTGAGCGGCCAGCGAGCGCTGCTGCTCTTCGCGCGTTCGGAACCGGGCGGGGACGCGGTCTGCCTGCGGCTTCGAGGCGAGAGGGAGTACGGATGCGTGGCGGCGGACGGCAATAATGTGCGGTGCCGTTGGGCCTGCGTGGCGCGAAGCAGTGGCGTCGACGCGCGGCTTGCTCGCGGTTGCCTGCGCAGCAGCGCGCGTTTGCACATGCGCGCCGGAACGCACGTCTTCGGACCCACGCGGATTCCGTTGGCGGGAGAGACGTTGCGTGGGCGGGGTGAAGATCAGGCGGCCGACGCTGGTGCGGTTGAGCGAGCGCGTCGGCTTGGCCAGCAGCGCTACACCGCAGAGTTGCAGGCAGACCAGCACCGTCATTGCAGCCACGGGGGCTTTATTGAGCATCAGAATTTTTGGAGGTGCGGAGGCACCAGAGCAACTTCTACCTTACTTGGAACGTAGACTTGCAGTAAGTGACCATGCAGGTTCCGTGTACTGATCGGTTAATAGAGCTTGTGGGACAGGTTTGTCTTCGGGCCAGGGGTTAAATGTTGTGCGAATGAGTTTTGAGGAGGATGGATGCGGAGAGTTCTTGCAGGTGTTTGTGTGATGACTGCGGCGCTGGTTGGTGCGGTACTGCTGGCTGGCTCAGGGTTGCGAACGGTGGCGGCGCAGGATGCGGCCAACAAACCGGCGTTCTACACGGAGAAGGTGAGGCCGCTGCTGCAGACGAACTGCGGCAAGTGCCACTTCGACGTGAACCACAAGGGCGGGCTGAGCCTGCAGACCAAGGCGTCCACGATGAAGGGCGGACGCGACGGCGTGGTGATTGTACCCGGCGACGCGGCCAACAGCCTGCTGGTGAAGCTGATCCGGCACGAGGGGCCGGCGAACGATCCAATGCCGATGCCCGCCAAGGCGCCGAAGATGAGCGACGCCGATATTGCGACCATCGAGCAGTGGGTGAAGGCCGGCGCGGTGATGCCGGACGATCCAGCAACCGCGCCGTAATATCGCGCATCCGAATTTCAGGGGCAAGCGGCAGGTATCGGCGCGGATTCGCGGCGGGGATTGTCGCTGTCCTGTAACATTCGGAGGCTAGCGTGAGTGTATGCGGCTGAGTTTTGTGGTCCC
>Ga0181519_10004058_pt1 | contig 11917 bp, 10 predicted proteins | sample PEATcosm2014_Bin_26_FD_121102 | JGI IMG/M metagenome (GOLD analysis project Ga0181519, IMG submission 121102) | Peatland microbial communities from MTU Mesocosm Facility, Houghton, MI, USA - PEATcosm2014_Bin02_10_metaG | ecosystem: Environmental > Terrestrial > Soil > Wetlands > Peat | place... | reverse complement strand
CTTCGATCCTGAAGGCGATAGATCGCCGCAAATTTGATGTGGTGCCGATCGGCATCAACAAGGCAGGCCACTGGCTGACCTCCGGTGCGGCGCAGGGGCTGCTGGAAGGCTCCGCGCCGGTGGAGTCAACCGTGCTGGTTGCCGGTGGCGTGGCCGCGCTCGACAGCCACGCCGCGCTGGGCAGCCAATCGTTGGATGTGGTCTTTCTCGTGCTGCACGGAACCTTCGGCGAGGATGGGACGATCCAGGGGCTCTTCGAGCTGGCGGGCATCGCCTACGTGGGCTCCGGCGTCCTCGGCTCCTCGGTGGGCATGGACAAAGACGTGATGAAAAAGCTCTTTGCCCAGGCCAAGTTGCCCATCGTCAAGCACGTGACGCTGCTGAGGGCCGAGTGGGAGCGCGACCCGCAAAAATCCATCGCCAAGGTTGAGGCGGCGCTCAAGTACCCGGTCTTTGTGAAGCCGGCCAATCTCGGTTCGTCGGTGGGCATCAGCAAGGCGCACAACCGCGCTGAACTGGGGCCGGCGCTGACCGAGGCCGCGCGCTTCGATCGCAAGCTGGTCATCGAGCAGGGTGTGGGCGGCAAAAAACTCAAGGCGCGTGAACTCGAGGTGGCCGTGCTGGGCAATGACGAACCGCAGTCGAGCGTCGTCGGCGAGATCATTCCAGGCAAGGAGTTCTACGACTACGAAGACAAATACCTCTCGGAAGGCTCAGTGCCGGTGATTCCCGCCAAGCTGACCAAGGCGCAGACCAAGCAGATTCGAGAGATGGCCGTCGCCGCCTTCCGCGCCTGTGATCTGTCGGGTCTCGCGCGCGTGGACTTCCTCATGGAGCCGGATGGCAAAAAGCGCATCTTCCTCAATGAAGTCAATACCTTGCCCGGCTTCACCAGCATTAGTATGTATCCCAAGCTGTGGGAGGCCACCGGCATCGGCTACAAGGAGCTGATTACCCTGCTGATTGAGCTGGCCCTCGAGCGGCACGAGGAGAAGAGCCGGACGGTGTACAGCAGGGAATAGGGATCAGGGGTCAGAGATCAGGGATCAGTTACTGGATCTGGGAACTGTTTGCCGGTTTTCGGTGTCTAAAGATCAGGGGAGTCACGTTATTCTGATTGAGCCGGGTTTTGATCCCTGATCCCTGACCCCTGACCCCTGTTTTCCGAGGAACTTCACAATGACCCTGCTCGACGCGCCAGAGTTTGATTACGCCCGCGATCATCGCCGCAAAACGATTCTGAAGGCCACAGCCGTGGCGTTTGTTGTCTTCGTGATCGGTTTTTGGCTGGCCGCCGGCCACCCGGTGGATTTTCCATGGTACTGGAACAATCACCTGCAAGGCCGAATCAGGGTGAATGCCTTCTTCAAGGCCGTCGAAAAGAACGATATGCCGAAGGCCTACGGCGTCTGGACCCACGACAAAAACTGGCAGAAGCATCCGGAGAAGCACACCGGCTACACCTTTGACCGCTTCCTGAAGGATTGGAGCCCGGAGAGCCCCGACAGCGATTACGGCGCCATTCACTCGCATCGCATTGCCGCCGCCGTCATGCATGGCAACGTGTTGCAAGTGGGCATCTTCGTCAATGAGCGCAAGACCAAGGCGATCAATCTGGACTACGACCCCAAAAGCCACTCCCTGAACTTCTCGCCTGAAGACGTGCAGTTCTTGGAGGGTCCGGGAGGGATTTCGTAAGCAAAGTTGCATTCACTCTGGAGGGCGGAATGTTCAAGCCGATCCTGTTTGTATTCACCTCAATCCTAATCGCATTTACTTCGATTCAATTCGTATTTGCGCAGGCTACGCCACTTGCAGCACCCGTCGAAGTGCGCACGGAAGACTCGGTGCTGCTTCCCATCCCTGGAGCCGTGCTGGACAACAATGTCTACGGCAAGGGCAACATTACAAACTACAAGCAGTCTATCTTTCGTGGCAAGGACGACGCTGGTTGGGAGTGGGATTGGCCGGAGAGCGGCGGGCCGGAGTTGAAGAGCTATCCCGAGGTGCTTATCGGCCGCTCGCCATGGAGCGATGCCGGTGGGATAGCCGGTGCTGCGGGATTGCATGCAGGAGAACAGTTGCCTCTTCGGCTGGCCGAAGTTAGCAGAACCCTCGATTTCGACTTTACTACTGTCGCCAGCGGATTCTGGCTGAGTAGTTTCGACTTCTGGATTACCAGTTCCGATCATCCGAGCAAAAATGACATCGTAAGCAACCTTTGCATTTGGACCGTCAACCATGGCCTAAAGCCCTCCGACGTCTACAAAGGCCGTCATGAGATGTTGAAGATCGGCGGGCGCACCTACGAGGCTATCTTCGAGACGCCCAAGGAGCAGCCGAACAAACCGTGGAAGACGCTCTGTCTGATAGACACTGAGCCTCGCAGCAAGGGAAGCCTTGCGCTGGCTCCCCTGATGGAGGCTCTGATTGCACACGGACTGGCAAAGCCGGCCGACTTCCTTGCGACCGCCGAGTTAGGCACGGAAGTCGCGTACGGCAAGGGCCAAACGACACTTCGGAGCTTCAATCTACGGTAATCAGCAAGGCGATCAATCTGGACTACGACCCCAAAAGCCACTCCCTGAACTTCTCGCCGGAAGACGTGCAGTTTCTGGAAGGGCCGGGCGGGATCTCATAGGCGAGCGCCCAACTCCCAAGGCGAGAGTTGAGACGCCCAATCGTCTTGGGAGGGTCGAACCTGGGCAACGCGCACGCCCGCCAACACCACCTGCCTTTTTTGCGTTTGTCCCGCACTATGATCTATGCTCTTCCGCCGCAACTTTTTCCAGAACTTCCTATGCGCGTTCAAACAGGTTAAATATTGATTTTATAGGGGTTATATCTCTGTCATCCTCTCAACAAAGCTGCCTCAAGGCTCTATCACAGATTCGATGGCGGCTGTATCACGATACAAAATAATCACCCTGATTGTGAGGTTCATCACATCAAGGAGCCCCTTCGCAAAATAGGATTGCTGGTATGAACGCAGAAGCTATTGTTCTGATCGCGCCGTGCTCCCTGCTGCTGGGGGCCGCGCTGCAGATTCTTGTTGCCAAGCTCTGTTCCGCCAGAGCGAAAGGGATACTGGCCTTTCTTGCCTGTTTGCCCGCCGTGGTCTCGGTGATCTGGCTGATTGGCTGGGTAAGAGACGGGCGAGCCGTCGATCTGAACGTGCTGCCCTGGGACGGCCCTCTAGCACTGGTTCTCCACGTGGACGCCTTGAGCGTCCTTTTTGCGTTAATGGGGACCGGTTTGGGCGCATTTGTCCTGCTTTACTCCATCGGCTACATGGCTCACGACAAGTCGGCGACGCGCTTTTTTGCGACGATGCTGGTCTTTATCGGTGGCTTCGTCGGACTGGTCTATAGCGCCAACCTCTTCATCTTCTACCTTTGCTGGGAAGTGATTGGGTTGTGCTCCTTCAGCCTGGTGGGCTTCTGGTACACCAACCGCGAAGCGGTCGCCGGCGCGCGTAAAGTGCTGCTGATGACGCACATCGCGGGCTACGGCTTGCTGGCGGCGATTCTGGTGGTCTATCACCGCACGGGCAGCGCGCTCTGGACCGATCCGGGCGTGGCGCAGGCCTTCACCGGCGGCGTCTTTGTGCTGATGCTGGTGGCGCTGGTGGCCAAGAGCGTGCAGTTCCCGCTGCACACCTGGATTCCCGAAGCGATGGCCGCGCCGACTCCGGTCAGCGCCCTGCTGCACGCCGCCTGCTACGTGAAGGCCGGCGTTTACCTTGCTTGCCGTATGCACAGCTTTGGCGCGTGGCCCGTGAACGGCGGCATTGCCTGGGGCAGCGCCTCGCTGGTTTGGGTGGGCACGGCCACCATGGCTATCGGCGTGATGTACGCCATGGTGCAGACCGATTTGAAGCGGATGCTGGCCTTTTCGACGGTGAGCCAGATCGGCTACATGATGATGGGCATTGGCATCGGCACGCCGCTGGCGATTGCCGCCGGCCTCCTGCATTGCCTGAATCACGGCTTCTTCAAGGGCGGGCTCTTCCTCACCGCCGGCTCGGTGCAGCACGCGTCCGGCACGCGCGACATGAACAAGCTGGGCGGCCTGGCCGGCAAGATGCCGCAAACGACTTTATCTTGGCTGATCGGAGCGGGCAGCATGGCGGGCGTTCCGCTGATGAGCGGCTTCGCCAGCAAGTGGATGCTTTACGCGGCGGCGTTGCAGGCGGGCTGGGCCGTTCCGGCGATGGTCGCCTGGGCGGTTAGTCTGGGCACCGTCTTCCTTTGCGCCAAGGCCACTAGCGCGGTCTTCCTCGGACCGACGACCGAGGCCACCAAAGACGCGCATGAGTCCCCGCCGACGATGCTTTGGGGGATGGGCTTCATCGCCGCGGGCAGCATCATTCTGGGCGTTGCACCGCAACTGGCGGTCAACTATCTGCTCAATCCGATTTTGAATGCGCTGCAAATGAGCGCGGTGAATGTGACGTGGCTGGGGCTGTCGTCGGATGCGGGCAGCTTCTCCTCGATTGGCGGCTTGGTGCTGGCGGTCTTTTCGTTGATTGTGGGCGGCGTAATCTACGCGATAGCCTACGTCTCGCGCCAGCCTAAAGTCGATGGCGCGGCGATTGCCGGCGGCGGCATCTTTACCGGCGGCGAGCCGCTGGCCTCCGATGTGCGCCTGACGGCGGGCGATTTCTCCTCGATCTTCCTGCAAAACTGGCACGAGTTCTTCCGCTGGACGAATGTGGACGCCGTTTATATCGGCGTCTGGAGCGGCTTGCAGGCGGTTTCGCGCGGGCTGGGTGTGGTGGTTTCCTGGATGGAGAAGCACGCACTGCCGCTGGTTGTTGTGCTTGCGGCGGCGATACTGGTGTGCGTCAAGCGATTTGCCTTTATTGCAAATCCAAACCTGAGCTACGATTTCGTTCCCACACCAGATGGTCCAGTTTTAGCTGTTTTCTGCGCCGTGTCCGGACTCGCTTTAATCTTGGTTGTATTTGCACAAATAAAGAATCGTCATCTTGCACCGCTGATGATTCTAGCTGGTGCGTCTACCGTTGCGGGTTTAATCGTTCCAGATCATTGGCTGCGGCTTGGACTCTTGGAACTGGGCGCGTTCGCAACCGTTGCGTTGGTTTGGCAAAATGCCAAGAGACAGGCTACAAAATTAACTTACTTAGCTGTAGTACTCATCTCAGCTTTGTCGCTCGTAGCAAGCGAACTAGCATCCGATCATGTAGGTGGAGGGGGATGGGCTTGGGCTCTGCTACTAACTAGCGTTTGTGTCAAACTGGCAGCTGTGCCGCTTTTCTTCTGGCTGCTGGTTATCGCTGATGATGTTCCTGCGTTAGTTTTAGGTCTCATCATCGCTGTCGTCGATATGGCAGCTTTTGGCGAGTTCTGGATATCAGCGTTCAATCTCCCCTCTTGGTACATTGGGCATCAAACCGCTTTGATTTGCGTAGCTGCGGCCACTTCATTCCTCGCTGCTTTGCTGATGCTTACTCAGAGAAGCCTCAAGCGCCTGTTAGTTCTCTCTACCGTCGAAGATGTCGGCTTCCTGCTGCTTGCAGTCTTCTCTATGAATTCGATCCTTGGCTTTCAGGGTGGACTCTTTGCGGCCTATACCCACATCCTCGCCAAAGCCCTGCTCTTCATCTGCCTCAGCGGCCCCGAGGCCGACGGCGCACTAGAAGGCGAACCGAAGGGCCTGGCCGCACGCTATCCCGTTGCGACCTTTGGCTTCCTCTTTGGAATGCTGGCGATGCTGGGCATTCCGCCAACGATGGGCTTCCTGGGACGCTGGAGGCTTTACGAGACGGCGGTGCAGATCGGCTGGCCGCTGGCAGCGGTCTTTATTCTCTCGTCGATCTTTGCACTGATCGCCTACGTGCTGGCGCTGACCCGTTACTGGTGGGGTCCGCCGGATGAGGCGAATCCGCCTGTAGCCGATGAACATCCAAAGAAGGAGCCGTTTATTTTGCAGTCTGTGATTGTGGTTCTGGTTGTGTTGATTCTGGCCGTGGGCATTTGGCCGGATGCGCTGCAAATGCTCTTTGGAGGTCGGCTATGAATCTCTGGAAGAAGTTGATGTGTTATAGCCGCAGCCACAGCCCATGGGTCTTTCACATGAACGCGGGCAGTTGCAACGGCTGCGACATTGAGATTGTGGCCTCGCTCTCGCCGCGCTACGACGCCGAGCAACTTGGCGTGCGCCTCGAGGGCAGCCCGCGCCACGCCGACATTCTGGTCGTCACTGGCCCGGTAACGCACAACGCCGCCGCCGCCATCCGCACCGTCTACGGGCAAGTCTGCGGACCGAAGGCGGTCGTCGCCATCGGATCGTGCCCGGCAACGACTAACGTCTTCATCGAAAGCCGCACGCTGGATGGCCCACTCGATAAACATATTCCGGTGGACGTTTTTGTTCCCGGCTGTCCGCCGCGCCCGGACGCAATCATTTTGGGCATCGCCAAGGCCGCAGAGATTCTGGCCACGCGCGGCAACAAGCCACCGGAAGAGTCTTTGATGATTCCGATTGCTGAATCGGCCTGTTGCAAAGACGGATGCGCTTGCGCAAAGAAGGAAGAGGTGCAGGCATGAATCCATTGATTACTTCACTAGCGCGCTTGCTCATCTTTCCCGGCTTGCTCTTCGCCGTGCCCTGCGCCTGGTTTTTTCTCTGGTTGGAGCGCAAGGCGGTGGCGCGGATGCAGGGGCGCATTGGGCCGCCGTTCATGCAGCCGTTTTTTGACTTCATCAAGCTGATGGGCAAGACGACGCCAGAGCGCAGCGGCATCGCCGGATTGCTGATGCGGGCTTGGCCGCTGATTGCCGTCTCCTCGGCGGCGGGCGCGGTTGGCCTGTTGCCGGTGCTGCCTGCTTCGGGTGGCTTTCAGGGCGACTTGATTCTGCTGCTCGCGCTGCTGGAACTGCCTTCGACGTGCATCATCGCGGCTGGCTTCAGTTCGGGGTCGATCTTCGGCGAGATCGGCTCGGCGCGCGAAGCGGTCTTGAGCGTCAGCTACAACATCGTCTTCCTGCTGGCCATTCTTTCCATCGCAGCCTCGCAGCACACCTTCAGTCTTTCGGCGCTGGCGCAGTTGCCCTCGTCGCCTTTGCGCTGGCTGGGAATTCTGGCGCTGCTGGTCTGCCTGCCCGCCAAGCTGCACTTGAATCCCTTTTCGCTGCCCAACGCCGAGCAGGAGATTTACTCCGGTCCCATGACCGAATACGCCGGGCCGGAACTGGCCATGTGGGAGCTTTCGCATGGACTGGAGTGGGTTGCGGCGACGGGCCTTGTGGCCACGCTGATGGCTCCCGCCATGACCGCCGGTTGGCTGGCAATCCTTATCTTCATTGCGATTTCGTTTGCCATCGTACTGCTTTTGTCGGTGGTGGCCTCCGCCACGGCGCGCTTGCAGATTGACACAACCGTGCGCTTTTACTGGCAATGCACGCTGATCTTCGCGGTTTTGGCCGTTGCAGCCGCGCTCTTTGTGAGGTTTAAGGCATGAATATTTTGACCATGCTGTGGAAGAATCTTTGGGGCGGCTCACGCACCATGGTCTTCCCCCGGCGTCCCAATGTGACCGAGCACTATCGAGGTCTTGTGACCTTCGATCCCACGCTCTGCGGCGGCTGCGGCATCTGCAAGATGCGCTGCACCGCCAAGGCAATTGAGTTCAAGGGCGGCAAGGGCGAGTTCACCTGGAGCTACAATCCCGGCCAATGCACCTTCTGCGGACGCTGCGTGGAAGGCTGCAAAGATCACGCGATCACGCAGGAGTCGGCCTGCCCGCCGATCTATCTGACCGTCGGCGAATTGAAGAAGTCCTACACCGTGGCGCGCAAGGCGCCCGTTAAGCCAGCCGTGGCGCCAAAGCCCGCAGCAGTTGCACCAGTTGCTGAACCTGTCTCTGGAGGCACCAATTGAGCGTTCTTGAAAGTATTCCTGAAAAGTTGGGAAGCACTGAGCCGTTTATTGAAAAAGGCGGCGTGCATTGGCTCACCCTGGGCGCATTGAATGTGCGCCAATTGGCCGAGGTAATGAACTCGCTGCACGCCCGCTTCATTACCATCACCGCTTATCAACTGCCGAAGGAAGAGGGTTTCCGCCTGGAGTACCACTGGGATCTCGACGGGCAGTTGCTCGGCTTTCCTTTTGTGCTGACCGGTAACTCGATTGAAAGCATCTTCGATCTTTGCGAGGCAGCCGATTGGATTGAGCGCGAGATTCACGAAGAGTATTCCCTGGAGTTTACAGGCCGCGAGTACGAGCCGCTGTTGCTGCGGCAAGGCGACGAAACTGGCGTGAATCTGCGCGACGGCGTGGCTACAAGCAACGCAGTAGCCGCGAAATAGGAGAAAATATGAGCTACAAAATCCCCATGGGGCCGTATCATCCGGCGCTTGAAGAGCCATACAAGCTGGACATGATCTGCGAAGGCGAGACGGTGATCGACGCCAAGCTGCATATCGGCTTCAACTTTCGCGGCATCGAGCACCTGGCCGAGACGCGCAACCACATTCAGGTGATCGCGCTGATGGAGCGGGTCTGCGGCATCTGCTCGAATATCCACACGCTGACGCTCTGCAACGCCATGGAGAAGCTGACCAACCTGACGCCGCCGCCGCGCGCGCAATACATCCGCGTCATCATGGCGGAGCTGGAACGGCTGCACTCTCATGTGTTGTGGGCAGGCATCGCGGCCAAGCTGATGGGCTTCAAGACCATGTTCATGACCTGCTTTGAGATACGCGAGAAGGTAATGGATGTGCTGGCGGCAATCAGCGGCAACCGCGTCAACTATTCGATGAACCGCATTGGCGGGGTCAACCGCGACATTACCGATCCGCAGGCTATCTTGAAGATGGTTGAGAAGCTGGAAGGCGAGATGCTGCGCACGGTGATTCCCATCTTTACCACCAGCCGGACGGCCGCCTCGCGTTGTGCGGGGGTGGGCGTGCTGACCCACGAGAAGGCGCTATCACTGGGCGTGGTTGGTCCCGTGGCGCGCGCCTCTGGAGTCCCTCAAGACCTGCGCAAGGCCGCGCCATACGCAGCCTACGCGGAGATGGAGTTCGATGTGCCGGTGCAACCCGCCGGCGACGTAACCGCCCGCCTGCTGGTGCGTGCGCTGGAGATCATGGAGAGCTGCAAGATTCTCAAACAGGCGCTGAGCAAGCTGCCTCCAGGTGAGATCGCCACCGAGGGCGAGAAGTTCGTCTTCACCACGGGCACCGGCACGGCGCGCGTGGAGGCCCCGCGCGGCGAGGTGATGTACTCGGTCAGTTGGAAGGAGGGCTCGCGCAATCCTGCTCGCGTCCATGTGCGCACGCCAACCTTTGCCGTGATGCCGGCGATCCGCTGGATGGTGAAGGGCGCGCGCCTTGCCGACACGCCATTGATTCAGGCTTCGATCGATCCTTGCTACTCCTGCACAGACAGGTAATTGATCCAGGAAACCGTCAACGCATCATCAGCACCAGCAGCCATCCGTTCAAGACGGCGATCAGGACGGCAGTTGTCCAGGCCGTGACCTTCAGCCAGCGAGGGTTGACAAACTCGCCCATCAACTTGCGATTGCCGGTGAAGAGCACCAGCGGCACCACGGCAAAGCTCAGTTGGATGGAGAGAATCACCTGGCTGAGGATCAGCAGCTTTTCCGTGCCCTGCTCGCCGGTGAATGCAACGACGATGATGGTGGGGATGATGGCCAGAGAGCGCGTGATGAGGCGGCGCAGCCAGGGCGCAACCTTCAGATGGATGAAGCCTTCCATCACCACCTGCCCGGCCAGCGTTCCGGTGATCGATGAGTTCTGGCCGCTGGCCAGCAGTGCCACGGCAAAGAGCGTGCTGGCGCCGGTAACGCCGAGCAGCGGGCTGAGCAGCTTGTAGGCGTCCTGGATGGCGGCCACTTCAAAATGGCCGCTGCGATGGAAGACGGCCGCCGCCACAATCAGAATGGCCGCATTCACAAAGAGAGCAAGAGTCAGAGCAACAGCGGAGTCGATGTTGGACATCAGGATGGCTTCGCGCTTGCCCTTGGATGTGCGTTCGTATTTGCGACTCTGCACAATCGAGGAGTGCAGATAGAGGTTGTGCGGCATCACCGTCGCGCCCAGGATTCCGATCGAGATGTAGAGCATTTCCGGGTTGGTGATGATGGCGGTTGAAGGCAGGAAGAGACTCTTCAGCGCAATCCAATGCTCGGCGTGCGAGAGCAGAACCTGAATAAAAAACAAAGCTGAGATGGTTCCGATCAGGGCGATGACCAGCGCCTCAATGTAGCGGAAGCCCCAGCGCTGCAAGAGCAGGATCAGCAGCACATCGGCGCTGGTGATCAGTACGCCATAGAGAAGCGGAATATGGAAGAGCAGATTGAGGGCGATGGCCGAGCCAATCACTTCCGCCAAGTCGCAGGCGGCAATGGCGATCTCCGCGCCGAGCCAAAGAAAAAAACTGACGCGCGCTCCATAAGCCTGGTGGCAGAGTTGCGCCAGATCGCGCTCAGTGGCGATGCCGAGTTTGAGCGAGAGGCTTTGCAGCAGGATGGCCATCAGGTTGGAGGCCATGATGACAAAGAGCAGCGTATAGCCGAAGCGCGAACCGCCGGCAATGTCCGTGGCCCAGTTGCCGGGGTCCATGTAGCCAACCGCGACCAGGAAACCAGGCCCAATAAATCCAGCCAGCCGCCGCCAGAACTTTGGCGAGCGGGAGAGCCGCACCGAGGCGTGAACCTCCGGCAGCGAGGGCACCTGATGCTCAGGACCGGGCGCCAGGCCTGGGAGAACCGGCAATGGGAAATCTGTTGCGCTCATAGAAACAAGTATGCCATAAAAGTATTAACTATGGTTAACATTATTTATTATATTTGATTATTTCTGAGCCTCCAAGCAAACCCAGACGGCTTCAGCCGCCGGACGGCCAAGAGTGGTGATTCCCGTAGGAAGTTCAATTGAAACGGTTTGGTCGTAGTTCTGGCTCGTAACAAGCAGGCTTTGGCCGGGACCGATGCCCGCGCCGTGCAGAAACAACAGCAGCTTGGGATCGCGTTCTTGCAGGCTGATGACGGTATAGCGCTCGCCCTCTTTAGCCTCTGAAAGTGGTGTTTCGCCGTGCTGTTTGCGTTCAGCGGGACTCTCTGGCAGCACATGGTTGCCGTGTGGACAAGCGCCGCCGGGACCGAGTTTCTCAAGCAACTTGACCTCGAAGGCCGGCGAGACGGCGTGCTCCAACCGCTCTGCCTCCTCGTGAATCTGGTGCCACTCCATGCCGAAGATTTCGCTGAGCATCCGCTCGATCAGGTGGTGGCGCAGGGCGGTGCGATAGGCGATCTCGCGGCCCGTCTCGGTCAGGCGCACGGTTCCCTTGACCTCAACAAAGCCATCCCGCTTGAGCCGCTTGAGGGCCATGGTCACGGCAGGCGCGGAGACCTCCAGACGATGGGCAAGCAACGCCGGAATCACCTCGCGCCCTTCGGCCTCGGCCTCCAGAATGGCCTTGAGGTAGTTCTCTTTGGAAACGGGGATTGAGTCCTTCATCGCGTACCTGCCTCTTGCATCTAGCTTATCGCTCCTTGGCGATGCGTGCCTTGCAAAACCGTCCTCTGGCTGGGTATCTTTGGGAAGCGGTGATTTCCGAAAAGAGATTGATGGACGTTCTTAAAAGACTATTCGAAGAGCATTTTCAGTTGCCGGTGGAAGAGGCGCGACCGCTGCAGGGCCAGTTGGGTGGCTCGGGCAGAGCCATCGTACGGCTCTCTGCGGGCAACATCAGCGCCATCGGCATTCAGTATCCGGTGCGCGAGGAGAACGTCGCCTTTATTGAGTTTTCTCGCCACTTCCGGCAATGCGGATTGCCGGTCCCGGAGATCTACGCAGAGGATTTGAACGCGGGCGCTTATCTGGAAGAGGATTTGGGCGACACCACGCTCTTTGAGTTT
>Ga0181519_10004057_pt1 | contig 11919 bp, 14 predicted proteins | sample PEATcosm2014_Bin_26_FD_121102 | JGI IMG/M metagenome (GOLD analysis project Ga0181519, IMG submission 121102) | Peatland microbial communities from MTU Mesocosm Facility, Houghton, MI, USA - PEATcosm2014_Bin02_10_metaG | ecosystem: Environmental > Terrestrial > Soil > Wetlands > Peat | place... | reverse complement strand
CCCTCCATTTATTCCACGGTCCGCTTGACGGTCGCTGCGCGTGGCGGTGTTCGGAAGGCGTCGGGATGGGGAACATCGTCGGGCGGGACGTGTTCGCCGCACCCCTGCCGGGGGCGTCGAACGAAAGGGCTGGAGTTAGTCGATGTCAGGTGGAACGTGTCGCGCGAAATCCATAGCGTCGTGAAGAATGCGGATTATGTCGATGACGTTCTCATGTCGTGCGCGGTACATGATGACATGCCGTCCCCGGCAACCATGACGCGCGACGTGGATCGACCGGACGCCGGGCCGCAAATCGTCACGCGCGAGGCTTCCAAAAACGTCAGGGCCAGAGTCGAGTTCGGCAATGGCGGCAAGAATTGTCGTTTCGTAGGTGGCTTCCTGACGCGGGCCAAAAACGTCGCGGGTATAGTCGAGGATGCGGACGAAATCCTTCTCCACCTCCGAACCGAGGACGACACGCCACGATTTGTCGGTCACGACGGATCAGGGGCCGCCACCCGTGCTTTCGCGCCAACGGCCTTGAGATAATCGACCAGCGCGGCGGCGTTGGGAAACTCTTTCGCGTCGCCGCGTTCGATAGCGGCAATCCCGATATCGACGGCTGCCCGTAAGGCGTCGAGTTTTGAGGCCGCATCCACTTCGCGACTTTCGACCAGCCGCAGCCCCTCGCGCAGCACTTCGCTGGCGTTCTGATAACGACCACTCTGCACGAGAGCCTCGATCAGCGTTTCTTGGCGTTCAGTCAGGACGACATTTCTGGTGGGCATAAATATCTCCATAAGTTTGTAAATTATAGCACGATTGGCAGAATATGCCAATAACAGGATGAGGGTCTAGGGAAGAGTTAGTCAGTTGCAGTCGTGCAATTGTGCACATCTGCAACTGATCACGGTTGCGCATGTCCACTCGACGAGACGGATGAACCTATGTTCGCTCAGCGCGCAGTGGTTGATGCAATGTCAGCCAGGCTCTCCGGCAGCTAAGCGGATATCCTTGATAATCCGAAACAAATGATGCGGGTCTGTCGGCGAAGGCTCAAAGCCGAAGTGGCGATAGAACTCCGCCGCCCGGTCGTCCTTGGCATGAACCGCGAGTGCCCGCACGCCAGCAATGTCGGCGACTTGCAAAGTGCGACTCATGGCGTCGAGCAGCAATCCCGCCCCAAGGCCCCTGCCCTGCATTGCCGTGTGAACCGCGAGACGCGCCAGCACCAGGAGGCCAATCGGGTGACGCGGCATTCCGTTGGCAACGCGCGGCGGCGCGTCAACATGCTCCACCTGTCCGGCGACGAGCGTGTAAAATCCGACGACCTCGGAGCCGTTCAGCGCGGTGTAGGTTTGCGATGAATTCGATTGTTGCGCTTGCAGCGCGTGGCGAGCGAGGAAGCGATCGAGCTCCGGCTGGCCACAGGTGAAAGACTCGACGGCGTGTTCGCGTCGGAGTTTCTCAATACGAAGCGCGCCGGTCACGGTTCCGCTTGATCGAACACTGACGGTTCGCGAAAGAGTCGCTCAAGGCGGGAATGACGACGCGGGGGCGCATCGAGCGCCTTTACGAAGGCGTCCCACTTCTCTTCGTCGAGCGTGAAAACCGTCCGATCGGCAAGGCGTTCGGAGGCCTCGTTTAGCGCCGTTTCGAGCACGAATTCGCTGACGGATTTATGTGCGGCGGTCGCCGCAGCCTGCAAAGTCTGCTTCGCGGCCCGTGTCAGGCGGAGATCGAGCTTCTCGGTGCGGTTAGTGCGTTGAACCATGACAATACCTCTTCCTAGAGGATAACTGAACCTGCCCGACAATGTCACGACAAAACCGCGTAAGTTTGTTGCTTTGTTTGGGCTGGAGCGACGTGCATGTCTTGCAAATCGGCACATGTGCACAATTGCACGAATGCACGCGCGATCTTAATCAAATTTTAACCTCAAATTGCGCTACTGTGCACACGTGCAGAAGCGCACCACCGAACACTTGCAAAAGGGGGCATTTGCACATGGCAACGAAAATCGTCGCTGTGACAATCAATAAAGGGGGCGTCGGAAAAACGACGATCACCAAAAATGTGGCGACCGCTGCCGCTGCCGCTGGTCTGACGGTTTTGATCGTCGATATGGACACCCAGCAGAACGCCGACGCGTGGGGGCGACGTCGCCGCCAACACCAGCCCGAGCGACAATTGCCGCTTGTGCAATTCGCGACCGAGCGCGACTTGCCCGAAGTTTTAGATCGTGCGCGCGCCGCCGATTGCGACCTTGTCCTCATCGACACACCGCCGGGCCGCAGCACCGAAGCCCCGGCCGCCGTGGAGGCCGCCGATTTTGTCGTGATCCCGTTTTGGCTCGAAACCGACGCGTTCGAGGGGCTGAAGAAAACCGCCGACCTCGCGCGTCGGTTAGGGACGCCCGCCGCCGCCGTCCTGAACTTCGCCACGCCAAACAGCCGGAGCCATGAAGAATCTGCTCGGGATGTCTTAAAGGCGCTCGACGTCCGCATGTCGCCGGTCGTTCTGCATCGCTACGAGGCGCACCGGAACGCCAACCCGACCGGCCTTACCGCCTTTGAGGCTGAACCCGAGAGCCGCCCGGCTGCCGAGATCACCGCGCTTTGGGACTGGCTGAGTGCAGAACTGCAAATTAGCACGAGTGCACATGTGCACAAAGGGGCGGCATGACCAAGAACACGAAAACCGCCGCTTTCTTGCAGGCACTTGCGCCATCGACGAGTAGCGCGCCAGCCGCCGCCGAGGCCCCGGCCAGCGACCAGCCCAAAGCGAAGTCGCGCAGCGGGTTGAAGCATATCGGAGGGTATTTCGCGCGGGGCGACGTCGAGAAGTTCGCGATCCTTCGCGCCCGGCTTGGTCTCGACAATTCTGAACTGATCCGGCTGGCGATCGACGAGCTTTATCGCAAGCATGAGGCCAGGCGGGCCTTCGGCGACTCATGAACGCGACGGGGGCGCGCTGAGCATAAGCGCGTCCGGCGGAGGTTTTCTTGCGGAAATACATGGCGGGAGGCCGAGTGGCGCACGAATCGATGGTGCGCACACAATCACGCCGATTTCAGCAAAAATCAAGAAAAATCAACGAAAACGTGGCACTACACGGATAGGCAAATTTCGAAACCCAGCCCAATGATATCAGCGCGTTACGCGAGGCAACCCCTCTCCAACTGTAGAAGATCAGCGAAACGAACCGACCCAATAACGCTTGGTCGAAATGGTGTTCTCCGCCACAGCGCCGCCCGCACAGGCCAGCGACAACGTCATCGTGGGGGCGAGGAGTACTCGCCATGATGGAAGTCATTCGTCGCATCACCTCGCGTTTGTTTCGTCGCACCAAAATCAAAGATCAGCCGGACCGAAGGCCGCACAGCCCGCTCCTGACCCTGATCGAAAGCGATCTCCACAATCTTGAGCACTTGACGCAGGCGCTGACAGACAAGAAGCGCTAGCATGTCTGGCGCAAGCGCAGCCATAGGTTGCCAGCGGTCAGATTGGTCGCGCCGATGCTGGACATGCCGCATGGCGACGCCGCTGTTACAGCACTATACGCGCCGCACGAATTTGGAGTGTACCCGGCGGCGCGATTTTGATGCAGCAATCCGACCCTGACCCGGCGCGCAACATCGCTCTCCATCCTCAACGTGAAACTCCTACTCGTGTTTACGTCTAGCTGCGTGTCTCATCGAAGGAACAGGAGAAGCATCGCTTTAGCCTTGATGACCAGGAGCAGGAAACGAAGCGCTTCAGTGACGAGCACGGTCTCGAGGTCATGGGCGTCTTCCGGGAGGTAGGCTCAGCCAGAGACGAACACGCCGGCAGCAAGCGGCCCGAATTCAACAAAGCCTCCACCGCCGCCATCCGCGGCGGCCAGGCGATCGTCGTCACCACCTGTGACCGGTTCGCCTCCGGGCAGGAGGCGACCCTTTCTCAGCCTTCTCAATCGCCTCCTGCACCTTGTTTCGATCCACGCCTCCGCGAAGGAGGCGAGCCATTTGCGATCGACGGTCTAGACGGTCAGAATTTCGAGGATGGCGCTCATGACAGGCGTCACCCGGCTTCACAGGGCTATTCGGTTCGAGGAACCACGCGAGTGCGACGGGTGCGATAGGTCGCCAGGAGCGCCTCGCGCACCTTCGCGAACAGGCTGGGCGGCGCAAAACGCAGTCGGAACCGTTACGTCGTCGCGGTCACAGCGATAGCCGCCGCTCCCCTCTATCGCGCTGGCCACGTCGTTGAGCGCCTGATTTGGAAGGTCGGCGGCGGCGGGGTCGGCGCGATCGTAACGGCGACCATGACAGGAGACGCCAGGCCGTTCGGCGGTGAGTCGGTAGCTCTCTTTGACCCGAGCGCCTTCGATTTCGGGCAAGAGTTCGATGTCGCGATGCGGCAGTACTTCACCGGGCCGCCGCGCGTACACACGCCAGGCGACCTGGATGCGGCCGCGACGCTCGTCGGCCCACAGTGTCGCCTGCCGACGGGCGAGATGCGAAACGGCAGCGCCGTGTAGCAGTCATGACAGTTGATGGCGGCGTTCTGGCCTGAGAATGCAGGAAGCGTAGCTTACCGGTCCTTTTCGGGCGTACTCACCAGCTTCGCCGCCTGTTCGTTCGCCCTGCCGAGCGCCGCCTGCACGCTATCCCCGGACGAAAGCCGAGCCGCGAAGGTTCCGACGAACATGTCGCCAGCGCCATGCGTGCTTTGCACTTTGACGGGAACACTCGGGAGAGAGATTTTCTGGCCTGAGCGGTCTCGAAAGGCTACTCCGTCTCCGCCGGCGGTCACAACAACGGCTGCGAAGCGCAACGCGAGGAATCCAGCCGCCGCTTCGGCTTCCGCCAACGACCCGACAGATTGCGAGCCCAGCATCTCGGCTTCGATCGCATTGACGATCAGAATATCAATGTAGTCCGGCAACGCCGTTTTGAACGCGCGCGCGGGAGCCGCATTGAGCATCGTCGTGACGCCGAGCTGCTTGGCCCGGCGGGCGACGTCCTCGTTGATCTGTTCCGGGATCTCGTTCTGCAGGATCAGAACCTTCGCTGAGCGCAGAAGCTCGTCGGACGTCTGGTCCGAGCGTATCGCCAGGTTGGTGCCGGAGACGATCACCGCGCCATAATCGCCCTGGTCGTCGAAGATCGCGACGCTCATGCCGGAGCCGACGTCGTTCAGCGTCGTCACGGCTGACCGATCGACCCCGGCCCGGTCGAGGCCGGCGAGCAATGCGGTCCCAAAGCCGTCGTCGCCGACCGCTCCCACCATTGAGGTTGGGACAGCTTGCCGGCGGGCTGCGATCGCCTGGTTGCCGCCCTTGCCGCCGAACTTCGGCGCCCAGCTGCGGCCAGCCACTGTCTCGCCCTTGCGGGGGCGATCCGGCGCATCGACCATGATGTCGTAGTGCAGGCTGCCCACGACAACGACGGAGTTTGTCATCTCGGCTGGTCCTTGGATTATAAATCCGCTTACGCCCGTCCGCGGGTGGCGCGGTCGATGAGCATGGCGATGAGGATGATCAGGCCCGTGGCGAGGAGCTGGTAGAAGGCCTGAACGTTGAGGAGGGTGAGGCCGTTGCGCATGGCGCCGAGAATGATCGCGCCGAGCAGCGTGCCGATGATGCTGCCCTTGCCGCCCATCAGCGAAGCGCCGCCGATCGCCGCCGCCGCGATCGCGTCGAGCTCCCAGAGATTGCCGAGGATCGGCTCCGCCGCGCCGAGGCGGCCAATCAGGATCAGCGCCGCGAGGCTCGCCAGCACGCCCGAGAGCATGTAAGCGCCGATCTTGGTGAGCTCAATCGGCACGCCGGCGATATGCGCCGCCTCTTCGTTGCCGCCGACCGCCAGCAGATATTCGCCGAACGGCGTCTTGCGCAGCAGGATCGCCGCCAGCGACGCCATGACGATGACCGCGATCACCGAAGCCGGAAGACCGAACAGATAGCCGTTGGCGATGCTGCGGAAACCCAGCGGCAGGCCGAGCACCGGATTGCCGCCGGTGAAGATGAGCGCCAGGGCCCGATAGGTGCTGAGCGTTCCGAGCGTGACGATGAACGGCTGCAGCCCGGCGAAGGCGACCAGCGAGCCATTGACGAGCCCGCAGATCGCGCCGACCGCCAAACCCGCAAGCACGGCGATCACGACCGGAACGCCGGCGACCATCAGCGACGCGGAAAGGACAGCCGAGAGGGCGGCTGTCGGCCCGACCGAGAGATCAATCCCGCCCGAGATGATGACCAGGGTCATACCCAAGGCGACGCAGGCGTTGATACTCGACTGCTGCAGGATGTTCATGAGATTGCGCTCGGCGAGGAAGCCCGGCGCGATCAGCGCGAACACGACGACAATCAGCGCCAGTCCGAGCAACGTGCCAAAATCGCGAATGTTGACGCGCATCGCCGGACGAGACCGCGGTTCGGAAATTGCGCTTGGACTGCTGATGGTCATGTTTCACACCCTTGGGAATCGCCGCGCTGGAGCGCGCGGTCAGTTGGCGGAGGATTGAGGAACAGCGTGAGCGACGATGGCCTGTTCGCTGAGGTCCTGGCGCTGGAGTTCGGCGGCGATCCGGCCTTGGCGCATGACGAGGACGCGATCGGCGAGCCGGATGATCTCCGGCAGCTCGGACGAGACCACGATGATCGATTTGCCCTCGGCCGCGAGGCGTTCGATCAGCGTATAGATTTCCGCCTTGGCCCCGATGTCGATGCCGCGCGTCGGCTCGTCGAACAGAAGGATTTGCGTTCCGGCCGCGATCCAGCGGGCGATGATGGCCTTCTGCTGGTTGCCGCCGCTGAACAGCCGGATCGGCCGATCGATCTGCAGCGGCCGGAGATTGACGTCCTGAAGAATCTTGGTCGCCTCTTTGCGCAGCGCGCGGCGCTGGATAAGGCCGCGCGGCGCAAACCGCTTCATCGAGGGCAAAGCGATGTTGTTGGCGACCGAGCGCTGCGGAATGATGCCGTCGCGCTTGCGTTCTTCCGGCACGAGGCCGATGCCGACAGCGATGGCGGCGCGCGCGCCATGACGCGTCAGCGGCTTGCCGTTCACCGTGATCGAGCCCGAGGTCGGCCGGTCCGCGCCGGCGATGAGCCGCAGCAATTCGGTGCGGCCGGCGCCGATCAGGCCGGCGACGCCGAGCACTTCGCCGCGGCGAAGCTCGAAGCTCGCATCGACGACCTTGGTTCCCGAAGTCAGCTTGTCGACCGACAACACGGTTTCCGTAGTCGCCGACGAGCGATGATGCGCGACGGCGAGCTCGCGCCCGACCATCATCGCCACCACGGCGCCCTCAGTCGTCTGCTTGAGGTCGACCTCGCCGACGAGCTGGCCGTCGCGCATGATGGTCGCGCGGCTGCAGACTTTGAACACCTCATCCATCTTGTGCGAGACGTAGATGATCGAGACGCCCTGCTCCGCGAGATTGCCGATCACGACGGCGAGCCGCTCGAATTCGCTCGGCGTCAGGCTCGAAGTCGGCTCGTCCATCGCAATGATGCGCGCGTTTTCGAGCAGCGCCCGGCCAATCTCGACGATCTGGCGCTGAGCGACCTTGAGTGTCTTGATCGGTGCGTCGGGACGAATGGTCGGATCGAGCGGCGCAAGCGCCTTGGCCGCCGCCGCTTCCTGCGCGGCGCGATCGACGAAGATCGAGCCTATCCGCAGCGGGTGGCCGAGAAACATGTTCTGGGCGACGGTCAGCTCCGGAACCTGCTGCAGCTCCTGATGGATCATGGCGACGCCCGCGCGCCGGGCGTCGAGCGGGCCGCGCAAGGTCAGCGTCTGGCCGTCGACGGCGATCGCGCCGCTGTCGGGCTTCAAGACGCCCGACAGGGTGCGCAGCAGGGTCGATTTGCCTGCGCCGTTCTCGCCGAGCAGCGCATGAATCTCGCCCGGACGTACCCGCAACGACATGTCGCTGAGGGCTTTGACGCCCGGAAACGTCTTGGTCACATGCTCGACATTGAGCCGCAGCGGGGCCTCAGCCATGACATCACCATCACGAGGGGGAAGCGGCTGCCGTGAAGGCGGCAGCCGCGGTTGGCTTATTGACCCGCCTTGGCGTCCTGTACGAGGACGGCGCGGACATCGACGTCCTTGCCGTTGTAGCGGTCGACATTGTCCTTGGTGATCAGGGCCTGCGGCGTCGCGACGACGCGGGGCAGGCTTTCCTTGGCGAGCATGCGCAGCGCCGCTTCCATGGCGACCTCGCCCGTGAGAATGGGGAAGCTGTCGACCGTGCCGGTCAGCTCGCCGGCGCGGATCGAAGCATAAGCGTCCGAGATGCCATCGGTGCCGAACACGGCGACCTTGCCGAGCAGCCCGGCGTTCTTCACCGCTTCCACGACGCCGAGCGCCATGCCGTCGTTGTTGCAGTAGAAGCCGATCAGATCCGGGTGCTGCTGCAGGATCGTCGTAGCGTCGTCGTAGGAGAGCTGTCGGTCCCAATTGCCGGGAATGCTGGCGACGACCTGGAACTTGCTGTTGGTCGCAATCGTCGACTTGAAGCCCTCGGTGCGCTGCGTGGCCGCATAGACGCCGGCTTGCCCTTCGATGACAGCCACTTTGCCGCCCTGCGGACGATTGGCGAGGAACCACTTGGCCACGCGCACGCCGTTGTCGCGCTGAACGTTGCCGACATAGTGCGCCACGGAAGGAATCACGGCGTCATTCACATTCACGACGGGAATGCCGGCCGTCTTCGCCTCGCCCAGCACGGGCTCAAGGTTGGTGTTGCTCTGCGGCGAGATGAGCAGAACACTCGCGCCCTGCGTGATCATCGTCTCCGCGATCGAGAGCTGGCCGACCTGATCGCCCTCGTTCTGCGCCGCCTGATAGGAAACCGGCACGCCGACCTTCTTGCCGAAGGCGGCATAGCCCTCGCCGAGCGAGCGCCAATATTCGTTGGTCAGCGTCTTCGAGACCGCGCCGACCTTGGTTCCGGCGGGCATTTTCGGGAACGGGCCGAACTTGGCCTCGAGCTGGCTCCAATCGATCCGGTCCGGCTCGGAGTCGGAATTCAGCGGCTTGAGTTCCTGGGCCTGCGCCGCGGCTACCGCGAGCATCATGACGCTAGACAGCAAGAGAGACTTCACCACGCGTTTCCTCCGTTTCTTGGGGGCTTAAGTTAGCCGTCGTCAGCTCTTCAGGTCGCCGTACATGGCGGAGCGAACGATGGACTGGGATTGGACGGCGTCCTGCTGCGCGATCGCCGCGCCGAGCCGGTTGTCGCCGTCGAGCTTCTTCACGACGTTCAACATCGACTTCACGGTCTCGATGTTGGCTTCGCACTCCTTGACCGGGTCGAGGCCGGTCAGATCGGGGAAGGTGTCGAAGTAGATCGGCCCGTCGAACCCGTCGGCGTATATCTGCCGCAGCAGCTCGATGGTCTGGATCGAATGGACCGCGCCGACCATGAGGCCGTCGTCGCGCTTGGCGTAGCCGTCGTTGAGATGGACGCCGAGCAGGCGGCTGTGGCGGCCGATGAGGGCGGCCGCGTAAGCCGGCTGTTCGTCGGCGTAAAGGACGTGCGCGAAATCGAGCGTCACGCCGAGATTGGGCAGGCCGACCTCCTTGAGCGCGAGCAAAGTCGTCGCGCAATCGGGCATCAGGCTGTAGGAGCGGGGCTCGTTCGGCTTGTATTCGATGCTGATGAGGCATTCCGGATCGTGCAGGGCGACTTCACGGATGCCGTCGATTTCGTCAGCCCAAAGCTTCGCGTAATCCGCCTGGAAGGCGTAGTCGAAGCCGTCCTGCCCGAGCCAGAGCGTCATGAGATTAGAGCCGGACGCGCGCGCCGCGTCGATGCCGCGTTTAGTTAGATCGATTGCTTCGCGGCGAACGGCCGGATCGGGGTTTGTGAACGCTCCGATCTTAAAAGCGGGGTTCGAGTAATAGCGCATCGCCAAGCCGTTCACGGCGAGGCCGAGATTGCGAATGGCGTCGCCGACTGCGCGCGCGTCAGTCCCGAGATGGTCGGGATAATTGAGATCGACGTCGGTGAGACCCTGCGCCGTCGAGGCTCTTTCGGCTAGTTGCAGCGGGGTCGGCTTGCCGTGACCACCGGGCCAATAGGCGTCTGGCTTGGACCCGAATGAGTTCAGGCGGGTCGCGAAGCGTAGAATGTCTGCCGGCACCTGGCGTTCCTCCTGGTCGATGCGATTACATTACAACATTCCAGATTTTTGTAAAGTGGAAATTTAAAAAATCATTTATCGCCAGCACGCCGTAGATAATCTTGGAAATTTCGTGTGTTTTCAAAGAAATTCGTAAGGCTGGAAAAATTCCAGCTTGTGTTATGATTTGTGATGTCGTAATTTTTACACGCCGTTCCAGGTAGGAAGAGGCTCGCTCAAGCGCTTCAAAATGGAAGAACGTTCAACGTTTCGGCGCAGGCGTTCAGCCAAGGCCGAGGCCCAGGAATTGCAAAAAGCGTCGCTTCGATTCGGATAAAGCCGCGGCTCTGGTAGGGAGAACCAAAAATGGTTTTGATAGCGGAAGTCGCCGACCCCAAGTCGGTAGGCGCTCGCATTCGCATGATGCGGCCACATCTGACGCCGCTGGAAGCCAAGGTCGTCGACACAGTCATGGGGCGGCGGGATTTCAGCCACGAGACCGCCTTGAAAGAGATCGCCGACGCCGCTGGCGTCTCAGAGGCTATGGTTGTCAAGATCGCGAAAAAGCTGGGTTTCTCTGGCTATCGAGATTTACGCCAAAACGTCGTCGATTACGTCCGTCTGTCTGTTCCGGAAATGCACGAAGAACTCTCGCCGAACGATACGTCGCGCGAGATCATCAACAAGGTGTTCCGCGCCTCCCTTCAGGCGCTAGAAGAAACCTTGGCGATCACCGACATCGATGCGTGCGACCGGGCGGCGGATTTCCTTGCCGGCGCACGGCAGCGGGATTTTTACGGAGTAGGGGGCTCAGCCCAGATCGCGCGCGACGTCGCTCATAAATTCTTGCGCATAGGCGTTCGCGTCTCCGTGCAGGACGACGCGCACATGATGGCTATGTCGGCTTCCGTGCTCGGAACCAACGACGTGGCGGTTGGCTTCTCCCACTCCGGCGCGACCCTGGCGACAATCGAGGCCCTACAGCTCGCGCGGCGGAACGGCGCGCGAACGATCGCTATCACGAACTACCTAAACTCGCCGATCACGGAAGCGGCCGACGTCGTTCTTTGCTCCACATCCCGCAATTCGCCGCTGCTGGGGGAAAACGCTGCAGCGCGCATCGCCCAGCTCACCATACTCGATGCGATCTTCGTGCTCGTAGCCCAGCGAAACTATAAGGCAGCCGAAGCCAATCTGGTGCGGACAAAAGCGGCCGTTCGCGAAAAGCGAAAGAGCTAGCGCGTCCTCATGGAGCTGTGTCGTGCGTGTCGAGGATAACCTCGTGCACAGCGCTGAAATCGCCGCCGCTGGCAGATTTCCGCCGTCCGTCATTCGGCCGTTTGCCGGCCGCATGTCCGAATCGTCCGGAAACCTGTTTGACAACGAGTTTACGGACAAATAGATTCACGGACGAGTTTACGGACAGGCGGCTTCGAAATGGCGACGCTCGGCTACGCGCGCGTGTCGACAAACGAGCAACCTGGCCGACGGATACACCGATCTGCGTCCTTGGATTTTATACGCTGAGTTCCGCGGCGCTCGACTAGCGCGCACGCCGACGCTCGCGAAAGGGGCTCGCGCGCTACGAAGCGCCGGTGTTTCGATTCGGCCGTCCGACCGTCGACGCCACTGTGCAAGGTCGCGGCCGGCGGCGTTCTCCTGTTGCGCGCGGCATATCGCTGCCTGCGTGTCGCTTAGGCGGAGGTTCCCTCTTTCAGGTTCACGAAGCCGCTGATATTGCTGGCATAAGCTTCTTTTGGGCGCCATTGTGTACCCATGTAATGTAGAGAATTCGGTTGATTTTCGTTGCGGCGCTGG
>Ga0181519_10004053_pt1 | contig 11924 bp, 15 predicted proteins | sample PEATcosm2014_Bin_26_FD_121102 | JGI IMG/M metagenome (GOLD analysis project Ga0181519, IMG submission 121102) | Peatland microbial communities from MTU Mesocosm Facility, Houghton, MI, USA - PEATcosm2014_Bin02_10_metaG | ecosystem: Environmental > Terrestrial > Soil > Wetlands > Peat | place... | reverse complement strand
GCATGAGCAGCGCGCCCAACAGCGGGAATAGCGGGATGAGCCAAATCAGGTCGAGGAAATTCATGTGGGGCAGGCTCTCAGCCTGCGGCGGCCTCTCAGGCCGCCCCTTTCGATGCTGGCTTGGAGTCGTGGCCGGCGCTCACGCGAGAATGCTGAGCGGGTCCTCGAGGACCTGGCCCAGAGGGCACCCCGATCTGTAGGTCTGCGCCACCTGGCGGCCTGAGAGGCCGCCGCAGGCTGTGAGCCTGCCCCACATGCCGCGTTTACCATTTCAGTAAGTCCACCTCGTCGGCCAGCACCGTCTCTTTATTACGGAACAGTGCGATCAGGATGCCTAGCCCAACGGCCGCTTCGGCCACCGCGTCGGCGATCACGAAGATGGCGAACACCTGCCCGTTCAAGTTATGCAGCGCCTGCGAGAATGCCACCAGGTTGATATTGACCGCGTTCAGGATCAGCTCGATGGACATCAGAATCACGACGATGTTCCGCCGGGTCAGCACGCCCACTGTCCCGATCAGCAGGAGAGCGGCGCTCAAGGCGATGTAATGCGCGGTGGTAATCGGGTACACGTTCAAATCCTCTTCTTGGCCATCACCACCGACCCCACTACTGCCACCAGCAGAAGGATCGAAGCGATCTCGAACGGCAACAGATACTCCTGGAACAATACGTCGGCCAATTGCTCGGTATTTCCCAAGGCGGAAGCCGCGGGCAGGATGCCGGGCTGTGCAATCTGGAACGCGGCGCCGCCCTTGCCCAGGAACCAGAACACCTGCACGCCCACTAGCACCACGCAAACCAGCGCGACGATCCATTGCCCGTTGAACTGCTTTTCCTTGGCGGCCAGATCCAGATTCACCAGCATGATCACGAACAGGAACAGCACCATGATGCCGCCAATGTACAGCACGATTTGCACGGCGAACAGGAATTCCGCCTGCTGCAACAGGTACAAGCCCGCCACGCCCATCAGCGAAACGATCAGGGACATGGCGCAGTGCACGGCGTTCTTGCGGGTAATCGTGAAAATGGCGCCCGCCAACACCATGGCGGCGAAGATGTAAAAGGAGATGGCCTGGGTGAGCTCTGGGGTCAGCATTTGTATTGGGTCGGCTTGGGACCTTCTTCCAGCATCTGGCGATCCCAGATGGCGCCGTCACGGGTGTAGCTGGCCAGTTCAAAATCCTGCGTCAGCTCGAGCGCGTCCACGGGGCAAGCGTCTTCGCACAGCCCGCAGAACATGCAGCGGGATGTGTCGTAGGTGAAGGTGGTCAGTTCCTTGCGCTTGGTCTGCTCATTGCGCTGGCTGGTGACCACGATGAGGTTTTCCGGGCAGGCCAGCGCGCACAGGTTGCAGGAGATGCACAGTGTCTCGCCGTTATCCGGGTTGATATTGAGCCGCGGGGCGCCGCGATAGCGCTCGCCGACTTTGGGCCGCTCGGCCGGATACTGCTCCGTATAGATACGCTTGGGGTCCTGGTTGCGAAAAGTCACCCAGAGACCCTGGAACAGGTCTACCAGAAAGACCTTCCGCAGAAGCTTCGCAATCATAATCGCCCCCTCGCGCTCATCGGTCCACCTCGCCGAGCACGATATCCAGGGTACCAATAATCGCTACCACGTCGGCCACCAGACCGCCGCGCACCATGCAGTCCAGCGCCTGCAAATTCACGAACGAGGGCGGCCGCACGCGCATGCGATACGGCTGCGTGGAATTATCGCTCACGATGAAATAACCGAGCTCGCCCTTGGGCGCTTCGATCGCGACATAGACCTCGCCCACCGGCGGCTTCACCACCTTGGGCACCTTGCCCATGATAGGTCCGCTGGGGATGCGGTCCACTGCTTGCCGCACGATGCGCGTGGCCTGCCGCATTTCCTCCATGCGCACCGTGTACCGGTCGTAGGTGTCGCCGTTCTCGCCGGTGGGAATGTCGAATTCGTACTGCTCGTAGCCCGAATATGGCTGCGCCTTGCGCAAATCCCACTGGACGCCGGCGGCGCGCAACACCGGCCCCGTGACGCCGTATTCCTTGCATTCCTCGGCCGAGAGAACTCCTACGCCTTTCAGCCGCCCCATCCAAATGCGGTTATTGGTCAGCAGTTCCTCGTATTCATCGACCTTGGGGATGAACCAGTCGCAAAACTTCTTAACCTCCTCCTCGAAACCGTCGTAGGTTTCGTACTGCAGTCCGCCGATGCGGAACGCGTGCGTGGTCAGGCGGGCGCCGCAGTAGTTCTCGAAAATCTTCAGCACTTCCTCGCGCTCGCGCAGGCAGTAGAACACCGGCGTGATGGCGCCGATATCGAGCGCATGCGTGCCCAGCCACAGCAGATGGCTGGCGATGCGATTCAGCTCGGTGAGGATCACGCGCACGGCCTGCGCGCGCGGCGGCGCTTCGATGTTCAACAGCTTTTCGACCGCCAGGCAGTAGCCCAGGCCGTTGGAGACCGAGGCCACGTAGTCCATGCGGTCCACGTAAGGCGCGAACTGCTGGTAGGTGCGGTTTTCGCCGATCTTCTCCACGCCGCGGTGCAGATAGCCGATCACGCACTCGGTGCCGTTGACCTTCTCGCCATCGAGCTTCAGGATCACGCGCAGCACGCCGTGCGTGGACGGGTGCTGCGGACCCATGTTGATGACTAACTCGGTCGCGTCTAGAAAGGTGGCTTCCGGCATAGAGGGTTATTGCCCGCTTTCGATGCCCAGGTTCTCCCGCACCCAACCGTCGTCCTGTTGCAATATTCCGTAATCCTTGCGCAGCGGGTAGCCCTGCCATTCCTCGGGCAGCAGGATGCGGCGCATGTCGGGGTGGCCTGCGAACTGGATGCCGAACATGTCGAACACCTCGCGCTCCAGCCAATTGGCCGTCAGATGCACGGTGACGGCGGTGGCCGGAGTGTAGCCATCCGGGATCACGGTCTTCACGCGGATGCGCTCATTGCGCGCGAAGCTATATAAAATGTAGACCAGGTCGAAGCGGTCGGCCCGCTTGGGGTAGTCGACGGCCGTCACATCCACCAGGTAATCGAAATCCAAGTCCAGCTTGAGCGTGTCCAGGATGGCGATGACGGCATCCGGTTTGGCCACCAGGAAGCTCTGCCCCAGGTAGGTGGAGAATTCCGTGATGTCGCCGCCGAAATGCTCCTTCAGGAGTTCGGTGATATCGCTTTCCCACGGCGTGGTGAGCATGACGGCGGGGGGTTTGGGAGGCGCGGCATGGGCCGCCGCGGCAGGCTTTGGGACAGCGGGTTTGGGCGCCGGAGTAGCCGGCTTTCCCATCGGACTGGCGGCCTCGCCCCCGGAGGGAGGAGGCGCCGGCGAGCCCTCGGGCTTTTGCTCGTCTGCCATTTGATTTCCTGCGAAGATCACTACACATATCACCTGCCCCTAGGGAGTGTCAATCGCGGGTGGGGGCGGCCGCCCTCGTTCGCGCACGGACCCAGTCGCACGCTCCCCGCGTTAAATGAACAGCTCGACCGGTAACTTGAAAAACCCTCCCAGCTTCTTGGCCTGGGCCTTGCTGATGGAGCGCTTGGCGCTTAGGATCTCGGAAGTGTGCCCGCTCCCCCCCAACAAATGAGCGATGTTGGCCTGGGCCAATCCGCGCTCGACCAGAAGCGCGCGCAAGAACTCGTGCGGAGGCGCATGCGGTATCGGATAGTGCCGCTCCTCGTAGGCTTCGATGAGGGTGGTATACAATTCGGCAAGTTCGCGCTCCTCCGGCGTGAGATCCGGGTCGCGCCGGTCCAAGTCGTCAAGCCGGGCGATGGCCTGTTCCAGTTCACTGTCGCTGCGAATCGGCCGCGGACACATGCGGCTGAGAATGCGTCCGTACTGTCTGTCGTCAATAGGTGGTCTTGCTTGAGTGCTCATCTTTTCCAAACGTCCTTATCGTATTCGGCGTGGGTCAGAATTGTCAGGATGAAAACCCTTTGCGTTCGATAGTTGACGCGCGCGATGAGCCGATACTTATTGCCTCCGATGTTGAAGACCGTGCGCTCGCCCACCGCGTCGGCATGTGGGAAATCCAGTTTGGCCTGCGCCAGATTCCTCCAGCGTGCCCTTAACACAGTCCTATACCACGCATCCAGCGGCCCTTCTGCCTCCTTGTGAACGCGGTTGAAGCCAACGATCGCCTTTCGGCTGATCACCCTCACCGCTTCCAGTATACTCCCATTCTGGGAGAATTCAGCGGTGCATGAGGCCTGGCCTGGAGGCCAGAGAGTCTGTGGTTCACGACCGACTGCCCGGGGGATTAGAATGAATGAGGCAAAGCCATGACGCTCCGCAGCTTGTTTCTTCTACTCATCGCGGGCTCGCTCGCTTTCGCGCGGCAGGCAGGCGCGCAGGGCCAGTCCGCATCCGAAATGGAGACCAAAGAAGCGCCCGCGAAGTTCACGTCGCGGGTGAATTTGGTGCCAGTAACCGTGGTCGTGCGCGACCGTCAGGGCCATGCCGTGGGCAACCTGACCAAGGAAGACTTCCGGCTGCTGGACAACGGCAAGCCGCAGGTCATCTCGAGATTCTCCGTGGAGAAGCCGGGTACGCCGGTGGTGCTGCAAAAAGAGGCGGACGATCTGGAGCCGCAGCCGGAGGCCAAACCGCCGGAAGGGGGTGCGGCCGCAGCGCCGCCCCCGGTGCTCGCGGACCACTTCGTGGCCTATCTGTTCGACGATATACACGTGAAGGCCGAAGACATCATGCGCGCACGTGACGCTGCCGCGCACGTGATCGCAACCGCCATGCAGCCAGCGGAGCGGGCTGCGATCTACACCACGTCCGGCCATATTGTGCAGGAGTTCACCAATGACAAGGCGAAATTGCAGGAGACCCTGGCGCGGCTGCAGCCGGCCCCGGTCACCGGCGGCGACCACCATGGCATGGACTGCCCGGACATCAGCTATTACATGGCGGACCGTATCGTGAACCTCAACGATGGGCAGGCACTCCAGGTTGCGTTGATCAATTATCAGGCGTGCAGCGGTAATCAATTCGCCACCACGCAGGAGGTTCTGGGGTTCGCGGAGTCCGCGCTGACCGCAGGCGAGCATGAGACCCGTTTGGCAACCGGCGTCTTGATCCGGGTAGTCCGGCGCGTCGCGGCGATGCCGGGGCAGCGCAACATCGTGCTGGCCTCGCCCGGCTTCTTCGTGCCTTTCGCCGACCAGACCGATGTCACCGATGCGATTAACCGGGCGATCAAGGCAAACGTGATTATCAGCACTTTGGACGTGCGCGGGCTTTGGACCCTGCCGCAATTCGACGCCTCCAGGCCGACGCCGGCGGGAGGTCCTCAGGTGCTGAACATGGTGAGTCAGTATCTTCAAGAAGAGGCGCAGGCCCAGGAGTTTGTCATGGAAGACCTGGCGCACTCCACTGGCGGCGACTGGTTCCACGCCAATAACGACCTCGGCGACGGATTCCGGCGTCTGGCCGCCGCACCGGAATTCATCTATGTGCTGGCTTTTACGCCCGAGAACCTGAAGTCTGACGGCAAGTTTCACAAACTCCAAATCGCGTTGCGGGAACCCAAAGGTTTGAGCGTGCAGACGCGCAAGGGCTACTACGCGCCGCAGCGCGGCGCGGTCGCCGAAGACCAGGCCAAGCAGGAAATCGAAGATTCGGTCTTCTCCCGCGAAGTTATAAAAGATATTCCGCTAGCCGTGCGCACGCAGTTCTTCCGCTCCGGCGACGTCGATGCCAACCTTTCCGTAGTCGCGCAACTGGATATCAAGAGCCTGCACTATCGCAAAGCGGAGGGGCGAAACAACGATATCCTGACCATCGTATCCGCTCTGTTCGACCTCAACGGCAACTTTGTGGCCGGCGAGCAGCGGGAGCTGACTTTGCGGCTGAAAGACGAGACTCTGGAAAAGAAGCTCGATTCCGGGATCAAGGTTAAGACCAGCTTCAACGTCAAAGTGGGAAGCTACGTTGTGCGGGTGGTGGTGAGAGACAGCGAAGGCGAGATGATGGCGTCCGACAACACCGCCGTGGAGATTCAGTAGGCGGGCGGGTCTGGAGACCCGCCGCAGGCGTGGACGCCCGCCCCACGCTAGAATGAAAGCGTTCGATGTTTCAGCTCTTCCGGTCCTTCCTGCCGCTGCACAACCCGATCGGCTTCGGCGCGAGCGATTTCATTGAGCTGGAAATCGCGGCGCTGCTGGTTCTGCTGATTGCGGCGCACGCGGGCCTGGGCGGTTGGGCGCGCAAGCTGGCGGCGCGCACCGGATGGTCGATGTTGGCGCTGGCGATCCTGCCCATCGCGCTGCGGCTGGCCCTGCTGGCGCAAAGTCCGGTGCCCACGCCGAACGGCTCCGACGAGTTTTCGCACCTGCTGGTGGCCGACACGCTGCGCCACTTCCGCCTGGCAAATCCGCCGCATCCGCTGCTCCAGTTTTTCGAAACCACTTTCGTGTTGCAGGAGCCGAGTTACAGCTCTATCTTTCCGATCGGGCAGGGACTGGCGCTGGCGCTCGGACGCCTGCTCTTCGGCCATCCGTGGGCCGGCGTAGCGCTTTCGGTGGCGGCGCTCTGTGCCCTGTGCTACTGGATGCTGCTGGCCTGGACCACGCCGGGGTGGGCGCTGACAGGCGGATTGCTCACCGTGATCCAGTTCGGGCCGCTGAGATATTGGATGAACACTTATTGGGGCGGCGCGGTTTCGGCTGTTGCGGGTTGCCTGGTGTTTGGATCGCTGCCCCGATTGCGGGCGAGCTATCGAACACGGCATGCGGTCTTGCTGGGCCTGGGGATTGGCATCCAGTTACTCACGCGGCCGTTCGAATGCGTTCTGCTGGTGGCCGCCGTCGTGTTGTTCTTTCTGCCGGCGCTGCGGGGACCGATCGAGTGGCGCAAACTCGCGCGAGCGACGGCAGCGTTAGCTCTTACGATCTTACCGGCCGCGGGATTGACATTGCTGCACAACAAACAAGTCACTGGCAGTTGGACCACGCTCCCTTATATGCTCAGCCGGTATCAGTATGGGGTGCCCACCACCTTCACGGTACAGCCGAATCCGGCGCCGCATAGGGAGCTCACCGCCGGCCAGCAGCTCGACTATGAAGAGCAAGCCGCCACGCATGGTAAGGACACCGACACTGTGCGCGGCTTCGTGGAGCGGTTGGCCTCCCGCGCGCGCTTCTACCGTTTCTTCTTCCTGCCGCCGCTCTACCTGGCTCTACCTTTCTTCTTGCCGTCGCTGCGGCGGTGGCGATTTGCGTGGGTCGCCCTGGCGCTGGCGATATTCGGCGTAGGCACGAACTTCTATCCTTACTTCTATCCGCATTACATCGCCGCGGCCACGTGCCTGTTCGTGCTGGTGAGTGTGATCGGGCTGGAAAGGACCAGCCGGGTTACGATCCGCGGATATCGAGCGGGCTGGGAAGCCGCCCAACTCCTCGTGCTCCTTTGCGCCGCGCAGTTCCTGTTCTGGTACGGCTTCCACGCGTTCGCGAATACCAACGCCTCGGTCGCCATGCTGCAATACGACGCCTGGGACGACGTGAATCATGGCGATCCGGAAGGGCGGATCGCGGTGCACGACCGCCTGGCGCAGGCAGGCGCCAAACAACTGGTGTTCGTGCGCTACTGGCCGCAACACCGCTTCCACGAGTGGGTTCAAAACGCCGCCGATATCGACCGGGCCCCGGTGGTTTGGGCGCTCGACCGCGACGCCGCGGAGAACGAAAAGCTGCGGCATTACTACCCGGATCGCACGGCATGGTTATTGGAGCCGGACGCGCGCCCGCCGAAGCTATCTCCCTACCGGCAAACGCCGCCGCCCGCGCCGCCTACCAAGACTCAGGAACCGCGGGAGAAACCCAGCCCGGTGATGAACGGCATCCAACTGCTGCCGGTGCCATAGAAACGGAGGCCGGTTGAAAGCCGGCTGCGGGCATGATTGCCCGCCCTCCTCATTGCTTCGGCACGTGCATGTTGTGCACGGCGGCCGCTCCCAACATGGCGGCGACGGCAAGATTCGCGGATGCGAACAACGGCGTTTGATAAGGCGCCTTGCGCAGGATAAAGTGCTGTGCGACCACGCCACTGGTCAACGCGCCCAGCTTGATCGCCAGGGAACCATAGCCGAAGCTCTGTCCCGTCCGCACTAGCGGGTTGGTTTCATGTTTTCCCCAGGAACTGGCGGCATCGGCCGCGTCGGCCCCTGCCAGCAGCGCCTGGCTTACGCGCCAGACGGTACGCCAGCGGGCCGGCCTGTCGGCGGCCGACGCCGACGGCAAAAGAAGAACCGTAAACAAAAGCAAGAATACAGAGACGCGATGCACAATAACCTCCGATGAAGTATTCGGCGGTATTGGCAAAAAGCGTTAGGATAGCGGGTATGCGTGGCGTGGCGCCCCCTTCGTGACTGACACCCTCGACTTTGTCGTGCGCCATGGTTACGCGCTGCTGTTCTTCTGGATCCTGGCCGAGCAAGGCGCGTTGCCGCTGCCCTCCGCGCCCCTGCTGCTGGCCTGCGGCGCGCTCGCCAAAGACGGACGCCTGGCCCTTCACTGGATCGTCCTCACGGGCATGGCGGCTTGCCTGCTCGCGGACAACGTGTGGTTCATGCTGGGGCGGCGCCGGGGCGCGAAAGTGCTGCGCTTTGTCTGCCGAGTGGCGCTCGAGCCGGACTCGTGTGTGCGCCAGACGGAGACCGCGTTCCTGCGCTACGGCAGCCGGTCCCTGCTGGTGGCCAAGTTCGTGCCCGGCCTGAATGCCGTCTCCGCGCCGCTGGCGGCCATCTCCGGTGTGCGCTGGGGCCGGTTCCTCCTGTTCGATACTCTCGGCGCGCTGATCTGGATCGGCGCCTACACGGGTTTGGGCTATGTCTTCAGCGGCGAGCTCGACAGAGTGGGAGACCTCGCGGCGCGGATGGGTTCCTGGGTGGGCGTGCTGGCAGTGGGACTGCTGGCCGCCTGGATCGGTTGGAAATTCGCGCAACGCCGGCGCTTCCTGAAAAAACTCGCGGTGGCGCGCATCGCCCCGGAGGAGTTGAGACGGATGCTGGAAGCCGGCGAAGAACTGGTGGTGGTGGACGTGCGGAGCGCTCTCGAAAGCGAGGTGGACTCCGTGCCGGGAGCCCTGCGCATTCCGCTCGAAGACCTGGAGGCGCGCCACGGCGACATTCCCCGCGATCGCGATATCGTCCTGTTCTGCAGTTGACCAAACGAAGCCTCCAGCGCCCGTGCGGCGCTGCTGTTGCAACGGCGGGGGATCGTGCGCGTGCGCCCGCTGCACGGCGGCGTGGACGCCTGGCGCGCGCTCCACCACTAACCAAGCTTTGGAACGCCTGCCCGCGACGTGTCATACTGATACAGGAAGAATATGCCAGCAGCAGTCGCAAGGATTACGATTGAGCCCGGCAAGCGGGGCGGTAAGCCATGCGTTCGAGGACTGCGCATCACGGTATGGGACATCCTCGGATGGCTGGGCGCCGGAATGACCGAGGCGCAGATTCTCGATGAACATCCCGATCTCGAAAAAGACGACTGCCCCGCCGTATACCAGTTCGCCGCCGAGACTGGGCGCAAGGCGTTAGCCGAGTGAGCCTGCTGCTCGACGAAAACCTCTCTCCACGTCTCCTCCAACGGCTCTCATCGCTGTTTCCAGGCATGATCCACGTGCGGATGTTGGTTTGAAGCAGCCTTCCGATGAAGTCATCTGGGACTGGGCGAGGAGAAACGGTTACACCATCGTCACAACGGACGCCGATTTTGAGTCGGCGGCTTGGGTGGCTACCGAAGGTAATCCACCTTGAGGAATGTGATTTTCCCCTCAGTATGATCGAGGAACTACTCCAGCGGAATTCCATCCGGATTTCGGAATTCGAGAAAGGTTCGGTTACCGGCCTGGTGACTTTACGACTCCCCTCCGGCAAAGGTTTCCGGTAAAGCGACTTACGCGCCCCGGCGGTTAACGCTAGGCCGGCGCATGCCAGCAGCCTTGCGCCCTGTTTACGGGGAGTTATCCGTTGACTTCGCTTAAAATCTCGGGAACGCGTTTCGATGCTCCTACATTGACGAGTTGGCCGCGCATCTCGCGAGCGACCGGCTCCGCCATCGCCAACAACCCTACAGTCCGGTCGTGTCTTAACGTTTGGTCAAGCGCGCGTGGGGCCGCCCGCTCACTCCTCCAGATTCTTCTGCAACGCCCGCACAAACGCGGTGAGCGCCTTGCGATCCGCCTGCTCCCACTTCACCACCACGAAGCACCTGCCCTTATCGAAGACCACCGTGTTCGGCGCCGCTCTCCAATGCTGCGTCATCTCGAAGGCTGTGCCCGAAACTTTCGCTTCGTACAGGGTGACTGTCAATTTGCCGGCCGGCTTGCCGTCACCCTCGTACCCGGCCTCAAACGCGCGCAGGATCGCCGGCTTCGGCGGCGCGATGCCGCGCAGCGACTTCCTTTGCCAAACTCCGCCTGCGCTGGCGGGCAGCAAAGTCTCCGCACTGCGGGGAGGCTGGCTGCAAGCGCTCCCAACCAGCGCCAGAGCAATCCAATAGCGGCGTGTCATCTCCTGCACATTCTACCCGCACGCGGCGCGAATCCGCCGGATGCTACCATCTCTTAGGATGTCACCGTCGAAAATACACTGGAGGGCGGCCAATCTTGGCCGCAGCCGTCTTATAGGCGGCCAGAGCCGGCTGAAAGCCGTCCCCAGAGGGGACCCCGGGCAGAATTGCCCGCCCTCCACTTGGTCTTCATCGTTTTTGGTGGCCCGCAGGGCCATGAAGGCAGCTTAGAATGGCGAAGTTCAAACTCGCAAAAGGCAAATCGAAGAGCCGCGCCTCGCTGCAAGGCGGCCTGCCGTGCATGATCCTGCTGGGCTCGGGCTTCGTTCTCGTGCTCCTTTTTCTCTACTTCGTGATGAAATATGCGAATTGATAACCGCGCGCCGGACCAGATGCGTCCGGTCGAAATCACCACCGGATACCTGCAGACCGCGGAAGGCTCCACGCTCATCACCGTCGGCAATACGCGCGTGCTGTGCGCGGCTTCGGTGGAAGATTCCGTGCCGCAATTCCTGCGCGGAAGCGGCAAGGGATGGGTGACTGCGGAGTACTCCATGCTGCCGCGCGCCACCATGAAGCGCACGCCGCGCGAGGTGAACAAGGGCCGTCCTTCCGGACGCACCCACGAAATCCAGCGCCTGATCGGCCGCTCGCTGCGCGCCGTGGTGGACACCGCGCTGTTGGGCGAGCGCACCGTGACCCTCGATTGCGACGTCATGCAGGCCGACGGCGGCACCCGCACCGCCTCCGTCACGGGCGCCTTCGTGGCCCTGGCGCTGGCTCTCCAGCAGTGCGTCAAGTACGGCATGATCAAGCGCCTGCCGTTGATCGACTACGTGGCCGCCACCAGCGTGGGCATCCTCGGCGGCGAGCCCATGATCGACCTGTGCTACGAAGAAGACTCCCAGGCGGCCGTCGACATGAACGTGGTGATGACCGGGGCGGGCCGCTTCGTGGAGGTGCAGGCCACCGCCGAGCGCCACGCCTTCGACGACGATCACATGGCGCGCATGCTGGCGCTGGCGCGAGGCGGCATCGCGGAGTTGGTCGAAATCCAGAAGCGCGTGGTCCGTATCGCGTGATGGTTTACTGCGCCACGGGCAATCCCGGCAAGCTGCGCGAATTCCGCTTGGCTGCCGGGCAGGATGGCATCCAGGTGGAAACCGTGCCTGGTTTCGCTGGCGTGCCGCCCTGCGCTGAAACCGGCGCCACATTCGAAGCCAACGCCATCCTGAAGGCGGAGTATTACGGCCAGCTCGCGCCGGGGCTGCTGTTCGCCGACGATTCCGGCCTGGAGGTGGACGCGCTAGGCGGCGCGCCCGGAGTTTACTCGGCGCGGTTCGCCGGGCCTGACGCCACCGACCGCGCCAACAACCAACTGCTGCTGGAGAAAATGCGCG
>Ga0181519_10004052_pt1 | contig 11925 bp, 6 predicted proteins | sample PEATcosm2014_Bin_26_FD_121102 | JGI IMG/M metagenome (GOLD analysis project Ga0181519, IMG submission 121102) | Peatland microbial communities from MTU Mesocosm Facility, Houghton, MI, USA - PEATcosm2014_Bin02_10_metaG | ecosystem: Environmental > Terrestrial > Soil > Wetlands > Peat | place... | reverse complement strand
TGCGTATTTTGTTGAGGCCAGTCGCATTGTTGTTATTTTTCGTCACGGGCTGCTCGGTGGCGCCGGTCGCAACCAAAGTTTCCGGAACAGGTTCCCAGCCCAATCCGCCCACCCCGAATCGTGTTGTGGTGAAGGGTGAGGTCCACGGCGGGCAGCAGCCCATCATCGGGGCCAGCGTGTACCTGTTCGCGGTGTCGACGACCGGCGCGAAGCAGGGTTCAACCTCGCTGCTGCTGAACACGGCGGACACGCATGCGGGCACATGGGGCTACTACGTGCCGACGAACTCGACCGGCGGGTTCAGCATCGCGGCTGGCGACTACGCCTGCAGCCAGGGGCAGCAGGTCTATCTGTACTCGTTGGGTGGTAACGCGGGCTTTGGGATTAACTCGGCATCGGGACTGATGGCGGTGGTGGGTCTTTGCGGACCGGGCAACAGTTTCCCGAATCTGCCGCCCACCGTGGAGATGAACGAGGTGACGACGGTGGCCGCGGCCTATGCGCTGGCCGGCTTCGCGACCGATGCGGCGCACATCTCGGGAGCGAACACGGCGACGGCGACGACGGGCATGGCCAACGCGGCGCTGGGTGCAAGCAACCTGGCCTCCCCTGGGTCGGGCCAGGCTCTGACCACCACGCCGGCTGGCAACGGCTCGGTGCCGCAAAGCGAGATCGACACTCTGGCGAACATTCTCTCCTCATGCATCAACTCGGACGGACCGAGCTCGGGCGCATGCAGCACGCTGCTGAGCAATGCGACCAGCAACGGCATGAGCAGCGGAACGCAGCCCACCGACACCGCCTCGGCGGCCATTAACATCGCGCACAATCCGGGCGCGAACGTGGGCAATCTCTATCCGCTGTCCACGCCCACGGCGCCGTTCCAGCCCTCACTAGACACCGCGCCGAATGACTGGACGATCGCGGTGACTTACAGTGGCGGAGGATTGGCCGGACCCACCAACGTGGCCATCGACTCGTCGGGCGACGTGTGGGTCGTCAACAGCAACAATGCCATGAGCGAATTCGTCACTGCCACGGGGAATTTCTACGGCCAGACGAGCTTGACCGGCATCGGTTTGAGCAGCCCGTGGGGCCTGGCCATCGACGCCTCGAACAATGTCTGGGTCACCAACCATGGAACGCAGAGCATCACGGAAGTGGCCGCAGGTTCCGGCACCAGTGACACGGGTGGGGGACTGAACAACTCGTGGGCCATTGCGATCGACGGAGGCGATGGATCCGGTCACGTATGGGTGGCCAATCACGGAAACAGCAGCATCAGCGAATTCAATCCTGCCAACGGCAGCGCGATCTCGGGCGCTGGGGGTGACACAGGGGGCGGGGTGAACGATCCCATTGGGATCGCCACCGACGGGGCGGGAAATGTATGGATCGGGAACAACGGCGGGTCGAGCCTGAGCGAATTCGACAAGAATGGCAATGCCATCGGTTCCGGATTCACTGGCGGCGGAGTAAGCGCGCCGGTTGGCGTTGCTGTCGATGCAGCGGGAAATGTGTGGACCTCGAACAGCGGCAACAACAGCATCAGCAGGTTCAACCCGAACACCAGCACTTTCGTCTCCGGCGGATCGGGTTACAGCGGCGGTGGGTTGAACGTGCCGTATGGCCTTGCGATTGACGGCAGCGGCAACGTCTGGACTGCGAACCAGGGCGGCAACACCATCAGCGAGTTCAACGCAAGCTCCGGCACATTCGTCACCGGCTCCGGCGGTTACCAGGCCGAATCGCCGACTCCACTGAGCGGCCCACAAGGGATTGCGATCGACGGCACCGGCAACGTGTGGGTAGCGAACGATGGCGGCAACGACGTCACGGAGTTTGTGGGCGCGGCCAGCCCGGTGGCTGGAACGCCTTTGGTGAATGAGCTGTTCAATCTCGCGATTACCACGACCTCGCTGCCGAACGGCTCGAAAGGAACTCCGTACAGCGCAACGCTGCAGGCTGCCGATGGCACAAAACCCTACACCTGGTCGCAGACCGGCGGCAGCAGCCTGAGCACCTGGGGCCTTGCACTGAACGCTTCGACCGGCGCGATCACGGGCACACCCACAACAACAGCCACGAACGCGGCGCTGACGTTCACGGTGAAGGATTCGAGCAGTCCGCAGCAATCGCAGTCGGTGAACCTGACGCTGACGATTACGGCAACAACGGGCATGACAGTCTCGGTTTCGCCGCGGAACTCCGGCATTACCGTCAATCAGACTCTGTCTCTGACGCCGACGACCAATGATCCCAACGGGGTGAACTGGTCGGCCAGTGGAACGGGCTGCATGGGCACGGGCTGCGGAACCTTCTCCGCGGGGAACACGGCCAATGGCGTCGCGGTGGTCTATACACCTCCGGCTACGCCGGGCGCGTACAGCATCACCGCAACCAGCGCTTCGGAGAGCTCGGTGATCGCTTCGGTGAACGTGGGCGTGACGAATCTGGCCGGGGTCTATACGTATCACACCGACAACAATCGCGACGGGGCCAACACGCAGGAGTACGCGCTGACGACCTCGAACGTCACCTCGGGCAAATTCGGGAAGCTGTACGCCTGCGCCACGGATTCGCCGATCTATACGCAGCCGTTGTGGGTGGCGAATCTGACCGTGAGCTCGGCGAAGCACAATGTGGTTTTTGTGGCCACGACCAACGACAGCCTCTACGCGTTCGACGGGGATAATCCGGGCAGTTCCTGCACTTCTTTGTGGAAGGCGAATTTGCTGGATACGGCGCACGGCGGCACGCCGGGTGAAGCTCCGGTGCCGGCGGGGACCAGCGGAGCGCTGGTGGGTCAGAGCCCTCCGGCGGGCGATATCGAGCCAACCGTCGGCGTGATCGGAACGCCGGTGATCGATTCGTCCACGAACACGCTGTACGTGGTTTCGAAGTCCTACGTCACGACCGGGCCCACGTTCTATCAGAGACTGCACGCCATCGACATCACGACCGGCAACGAGAAGTTCTCGGGCCCGGCGAACATCACCAGCTCGATTACCTTCCCCTGCCAGGGCACGAATTGTTCGACGCCGGCCTTTAACCCGCAGTACGAGAATCAGCGCTGCGGACTGGCTCTGGGGAATGACGGCAGCCATAACATCGTCTATGTCACCTGGGCGTCGCATGAGGACGCGGAGCCGTACTACGGCTGGGTAGTCGGGTTCAACGCAGGCACGCTGGCGGCGGAGTATGTCTTCAACGATGTGCCGGATCACAATGTCAGCGACTACGGTGCGGGAATCTGGATGAGCGGCGCCGCGCCCGCCATCGATTCCTCCGGCAACCTGTACCTCATCACAGGCAATGGGCTGTTCGACGCAAATTCAACTTCGAAGCCGCACGATGACTACGGCGACTCGCTGCTGAAACTGGCTCCGAACCTGACCGTGAGCCAGTACTTCACGCCCAGCGACGAGTCGTCGGATAACAGCGACGACAACGACTTCGGCTCCGGCGGCGCAACGGTGCTGGTCGATCTGCCGTCCAACGGAGGCAATCCCACCCATCTGATGATGGGCGGCGGCAAGAACTCGGCCGGCGCGGGGAACTTCTACGTTCTGAATCGCGACTCGCTGGGCGGTTCCGGCGACAGCAATGCGTGGCAGCAGCTCTCCCAGGCCGACAGCATCTTCGCCATTGGGACCTTCTGGAACTACAACTACTATCTCGGCATGCAGTTCGAGCCCGTGATGGCATGGACGTTGAGTCCTTCCACGGCAAAGCTGACGGCAGTCGCGACCGGCACGAGCAACACCTTCATATTCCCGGGGACCTCGCCTTCGATTTCAGCGTCGGGGACGACCAACGGCATCCTGTGGGCGCAGGACAACAGCCAGTACTGCACCAGTGGATCGCCCGGCTGCGGCGCAGCGGTGCTGTATGCCTACGACGCCACCAATCTTGCGACGACGCTGTGGAGCAGTTCGACGGGCACGGGGCTGGGCGGAATCTCGAACGCCGCAGGACACGCGATGAAGTTCACGATTCCGACGGTGGCGAACGGGAAGGTGTACGTGAGCACCCGCGGCACCGGCACCGAGACGGACACGACCGTGGGCGAGCTGGAGATTTACGGGCTGCTGCCCTGATGAATGCGAACGGGGAGGCGCGGAGAGCAGAGAACAGCAACGCCCATCATTGGAATTTGGAGCTGAGATCCACTGGATCCACGCTGGCCAGGAAGCGCTGTGCGCTGGCGGTCAGTTGCTGGTCGATGGTCTTCGGGTCGGCGGAGCTGTGGGGCTGGTCGATCCGGAAGAAAACCGAAACCGCCCGCCTGCCCGGGCTGTCAAAATCCGGCGGGTTCAGGTCGAACTGGATTTTGAAGGCCGGCGGCCGCTGCGAGGGAACGCAGCCCTCCGGCGTACAGTACGCATTGCCGGCGATGCTGTCCCTGACTCCGTCGCTGTAGAACGCGGTGTCGAACTGCGTCGGCTGTTGCTGCGCGGTGAGGAAAATCCTGCTGCCGCGCAGCTGCGGATCCTCGCCGCGGGAAACCCAGCTGTCGTGTGGGTTGTGCTCGCGCGACAGGAACCAGACTCCCAGGATCGCCTCCCCCGGCGAGCTATTGCGGTACGCTCCGATTTCCATCGCTATCGGCGAACCGAAGGCTTCCTGCCAGGCGCGAGCGAGCGTGTAGCTGCCCAGTTGTGTCGGCAGCCGGGCGTCGAGCTGGGCCGGCGTCACGATTCCCTTGCGCACGGTGGCGCTCAGACCCGGACGCCAGGCGCGGATTGCGTTCACTGCGGGCAGAACGAAGATGAGAACAACAACGGTGAACGCCGCGGCCCGCCAGGGAGTGAGCCTGATTTGGCGCTGGTCCGCAGCGGACTCCCGCTCCGGAGTGCCCGCCGCCGTTTCGCCGTCCTCGTCCTTGCGCGAGATCACCCAGAGGAACAGGAGTGCGGCCACCAGAAACAGGCAGCCGCCGATGATGTAGTCGGCCCACTTGGCAAAATGCTCCATCCGCGGATGGCCGACGGCCATGCGGTAGTAGAGAACGAGCGCGCACAGCCGGATCAGGTTGAACAGATAGCCGAGCAGCGCGCCGCCGCCAACATACGCAGTCCAGCGCCAGACCGATACGCGCTTCAGATATCCGGTAATCAGGGCAAGGTATCCGAGGGTGAGAGCGCCGCGAACGCCGTCGCATCCGGGCGCGATGAACATGCCGAAGTCGGGCGTGAACATCAGCCGCAGCAGCTCTTTGCTGGTGGGAGGGAATCCGATGAGAACGGCGAAGGCGCGCGCGATATGCGCGGAGAGGCTCTGCAGCGGCAGATCGATGTAGTTCACGGCGAAATAGGGCACCGGCTGCGCACACAAGAAAAGCAGCAGAGGGAACCAGGCTCGCCGCCATACGCGGGTCCCGGCAAAGAGAAGCACCACGCCGCTGGCGACCAGGTACAGGGCAAACTTCGGAGCCATGAAGCTCATGGTGGTCTGGCCCAGCACCAGCGCCCACGCGACCTTGTGGCGGAAGGCGCTCATGGCGAGGCCGAGGGCCGCCGGCAGCAGTCCCCACCAGCTCCCGCGCAGTTCCCAGCCGTTTTGGCGCCAGACGCGCAGGGTGAGAATCAGGGCAGCGGGCACGATCAGCATGCCGATGGAGCGGAGGGGATCGTCCGTCCAGGCCTCCCAGAGGCTGATCAGGGAGGTGGCCAACCCGAGGCCGGCCAGCGCGGCCAGAATGGCGATCCAGAGCCACATTCGGCGGTCGCTCGCTGTCGGGAGGCCCGCGGCCGCGACCGCTTGAGAAGCAACCGGGGTTGATTCCTGCGCAGGGGCTGGGACGGGGGGGAGAACGCCAATTTTCATACGTAATCGGAGGGCGCGGTACAGCCATTTTAGCGGCTCACGGCGGGTAACTACAATGGCGATTTGGTGTGTTACTTTGCATACTTGTGTCATCGATGGACAACCCGGGAAGATGACCAAAAATTGTTCACATACAGGCGAGATTTGCTTTGCGGCGGGCCCCCGGAGGGCGCTATGATAGTGTTCCCCGGGTATCATTTTGGGCGTGCAATTTTGGTTTGCCTTTTGGAAGAGCGACGGGCATGCTGGAGCGTACGCGGGCCGATCTGGTCCAGGGGTATCTGGAGGATATCTTGATCAAGTTCAGAGCCATCGTTCCCGTCGCTCTGCTCCTGCTTGCCACCACCGTCGGGCTTCACGCGCAAATCACCGGGTGCGATGACTCCCCCGAGAATCCCACCCTGGTGCTGGGCCTGATCGTGGGCGCGGCCAGCTTCGGTTACGGGCAGATTCGAAGGTACGCACAGGCGCGCAAACGGCCGAAAGACAGGTAGCCGCAACGCGGTGCGACGGCTGGATTGCGCGGGACACGCCCTGGAAACCACGCATCCGGCCATTTGAATTTGTTTGGGGCCGCTCTCCCTCACGCGACCCGTTCAACCAGTGAATGGAGACGACCCAATGCGGTTTGTGTGGGTGCTGTTGGCCAGTTGCACTCTTCTTATTGCCGGATGCTCGGTGTCGACGATTGCCTCTCACCCTTCGCCCCCGACTCCGAACCCCGAACCGGCCAACACGAAGCCGTTCAGCGGCAAGGTGATGGGAGGACAGCAGCCCATCGTGGGTGCGCAAATCTACCTGCTGGCTGTCTCCACCAGCGGCTACGGGAATGAGTCGACGTCGCTTCTGCTGAGCACGGGTCCCGACAATACATCGGGCGGAGTCAACAGCTGGTATTACGCGACGACCAATTCCAGCGGGCAGTTCACGATCGGCGTGAGCGATTTCGCCTGCACGGCGGGCCAGCAGGTGTACCTCTACTCCCTGGGCGGCAATCCGCAGGTAGCGGGTACCAACAACGACGCCGGGCTGATGGCGGTCCTGGGCCAATGCGGCGCTGGCAGCACCTTTACCGGCCTGCCGGCCTTGGTTCAGATGAACGAAGTGACCACCGTGGCCGCAGCCTGGGCGCTGGCCGGCTATGCCACCGACGCCACCCACATCTCCGGACCGAATACCACCGCAGCCGCAACCGGGATGGCGAACGCGGCGCTGAACGCGGCGAATCTGGCCAGCCTGAGCACGGGTATGGCGCTCACCACCACTCCGGGCGGCAACGGGACCGTCCCGCAGGCCAAGATCAATACCCTGGCGAATATCCTTGCTTCCTGCATCAACACCGCATCGGCCGGCTGCTCCACGTTGTTCCTCTACGCCAAGAACGCGGGCGGCACCGAGCCGACCGACACGGCTACCGCGGCCATCAACATCGCCCACAACCCCGGCGCCAATGTGACCCTTTTGTATCCTTTGGCAACGGCGAGCGCCGTGTTTCAGCCCACGCTGAGTTCTCCCCCGGATGACTGGATGATCGGGGTGAACTATGACGGGGGCGGTCTGTGCACGGTCTGCACGCCGTCCAGCGCACCACCCAGCACACCGGGTGCGCTGGCGCTCGATTCTTCCGGCAATGTGTGGGTGACCAACTACTTTAGCGAGGTCACCGAGCTCTCGCCCACGGGTAACGCGCTGTCACCGGCTGCCGGGTTTACGGGAGGCTACGAGAGCTACGGTCTAACGGTGAACTCCGACAACAGTGTTTGGGTGACGGAAGAACAGAGTTCCAGCGTCAACAACGGAGACGGCACCATCATCGTGCTGAATTCTTCCGGTGGGGTCATTTCCGGCGCGGACGGTTATTCAACCGGCGGCATTTACTTCCCCCAGGCGATTGCCGCGGACACGAACGGCGACGTTTGGGTCGCGAACTACGGAGACGGAAGCGCGACGCTGTTCAGCTGGTCCGGTTCGTCGGCCACAGCAATTTCGTCCAGCAACGGATTTGCCTATGGCCAGGACTGCGTGTACACCAACCCGCCGTCAGCCAACGAAAACGTTTCATGTCTGGCGGGGCCGGTCGCTGTAGCGATCGATGCCAAGCACAATGCATGGTTCCCGAACGAGGGCGGACCCGATCCGGGAACCGTGACATCGATTTCCCCGGATGGAACCGCTGTGAACCTTTTCACCTCGGGCGGCTCGGCGCCGGATGGAGTCGCGACCGACGCGCTGGGGCCGGGCGCGGGGCACGTCTGGATCGCCAACTACTATTCCAACTCAGTGAGCGAGATCGAGATTCCTTCCACTGGGTCGCCGATCGTGGTCTCGACCGGCTATACCGGGGGAGGACTGACCGCGCCGAACGGCGTTGCGGTCGATGGCGGTGGCAACGTCTGGGTCACGAACTTCCACGGCGATTCTCTGACCGAGCTGGAAGGGGCGAGCGGTAATTCGCCGGGCACGGCTATCTCGCCGAGCTCGGGTTTCGGGACCGATGGCTCACTGGTTTCGCCCTTTGGAGTCGCCGTCGACGAAAGCGGCAATCTCTGGGTCTCGAACCAGGGAGGCAACACCGTCACCGAGTTCGTGGGTGGCGCCGTGCCGGTCAAGACCCCGCTGCTGGGTCCGCCGTCGCTTCCCTGATTTCTCCATTCGTGACGCGAGGCCCCGCCGCCTGGGTGCCCTCGTATTCGCGACCCGGAATCGATATCAGTACCTGCGTTTGGCATGCGCCGTCGCGAAACCCTCAGCGGCGTGCTTCAAGATACTTGTCAAAGGGAATTTCGAAGTAGAACAGCTCGCTGCCGTTCGCGTCGCGCAGCTCGCGCAGGACCAGCTTCCCGCCGTGCAACGGCGTATCGCCCAGCCCCTGCATATCGTAAAAAAGGAACCCGGCGCGCGTGGTGTGCGGTTCCACGGCCAGAGCCGCGTATTCGAAATGGTCGAAGTCGGATTCGATCTTTTGGTCGGAGGCGCTGCCTTTGGTGTGGACTTTGATGGGGATGGGGCTGCCGGGGATGGGAATGTCGCGCCCGCGGCTGTCTTTGGGTTTGACGCGCCGCTCGACGTCCTCCGGATCGGCGGCCGGAACCCGGTCGCCCTGCGCGCCGATGAAGTCGATGCGGGCATCGCGCAGGGAAATGGAGTGGTCTCCGTTATTGGTAACAATGATGCGGATGGGAAGAAAGCGGTATTTCAGATAGTCGACCTGAAAGATTTTGCATTTTTCCGCTGTGTCGAAGGGCTCCGCGGCGATCGCCACTTGCTCCTTGCTGTGAAAATCGACCGCCGGATACGAGGTGGCGTCGCGCGCCGGGGGCGGATCGGATGTGGCCGCGGTGGCTGCAACGGCGAGCAGCAGACACAGCAACGGAGTACCTCGAACAATACTGCGGACTGAGCGCGGGCGCACGGTCAACATTATCATCTTGCCTTAGGACCTGGGGAAGGTGACATTGGTAAGCGGATGTTGAATCTCTACAGTCTCGCCCTTGTTTTGGTTCTGGTCCTGGGCGCTCCATGGTGGCTGTTGCGCATGGCCACCAGCGGAAAGTATCGCGAGGGTTTGACGGAGCGGTTCGGCCATTTGCCGCGGCGCGTTCGTGATGGGTTAGACGGAAGAAACATTGTCTGGGTTCATGCCGTTTCCGTTGGCGAAGTGCTGGCCGCCAGCCGCCTGATCGAGGGACTGGAGTCGAGGCTGGGGGAATTTGCCGGAGGACGGGCGGCAGACCGCTGGCGGGTGATGATTTCGACGACCACACGGACCGGCCAGGCGCTGGCGCAGCAGCGCTTCGGCGCGGATCGGGTGTTCTATTTTCCGCTGGATTTGGCATGGCCGGTGCGGTCGTGGCTGCTGGCGCTGCGTCCAAAGCTGCTGGTGCTGGTGGAGACGGAGTTCTGGCCGCGCATGCTGGCGGAATGCCGGCGGAATGCGGTTCCGGTGGCGGTGGTCAACGCGCGCATCTCGGATCGGTCGTGGCCGCGCTATCGGAGGTTCGCGTGGATCTGGCGGCGCTGGCTGCGCGAATTGGCCCTGGTGCTGGCGCAGAGCGATCTGGATGCCGAACGGCTGCGGGCGCTGGGCGCCCGCCATGTGCGCGTCGCCGGCAACCTGAAATACGACGTGCGCGCGGTGGATTCGTCCCCGATTACGGCGCTGCTGCGCGAACATCTTTCTGCGGGCGCGCGCGTGCTGGTGTGCGGGTCGACGCTGGCCGGTGAGGAGGGACTGTTGCTGGACGCGCTGCCGCCGGATTCGGTGACCGTGCTTGCGCCACGGCACCCGGAGCGCTTTGGCGAGGTCGCGGAGATTCTGAAACGACGCGGCGGGAGGTGGGTGCGGCGGTCGGAGTGGGGTGCATCTCCGGCTGCGATCCAGCCCGGCGTCGTGTTTCTGCTCGATTCCATTGGGGAGTTGGCTTCGGTCTACTCGCTGGCGCAGGCGGCGTTCATCGGTGGCAGCCTGGTTGCGGCGGGCGGGCACAATCCGCTGGAGGCCGCTCAGTTCAGCGTGCCGGTGGCGATGGGGCCGAGCTACGAAAACTTTCGCGGCATCGTCGAGACCCTGCGCGAGCACGGCGCGATTCGCATCGTGCAGCCGGCAGAGCTGAAGCCTGCGCTGGCGGATCTTCTGGCCGGGAATCCGGAAACGCGGGCCATGGGTTCGCGCGCGCACGAGGTGTTCGAACGCGAGGCCGGGGCTACGGACCGGGCCGTGAAGGCGCTGGCCGAACTGGTGGCGACTCCGCTGACTAATCCAGCGGCGCAGCGCCGCACCCATCCCGAGGTGCGCGCATGAACCGTGGGCTCGCCCCGCTGGTTCCCTTGTACGCCGCGGCGGTGGGCGTGAAGAATCTCGCGTATGGCAAAGGATGGGCGCGGCGGCGGCAGTTGCGGGGTCCGGTGGTCAGCATCGGCAATCTGTCGGTTGGAGGATCGGGCAAGACGCCGCTGACAATTCGGCTGGCGCAGTTGCTGCACGAACGGGGTGTTGCGGTGGATGCGCTATCGCGCGGCTACGGACGGCTGTCGCGGGCGGTCTCGCGGGTCATCGCAGGAGGGTCGGCGGAGGAATTCGGCGACGAGCCGCTATTGATTGCGCAGGCGGCGGGTGTTCCCGTGTATGTCGGCGCCAGCCGCTATGCCGCAGGTGTGCTGGCCGAGTCCGGCGCTGCGGGGCCGGTGCTGCATCTGCTCGACGACGGCTTCCAGCATCGCCAGCTGGCGCGCGACGTGGACATCGTCGTCCTGCACGCGGAAGACTTCAGCGACCGGCTTTTGCCTGCGGGACGTCTGCGCGAGGAGTTTTCGTCACTGTCACGGGCACAAATTGTCGCGATGCGGGACGAGGATCGAGACCTGGAGCCGGAGCTGCGCCGGCGCGGATTCGCCGGGTCTGTGTGGTGGATGGAGCGCAGGCTGGAGGTCCCCGCGGTGACGCGTGTAGTGGCCTTTTGCGCGATTGCGCGGGAAGGCGAGTTCTTCTCGGGGCTGCGGGCCGCGGGGATCGAAGTACGGGCCATGCGCGCGTGGCGCGATCATCATCGCTACACGCAGGCCGACATCGCCGAGCTCGTTGAGATGCGCCGGCAGCACGAGGCCGAGGCGTTCCTGACCACGGAGAAAGACCTGATGCGGCTCCCGGGTGAATGGCGCGCCATGCTCGAAAGCGCGGCGCCATTGCACGCGGCCAGGCTGGTGGTGCGGCTAAGCGATGAGGCGCGGGCCATCGATGAGGTACTTGGATTCCTGCCGGCGAACTGGCAGCGGGCCGCGCCGAAATGGCAACCGACGACGTGAGAAAATCGGAAGAAGATTGACTGAGATTCCCAGGAACCTGCGTCTGCTCGTCGTGCGCCTCGGCGCGATGGGCGACATTCTCCACTCCATGCCCGCTGTCACCGCGCTGCGCCAGGCGCATCCGGAATGGATGATTGGCTGGGCCATCGAGCCGCAGTGGCGCGGGCTTTTTGCCGCCGACGGTTCCGAGCCGCGAACGCCGGGCATGCCGCTGGTCGATCGGCTGCACATGGTGCCCGCGAAGCGCTGGGCGAGGTCGCCGCTCAGCCGGGCGACGCTGCGCGATATCGGCCG
>Ga0181519_10004050_pt1 | contig 11930 bp, 11 predicted proteins | sample PEATcosm2014_Bin_26_FD_121102 | JGI IMG/M metagenome (GOLD analysis project Ga0181519, IMG submission 121102) | Peatland microbial communities from MTU Mesocosm Facility, Houghton, MI, USA - PEATcosm2014_Bin02_10_metaG | ecosystem: Environmental > Terrestrial > Soil > Wetlands > Peat | place... | reverse complement strand
TGTGGTTCATGGCGCTTGCGTTGTCCGATTCGATAACGAAGCCGGCAAGGGTGACCATCGGCATGTTGGCGGCCGCGAAATGCCGTACGTATTCCAGTCGCTGGACAAGTTGCAGTTCGACTTCTGGTCAGAAGTTTCCGCCTGGGAGAAGTCCAAATGAAAACGGTTACTGTCGGAGTCAATTCTCTTGCTGACGCAAAAGCCCGTTTGTCCCAGGCGATGCGGGGTAAGGCGCAGCCAGGCGGGGCGCGCATTGATTTTGCGACACCAGAGTTGCTGTGGCGCGTGTTGGCGCCCAATCGCCTTGCGATTTTGCGCGCAATGAGTGGGGCAGGGCCCCTTGCCTTGAGGGAGATCGCGCGGAGGGTAGGTCGTGACGTCAAGGGCGTGCACACGGACGTTCATGCCTTGCTTCATGCCGGAGTGCTGGACCGAAGTGCCGCCGGATTCGTCTTTCCCTTTGACTCGGTGCACGTGGACTTCACGTTTCAGGCTGCGGCGTGATGTCGGTTCGACAAGCTCGCATGCGTTTGATAATGCCTTTGAAAGAGTTCAAGATTCTTGGGCTTTTCTTGCCACGAGTCCTTTAGCTTGGGGGTCGGCGAGGCGGCGGTGAAGCGGATACTCAAGCCGGTAACGTCATCTTTAGTAGCTGGCTGATCATATCGACGCCCTGATCGCCTCCAATAGACGTAGCTCGCTGGCCCAAACTGCATTCGAAATCGAATTCAATGTCGGAATCTTCCAAAGCGGTTTTCTTGAGCTACGCGTCGGAGGATACCGAGGCGGCGCAGCGAATCTGCGAGGCACTACGTGCGGCCGACGTTGACGTGTGGTTCGACAAGAGCGAACTGCGGGGCGGCGATGCCTGGGACCAGAAAATCCGCCGCCAGATCAAGGACAGCGCTCTTTTCATGCCGATCATATCGGCCAACACCGACGCCCGCCCGGAGGGATACTTTCGTCTTGAGTGGAAGCTGGCGGTGGATCGCTCTCACCTCATGGCCGACGACGAGCCTTTCTTGCTTCCCATTGTTGTCGACGGGACGCCCGACGCGACCACCCGTGTTCCCGACAAGTTCCGGAGCGTGCAGTGGACGCGCTTGCCAGGCGGGGCGACACCATCAGCGTTCGTAGATCGCATCGTGCATTTGCTGGCGCGGGACCCTGCAGTTGCCCTCGCCGCACGCAGCGATGCGCGACCGACGACCCCGCGGCCAGCCGACGCTGTCAAGTCCTCAATATTCTTGCGATCCGGATATCGCTTCCTGTTGATCGCCTCTGTAGCGGTCCTCGCGTGTGCCTACCTTGCGATCGAAGAGCTCGTCCTTGCAAAACGAGTCAATGGGCCCGTCCCTGCCACGCCGGGATCGGAAGCGCCGGGTGAAATTTCCGAGAAGTCGATCGCCGTACTGCCGTTTGTCAACATGAGTTCCGATCCGGCGCAGGACTATCTCGGCGACGGCGTCGCGGCGGAAATCACGACGAAGCTTGCGGGCCTCAAAGGCCTGTTGGTCAAGGGCCGCACGGGCGTGGCTCGGTTCAAGGGAACGACCTTGAGCGCCAAGGAAATCGGCTCCGCCCTGGGCGTGCGCTGGTTGTTGGAGGGCAGTGTTGCGCGTGTTGGCAATCGCATCCGCGTCACGACAGCTCTGCTCAAGGCCACGGACGGCTTCGAAGTCTGGTCGGAGAACACGGACTCGAAGGTCGACGACATCTTCTCCATGCAGGAACATATTGCCGCGCGGACCGCGGAGGCGCTGACGGTAAAGCTCACGCCGGAGGAACGGCATTCCCTTTCCGATTGGGGCACGCATAGCGCAGCCGCCTACGACGAGTACTTGCAAGGGCAGATCCTGTACGAACGCGTGATGGATCGTGCAAGGTTCGAAGCCAGCCTGCCGCATTTCGAGCGGGCATTGGCAATCGATCCGCGGTTTGCGCCTGCGATGGCGGGACTGGCCAGTGTCGAAGCACAAATGTACCGCGACTTCGACAGCGATCCCGCGCGCTTGGCCAGGGCGGACGATCTGGTGCGGCGCGCTCTCGAGATTGACCCGCGCCTCGGGCGCGCAGTCATGGCGGGGGCGGAAATCCGTATTGCCCGGTACGACTATGACGGCGCGGCGGAGCAGTTCGCGCTGGTTACGGCGGACGAGCCGGACAATTATGTTGCCTGGGACGCCCGCTGTTGGGCTGAGGGCTACCGTACGCCGCCGCATGCTTCCGAGGCCGAGCAGTATTGCCGTCGCGCCCTGCAGATCAATCCCGGCCACTTCAATGCCGAATATCACCTCGCCCGGGCGCTGTTGCAGCAGGGCAAGTTTGCCGAGGCGGACCGGGCCATTGTCAAGGTCGACGAGTTGGCCCCCGGCTCTGCCTTGGGGCGATCAGGACACTTTTGGGCCGATTTGTACGAGGGGCGGGCGCGACAGGCGATCGAGGTTCTCAAAATGGACTCGGTGACGCCGCTCCGCTCCGCCTGGCTGACCATGGCCCACGGGCAACTCGGCGATCTTGATGCGGCATTTGCCAGCCTGAATTTGGCGATGGCGGGCGGGTACCGAGACGTGAAGGAGCTACGCGGATCGCAGTGGTTCGCGCCGCTGCGCAAGGACTCGAGATTCGAGCCGCTGCTGCGGAAATATGGGGTAGGGTCGTAGCCGAAAGCGTCGAATCGGGCCGGGCATCCCGGTGGCCAGCTCCGATCAACCTACGATGCGCTGCCGGTCCAACGAGCGCGATATCTTGCGCTTGCAGCGTTTGATTTCGATAGTTGCGCATGCCATCGCTGATGTAGGACTTCAGCAATGTTTGGTAGCCGGAGAACCCCTTATAGCCCTGCGCAGCGCCATAGGCGCGGAGCAGGGCCGCCCAATCACGGGCCGGTTCTTGGCCAGGCCTCTTAACCCATCGACGCCCGATCCCGGTTTGCCCACGCCAATGGGAGAAGGGCGGGAATGCGCTTTCAGGCCGGCACCGCGTAGCGCGGAGCGGGCTTGGCATGGGACAGTTTGGAGGACAGCACGCGCCGATCCGCCTCCCAGCGCGTCCAGTCGGCGCCATCCTGCAAGGGCGGAATCGTCACCAGTTCGCCCTGATCCAGGCCGCTCAGCGCGGCATCGACAAGGTCTTCTGCAGACATGGTGCTGGCCGATTCCTTTTGCTTGGCGTAGCCGGCCACATCCCAGAATTCGGTGGCCGTGGCCGCCGGCAGCACTGTCTGGACACGAACGCCCTTATGGGCGAGGTCGCGCTGCAGCGCATGACCGAAGCTCAGCACATAGGACTTCGACGCGCTGTAGACCCCATTCAAAGCCTCGACGGCGATGCTGACCGCCGAGCTGATGTTGATAATGGTGCCCTTGCCCCGGGCCACGAAAGCCGGCACGACGGCATAGGTCAGGCGCGTAAGCGCGGTGATGTTCAGGTCGATCATAGCCTCCATCTCGTCGACCTTGCCGTCAAGCACCGAGGCCACCGAGCCGACGCCGGCGTTGTTCACCAGCAGCGTGATGCTCTGGTCGTTGCGCAGCATGCTCTCGACCTTCGCAAGCCCGGCCTTGTCGTTGAGGTCGGCGGCAACCGACTTCACCGAGCGGCCGGTTTGCGCGGCGAGGCGGGAGCCCAGCGCTTGCAGCCGGTCGGCCCGGCGTGCCACCAGGATCAGGTCGTAGCCGCGTTTGGCCAGGCGGTCGGCATAAACGGCGCCTATGCCGGCGGATGCGCCGGTGATCAGCGCCGTTCCTTTGGAAGGGGTGACGGAATTTGTCATGGTCGTTGCTCCTGTTGGATGTTTCACCGGCGGGTTGCCGGGATGGAGGCCATTCTGATTCCGGAACCAAAAACCCTCAATGACATATATGCAATGTTTCAGGCCATGATTACAGGATTAAATGTTTAAAAGACTGTCTCGTTTCTGCTATATTAAATAAATCATGCCAATCGATTCGAGGCAGCAATGCATGCCATCGGTTTCGTCGTTTATCCGAATTTCCAGGCTCTGGGCCTCGCCGTGGCCAGCGTCTTCGAATACGCCAATTTGATCCGAGGTGAGCGGGTCTATCAGTTCCGCGTGGTTTCCGAGCAGGGCGGCCCGGTGATGACCTCGCAGAGCTTTTCCGTCAACACGGACCGGCTGCTCGATTCGACTTACGACACGCTGATCGTGGCCGGCGACAACGAATGCCGCCTGCCGCCCGCGAGCCTGTTGGAGTACATCCGCAATGCCCCGCGCCAGTGCCGTCGCGTCGCGGCCGTCTGCACCGGAACGTTCGTACTTGCGGCGGCTGGCTTGCTGGAGGGGAAGAATGCGACCACACATTGGTTTCATGCCCAAGCGTTCAAAAAGCAATACCCGGGCGTGCAACTCGAGGAGGACCGTATCTTCGTAGTGGACGGGCAGATATGGACATCGGCCGGCATGGCCGCGTGCGTGGATCTGGCGCTGGCGATCGTGGAAAAGGACTTTGGCCTGGAAGCCGCGCGCGCGGTGGCACGAAAGCTGGTGGTCATGCAGCGGCGTGGTGGCGGTCAGTCGCAGTTCTCAGCGCTGCTGGAACTGGACGCAAAGTCGGATCGCGTGCAGATGGCCCTTGCGCACGTGAGAGAGAATCTGGCCGGCAATCTTTCGGTGGAGGCTCTGGCCGAAGCCGCGCGACTTAGTCCGCGGCAATTCAGTCGCGTGTTTCGCGAGGAAACCGGTCAATCACCGGCCAAAGCCGTCGAGCGTCTCCGTGTGGAGGCGGCCCGCCTGATGATGGAGACGACGCGGCATCCGATCGAAGTCATCGCGCGCGAAACCGGGTTCGGCGACCGGGAGCGCATGAGGCAGGCGTTTCTGCGCGCATTTGGGCAGCCCCCGCAGGCTATACAGCGGACTTCTGGAGGAGCTGCGTTGGCACTGTAGAAAAGTCGCTTGCGAACTGCCCATGTGCAAGTCCGCATACGCCGGTTCGGTTCCGACCCCCGCCTTTCTGGTTCGCGCTACCGCGCTACGCAGAACGAGCAGCGCCAAACGCGAAACAGGGTTGCCAGTCAAAGCGCAATTCTTGGCCGCGTCCCGGGAGTCTGCGCGGCAGAAGCCTTTGTAGCCCAAAGCCCCGATTCGTGCCCGGCATCCCGGTTGCCGGCTCCGATCGACCACCGATGCGCTTGCGATCCAGCGCCTTGCCTTATCAAGAACGGAATCAGGTAAGCCCTTTTTTCGACGGGCGGCGGTCAAGCTCTTCGGCCATGCTGGGCGAAACCCTCTGCGTGAGCATATCCAGGAACAATCGCGTCTTTGCCGGCAGGAGGCGGTTGGGAGTCAATGCATAAACCGGTGCTTCCTGCAGCGTCCACCCCGGCAGCACCCTCGCCAGGCGCCCCGCCCTGATGTCGCTTCCCGCCATGGGCTCGTGCAAGGTGGCGACGCCCAATCCCAACACGGCAAGTTCGCGCATGAAACCGAAATTGTTCACCATAAGGCGCGTGCCAACGGTCACGGCAATTTCCGAGCTGCCATCTCGCAGCGTCAATGTACCCGGGCTTGGGCTGTTCAGGTTGCCAATGAAGGCGTGGCTCCGAAGATCGCCGGGAAGCCGTGGCGCCGGATTGGCGGCAAGGTAGGACGGCGATGCGTAAAGGGCGACGCGTATGTATCCCAACTGCCGCGCGACCAGCGAGGAATCGGGCTGATGGCCGATCCTGAGGGCCAGATCGAAGTTGTCTTCATAAAGATCAACCTTGTGCGGCTGGAGGTCGAGGTCGAACGAAAGATCCGGATACTTCCGGACAAAATCCGCCACAAGCTCACCCAGGAAAAGCCGCGCGAACTCCACCGTTGTCGAAACTCGCAGCCTGCCTCGAGGGCGCAAGACAAGGTCGCCGATTTCCTCGTGGGCTACGCGTGCGGCATCGACAATTTCGCGACATCGCTTGTAGTAGATGCTTCCGGCTTCGGTCAGCGCGAGCGTTCGTGTCGTCCGGTTGAGAAGTCGAACGCCGATCGCCTTCTCGAGCGCGGCGATGCGTCGGGAAACCGTGGAGTGGGGAATGCCGAGGGCTTCCCCTGCGCGTTTGAGACTGCGGGCGTCTACTACCTCGACGAACAGCGCGAGGTCGCGAAGGCTGTCTGTCATCCTTTCCAATGATTGATCCAATCCACAGCCTCCAGAAAACCCATCAAGGCGCCCAGGCGCGAGCGGACCCGGCGTCCCGGGCCGAATCCTAACCGTACGCTGGCGAACCGGGGAAGGTCCTCGGTGCCAACACGCGGTTGACGCGGGACTATGCCAAAAATGGAATTGTCCTACTCACGAACCCATCTTGATCGTGTCGACTACCGGGCAAGAGAATCGAGGTTTTGCCGAACCGTGAAATTCCCGAGATGCAATTCGAGAAGGCAAGCCTCCGCCTGTCCGGTGCGATCCCTTTCGGTATCGCCGTCGCATGTGCAGCTTCATCCGCGCCCTGCATGGCCGCTGATGAGGCATCGGGCCAGACGGGCTCGCCGTTTCGCTATGACGATGTGCATGCGCCGCCGGATCCCGGCAACGAGCAAGGTTTTTTCGACCGACTCAAGTATCTGCCCTTGGAAGCAATTTCGGCGTCTTACCTGTCCTTTGGGGGCGACTTGCGCGAGCGCTTCGAAACCTCCAACGTAAGCCTCCTTGGGTTGAAGGGAGGATCTGACCAGACGTATCTGCTGCACCGGCTCCTCGCCTTTGGCGATCTGCATCTGGGAACCTGGCGGGTTTTCATGCAGATGGGCAACGAGTTGGAAAGCGGCCGCCAGGGCGGGGCCGTGCCGACCGATATCGACAGAGGGGACATCGCCCAGGCGTTCGTCGATTATGGCTTCGCAGTTCAAAGCGCGGAGTTGACTCTGCGCGCCGGCCGATTCGAAATGAGTTTCGACGACGGGGCGCTCATCGGCCTTCGCGACGGACCGAATGTTCGCCAGTCGTGGGACGGATTCCGCGCCATCGCTGCGCTGTCGAGCGCGAACCTCGATATCTTCGCCGTCCGCCCCGTGGCCGTTCGGCCGGGCTTCCTGGACGACGGCGACGTCGCCGGCCAGTCGCTGTTCGGCATCCATTCGGACCTGGCGATTCCCGGATCCGGCGCCAGCCACGTCAACGCGTTCTACTACGTCAGCCTGATGCCTCAGCTTGCCCTGTTTCCGAAGCCCGGGCCAGAACGCTCGCAGACGCTCGGCGCTCGCTGGCGCACCACGATCGAAGCGTGGGACGGGTCGTTCGGCGCAATGCGGCAATTCGGAACATTTGCCGACGAGCCGATATCGGCATGGTCCGTCCACGCGGATGTCGGACGTTCATTGGTCGCGTTCGACTCTCGTCCTCATCTGGCATTGCGCGTCGATGCGCTCAGCGGCGGCGACAATCGGCACGGCACGGTACGCACTTTCAACGCACTCTATCCGAATTACGCATTCTCGACCGAAGCAACCATTGAAGCGCCGGAAAATCTCACGCAGGCCGCACTGGCGCTCGGGATCACTCCGCTGCGTGGCGCCGCCGTCGAATACAAATTCGAAGGTCTATGGCGTACCAGCGAAAGCGACGCTTTCTATGCGGCGCCGACCTTCCCGGCGGCTCGTCCGGCCCCGGCCGGCGGCCGTTTTACCGGAACCGAGCAGCAACTGCGAGGCTCGTATCAGATCGGCCCCGTCTGGACCGTAACAGGCGCATTTGTGCGTTTCGAGCCAGCCACTTTTCTGCGTTCCCAGCGCAGTGTGGCGGAAAACTTCGCAATGGCCGAACTATCCGCCCGCTTTTGAGCCTTTCCCACACCTTGGAGGATTGCCCGTGAAACCGCGTTCATATCGATATCTATTGCTTGGTCCGTTGATGGCTGTTGCGTTCGCGGCGCGCGCGCAAGTGCCACCCGGCTTTGCGCCGCAGGACAGCGCCATTCTTCTCGTGGACCATCAGGAGTTGACCGTAAATTGGGTACATAGCATTCCACGGGAGACGCTTCTGGCGAACGTGAGGATGCTCGCGCGCCTGGGTGCCGACATGCACATTCCCTTGGTAGTCACTACCACGATGGAAACGACCCAGGTCGGACAGACGATCAAGGACATCCAGGCGCTTGCCCCCCAGGCCTACGCGGATCGCATCAAGCGCGGCGGAACCCTGAGTGCCTTCCTGGATCCGGCCTTCGCAAAGGCCGTCAAGGAAACCGGGCGACGCAACCTCATCATCGCCGGCTTGACAAGCGACATCTGCCTGATGCACACGGTCGAATCGGCTTTGCGCGCCGGTTATCGCGTGGAGGTCGTTGCCGACGCCTCGGGCAGCATGACGGCGCTGGCCGATGAAGTCACGTGGGCGCGCATGCGATCCATGGGAGCCATCGTGACGGATGGCAATCAGGTCCTCACGGAACTTTATCCCGACTTCGGCACCCCCGAGGGCCAAAAAGCCGCGCAGATCAACATGGAGGAGGTCGTCGCGAAGCTGGCGCCAAGGGCGCAATAGCAATTTCGCAAATACGCTGGCAGGCTGGCGCACGCCGGGGCGGTGCGCCGGCCGGAAGCTGCCGGGGGCTCGGTGAACGTAACGCTGCTGACGCAGGGAGCCTCCAGTGGCTGCGCCGCGATGATTCGGAGTTCAACGTCAAACGCGGAAAATTGGCGTTCACTTCATCCGCGCCTGGCCTTTTTCCCCCGGGCTTGCTCCAGCAGCGCGGACGCATTGGCCGGATCCCGCAGCCATAGGCAAAGCGCAACGGCGATGTCTTCGTCCAGGGCGTTGACAACCGCACGCTGGCAACTAACACATTGCATAATGGCGCTGAAGCGCTCGTGTGTGGCGCGTGTTCGATTCAACGGAGGAATGCGATGTTCAGAACAACCCCGAGCGGACTGCAAATGGAGGACCTTGCACCGGGCACTGGCGATCCCGCGGCATTCGGCAAGGAAGTGCTGGTTCATTACACCGGATGGCTGTCCGGCACCGACGGCGAGCCTGGCGCCAAGTTCGATTCGAGTCACGACCGGCAGCAAGCCTTTGGTTTCGCACTGGGGCGGGGAAGCGTGATTGCAGGCTGGGAGGAGGGCGTCGAGGGCATGCGCACCGGCGGAAAACGGCGCCTGATAATCCCGCCTGCCCTAGGCTATGGCGAGTTCGGCGCCGGAGGCGTGATTCCGCCAAACGCCACCTTGCTATTCGAAATCGAACTGCTGGATGTGTCGTGAGGATTTGGGGTCGGTGGCGTGCATCGACCTTGCCCATTTGGCCTGCCTAGAGGGCGACGCCGTCGTCGATGTGGCTGCAGTCCATGCGAAGCGTGCCACCGTCGTCGAATATGAGTCCGAAGAAACGCATGACGGAGCCGCTGGTCGGGAGCTCCGTGCCGAGCTGTTGCGTATTCTGGTCGACATAAACCTCGACGGTCGCGGGGCTGCCCAGCAGCGTTGTCTGGCCCGCCTGCACCGCCAGCGCCGGAAAAAGGTCGTACGCGGCCAGCTGCACCGTGTAAATGGTAAACCCGCCGCTCGAAGCCGTTGCCACGATGGTGCCATCGATAGTCTGCGGCTCCAGGGTGATGGTCGTTGCCAGCGCCGAATAGTTGGGGGGCGAGGCATTGTTAAGGACCGGGCTTGAAACGTACACATTTTGCCCGGCAACCATGTTGCTAGGGTTGAAGCTCGCCGCAAATGGCAGGGAAGAAAGATTCGTGAAAAGGCCGTCGATCCGGAAGCTCGCGCCGGAAAAATCGAAAACCTCGACATCGGAGCGTCCGCTCGGACCCTGGTGCACAAGAGGGTACATCGCCAGATAGGGAACCGCGGAATCGACCGTGAGGATCGGACCCTCGAGCGCGTTCTGCGCTGCAGGATCTGCCAGTGCGACGCGGGTAGCTAACACGGAACCGTCCGCCTGAAGGCTTCCATCGATCTGCAAGAACTGTCCTATCGCCGCATACGCGAGGCTTATAGAACCCTGGAAAACCGTGCTCGCGTTTGTCTGGACCTCGATGGGCGCCGCGGGTTCCAATTGCGGCGCCAGAGTGACCTGAAGGCTGCCGGTTGCACCGGAAACTCCAGTCTCCTGGCAGTCCAGGGTGCGCAAAACCGAGGATGCGGTCGGCTCGATCGCGGGCAGGGCGAACGCGCTCAGCGCGAACGTGGGGGTGAATGAATACGTTGCGCCCTGCCCACCGGCACAGTTGCTGAGCTGGGCCGATTGCGACACCTGCATTTTCAGCAGCAGGCCCTGGCCATTCCCAGCGATGGCAATGGGCTGAGGCAGAGTCACCGTCACGTTGCCTGGCGCCAAGGCGTTGTTCGCAAACGTGCTGACCAGGATACCGCCAGTCGAGGCCACGCTCAGGCAGGTCATGCTCGTTGAGCTGATCGTCACGGCAGCCGACGTATAGATGTCTTGCGGGACGGCCATGGTGAGCATGGGCTCGTTGGCGCCATTGACGTGGATGAACTCTGCGTTCTGCGGCTGACCCAGCAAGGTGACGGTTTGGCCGGACTGGCTCGTGAGGGTGATGCTCTGAAACGTCACGTCATATTCGGCGAGCAGGTCGTTGGCTACGCTACCTAGGACAAGCGTCACTTGGGTCGTACCGCCATATGGTGACGTCGGTGGCGGCGGATTGCCGCCCCCCGATCCACAGCTGGACGCTGCCAGGGCGGCTGCAATAGCAAAGCCCACGCCGGTTCGCCGCTGTACCATGTGCGCATCGAACGCATTATTCATATCGCCGCTCCGAGATGGCGAGATAAAGGGATATGGGGGGCGGTGGTCAGCCTGCCCATGCCGCTACTTTCCATGGGGCGCCGTGAGCGAGATATCGCTGGCAAGGTCCTTGTCATCAAAGGCGACGACCAGGCTCTTGTGGAATGTCCACCCGCCGCCACCCGCATCCTGGGCCGCAGGCGCGTAGAAATATCCAACCGCGGTCGTCGCGGGCCTCGCGACCAGGGGCGGCAGGAAATACGCCGAAGGCCGCCCCATCATGATCTCGATCTCCTCGCTGGAAGTCGCGCCTTTGCGGATCGCGAGGGCGAGCGTCTCGTCGAAATCGGTGCTGTCGGACTTGAAGGAGGAAGCGAAAATACGGCCGACCAGCACGCCATCGGCAAAATCGCATTCCAGGACACGCACGGGAATTTCCCCAGGCGTCGTGGACTCGGCCGGCGAGCCCGTGAACGAGTACCAGATGACCCGGATCTGCGCCCCGTTCCTGACGACGTCGGCCGTGCGTTGCGGAGGTCCGAAACGGGCCACGACATCGGCGTAGCTCGCCTTGCCCAGCGCGAATAGCCGGCGCTCCGGTCGCGCCAGGTCGGAATCGCCGGCGCATCCCGCCAACATGCAGGTCCATGCAATCGGCAGAGCGGCGCGTACCAGGTGCTCGCGCGCCCATCGCGCGCCGACCGCAACCCTTGTCACTGTCCCGCCGGCGGCTGCCAAAGTTCCACCTTGTTTCCTTCAGGATCGATGACCCAGGCGAACTTTCCGTATTCGGAATCGTCGATCTTGTCGAGCACCTGGCAGCCTTCGTCTCGCAGGGCCTTGACCAGGGAATGGAGGTCTTCGACGCGGTAGTTGACCATGAACGGGGCGTTGCTGGGTGCGAAATGGTCGCTCTGCGCGGAAGCTATGGACCATACCGTGGATCCGGCAACCGGCTTGCCTTCATCGTCGGCCCAAGCGAACGCCGTGCCGCCCCAATCCTGAACGTCGATCCCGAGGTGCTGCTTGTACCAGGCCTGCAGCGCCTTGGGGTCCTTGGCCTTGAAGAAGATGCCGCCAATGCCCGTTACTCGTTTCATGGAAACTCCGATATTGGTGTGCGTGTGCCGTTGGTTTTCGGGATGGAGCCCGCTCGGACGGAATCGCTTGACGGGTCTGGAATTTGCACTCGGCTACGATCCGTTCGAAAACAATAGCGATAAATCCCTG
>Ga0181519_10004047_pt1 | contig 11932 bp, 13 predicted proteins | sample PEATcosm2014_Bin_26_FD_121102 | JGI IMG/M metagenome (GOLD analysis project Ga0181519, IMG submission 121102) | Peatland microbial communities from MTU Mesocosm Facility, Houghton, MI, USA - PEATcosm2014_Bin02_10_metaG | ecosystem: Environmental > Terrestrial > Soil > Wetlands > Peat | place... | reverse complement strand
TCCGGCTCCATGCACCAACCCAAAGGAACAATCCATGAACTCCCGCAAGCGAACGACCCTCACGATGGCCCTTGCTGTCGCATCCCTTCTCTGCCTGGGCGCAGCCAGCATGCCCGCTGCCGCCGCTACGGCGGCCGACCTGGACCGCAGCGCCAACGAGGCCCTGGCCTCGCTGTACAAGACCAACCCCACGGCGGGCATCATCGCCAAGCACGCCAAGGCCGTACTGGTGTTTCCCAATATCGTGAAGGCCGGACTCGTCTTCGGCGGCAGTTACGGCGAGGGCGTTCTCCTGGAAGGATCCCAGGTGGAGGCCTATTACAACTCGGTCAGCGGGTCCTGGGGCCTGCAGGCAGGCGCGGAGTCGTACGGCTACGCCCTGTTCCTGATGGACGATGCAGCGCTCGCCTATATCCACAAGTCGCAGGGCTGGGAGATCGGCGTGGGCCCGACCGTGGTCGTCGTCAACGAGGGCGTGGCCAAGAACCTCAGCTCGTCCACGCTCAAGGACTCCGTCTACGCGTTCATTTTCGATCAGCAGGGCCTGATGGCGAGCCTGAGCATCGAGGGCACGAAGATCTCCCGCATCAAGCGATGAAACGCGTCCTCCTCGCGAGCATCCCATGAGAATCCTCGTCATCGCATCGGTCCTCGCAGCGGTCGCCGGTCCGGCGTTCGCGCTGGTGCGCGGCACAACGGACACGGGCCGCGACTACGTGACGGGCGGCATCGGTTCGGACGAGATCGCGACGCTGCGCCAGGAACGCAGCCGCTACCCGCTGGCCGTCCTCACCGCGGCCACGGGAACGGGCGCCTACCTGTCCGACGTCCACCTCCACATCGTGGACGAGCATGCGCAGGCCGTGCTCGATGTCGTCATGGATGGTCCCTGGCTCTATGTCGACCTGCCGCCCGGGCGATACACGATCGAGGCCGGCCTGGACGGCAAGATAAAGAAATCCTCGCTGACGCTGGCCAGCGGCGCGCACCAGCAGGCAACCTTCTATTTCGACACCCACGATGAGGTCGAGCCGGCCGGCCCGCCGCAAGCGGCTGCCGGCGGGCAGTAGGCGCGAGCCCGGACCCGCCCGGGTCCCGCGCCTTTGCCGGCGCGTGTCATCGCGGGGCAAATTGCAGCTCGCGCGAAGATATGGGAAAGTCGCGGATCGGCACATCCAAGAAAGGGAAGGAAAACCCCATGACCGCAAACCGACGCAAGTTACTGGGCATGGCGCTGGCACTGTGCGCCGGCGCATCGCTCGCCGGCACGAGCACGATTGCCGCTGCCGCCTCGGCCGCCGACCTGGACCGCAGCTCCAGCGAGGCGCTGCAGAAGCTGTATCGCACCAACCCCACCGCGGCCGACATCGGCAAGCACGCCCGAGCCATCCTCGTGTTTCCCAATATCGTCAAGGCCGGCCTGGTGTTTGGCGGCAGCTACGGCGAGGGGGTGCTGTTTTCCGGGAGCAAGGTCGAGGACTACTACAACACGGTCACCGGATCCTGGGGGCTGCAGGCCGGGGCGGAGTCGTACGGCTACGCCGTGTTCCTGATGACGAACGAGGCCGTGGATTACCTGCGCAAGACGCACGGCTGGGAAATCGGCGTCGGACCGACGGTGGTGCTGGTCAACGAGGGCGTGGCCAAGAATCTTTCCACGTCCACGCTCAAGGACGCCGCGTACGCCTTCATCTTCAACCAGCAGGGGCTGATGGCCAGCCTGAGCATCGAGGGCACGAAGATCTCGCGGATCACGCGCTAGCTAGCCTAGCCATAGGCAACGCAGGCCAAGGCGGCCAAGCCCCTCAAAACAGGTGCGTGAACAGCCAGTAGAGGCTGCCCGACAGCACGATGGCCGCGGGCATGGTGAGCACCCAGGCCATCGCCAGGTTGCGGATCGTTGCCATCTGGAGCCCGGAGCGGCTCGCCGCCATCGTCCCGGCAACCCCCGATGACAGCACATGGGTGGTGGAAACCGGCAGCCCGTACATGTCGGCGGCGCCGATAGTCAACATGGCAACCACCTCGGCCGACGCGCCCTGCGCGTAGGTGAGGTGGCTCTTGCCGATCTTCTCGCCAACCGTCACGACGATCCGCTTCCAGCCCACCATGGTGCCCAGGCCCAGGGCAACGGACACGGCCACCTTGACCCAGAGCGGTATGAACTTGGTCGCCTCGTCGATCTGCTTGCGGAAGGCCTTCAGGTTCGCCTGGCCGTCGCTGTCGAAATGCACGGCGCCACTCTTCTCGATATTGCGGATGGCTTCGGAGACCAGGTACATGTCGTTGCGCACGTTGGAAACCGCCGCGGCCGGAACCTTGGAGAGCGCGCCATAGTCGTGGACCTGGTTGCCGATATCGCCCACCATGACCCGCAGCGCATCCAGGACATCCGGCTTGAACTCACGGGTGCGCACGTATTCGGCCAGCGTCGCGCGCGGATCCGCGGGCACGTTGCCGGGGGCAAGCTTGGCCACCGACTGCTGCGTCACCTGCGCCACGGCGGCGAACTGCACGGCCTCGTCGGCAGGCATGGCCCGGTTCAAGGCATAGGCCAGTGGCACCGTGCCCACCAGGATGAGCATGATCAGGCCCATGCCCTTTTGACCGTCGTTGGAGCCGTGGGCGAAGGAAACGCCCGTGCATGTGAGAATGAGGATCCCGCGAATCCACCACGGCGGGGGCGTCTTGCCGCGCGGCTCGGCGTAGAGGGCCTTGTTCTTGACCAGCTTGCGCAAGACCAGCAGCAGCAGAGCGGCGCAGCCGAAACCCACCAGGGGCGACAGCAGGAGCGAATACCCGACCTTGGCCGCCTGCCCCCAATCGACGCCACTGGTGCCGTCGCGCCCGTGCATCAAGGCATTGGCAACGCCCACGCCGATGATCGAGCCGATCAAAGTGTGCGAAGAAGACGCGGGCAAGCCCAGGGCCCAGGTGCCCAGGTTCCAGATGATGGCCGCGATGAGCAGGGCGAACACCATCGCGAAACCGGCGCTCGAACCCACCTGCAGGATCAGTTCCACGGGCAGCAGCGAGATGATGCCGAAAGCCACCGCGCCGCTGGAGAGCAGCACGCCCAGGAAATTGAAGCATCCGGACCAGATCACCGCGACATTGGGCGGCAGGGAGTGCGTATATATGACGGTGGCGACCGCATTGGCGGTGTCGTGGAAGCCGTTGACGAACTCGAATCCCAGCGCAATGAGCAAGGCTACGATGAGCAGCAGGAACGGCAGGAAAGACGCCGTAAGCGAGGTGGCGTGGGCGGCATCCACGTCCGACATGAGCCCGCGGACGGTGAACAGCAGCCCTGTCGCAAGCAGGCCGACAAAGACGATACCGGTGAGGATTCCCGGACGGCCGTCCAGTTCGGGCCGCTGCGCCGCGCCGCCGGACGGAAGCGCACCAACCTCGCCAGAAATTGCACTCATGCGCCAATCCCCCAACGTCGGGGCGACCGCTCGACCCGGAGGTGCGATTCTCGGTTTGGTTTATGACAGGACCGTGTCAAGGGAGCGGCACGCCCCTGGCGGCTCAGCCCGACGCTGCCCGCCGGCGGGCCAACTCGATGAGCCAGGCATGGGTGCCGATCTTGCCCGCGCCGCTGGCCCCCGCCGCGGGAACGCTCTGCCGGAAACTGCCGTCCGGCTGCATGATCCAGGCTTGGCGTTCGTCGGCCAGGCCGATCTCCAGCACCTCCCAGAGGCGCTCGCGCAGGCTGGGCAGCTCGATGGGCGTTGCCGCCTCGACGCGCCGCGACAGGTTGCGGTACATCCAGTCCGCCGAGCCGATGTAATAGTCCCCCGCCAGCGGGTCTTCCGAGCCATTGGCGAAATGGAAGATGCGCGCGTGTTCGAGGAAACGGCCGATGATCGAGCGCACGCGGATATTCTCGGTCCACCCGGGCACGCCCGGGCGCAGGCAGCAGAAGCCGCGCACGATGAGATCGATCGGCACGCCGGCCTGGGATGCGGCAACCAGGGCGCGGCACAGGGCGACATCCTCGAGCTGGTTCATCTTGGCGACGATGCGCGCCGGCCGGCCGGCCTGGTGGTTGCGTACCTCGCGGGCGATCAGTTCGGCGAAGCGGTCGCGCATCGTCATGGGCGCGACCAGCAGCTTGCGGAACTGCGGCGTGCGCGCCGCGCCGGTCAGGTAATGGAACAGGTTGACCGCGTCGGCCGTGATCTGCGGATCGCAGGTGAACAGGCCGAAGTCGGCGTACAGCCGTGCGGTCTTGACATGGTAGTTGCCCGTGCCGATATGCGCGTAGCTGCGCAGGCCGCCCGCCTCCTTGCGCACCACGAGCGCGAGCTTGGTATGGGTCTTGAGCCCCAGCACGCCATACACGACATGCGCGCCCACCTTCTCGAGCTCCCGGGCCCAATGGAGGTTGCGTTCCTCGTCGAAACGCGCCTTGACCTCGATGACGCAGGCCACCTGCTTGCCTGACTCGGCGGCCCGTATCAGCGAGCGCACGAACGGCGTGTCGTCGCCCACCCGGTACACCGTCATCTTGATGGCCAGGGTCGCCGGATCGTCGGCGGCAGCCTCGATGAAGCGCTCGACGCTCTGGTCGAAGCTCTCGTACGGGTGGTGGACGAGCAGGTCGCCGGCACGGATGACGGCGAACACGTCGGTGTCGGGATTGGGCAGGCGCAGCGGCGCGAGCGGGCTGAAGGGCGGGTCGCGCAGCGCGGGAATGTCCAGTGCCGCGATCTGGAACAGGCCCGTGTAGTCGAGCAGGCCCGGCGGGTTGTAGATATCGGTCTCGCGCAAGGCAAAGCGCTCGATCAGCGCCCGGCGCAGCTGGGGGTCGGGATGGGCGGCGAAATCGACGCGCACCACGGGCTGGAAGCGCCGCTCGCGAACCGCGTCGGTCACGGCCTCGGCAACGGTCTCGCCCTTTTCCTCCTCCAGCGCCACCTCGGCGTCGCGCAGGATGCGAAACAGGGTGTCGCCGGCGATTTCCATGCCGGGAAAAAGCTTGGCCGCGTTGTGGCGAATGAGTTCGTGCAGGCTAAGGAAGCAGAATTTCAGGCCCGGCTCCGGCGCGAGCGCAACCCACTGGGGCAGCACGGTCGGGATCTTGACGCGAACCGAGAGCACTTCGCCGCTGACCGGGTTGCGCACGACGAAGCCCAGGTTCGTCGACAGGTTCGAAATGAACGGGAAGGGATGGGCGGGGTCGAGTCCGAGCGGCGTGAGCGCCGGCGAGACGTTGCTGTCGAAATACGTCGCGGCCGCCTCCTGCTGGGCAGGGCTCAGTTCGTCCCAGCGCGCCAGCAGCACGCCCTCGCGCAGCAGGGCCGGCACCAGGGTGCCGGAAAAGCACTCGGCCTGCTGGCGCTGCATCTCTATCACCAGCTCGCGGATGCGCTCGAGCTGGGCATGCGCATCGTCGGGCCGCGCATGCGGATCGCCCTCCTCGTCGCCGCGGTCGCCCGCGCGCAGCGTCCCTACCCGCTTCATCATGAACTCGTCGAGGTTGGCGCTGAAGATGGCCAGGAACTTGATGCGTTCGAGCAGGGGCGTGCGCTCGTCGAGGGCCTCGTGCAGCACCCGCCGGTTGAATTCAAGCCAGCCGATGTCCCGGTCGATCCATGCGTGGCGCAACAGGGACTTGATGGGCGGCAGCGGCGGCGGGGCCGGGACGCCCGGTCCGGCGGGGGGCAGCTCGTTATTGCGTTTGCGCACGAAATTTCCTCGTCCGGAGACAGAACCGGGTGTTCTGCCACATGCATGCGACAGCGCCGTGACAGCACGGCAGCCGGGCCGGTCGTCCCTCAACCGCTGGACGAAGTTGCCTCCCCGGATGCGGGCGCCCGCGCCGCCACCGACACCGCCTCGCGCGCAGCGGCAATCTCGGTCACGTCCAGGCTGAAGGAGCGCGCGAGGGTGAGCGAGGGCAACAGCGTGGTGAGCGCCGCGTAGACCAGCAGGCCGCCGTACCAGGCATCGGGCAGGCCATAGCGTTCCCGCAGGATGGTGGCCAGGACCAGGGTGAAGATCAGGGTGGGCGCCAGCGCCACGGCAACGCGCAGGCTGTTGCGGGGCGATTCGCGCACCAGGAAGCGCCGCTGCATCCAGATGAGGCCGACGCGCACCGGCAGGACGACGATCGTCACGCCCAGGCCTATCTGCAGCGATGCCCATTGCACGGCCCCGCCGGGAACGTGCAAGCCGTTGTGGAAAAAATAGAAGGGCACGAAGAACGACGCGAAAAGCTTCACCGCATTGAGGTTGGATTCGGAAGCCAGGGCCGGCATGCGCTCGCGCAGCAGCCGCGCCACGAGGCCGGCAATGAAGGCGCCCACCAGGTAATAGACGCCGATCTGCTTCGTGAGGTAGGCCGCCAGCAGGCCCACCATGACCAGCAGCGAGAACTCGGAACCGGGCGCGTACGGAACCACCATCCTGCCCAGGGCGATGAACAGCAGCGGCAGCCCCACCAGCATGCCGGCCAGCGCGGCCGACGAGAGCGCCAGGCGCTCGGCGGTATCGGACTGCAGGACAGCGAACAGGACGATCAGGGCCAGCATCTCTCCGCCGATCGCCTTGCTGGTCACCCAGAAGCGCTCCTGGTCGTCCAGACCCAGGCGCGGCAGCGACTCGAGGATGAAGCCGGTCGACGGCGTGAGCAGCGCCAGCGAGACCAGGGCGGCGGCCTGCCAGCCCAGGCCGAGCCAGGCCATGGCCAGCCACGCCCCGCCGGCCAGCATCAGCGCGCGCAGGACCAGGTGCACGGCCAGGGCCCCGATGCCGCGGCGCAGGCCGTGCAGATCGATCTCCAGGCCCGCGAACAGGAATAAGGAGGAGATGCCCAGCGTGGCCAGCAGGGTCAAGGTGGTGTCCTCGTGTCCGGCCGGCAGCAGGTGCGCGGCGACCATGCCGACGGCGAAGCACGACAGGGGCGCGGGAATCATGAAGCGCTGCAGCGCGCGCGGCGCGACGAGCAGGCCGAAGATCAGCGCGATATAGGCGAGCTCGCTGCTTATGGGAGGCATGGCCCAGGATATATCAGCCCGGCCGGGCGCGCCGCCGCCGCGGCGCGCGCCTGACCGGGCGTGCCGGCAGGCTCAGGCAGCGGCCACGGGATCGAAGAAGGCGAATCCCGTCTGGTGCCGCTTGGCCTGGTACATGGCCTGGTCGGCATTGCGCATGACGGTCTCGGAGGAACTGCCGTGCTCCGGGCACAAGGCGATGCCGACGCTCGGCCGAACCAGCAAACGGCGCTTGCCCACCTTCAATGGCGCCGCGACCGCATCGATGAGTTTCCTGGCGAGGGATGCCAGTTGCGCGCGGCCCTGCACATCGGCCAGGAGGCAGGCAAACTCGTCCCCGCCCAGGCGGCAAACCATGTCGTCCATGCGCACCGCCCGCGACAGGCGGATTCCGACGATCCGCAGCAGCTCGTCGCCCATTGCGTGGCCGTACTGGTCGTTGATCGGCTTGAACGCGTCCAGGTCCAGGTACAGGACCGCGAGGCAATGATGGCGCATCGGCAGGGCCGACAGCTCCGCCTCGAGGCGCTCCAGGAAAAATGCCCGGTTGGGCAGGGACGTCAGGCTGTCGTGCTGGGCGAGGTGACGGGCGTGGCGCTCGCCTGCCTGGGTGCCGGCCAGGTCCGCGAGGGCCTGGGCAAGCGCCGCCTGCGTGTCCGCGATTTCCATTTCCAGCGCGTCGCGGCGCTCGAGCTCGCGCGCCAGGCTGGCCTGGATCTGTTCGAGGGCCAGCACGCACTCGAGCACCCCGGATCGTACGGTTGGGACCGGCGGCCGGGCCGCATTTCGCGAAGCGCCGGGGGGAGTCTCGATGACCATCGCCCGCAGACGTACCTTCACTGCGCTCAGCAACTCGGGAAGATCACCGATCGCAAGATCTCCGGCCACCGTCGCGCGGGAGAATCTGCCGTACACCACATCGCCGGCCCCTTCGCGGTTTGCAGAACCGGCGGCGGGGATGTCCGGCGCGGCGCGCACCGCGCCATCGATCGCGCCATCCGGAGCTCCGTCGCGGTTCAGCGTTTCTGGTACGAGCATCTCCATCTCCAGCGGCGCCGCTGCCGATCCTGCCCAGACGCTACCGCCCGCTTGTGCCAGGCGCCGCCGGATGCGCGCGGGCCGGTTCGGGCGCGCCGGCGGCGTGGTGCCCCGGATGACGCAGTTCGTTCGATGCCGCGGCCGGCGCCGATTTGTGCGCGCTCCCGGTCACGGCCTTGTCGGGCGGCGGAGCGCCCTCCTCGGTGAAGTCGCCTTCCTGCTGCGCGAGGGTCCGGGCTCGTGCCGGCGGCGTTCCTGCGGTTACTACGGGTTCGTCCATGGTGAGTGTCCGTTGGCGTTCGTTGCGCGAATCTCATTGGAGCGCATTGGGAACCGGCATGACAGTGCGATGTCGCACACTGCCGTACCGGAATTTGGGGCGCCCCGGGCCGGCACGTTCGGCCTCCGGGGCGATGGCATCACAGACGGCCGGTGACGACCAGTACCAGCAGGATGATCAGGACCAGCCCGAGGCCGCCGCTCGGGCCATATCCCCAGGACCGGCTGTGCGGCCAGCTCGGAAAAGCGCCCACGAGAAGAAGCACGACCACTATCAGTAAAATCGTTCCCAAACTCATTGCGAGCTCCTGGTAGATCATCGAAAAAAACCTTGGCGCCGGCCACGCCTGCGCGGCGGCCCGGGGCACAAATTCGCGCGAACGAATCCGATCAGGATTTGCCGAAGCGCAGCTTGGCCGCGGCGATACAGCTGTCCTTGGCGTCACCGGCGGTGGCATCGCATTTTTCCAGCGCGACCTTGTAGTCGGCTTCGCGCTTGTCGTCTGCATTCACGGTGCGGGCGTCGCCCACCGCCGCGCCCATCTTGATATCGGCCAGCGATTTGGTCTGGTTGGCCTTGGCTTCCTGGGTGCAGACATCCTTGTCGTGATCGGCCTTGAGTCCGCATTTTTCCCGCGCGATCGAATACGCGGAGTCGACGCGGGCCATCTTTGCCCGGCGCTGGTCGCGCGCCTTGCCGGTGTAGCTGTACTCGAGGTCGGCGCGCGCGACCTTCTCGGTGCCCTTGGCCTCCTCCTCGCAGATGCTGCGGGCATTACCGCTCATGGTGTTGCAGCGCGCGTCGTCGATCTTGAAATCGGCGCCGATCCGCGCCTTGGCCGCGTCATAGTCGCCGTGGCTCATGCCCGCGGCCTGCGCCAAGGGCAGGCCTATGAGGGCGGCCAGCAGGAAGGGGGCTTTGCGGTAAGAATGCGAAATCATGGTTTTCCTTTGGAGGGGACGGCGCCCGCCGCCATCGATGGGCCAGTATCCCCACCTGGCGCGTGGCTGCACATCGGACAAGCGCGGGCTGCTCCGTAGTGCTTGTCCTACATCTACCCCTCCGTCACGGGGCCTTGTCCTACACCGGCGACGGACCATCGCCGATGGCGGCCGGCGGGCCCGGGCGCTCAAATGGGTCATATGCAACCGAGCGGGGTCGCCATGCAACATGTGCCACCACAGGGGTATGCCTCACAAGGTGGCGCTGCGCCGGCGCAGGCCCCCAAGGTCCTCGCGCAGGCGGCAGAGGTCGACGCGGCGCCGCAGCGGCGCTTGCGCGTCTACATCATCGAAGACAATGCGATCATCTGCGAGAGCCTCGTGGCAACGCTCGAGGAGCTTGCACCGGTGGAGGTGGTCGGAACCGCCGCCGAGGAATGGACGGCAGTGCAGTGGCTCTCGCAAGCGGCCAACGGCTGCGACCTGGCGATCGTCGACATCTTCCTGCGCAGCGGGTCGGGCCTGGGGGTGCTACGCAGCCTGGACAGCGCGCGCCCGGGGTACCCGATCGTCGTGTTGAGCAACTACGCAACCGCCGATATCCGCCGCAAATGCCTCGAACTGGGCGCGGACGCGGTCTTCGACAAATCCAACGACATCGATGCCCTGCTCGCCTATTGCCGCCGCCTTGCCGGCGCTGCGGCGGGCAGCTGATTCGCGCCGCGCGTGCGCGCCCAGGGCGCGCCGCAGGGCGCTATCGGATCAGGCCCGACTTGAGCGCGTAGTAGGTGATATCGCTGTTGGACAGCAGTCCCATCTTCTGCAGGATGCGGGTCCGGTAGGTCGAGACGGTCTTGGCGCTCAGCGACATGCCCTGGGCAACGCGGCCCACCGTCTCCCCCTGCGCCAGGCGCAGGAAGACCTGCAGTTCGCGCTCCGAAAGCTGCTCATGGCTGGGCGCGTGCGGATCGGTGCCGACCCCATCGGCGATGCGTTCGGCCACGGCCGCGGATATGTATTTGCGGCCGCGCACCACGGTGCGGATGGCGCGCACGATCTCGTCCGGATCGCAGTCCTTGCTCAGGTAACCGCTCGCGCCCTGGCGCAGCAGCGTGGTAGCGTAGTATTGCTCGGGGAATGCGCTGAATATGAGCACCGGCAACGCGGGCGCGCGCGCCTTTATCGCCGCCAGTGCGTCCACGCCGCTCTGTCCCGGCATGGAAATGTCCATCAGTATCACGTCGACGCCGCCGGCGCGCACGATGTCGACGGCCGCCTGGCCGTCCTGCGCCTCGGCCACCACCACGATATCGCCCTGTTCGGCGAAGAACTGGCGCAGTCCGGCACGAACCATTGCGTGGTCATCGATGATGGCGATTCGTATCATGGTGGCGGGCCCCGGCCCGCATGCATGATCCCACGATTTGAAGCGGAGGGCGGCGCATGCGCAGATTGGGCCGGGTTCGAGCGCGCTGGGTGATCGTGGCGCTCGCCTGCGCGGCGGCCGCCGCGCTCGTCTTCGTCAGCGAGGAGTCATACCAGCAATCCGTCGCCGCCCTCGACGCACTGGGCGTGAATGCATCCATGGGCCACCAACGCCTGCACCGCAGCCTGCTGCTGGGGCGCGCGGGCATCGCGGCGCTGAGCGCTCTCAGCCTGCTTGCCGTCCTGCTCACCCTGCACCGGAGCCTGGCGCGCATGGGCGAACACCAGCAGCGCCAGCAGGCCGCGCGCGCCGAACGCGATGCCCTGGAACGCGCGGTGATCGAACGCACCGCCCAGCTCACCGACCTTGCCCGCCACCTGCAGACGGCGCGCGAGGACGAGCGCAGCCGGCTGGCGCGCGACCTGCACGACGAACTGGGCGCCCTGCTCACATCGGCCAAGCTCGATGCGGCCCGATTGCGCTCGCGGCTGACCACCCGGGCGCCCGACGCGCTCGAGCGGCTCGAACACCTCGTGCTCACGCTCAACGGCGTGATCGCCGTCAAGCGAAGGATCATCGAGGATCTGCGCCCGTCGGCGCTGTCCAACCTGGGCCTGGTCGCCACGCTCGAAATCCTCGCGCGGGAATTCGAAACCACCTCGGGCGTCGCCGTGCATTGCGCGTTCGTTTCCGTGCGCCTGGATCCGCGCGCCCAGCTGGTCGCCTACCGGGTAGTCCAGGAGGCCATCACCAACATCTCCAAGTACGCCAGGGCGCGCAACGTCTGGCTGGAACTCGCCAGCGCGGACCGGACGGTGCTGTTGAGCGTCAAGGACGATGGCGTGGGTTTCGATCCCGGCGCCACGGGCGGCTCCGCGCACGGGCTCATCGGCATGCGTTTCCGGGTCGAGGCCGAGGGGGGGCGGCTTTCCGTCCACTCGGCGCCTGGCCAATCCACCGTCATCCGGGCCTCGCTGCCCGAGGGTGCGACGGCCTGAGGGCTTGCGGCCAGAGCCCGCGCATGCGGGCCGCCGTCCTACAGGTGCGGGCGCTGCGGGCTGACGCAGGGCGAGGCCGCACCTCGCTAATCTGGCAGCGTGGCAGTGCCCTTCCCCCCTTCCTGCCACCGGCCCGCAATTGCGCATTGCGCCGTACGCCCCCGGGGCGATGAACTCCCACCGCAGGAACCCACCATGCATACGAAACCCCACGCCGTCGATACACCCTCCACCGCTCGTTCGAG
>Ga0181519_10004046_pt1 | contig 11933 bp, 7 predicted proteins | sample PEATcosm2014_Bin_26_FD_121102 | JGI IMG/M metagenome (GOLD analysis project Ga0181519, IMG submission 121102) | Peatland microbial communities from MTU Mesocosm Facility, Houghton, MI, USA - PEATcosm2014_Bin02_10_metaG | ecosystem: Environmental > Terrestrial > Soil > Wetlands > Peat | place... | reverse complement strand
GCAGGAGTACCACGCCAACATTCTTACTGCCATGTCGACCGGCGGCCGCGACTATCCCGGGCCCAACACTGCCGGCGGCCGCGGCATGGGCATGATCGTCAGCCTCCAGGCCGGCTTGAGCCTTCTGCGCGACGATCCCAGCTTCTACAATCCAATCGCCTACTTGATTTGCGGCGTCCTGATCCTCGTCTGGTGTGTCAAAACATGGAGGGTGGGTTACTCATCGCGGCTGGCCTGGTTCGCTCTCGCTTCCATCTCTGCTCTCGCCCTGTTGCCCGTCTATCACCGCACCTACGACGCGCGGCTCCTGTTGCTCACCATTCCCGCCGCAGCCATGCTCTGGAGACAGCGCGGTTGGCGCGGATGGACGGCGCTTTGGCTTACCATCGCGGCCTTCGTGCTCACAGGCGATCTTTTCTGGATCGTGCTCTTCCAGGCCACGCACTATTCCGGACTGTCTGTCACATTAGCAATGATTCCGGCGCCGCTCATCCTGCTGGCTCTGGGCGTTTTCTATCTGTATGTGTATGTACGGCAGCCCGAGGGATTAGTGAAAAGCGAACAATGAACAGTGCTTCATCGCAGGAAGTTCAGACAGTTCGCCGTGCGTTGACCACTGATCACTGACCACTGACAACTGACAACTGCTGTTACGGCAGCGGCCGATCCGTCCACAGCGTCTTGTCGGCAATGGTCTGGACGGGAATCAGTTTTCCGGCCAGCGCCTTTTCCACGTTGTCGCGATCCGGATCCTCGGCGAAGATCCATTTGCGCTGTCCCGCGCCCCAAATCCCCTGAAGCTTGTCGTTGCTCAAATAGATATCCGGCGCATCGGGATAGCACGAGCCCCACAGCAGCGTCGATCCCTCGCCGTGCTGGCCGCAACGCGGTATCACCAGCATCGCCGGCCGTCCACTAAAGAAGGAGTTGGTGTAGAAGATGACCGAGGATCCCGACGATTGGTCGCCGTAGATGATGAAGGTGTCGCTGGGCGAGCCCTTGGCCAGGATCGTGTCCGCCATCTGCTTGGAACTGAGCATGGGCTCAAAGCGCGCGAACGCGATGTGCGCGGCGACGAAGAAAACCGTCATGGTGAGCGCCATGCTCACCGTGGCCGCAAGATGTTTTCCCTTCAGCCGCAGCAGCCATCCCGTCATCGGCCCAATCAGCAGCGTTACGGCTGCCAGCGCCGCCGGCAGCCGTAATGCCGCAAACGATTCACCGGTCAAATCGAACAGGTGCGACATCGACAACGTGTAGTCGCCCACCGCGCGATGCGCCAGCAGGGTGCCGATATCGGGAACGTACGGCAGGTTGCGCGCAGTCCATAATCCCCAGCCCAGCGCCGCAGCCGACACCACGCCAATCGCCGCAAACACCGCCTGCGCGCCCGTCAGCCACGCCGTTGAAAGCGCGGGTGCGTCCTTGGCGCCGCGCCGCATCTCCAGATCCGCCATCACGCCCGCGATCAGCATCACCAGCGGCGGCCACACCGGGAACGTGTAGTACTCCTGGTTTGTCGAGAAAGAGAAGAACAGCAATGTCCATGCCGTGAACAGGGTCAACAGCCAGATGGTGCGTGCGCGGAACTTCACGCGCAGCACATGGCTGGCCACGTCTTCGTGCATGGCGTAGTCCAGGTAGAAGTCCACCGTGTCGCCGGCATCGTGACGCAGGTGCTTGAGCCAACGGCGTCGTGTCTTCCATGCTACAGCCACCGCGGCCGGCAGAAACAGGCTCCATGGGAAGATCCACACCAGTTGCCCCAGCCAGTACCAAACCCCCGGCATCTTGTTGTAGTCGTGCGGATAGCGCAGGTTGAAGAAGCGCAGCACGTGTTCGTTGATGAAGTAGAAGTAGAAGAACCCGTGCACGTTTCCGGCGGTGGGATGATTGCCCACCGGGTGTCCATAGTCGTGATTGATAATGCCGCACAGAACGTGCCATGGCGCAGCGATGGCCAGGAACACCAGCAATCCCGTCACCGGCCTCAGATCCTTCCAGCGCCGCCATTGCCCGGTGAGCAGCAGATAGGGAATGGCCGCGCCCAGAAAGAACACCGGCGCAATCAGGCCCTTGGTCAGCAGCGCCAGAGCCACGCCCACATAAGACCAGTAGATGAACGCAGGCCGGCCGCCTTCCAGGCTCGCGATCAGCGCGTAGAGCGCCAGCAGCAGGAAAAACGCCAGGATCGCCTCGGGAATGATGAAGCGCGTAAACAGAAAGCAGCCCACTGAAGTGAGCACGCCCAGCCCGGCATAGAATCCCGCGCGATCGCCCCATGTCCGCCGCGCCCACAACCATGCCAGCCAGGTCAGTCCCAGCATGGCCAGCGCGTTAGGCAGGTGCGTGGCGAAGGTATTCTGCCCGAAGATCCGGTACATCCCGGCCACCAGCCAATAGGGCAGCGGCGGCTTTTCAATGTAGCGGATGCCATTGATCTTCGAGGTGATCAGGTCGCCGCTCAAGGCCATGTGCTGTGCCGCTTGAGCATGCGCCGCGTCCACGTCGTCCAGCAGCGGCGGCGAAAACAGCGAGGCAAAATAAACCGTGACAAAAATGGCTGCAAAAAGCAGCCAGACGGTGCGCACAGAAGGCGCCTGCCGCGGCCGATCGATCGTGTGGACGTTTGCTTTCATCGCGTTTTTCACTATCAGAACCAGAATATCAGCCGGATTACTGCGGCGTTTCACAGTGCAAGGCGCTGGCCGGGCGTGCCCTGGCGCGAAAGTCCCTGGTCTCACGGGCTCGTTGAGGCATTAAGATGCACCAAGGGAGAACTCTCTTGCCGTTTTGGAAGGTCTTTCTTATCGCGTTCAGCGTGCTTCTGCCGCTGATCAACCCGCTCGGGTCCGCCCTGGTCTTTCTGGGACTGGTCGGCAACGCGCCGTCCAACGTCCTGCACTCGCTGGCGCGCCGCATCGCGCTGAGCAACATTGTTTTCCTCGGCGTTTTCGAGGTACTGGGCGCGACCATCCTCAAGTTCTTCGGCATCTCTTTGCCCATCGTCCAACTCTCCGGCGGCTTGGTAGTCGCGGCCATGGGATGGGGCGTCTTGAACGAGAGGAGCGCCGGCGCCAATTTTCGCAACAAGGAGGAAGAGACCGGCCAGAGTGGCGAACCCGATACGCGGCATCTCGAAGAGGGCGTCTTCTACCCGTACACCTTTCCCATTACCTCGGGGCCGGGAACGCTGGTTGGATTGCTGACCATCACCGCGCACATCTCCGATAAGAATCTCACCCACAACATTCTGGCGCACCTTAGCGTGTTTCTTGCCGTCGTTGCTATCAGCGTGCTTTGTTATTTCTGCTACGCCTACGCCCCCAAAATTACCAAGATCATTCCGCCCTCCACGGCTCATGGAATCCTGCGCGTGATCGCCTTCATTCTCCTTTGCATCGGAATCCAGATCGCCTGGAACGGCCTGTCCGCGCTGCTGGTGACCATCATCAAGCCGTAATCGTGCGGCGCGTTGCTGCCGTGCGGTCCGGTGGGCACGGGCCTGGCGGCAAGCGCCGCGAAATTCTGCTTGGATTCCGCATGCTTCGTGATAGAGTGAGGATCGAGCCCGCAACGCGCAGAAAACCCTATCACTTGGAGCCACTCGGAGATCGACGATTAGAGGCTGCTTTCTCTGACTGAAGGGTCGCTATCCAGGTGTTTTCTCTTTCGCGCACAGGCGAACTCTCGAGCACGAGGGATGGTCATGAGTTCATCGCTCCCTATCCAACCCACCGCATCTGGCTCCATTGAGATGACGGAACGGGAATGGAACAAATTGATCAACCTGATTCTGGAAGGCTCGGTCATTCCGGTGTTGGGGCCGGAACTGCTGGTGGTGCCGGAAAACGGCGAGCTAAAGCGCCTTTACGATATGTGGGGCAGCGAGCTGGCGGCGCAGACGCACATCGATCGCCCCGAAGACGCGCGCCGCTGGACGATCTACGACGTTGCCAACCAGCTCAGTCAGATCGAGTTCGCGAACGACGTCGCATTCGACATCGATGAAGTAGTGCGCTTGCGCTCCTGGCCCGTCCCCGACGCCCTTAGAAATCTCGCCCGGATTCAGGACTTCTCGCTTTACATCACGACCACTGTTGACCACTTGATGTTCCAGGCCATGAACGAGGCACGGCAGGGGACCAAGGTGGAGCAGATCAAGTTCGCGCCGCGGGGGGTCAAGAACGTAATCGACCGGGCCAGCAGCTTTTATCAAGAGAGGACCCCCAGCGTTTACTGCCTTTTCGGAGCAAGCAGCCCCACGGATGGAACTTTCGCCAAGACAGAAGACGACCTGATCGAATACAGTTGGTCGCTGCTCGATCCCCAGGAAGCGCCCCAGAACCTGTACGACTACCTGCAGAAGAAAACCGTTCTTCTTCTCGGTTGCAGCATGCCCGACTGGCTCGGCCGGTTCTTCATTCACGCGATCAATGGCCGCCGTAATCAGGAAAACCTCAACATGTACTACGTCAGCCCCAACTGCGAACCCGGGCTGGCCGAGTACCTGAAACGGCGAAAGGCCAAGGTCGTAACCTCGATCTCTCCGGTGGATTTCGCCGAGCAGCTCTACAAGCGGTGGCAGGCGCGCCGCCAGAGCAGTGGCTCCGACGCAACTGACAGCCCCACACCCACCACCGAGTTCAAGACCGGCGCCGTGTTCCTGAGCTATGCCAGCGAGGACCGCACCAAGGTGCGCGCCATCCGTGACCAGCTCGAAGCCAGCAATATCGATACCTGGATGGACGAGCGGGAGCTTCCCGCCGAACCAGGCAACGTATACCAGGACACCATCCGCGAAAACATTTACAAAGCCGCCTTTTTTGTGCCCATCATTTCGCGAACCCTGGAACAAGCTGGAGCGAATCCGCGATTTGTGTGGCGGGAGTGGCGGATGGCCGAGGACGCGTCGATGAACCGGCGCAAAGAAGACCTCTACCTTCAGCCGCTGGTCATCGACGACACGCCCGCGGGCGCGAAATTTGTGGGGTCTCCTTACCGCGACCTGCAATGGACGCGCGTGAGCGACGGGCGCATTCCGCCGGAGTTCATCGAGACATTGAGCCAGGGAATCCGCAATTTCCGGAGGGCTCTGCGATGAGCACGCCGGTGTCTCCTCTCACACAGGCACAGAACCCCTGGCCGGGACTCTTCTGGTACACGGAAGAGCAGGCACATCTCTTCTTCGGACGCGAGGCGGAGATCGAGGAACTGCTGCGGCTCATCCAGCGCGACACGCTGACGATTCTGTTCGGGCGCTCGGGCCTGGGAAAGACATCGCTGCTGCGAGCTGGCGTATTTCCACGGCTGCGCCAGGCGGGATGCTTTCCCGTGGTTCTGCGGCTCGACTATGGCCCGCAGGCCGCGAGTCCCGTGGAGCAGGTCAAGGCGCTCACTGAGGCGGCCGCGCGCGACAGCGGCATCGATATTGAAAGCGCCCAGAATGCTCCGCAACCAGAGACACTGTGGGAGTATTTCCACCGCGTGCGCTTCTGGGGTCCGCGCAACGACAGGCTGGCTCCGGTGCTGGTCTTCGACCAGTTTGAGGAGATCTTCACTGTTGGCAGCCGGCGGCAGGAGGAAGCGGACATCCTCGAGCAGTTGGCGGACCTGGCGGAGAATCGCATTCCCCCGGTCGTGCAGCAAAGGGCGGAGGCATCCGGCGCACGGCAATCCGTCGAGGGAGGAACGCCCAACTACAAGGTCGTGCTTTCGCTGCGCGAGGATTTCGTGTGGCGGCTGGATACCTTGCGGCCCATCCTTCCTGCCATTATGCGCAACCGCTTCGCGCTGGGCCCGCTCGACGCCGCGCGCGGTCTCGAGATCATCCGCAATGCCGGAAAAGCATGGGTCACCGATGAAGTTGCAAGTGACATCATCGAGGCCGTCATCAGCAGCCGCCGCGGCGAGGGCCTCAGCAGCACCGAGGAAGAGGTCGAGCCGGCCTATCTGAACGTCATGTGCAACGAGCTGTTCGAGCGCATGGTGGCCACGGGGCAAACCCAGATTACGCGCGAGCTGGTGGCCGCTGAGAAGGGCGGCATCCTGGAGTCGCTGTACGAGCGCAGCCTGGTCGGACTCGATGATTCCGTGCGCATGTTCGTAGAGGAACATCTGGTCACGCCGGCCGGATTCCGCGCCACGTTGCCCGTCGAGGAAGCGCGGCGCGAACACATCTCCGATGCCGACCTGCAGACGCTGGTGGATCGGCGGCTGCTGCGCTTTGAAGATCGCCTGGGCACGCGGCACGTGGAGCTGGCCCACGATCTGCTCACCGGCCTGGTCGAGAAAAGCCGGAAGCTGCGCGAACAGGCGCAGCTGCAGCAAAAACTCAGGCAACTAAGGTTGAGGGCGGGCCTTTGGGCAACGGTAGCGGTCGCCGGAATTGCCTGCGCGGTGCTCTACTGGCTTGCCTACGTGCATCCGAGTACTTCCTACTATGCGTCATTCATGCGGCGAAATGGCGCCTATGCAATGATCGGGCGCTTATCCAACGATGAGATCGTTCATCGCTCGGAGTCGCTGAGAGTCACACGCAAGGGATTTCGAGGAGAATTGCTGGCCGTGGAAGCGATCAACGGCTACGGGCAGCTCATCCTGGAATCGCAGCTCGACAGCTCGCTCTTCTTTCCCACCAACGGCATGAACGGGCAATTCTGCCGGCTGGATTTCACGTACGACGAAAAGGGACAGGTTGTGAACGAGACTGCGCTCGATAAGCAGGGTCACACCGTCTTTATGCTCACCTATGCCGCCGCTCAGGCTGAAGCTTTCAAGAAGGTCGGCAGCGTCCGGAACACGCGGTTAGCCTTTGTGGTCGCGGCCGACGGCTCGGCCATTTCGAGCTCAGATATTCGCTACGATCCGCAGGGGTACGTCAGCGAAATCACGTTTCTGTCCGGGAGCGGGTCGCGGGCGACATTTCAAGCGAATGTCATCGAGCAGACGAATACGAGTATGGGATTTGTCCAGCAGCAGTTTCTCGGGTCGACGGGAGGCCCCATCCCGGCAAACGGCGGTTTCGTCAGCAAGAACTATACGCGGGATGCACGAGGTGAGGAGACCCAGACGATATTCGAAGATGCCAGCGGCAAGCCCGTGCCGTCCCCCGACGGAGTTCCCCCGATTGTTCGTTGGAAATACGACCAGTGGGGGAATCAAATCGAAGAAAGCTATTATGACGCAGAAAACCACCCCGCCTTCTGGGAAAAAGGAGGGTTTTGGAAAGATGCATACATCCTGGACGATCACGGCGCCCTGATGGAGGAGCGCTTCTCCGACGTGAATGACAAGCCAGTCGCCCAGAAGGATACGGGCTGCTACGGCTATGCTTACGAGCGCGATCAGAACGGCAACGCCACAATGAAGGGCTGTCTCGATGCGCAGGGATCGCCATTGGATTATGCCGATAAGGGGTATCAAAAGATTGCGTTTCAATACGATTCTGCCGGACGCACCATCGGAAACCTGTATTACGGTCCTGACGGCAAACCGGTCGCGGACAAGCGCACCATCAGCTCCCAGTATCCTACCGGCTGTTTCGGCTGGCTCTGGGGCTACGATCAAAACTTCAATAACACCGATTCGGTCTGCCTCGATGCCAGCGGCAAAGCATACGATCCCACGCAGCTCCACGATCTCGCGCACGTTTCTCACGAGATTGCCTTCGATTTCCCGCGGGCGTTCCAACTCGATCAGCAACTTGTCGCACAGGACTCGACGCCGTCCTATCACCTGGACCTGATTGAGGCCGCACTGTCCGCGGAGCAGTTCACCGTGTGCATATCGCAGGCCACATCTCTTCAGGATTCCGACCTGAACCCATCCCAGATCATCGTTCGCGACACGATCCTTCTCGCGTGCCAGTATGCGAGCGGCAATAAATCGGCGGCGCAGGCAACCGCTGCATCGCTCGCCAACCGAGTGAATCAGATGGCGCCGGGGATGTGGGATTTCGACGGCACGCGCTACTACATCCAGACGTCAAACCATTTCCAGACCGGAAGCGACGCCTGGGACAAGCTCTTCCTGAGTCTGCAGAATGGCGACGGAGCAGGCGCCGTCAGCGCGCTGAACCAACTGCGGCCGATATTGCAAAACTGACGCGGTGCTCTGACACCTGACCCCTGAAACCTGATCACTGTCCTCGCACCCCGCTATCGTGTATCTTGGCGATGGGTCGAATCTTTTTCCGGAGCGAGCCGCCAAACCATGCCGACATTTGCCGCGATCGATATCGGTTCCAACTCCTGCCGGTTGAAGATCGCCAAGGTGCAGGCGCACCGCCTCAAGACGGTTGCCGAAGACCGCGAGGTGACGCGGCTGGGCGGCAGTGTCTTCGACACCGGCCTTATCTCGCCTGAAGCCATGGCGGCTACGCTGCGCGCGCTCAAGCGTTTTCAGCGCGCGGTGCAGGCGCACGGGGTCGACCGCATTCGCGTGGTGGCTACCTCCGCCATGCGCGACGCGCGTAATGCCGCTGCCTTTCAGGCGTGGGTGAAAGCTGAAACCGGCTGGAACATGGAGATCATCTCTGGCCTCGAAGAGGGACGGCTCATTCATCTCGGCGTCATCGGCTCAGAGCCGGGCGCAGGCGGTCGCGTGCTGCTACTCGACCTCGGTGGCGGAAGCTGCGAAATCACGCTCTCCGAGCACAAGCGCATCAAGGAAACCGTCAGTTTGCCGCTGGGCGCAGTGCGCTTGACGGAGCAGTTCCTCAGCGACGACCCCGTTGCGGCCGACGGTTTGGCGCGCATGCGGCGGCTGATCGCGCGCGAACTGCGCCGCGCCCATCGCCGTATTGAGCCGGGCCGCGCGCCGCTCGTCATCGCCACCTCCGGCACGGCGGCAGCGCTCTCCGATGCCTGGTCAGCCGCAGCCAGGAATGGCAAGTCCGGGGGCAAAAAAACCGGCAAGACCGTTGCCAAGGCTCGGCTGGCGTCGGATCACACCAGGCATCGTTCCGCGATTCTCGCCGGCATGGTGCCGGCGCGCGCAGTGCGCAAGCTGGCCGCAAAGCTCGCCAAAATGTCGCTTCCGCAGCGTGAAGCCGTGCCCGGCATCGGGCCGCGGCGCTCTGAGATCATCGTCGCCGGCGCGCAGGTGTATGCCGAAGTCCTTGAAACCTTCGGCCTGTCCGGCTTCCGCTATTCACCGCTGGGATTGCGTGACGGCATTCTGGCGCAGATGCTCGCCGAGCAGGACGCCCGCGCCAAGGCGCATCGCGAGTTCGAGCACGAGCGCTGGGAGAGCGTGCTGGCCACAGCGCGCCGCTACGGCGTCGATCGCCGCCAGGCCGATCCGGTCCGCACGCACGCCGTGCAGATCTTCCGCGAGCTGAAAGCGGTGCACGAACTCCCGCCCGAGTATGAGAGTTGGCTCGCCACAGCGGCCATGCTGCGCGACACCGGCAAGTTCATTAATCACCAGGGACATCATCGCCACACGCAGTACATCATCTCCAGCTCGGAAATTTACGGGTACACGCAGTTGCAGCGCACGCTGGTCTCGGCCATCGCGCGCTATCTTGGCAAGAGCCGCCCCCAGCCCGGCGACCGCGCCCTGCGCAACATACCCGCCGATGAGCACAAAAACGTGCAGCGTGCGGTGGTGCTCTTGCGCCTGGCAGTGGCCCTCAATCAGGACCGCGCGAGCGACGTTGTACGTGTCGGGGTGAGAGCTTACCCCAAGCGCATCCATCTAGAGTTGCGTGCGGGGCGCACCGGCGCGGAGCTTGAGCTCTGGTCGTTGCGCAAGGAGGCCGGCTACTTCCGAGAGGTCTTCGGCCGCGAGCTCTTCGTCACGCTGGCGTAGATGGTGCGCGCCGAGCGCGGATCCATCAGCAACTGCAGTCGCGGCGGATGGTGGTTCATGTCTACGCGGGCAATCGACGCCTTTCTCATGCGCACCGCGGCCCCGCCGTTGCCGGTGATGAGACGGCCGAGATGCTGAAAGAGACTGGGATTGTGTCCCACCACGAGAACACCCTCGCGGTCGGCATATTTGGCCAAGAGCTTTTGGAAATCTGCGTAACTTCCGTTCAATCCCAGCGACGGACTGATCTCGACCTTGGCGTCGTACCCAAGCTCCGTGCCCACCAGCTGCGCGGTCTGCATGGCGCGCTTCAGCGGGCTTGAGACGATCACGTCGACGGGAGCCTTCATGGCGCCAAGCACGCGCGCCATTAGCATGCACTGCTCCTTGCCTTCCTTGATCAGCCCTCGTTTGGCGTCAAGAACGGGATTGTCGCGAATGGCTCCGGCATTCGCATGGCGCATAAGGAAGAGAATCATGGGGATTGAACCGGCTGGGGCCTGAGGACGTGCCGTGCTCCTTGGAGCCCAATATTAACAGATTTGTAACATTTTCTGCGCGCCCCCCGTCGGCGCTATGAGCGCACACCTGCAGACGATGTCTTTAAGCCGCCGCCCAGAGCTCGGCGACGAGCAGCCCGCGCAGAAAGCTGCGGCGCTGGCGCAGGGTGAAGCCCGCAGCGCGCAGGGCGGCCGGGTGATCGGGCAGATTGCGAACGGCGAGTCCGGTCAGCAGCGCGAAGGCGCGATAGAGCATCCAGACGACAGGCCGCGCCACCCATCGGCCGAATGCTCCCTCAGGGATCGCGAATTCCGAAACGACCCAAAGCCCCGAAGGCGATAGCGCGGCGCGCAATCGATCAGCGAGGCTGCGCACTTCGTCCGCGCTGAGGCAATCGAGAAAGAAATGCGTCGCAATTAAGTCATTAGGCAGGTTCGCCGGGTGCCATGTGCGCGCGTCGGCACAATGAACGCGAACACGCACGGCGCTCGTCCCAGCACGGCGGAGGAGCGTGCGCAACATGGCGGCGCTCGCATCAGCTGCATCGATTTCGATCGTGGAATTGACGCGGAGCAATTGCGCCGTGAACCGGCCGTCGCCATCTCCCAGGACGGCGGCACGCCGGCATCCAGCGAATTCACCGAGAAACGCGCAACGGCAGTGCTGCAGCCACGGGCCGAAAGTAACAAGTTCCATCCACCGATAGAAAGGCGCGACCCCGTTGAAATTCGGTGCTCCGCACGTCGACCCTTTGGACGAGAGCTGCGGGAGGGAGGGCGCACTCATTTGGCAGCCCAGACGAGAGGAATGAGCGCAAGCGGCGTGAGCAGGACAAGATCCGCCGCGGCGCGCAACGCGAGCGCCGAAAAGCGAGCACGGTTGCGGTCGAGCAGCGCCAGCAGCAATGCGCTCGCGCCCCCGGCGGCAAGCAGAGCTGCCGGACGCGGATGCGCCGATGCGGCGGCGAGGACGCAGAGCACGAGATCAATTATGGCGAGGGCTAGTGCAATGGACCGCATCGATTGGGTCGAACGATTGTCGCAAGTTGCAGGTCTTTCCACTCCCTCCCACCGCTCGATGCAACTGCAATTGAGCCAGGCCAGAGCGACGAAAGCTAAGGCAGGAATCCAGAAGACCCAGATTGCGGAACCCGGCGCGGCGAGAGCGTGAGGCCGATGCCACGCAGGCAGTACGCACCCCGCGGTAAACAGCACACCCACCAGAAATTCTTTGCCGGGAAAGGAACGCGGCCACCGAAGCGGTAATTGCCACAGTGTGCGGCGTGAGTGCACGCCGGAGAAATAAGCCAGAGCCGCAGCGGCCAAGACCGAGTCGCGTGCGCGGGCAATGGGCGGCATGAAGGCAAAGATGATTCCCGCAGCGGCGCATGCCGCGGCAATGGCCATGGGCAGAAGCACGCGCCGGTAACGCCAATGAAATTGGTGGCGTTCGCGCAGGGTTTGCTGCGCAGGCTCGCGCAACCCGGCAAGAGCGTCAAGCAGTCGATCGCCCACATACACGGCCCATGTAGCGAGCGCCAGCAGCAGCGGAACCCACAGCGGGAGCCGCACGCGTCCCGCCCACGCAAAAGCCAGCGACCAGACAACGGCCACTGT
>Ga0181519_10004045_pt1 | contig 11935 bp, 11 predicted proteins | sample PEATcosm2014_Bin_26_FD_121102 | JGI IMG/M metagenome (GOLD analysis project Ga0181519, IMG submission 121102) | Peatland microbial communities from MTU Mesocosm Facility, Houghton, MI, USA - PEATcosm2014_Bin02_10_metaG | ecosystem: Environmental > Terrestrial > Soil > Wetlands > Peat | place... | reverse complement strand
CGTCTTGCAGCAGCGAAATCCCAGGTGGTAGTTCGCGTGGCTGTCCTCGGCCCGCACCCGCGTGCCGTGCCAGAACGGCGCCCGCCAGCGGCACCAGTCCTCGTGCGCGCGGTAGCGGTCGAAGATGAACCAGCTGCCCTTCATCTCCGTGTAGCCGAGCGATGCGCTGCCGCGGCTCGCCATCTGGCTCGGATCGAGCGGCAGGTTCATGTGCTCGGCGGCATTGCCGTTCAGGTCGTAGACCTGCAGCGGACTGTGGCACTGCGGGAAGGACCCGGCCGGGTACGTGTTGGAGCCGCAGTTCGGCCAGCTGCCGCCGTTGCAGTTGGGGCTCTTGAAGCTGGCGGTCGCGCAGATACCGCGTTGGTAGTCGGGCCCGTAGCTCCAGCGCTTGGTGGGTGAGTATTCGCGGTTGTGCGCCGCGCGCATGCGGCGGATGGCTTCCTCCGGAGCGACGCCCTCGGCCAGGTCGAAGCGATAGTCCGGCGGCAGCAGGCGCCCGTCGCAGGCGCCTTCCCACTCGTGCGCATCGCACAGGCGCTTGCCTTCGGCCTCGCACAGCTGTGCCGCTTCCTTGGCCTTGACCCACACCACCGGGTAGGCGCACGGGATGTCCGGAAACTCGAACTGGTCGATGCAGGCGCTCGCCTGCTCGGCAGTCTCCCGGTTCGGGTCGTAAAGCGGCGCCATGTAGCGCGCGCCGCAGAGCCTCGCGAAGGGCGCGTTGTCGACGACCATGCCGCGCTGCTGCTGCTGGGCGCGGCACTGTTCGGGCGTCAGCGGGTGCTCGGTGATGGCGGGATTGCCCTGGCCGATGATGCGCGAGCCATGAAAGATCGCGCGGATTCGGCGCATCTGCTCGGCGCTCAGGCCGTGCGCCGCCTGCAGCTGGTCGAGCAGTTGCTCGTTCTGCGCCGCGAGACGATCGTCGGCGAGGCCCGCACCGCCGGACAGGGCGAGTGCGGCGAGCGCAACGAGAGCCGCGGCGAGCTTGCTCATGGCGGCGGCCGTCTCGTGATGTAGAAGAAGTCGCGGTTGTCCGGAAAGCCGAGGAAACGCGGCGCGAGCTGCTCGCCACTGTGGCGGTCGAGCACGTCCATGCCGTCGATCAGGTGCTCCACGGTGCGCTGTCCGCCCTGCGACACGTACAGCGCGAAGTAGGTGTGCTCGAGCGCGTTCATGTCCAGGTGCATCGCGTAGCGGCAGCGGTAGGCCTGGAAGACGCGGGCCATCGCCGACGGCGACGCCGACGAGAAGTAGGCAAACACGAGGTACCGGCGCGCGCCGCCCTCCAGCAGGCACAACCCCGCGCGGACCGTGCGCAGGTCCTCGTTCGCCGAGCCCGACCAGTTGCCCTCGCCCCACAGGTTGACGAGCGGCCCGGGTACTGCGAGGCCGCGGCGGGCGTCGGACTCCACCAGCGGCACACCGTTCTGGCGCGCATCGCGGATGCCGGCCATCCGTGCCGCGTCGGCGACGGTCCACGTGGTCATATCCACCTCGCCCGCGACCGTCGCATAGACCGTCGCGAGCCCGGGCTGCAGCTTGCTGAACACCACGCCCTGCTCGACGAAACCGTAGTGGCTGCCGTGGTTGCGCTCGGCGAGCGGCCCGAAGCGGAATGCCCCGTGCTCGCGCTTGAAGCCGCCGGCGAATGCGGCGACCGTCCGCGCCGTGTCGGTCGGCGGCACCATCCCGGTGTTCACCAGCGGTACGGCGCTGTCGATGCCGTCCGGACCCGGCAGCAGCGGATCGCGCGACTGCGGCGGCGGCCGCGGCGACCAGCCGAGCCGCGGGTGGTCGGTGCCGAGTGTGAAATGCAGATCGAAGCTCGCCAGGTCGAAGGCGACGAGGTACGCCAGCGCCGTCGCTTCGGTCCCGCTCAGCGGATTGACGCTCGGCTCGTGGCCGACCAGCACGCTGCGCTCGATGGCCTCGGGCATGAGCACGCTGAAGTAGGCGCCCTCGAGGCCGCGCAGCCCGTACCAGCGGCCGACCGCCAGCTGCGCGCGGGGCGACTCGACCTCGAGGCCGAGGTGCGGTGGCGCGACCGCCAGATCCGCCTTGGCCGGATCGACGCGCGCGGCGGCCGGCGCGAACGGCGGTGCGGCCCAGTCGTCCGGCGCCGACCCCGGCCGGCCCTGCTCGAGGAACGCGTCGCGGTAGAGCTCCTGCTTCACGAACGTCACGATCTTCTCGCCGCCCCAGACGTGGTCGCGCAGGAAGTCGGTCACCTTCTCGAGCGTGCTGCTGCGACCAATGGTCGCGTTGCGAAGGTACAGGCGCCCGCCGCACAGCGGCGCGAACGGCAGGCCGGAGCGCTGCGCCGGCTCGAGCGCGCGCGCCGGGCCCGCATCCGCCGCGAACGGCAGCTGGCAGGCGGCCGACTGGTCGCCGAATTCGACCAGGACGCTGCCGGGCGGGCCAGCGACGAGAGTCGGCGGCCGGTCGCGCCGGGCGCTCTCGAGGTGGTACGACGCGGTCGTTCCGCTCGCGCCCCAGTCGAGTGTCAGCACAAACCAGGCGTTCACGTTCGGGTTGAGATTGATCAGCGTCGCGCTGCCCACTGCGCCGTCGGCGCGACGTACGCCGAGCGTGGCCTGCGTGCGGAAGGGCTGCAGGTCGAGAATCGTGAGTGCGGCGGCGTCGGGACTCCGCGGCGGCGCCGGGTCGGACAGTGCCGCGGCCGCGCCGAGCGTGGCCACCGCCAGCCAGCAGCGGCCGCGCGTCAGATGGCGAGGAATGCGCATAGGCCCATCAGCACGACGAGCATCCGGCTGCGCCGGTCGCGCAGCGCGAACATCACCGGGTCATCCGGCATCTGCCCGCGGTTGGCGAGCAGCCAGACGTAGCTCACCCAGTACAACAGCAGCAGCGCCGTCAGGCCGATGAACGCCGGCCTGCTGTAGAGCTGGCTGAACGTCTGCCCGGTCGTCAGATAGAGCGCGAGCACCAGGACCGCGAGATAGCCGCTGACGACGCCGAAGGTCGCGATCATCGGCAGGTCCACCGCCTCGTAGCCACGCGCGTGCGCGAACTCACCGTCGCGCTCGCGGTTACGCGCCAGCTCCGAATAGCGTTTGACGAGCGCCAGGCTGAAGAAGATGCACACGCAGAACGCGATCAGCCACGGCGACGGGCGGATCGACACCGCGATCGCGCCGGCCGCGACGCGCGCCGCATAGCCGGCGGCGAGCACGAGCGCATCAACCAGCACCAGGCGTTTCAGCCACAGCGAGTAGGCGGCCATCAGGAGCACGTAGCCGGCGACCACGCCGGCGACTTCTGGCCCGAGCTGCACCGCGACGATGGCGGCGGCTACCCACGCGCCGGCGGCGAGCGCGATGGCGGCCCGCGGCCTCAGCTCGCCGGCCGCCACCGGCCGCCGGGAGTTCGACGGGTGGCGCCGGTCGGCCTCGAGATCGACCAGGTCGTTGACGACGTACAGTCCGGACGCCGCGAGGCTGAACGCGAGAAACGCGAGGCCGACGCGGGCGAGCGCGCCGGCGTCGCCGAACTGGTGCGCGGCAGCGAGCGGCACCGCGGTCAGCGTGTTCTTGACCCAGTGGTGCGGCCGCAGCTCGCGCAGCCAAGCAGGCAGACCCCGGCGGGGCTCAGCGGAGGACGGGGCGCGTGTCTCGTTCACGGCCGGCCACGGCCCCTAGAAGACGACCTTGCCGAGCGACAGCAGGCCCTTCTTCCATGGCACGCGGTGGGTGACGCCGGTCACCGTGCCGACCTCGTCGCGATGGGCCACGTACCATTCGTAGTTGCGCAGCAGTGCCGCGACTGCCGAATACCGTGGCCGGAATCCGAGCTGCTGCTCAATCCGGTCGATCGACACGAAGCTGTCCTTGGCGGCCGTGTCATAGATCCAAGGATAGAGCGGCGACAGGTGCAATGCCGCGAGCAGCCTGAGCAGCGCGATCGCCGGCGCGGCCGGCAGGCTGACGGCGTGCCGGCCGTGGCCGGCGCGGTCGAGCACCGCCTGAATGTTGCCGCGCATCGTGCCGAAGTCGTGCGCGGCGACGTTGAAGACGTCGTCGACGCGTTCGCGCGCGCCTGTCGCCGACAGCTCGATGGCCTGGCACAGGTCATCGACGTCCAGCAGCTGATAGCGGTTGTCGCCGCGTCCGAGCAGCGGGAAGTTGTGGCCGGTGTAGGCCCAGTCATACAGCAGCTCGAAGACACCGAGGCGCTCGGGGCCGACGAACGTCTTCGGCCGCAGCACGGTCGTGCACAGGCCCTTGGCGCGGAACTCCGTGCACAGCGCCTCGCCGGCGACCTTGGCCTCGCCGTACGGGCCTACGCCCTGCAGCGGGTCGGTCTCGCGTAGCGGATGGTGCTTCGGAATCCCGTAGACCGCGGTCGACGAGATGAAGATGAAGCGGGGCACCTGCGTGCGCCAAGCCTCCTCGAGGACACAGCGCGTTCCGAGCACGCCGGTGGAGCGGATCTCATCGGCCGGTGCCAGCGGCAGCGCCGCCGCGGCGTGGACGACGACGTCCGTCCCGGCGAGCGCACGCGCAACGGCCACCGGGTCGCGCACATCCCCGTCGATGACCTCGACCTGGCTGCGCTCCGGATAGCTGAACGGTGCAATGTCGAGCGTCCGCACGAGGTGGCCGCGCTCGAGCAGGTAGCGACACAGGTTGATGCCGAGGAATCCGGCGCCGCCGGTGACGAGATAGCGCTTTGCAGACATGTGCGGCCGCCAGCCGAAAGAGGCCAGAAAATCACGTTGCCGAAAGCCGTGGGCACGTGTAAACGAGCATGGAACCGTGCGCCCACAGCGGCATCGGGATAACCGCGTACCCCGGCGGGGCCGGCGCTTTCGGGCCGCCGCAGCGGCCGGCGAAGGACCGCCGCGGGCGCCCCGGCGCATGCCGCAGCCCGCCGCGTGTCGACATTGCGGTGGCGCATGGCAATACTCGGTCCAACGCCCGCCGCGGCATGTCGCCCGGGCGGCCGGTGCCCCGGGGGCGAAGTGACGCCGATTCCTTTGCAACCCGCACCCGCGGCGCACCTGCCGACGCAATTCATCCGCTTCGCGGCGGTCGGCGCGGCCACGACGGCGGTGCAGTACGCAGTGCTGTGGCTCGGCATGGCAGCCGCGTCCGCGCCGGCGGCCGTCGCGTCGGCGGCCGGCTACGCGCTCGGCGTGCTGCTGAGCTACGTCCTCAACTACGCGTTCACGTTCCGCAGCTCGACGCCGCACCTCGAGGCGGCGCCGAAGTATTTTGCGGTGTTCGGCGTCGGCTGGTGCATCAACCTCGCGATGATGGCTATGCTCGTCCACCGCTGGGGATGGAGCGCGTGGCCGGCGCAGGTGCTCACGACGGCGGTCGGTCTGGTTTGGAACTTCTCCGCGAGCCGGTGGTGGGCCTTCCGTCACGACCGCGAGCGGTAGCGCGCGGGACGCCACGGCAGCGGCGCGCGGTCGACGGCGGCGTCATGGGCGGGGAACACGCGACGGCACGCGCGGTGCACAAAGAAGCGACCGCGACGATGCACGCGGCGCGAGTCGTGCCGCGCGGTCGGCCACGCAGGCGCAAAGGCAGAGTCCGCGATCGGCAGTGCCGCTCGCAGCCATAAATTCCGAGGCCCGCGAGCGCCGGCCGTCGCGATCCGGCGACCGACATTTCTTTGCATTGCGCTGACGCTCCGTTGCGTCAACCTCACACCCAAGCATGCCGTTGAGTCGCACACTGCAATCGTGGAGCCACGCCGCGCGCGGCCGACGTTCGAGCCGGCCGCCGCTTCCCGATACAACCAAGAGGGGCCGAGCCATGAACACGATCCGCCTGCTGCTGCCAGCCGCAGTGCTGGCCGCCGCGATGAGCTGCGCGGCACACGCTGACACGACACCGGCCGCGGCTGCGGCTGCCAGCGGCGTGCCGGCGGCGCACGCGTGGCACGGCCGGCACGGCGGCATCGGCCACGTGCTGCGCCAACTCAATCTGAGCGCCGACCAGAAGGCGCAGGTCCAATCGATCTTCGCGCAGGCGAAGCCGCAACTGCGGGCGCTGCGGACCAACCTGCGATCGACGCACGACCTGCTGTCGGCGACCGCACCAACGGATGCCGGTTACGCCACGCTGCTGGCCGCCGCGCAGTCCGGCGCGGCTGCGCGAGTGCAGCTCCGCAGCGATGTCTGGAGCCAGATCTACGCCATCCTGACGCCGGCGCAGCAGGCCGCGATCCCGGGCATCCTCGCCGCTGAACACGCGAAGCGGGATGCACGGCGGGCCGCCTGGCAGCAGCAGCATCCCGCGGCCTGAGTACCGAGTCCCGGCGGCCCCCGATTGCGGAGCCTGCACTGAGCACGGTCACCCCCCTCCGGCGCCTGCTCGCGACGTTCTTGCTGGGCGCCATCGCGCCTCTCGTCCTCGCGCAGGTCGCCCCCGGCGCCGGCGGCCAGCACGGGCACGGCGGCATGCACGACAACCCGCAGTGGCGGGACTGCAAGCGGCAGGCGGATGACAAGCAGCTGCCGCACGGAGACGAGCGCAAGTCGTTCATGGAGCAGTGTATGAAGGCCAGCAGCGGCGGCAGCAATCCGACCATTGGCTAGCGCGGCGCGCGCGGGGGGAACGTTCGGCCGGCGGCCCGGCGGCGGCGGCCTCGGTCGCGGGCGGCTCTCTAGTCCAGAGCCAGTTCGGCCTGCGGCGACGGCGGCTTCGCCAGGATGTGGCGGATCCGTTCGCCAGCCGCGATGGCCGCCTCGGCGACGAAGCCGCGATGGCAGCGGTTGAAGTCGGCCTCGTAGCACAGCAGACAGGTACGGGCGGTCGCGGCGCTGCGTCGCAGATCCTCGACCGCAGCGGTCTGCGCGGCGAGATAGATCTTGAAGTCGCGCGCATAGCGCGCCCAGTCACCGCTCTTCTTGTACCGGTCGCGAATCGGCTTCGGGCAGCCGAGCGCGCGGACGTGCGCGTAGCGGATTCCCGCTGCGGTCACCGCCTTGGCGAGATCGTCTTTGGCGAAGCCTGCCTTCCGGGACACGGGCGCCTCGCGGATGTCGACGAGGTGCTCGATACCGTCCACCCGCAGCAGCTCGATGAAGTCGGCGAGCGTCAGACCCTCATAGCCGATCGTATAAAGCGTCACGGTTGCGCCTAGTGCTGCCGCGCGGCGGCGCCGCGCATGCCGCTCGGCGCAGCCGCCGCTGCCCGCGGGCTCGGGACGAAACCCCGGCCCCGCGCTGCGCCGTCGGCCGCCATCGGATCGCAATCAACCAGCATGCCTACCGCCCGGCTCAAGCGACGACGGCTGCGGCGCCCGCGGCATCCCACGGCGATGCCGCAGCAGAGCAATTGTCCGGCCGGGCGGCGCGCGGGGTCAACGGCCCGCCCGACGGCGCCGGCCCGCTGACGGCGGAGCGCCGCACTGCCGGGCTGCGGGCCATCGACGGTACACTGCGTGGCACAGGTCCGGACCCGCGGGCGCCGCACCCGGTCCTGGCAGCGCGGATCCGCAACGGAGGAAGCGGTCATGAACACGGCGGTGAAGATCGCGTCGGGGCTGGAGCAGACGCTTGCCGCGGCGGAGGCGCGGTTCGCTGCGGCAAACCCGTTGAGCCGGCAGCGCCACGAACGCGCCTGCGCCGCGCTGCCGGCCGGGCACTCGCGGCAGACCCTGTACTACTCGCCATTTCCGCTGACGATCGCGCGCGGCCAGGGCGCGCGGATCACCGACCTCGACGGCCATGAGTACCTGAACCTGGTCGGCGACTACGCGGCCGGCGTGTTCGGCGCGAGCTGCGAACCGATCCAACGCGCTATCCAGGAGGCGCTGCAGGCCGGAGTGTCACTGAGCGGCCCCAATACCCGCGAGGTCGAGCTCGCCGAGCTGATCTCGCAGCGCATCCCGTCGATCGAGCAGGTGCGCTTCTGCAATTCGGGATCGGAGGCCTGCCTGTTCGCCGCGCTGCTCGCGCGGCATGCGACGCGGCGGCCGAAGCTGCTGGTCTTCAACGGCTGCTACCACGGCGGCTTCCTGATCTTCGGGCCGACCGATCCGCCGCTCACCGTTCCGGTGCCGGTGGTCAAGGCGACCTACAACGATGTCGATGGCACGCGCGCCGCGCTGCGTGCCAATGCGACCGACCTCGCGGCGGTGCTGGTCGAACCGATGCTGGGATCCGGCGGTTGCATTCCCGGCAGCCCGGAGTTCCTCGCGATGCTGCGTGAAGAGACGCGCCGTCTCGGCATCGTGCTGATCTTCGACGAGGTGATGACCTCGCGCCTCGGCCCTGGCGGTGTCCAGGGACTGCGCGGCATCACGCCCGACGTGACGACGCTCGGGAAGTTCTGGGGCGGCGGCCTCGCATTCGGAGCCTTCGGCGGTTGCCGCGACCTGATGCGGCACTTCGATACGCGCGCGGGCGGCCTGCTGTCGCAGGCCGGCACCTTCAACAACAACGTCATTTCGATGAGTGCCGGGCTCGTCGGCGCGCGCGACGTCTACACGCCCGAGGCATGTCGGCGGCTGAACGCGCTCGGCGATGCGCTCCGCGAGCAACTCAATGCGCTCGGGCGGTCGCTCGGCGTCGCGTTCCAGGCAACCGGCATCGGCGGCGTGCTGAACATCCACTGGCGCGATCGTCCCATCGACAACCCGAGCGAGGTCGACCCGGTCAGCGCCCCGATCCGGCGCCTGTTCCAGCACGAGATGATTGCGCGCGGCTACTACGTCGCGCAGCGCGGCATGGTCAACCTGTCGCTGCCGGTCCAGGAGGCCGACCTCGCCGGCTTCCTGCAGGCGACCCGTGAGTACCTGCTCGCTCATGCCGACGTGCTGCCGCGCGCACGGTCGCTGTAACGTGGCGTGCGGCGGGGCGGGGCGTGCGCGGGCGGGGCTTCGCTGGCGCCTCGAAGTCGGAGCCATTCAGCGAGCGCTTTGGGTTGTCACGCAACGTCGCCCCGGCTGCCGGCGCGGGGCTCGGTCCGGCGCGTGACTCCAGTTGCATGTGCCGTTGGCCGACAATAGCCGCTCAGTCCGGAGACTCGCGATGGACCGACTTTCGATTCGCTTCCGCGTCGACTTCGGGAACGGCTCCGCGCTCGGGCCGGGCAAGGTCGCCCTACTCGAGGCCATCGCGCGCACCGGGTCGCTGTCGCAGGCGGCCCGTGACCTCAAGATGAGCTACCGGCGCGGCTGGCTGCTGCTCGACAGTCTCAACCACTCGTTCCGCCACCGCGTCGCGGCACTCAGCACCGGCGGCAGGGGCGGCGGCGGCGCCGCGCTGACCCCGTTCGGCAAGTCGCTCGTCGCGGCCTACCGCAAGCTCGAGGGCGAAGTCGTGCGCCGCGCGCGGTCGATCCTTGCGATCGTCGCGCGCGACACGGTCCGCGGCACGCCGGCCAAGGTGCCAAGGCGCCGCCTGCAGCGGCCCGCACCGGCCAAGCGCCGTCGCCCGGCCGGCGCCTGACGCCGCCGCACCGGCCGCGCTCAGCGACGATCGCGACTCACGGCGCGGCGGCGGGCGCCTCGGTGACCGTCAGGCGGACGCGGTCGGATCCTGATGCGCTCACCTGGATGAGTACCTGGCCTGCGGGAAGCTCGAACTCGACGACCTTGTGCGGGGCGCTGCAGCCGGCGCGCCCCTGAAAAGCCTGCGACGGTTGCGCCTGCCCGGCGGCGACGACGTCGATCCACGCCGGCGCATCGAGCGAGATGCGAAAGCGCCCGGCGCGGGTAGTGCGCGCTGTGACGAGGCCGCCGTGCGCGCCGGCCGGCACCGCCTTCTTGCCGGGCGGCACCGCGAACCGGACGTGCTCCTGCGGCGCCAGCAGCACGGCGTACGGGGTCGCGACCGCGAGTTCCGGGGCCTGCTCCACGGCGGTCGCGGCGGTCGCCGGCAGCGCTTCGCGCGCAAACAGCGCCCGTTCGACCCGCACGTTCCACACAAAGCCGTCGCAGGGATCAGCGGCCCGCGCCACCGCGGCGACCGCGAGCGCGAACAACAGGACTGGCACTCGTGACTTACGCATCGGCGCTCCAACTGCACATCGGTGCGGGCGCGAAACCGCCTCGGCGGCCGGGTCAGTCGCGGTACGAGGGGTCCTTGCGGTCCAGCATGAGGCGCAGGTCGCGGAAGTGGGCGAACGCCGAATCGCCATAGCTCTCCCAGGAGCGCGCGGTCTTCTCCGCGAGCTCGTCCGGCATGACGCTGAGCGGCTGGCCCGTCGAGTACGCGAGCACGAGGGTCTTCGCCGCGCGCTCGAGGAAGTACAGGTCCTCGAAGGCCTCGGCGACGGTCGCGGCCGTGACCAGCAGCCCGTGGTTACCCATGATCATGTGCTGGCGGTCGCCGAGTGCGCGCACGAGCCGCTCGCCTTCGGCGTGGTCATCGGCGATGCCGCCGAACTGGCGGTCGATCGCAAGCCGGTTGAAGAAGCGCGCGGTGTTCTGGTCGATCGGCTTGAGCCCGGGATCGGCGAGCGCCGCCAGCGCGGTCGCGTACGGCGGATGCAGGTGCAGCACGCAGCGCGCCCGCGGCAGCCGCGCATGGATCCGCCCATGGATGCACCACGCCGACGGGTCGGGGGCGTCCGCCCGCGCCATCGTCTGCTCGTCGTCGCTGTCGAGCAGCTGCAGGTCGCTCGCCCGCAGCAGCGCGAAGTGCTTCCAGCGCGGGTTCATGAGGAAGCGCTTGCCGTCGGCCGATACCGCGAGGCTGAAGTGATTGCCGACGGACTCGTGCCAGTCCATCTGCGCCGCGAGGCGAAACGCCGCGGCGAGATCGGCCCGCAGCGCGGCAAGGTCGGCCTCGACCGGGACGTGCGACTTGAATTCGGCGACCGTGCTCATGGCTCCACTCCGATGGTGCGCGGCCGCGCGGCCGCCGCCCGATCATCATAGCTCGGCGCGGCCGCGCTCATTTCAGCGAATCATGCCCCAGTCGTCGCGATCGACCGCGCACGCGCGCTGGTGGCCACCGCCGCAGATGCCCGTCGTGCGGCGGCAGTCCGCTTCTAGAACGCCGCGCCGGCGAACCAGTCGTCCTCGCCCTCGGCGCCGATCGGCATCCCCGGCGGCAGCGCGGCATGACCGGCATCCCGGTCGAGCAGCGCCTTCAACCGCTCGTCATTCGGGCTCAGCAGGATGTCCGCGTAGAATCGCGCCGCCGCCAGGTCCTCCGGGTCGCCGCGTCGCGACGCAGCGAGGCGGTGACCGAGGTCGACGAGCGCTGCCTGCACGACCGCGGCGCCGATCGGCGACAAGGACCTGTCTGCAATCGTGCCGGCGAGCTGCGCGACGAGACGGGCCTGCACGGTGCGCCGCAGCGCCGAGCGCCGTCCGCCGCCGCCATCGGCGAACACCGCATCGATCGTCGTCGACAGCAATTCCGGCAGCCCGAGCTGCCGCGGCTCGCGGCCGCCCTGGTCGAGCACGCGGTTGAGGCGCGAGCTCTCGAGCAGGTCGTGAAACACGACGTCGGCGGCGGCGGCGGCCGCCGCCTCGAGGCTGAAGACCGGCGAGCGGGTGCCGCCGAACACCTCGATCTCGGTCTGGCGGTCGCGCGGTGTCGGCGCGCCGGCGGACAGCAGGCCGATCAGCGGGTCCGGCAGGTCGAGGAGCGCGGGCTCGAGCGTGGCGAGCATTGCCTTCAGCGCGCGTCGCTGCGCGTCGGCCGCGACCGGCACCGCCGTCGCGGTGTGCTCGGCGGTCGTGCCGTAGCTGAAGTCGACGCCGCCGATCGCCTTCGATACGGCGTCGACCTCGTAGCGGTGGAACAGGTAGATGGGCACGAGCACCCGGCGCAGGTCGGCGAGCGGCGCGCCGCGGGGCAGGTTGCCGGTGCCGAACCGCGCGAGTGCGAGCCGCCGCACCTCGAGCACGTGGCCGAGTTCGGCGACCGGGTCCGCGCCGTCGTCCCAGAGCGCGCCGCGCGGGTTTGCGGAACCGGCCGGCCGCGCGTCTTCGTCGG
>Ga0181519_10004043_pt1 | contig 11936 bp, 14 predicted proteins | sample PEATcosm2014_Bin_26_FD_121102 | JGI IMG/M metagenome (GOLD analysis project Ga0181519, IMG submission 121102) | Peatland microbial communities from MTU Mesocosm Facility, Houghton, MI, USA - PEATcosm2014_Bin02_10_metaG | ecosystem: Environmental > Terrestrial > Soil > Wetlands > Peat | place... | reverse complement strand
CTGCGGGATGTCGGAGAACAGCGCGTCTATGCCACCGCCCGGAGCCGTTGCGGTTCCGTTGCTCATTTACGATGCGTCCACTCCTAGGTCCTTGAGTCGCTTGATCGCCAACTGTCGCGCCTCCGGGGTGGGATTCGTTCCCAACCTTCGGCGCGCCGCCTCCATCAGATCATGGACGGTGTAGGTGCCGTTCGGCGTCTTGACGGGTTGAGACGGCTGGAAGGGTCCCGAGTAAACCAGCGGGCCTATTTTCTGCGTCGCCGCCGGTTGCGCCGCTCCCGGTTGCTTGCCTGCCTGATGCTGCGCCAGGAACCCGTGAAGGTCCGAGATCGCCTGCTGCCCCTCGGTCTGGAGCTTGTTCTTCGCCCCCGTAAGCCGGTCGATCTGCTGGTTCGTCTTGTCAAGTTGACCGTCGATGTTCGCCTTGTCCTTGTTGGAGAGCGCATTGGCCCGGCTCTTGGTCAAATCACGGACCGTCGTCTGAAGCGTGTCGATCTGCTTCTGATAGGTGCCGATCGCATCGTTTACGAATTTGTTCGACACGTCCGTCATCTTGATGTGCTGGTCGCCCGCGAGAATGGCGTCCGCATAGTCCCGGTGCCCGATGGCCGACTTGATGCCGTCGATCTCCTCGTATGCCTTGGCGACCTCGGCAGGGGTCTTCTGGCGGATCGAGTCCTGGATCGTCTGAAGTTCGGATGCACGGGCGTCGTTCAGGTTGTAGCGGGACTGAAGGTCCTTGAGGTGCGCGTCGGCGTCCCGCATGAACTCCTTGTCCTGGTCTGTCTTGTAACCGCGCTGGGCCTCAAGGAGCAACTGCTTCGCTGGAGTCGATGCCGCCCAAGCCGCCGCCGTCTCTTCATCGACGCCGCCTTTGGCCGGGTCCCACATTTCGGGATGCTCGATCTTCGCCGCCGCCAGCGCCAACTGTTTGTCGACGGGACTCGCGTTGGGGTCGTTGATGACCTTCATGAACGCTATGTCCTTCGCGGTTAGATTTTTCTCAGCCGCCGCCTGCGTTCGTTGGGCACCTTGGATCTGCGCAGTCGATAGTTTGCCCAAGAGGTTCTGATCCGCCCGGTAGTTCGACGCCAGATCGCGCCCCTGCCACGCCAGGATGTTCGATCCCTGCTGCGACAGCGATCCCCCGAGCCCGTACAGTTTGTTGCTCTGGTCCTTCGCCGCCTCGATGCTGGACTGGAGTGCGTTCACCGCCGCCTGCCGCTTCAGTTCCTCGTTCTGGAACTGCGTCTGCTTCTGCTGTTCGATCCCGCCCAGCGCGGCCTGCCCGAACTGATTCCCGCCATTGTTGAACCGGTTGTTGAACAGCCCCGATCCGACAGCGATGGCAAGGGCCTGTAAGGGGTTCACACCGGGGCGGGGCATCTGGGGCACCGCGACGTTTCCGAGCTGCTGCTGCTGCTGCTGGACCTGGTTCCAAGCCGTGTCCCCCTGGGCGATGGCCGCCTTCGATCTCGCGTACAGGTCGTTCACCTGCTGGATCATCGGGTCGTTCCCCTGAAGTGACGGGGAATATCCCGCGACCGGAGGGGTGCCCGGTCCGCCGATCACGTTGCCCTGACCTTGAGCCTGACCGGTCGCTGAGCCCTGCGGGGGTGCCGGGCTCAGCGCCGACTGGATGCCGCCCGCGGAGTCGGTCCCGTTGCGCGAGGCGACGGCGGCTCCGACCGGCGGAGGAGTGCCGGTCGGGACCGGAGGGAGCGGTGTCCGGTTGGAGGCCGCCGAGAGGAGGGCATCGAAGAACGCCTGCGGGTTCGAGACGACGGACGGCATCGAGGGGCCGGAGTCCGCCTGGAGCATGGGAAGGGCCGCGTTGATCATTTATGGGACCGCCGAATAGCTGCCGAAGTCCGTCGCGGGGGTCGGCAGGTATCCCGAGTAACCGCCCGCGCCGACGACCGGCGTGTCGCCGACCGCACCGGGAATGGCCCCGACGGAGGAGTAGCCCGCAGGCGACGTGGAGTAATTGCCGAAGCCGCCGTATCCGCCGCCACCGCTGGAGCCGCCCGACGATCCGCCGCCGAGCAGGGACCCGATTCCGCCACTGAGAAGCGGCCCCGCAAGCGAACCCAGTATCTGCCCGAGCCCTTCGCCCACCGGCTGCTTCATCTGCCCGTACACGTCGGAGTACAGGGGCGACATCGAGGAATAGTTGGGTCCGCTCGGCAGTGCGTTGGCCGCGTTCTCATAGGTCCCGACCGCGCTCCCGATCCCCGCCGGGGAGTTCAATTGCGCCGTGGCCGAGGCCGCGTTCTGATTGGCCGCGCCGTATCCGCCGAGTGTGAACGCCTGGGCCAGCGAAGGGTTCCCGGCGAACTGGGCGGGCATCGCGCCCGCGTTCGATCTGGCCTGGGACTGGAGCTGCTGGTTGATCAGGTTGGACTCGTTGTTGCGCCCGGCCTGGGTCGTGTCGTACCCGAGGGTGTTGACGCCCGCCTCCAGGGTGGGGAGCTGCTGGTTGAACCAGCCCTGCTCCTGACCGAGCGTCTTGGCCGCACCGGGGATCAGACCGGCGGCGTAACCGGCTGCGTTCTCCTCCTCGTTGGCCTGGTTGGTTGCCGCCGCTGTGCCCGGGGCAGTGAACGCGGAGCTTATCGCATTCCCGATGAAGGACATCTTAGATTCAGTTTACACCGCTTAGGAGTCCATTTCGAGCCATATCCGCGTGATCCTCGCGTGACCCTTCCCCACGAGACGCATCATCGGCGATTCCACGCCGTCCGTGCAGAACACCACCTTGTCGAAACCCTTGGCCTTGGCGGTCTTCCTGAGCGCCTGAAGCAGCTTCGCCGCCGCGAGCGGATGGCCCATCGCGAGGAGGGAATGCCCGTAGAAATAGCCGCTGATGATGCCGTAGCCGACGTGCCCGACGATGGCCCCTTGCGATTCCGCGATCCATCCGCCCTGCGCCCGGTCCAATAAATCGTTCCTTTCAACCGCAGTCGCAACCCGAAGCGTTACAGAATCCGTTACATTGTCGTATGATGTGGGTATGAAACCGTTATCGTTGCTGCTGCTTATCGTCTCTGCGCTCATTCTCTGCTCCTGCGGGGGAGCGGACCCAACGGTCCACGACCTCGCACCGCCGTCCGGTGCGTGCCAGAGGTGCGGCGTGCCTGACCAGCCGTAGGGGGTGGCCTTAGCTGATCCACCCTATCACGCTTATCGTCACGGCTGCGCCCGTCTCGTTCTCCCAGTCGATCGTGTTCTTGGCCGACACCGGGCAGAACATGCACCCGACCATCGGGCCGGTATGGTTGTCGGCGTTGATCGCGGTCGCGAGGATGAACGGTCCGAGTCCGCTCGCGGACTGCCTGACGTTCAGATCGCCCTTGGTCGACGTGGACGCGATGTCGGGCACGAGTCCTTGTAGGTAGACGTAGCTCGCCCCGATCGGCACTCCCCCCGATGTGAGGCTCACGGTGGCCCAGGAGGTTCCGCCGCCGGAGTCGCTCACGATCTGGACGGGCGTGATCATCGTCAGCGAGCCGCCGCCGCTTGTGGTCGTCGTCGTTTTCGATGCCGCAGCCTGGGCGTTGGCCGTCGCCGCCTGGAGGTTGCGGACCTGGGCCTGTAATGCCTGGATCGCGGAGTAGACGTCGCTCATACGCGCTTGCCTACGCGCAGATCGGTCAGTTCGGATACCACGACCTCATTCTACAACTGATCCGCTCCCGCCTGCGCCTTCGACGTCTCGATGTTCACCGTGTAAAGGTTCGTCCCCGGCGTCATGGTCCACTCCATCGCGATCTGGCACGAGAGCCCGGAGACGCCCGGTTGCGACGTCGGGAACTCTCCGAAGGAATCGTACCGCCATACGCGGCTCATGCCCGGCGCGTTCGCGGGTGCCGTGTGGAGATCGACCGAACTCGCCTGGGTCTGCCCGGTGTTCGAAACGGTTCTGACGATCGCCATGTACTGGCCGGGCTGAACGTCCATGACGATCCCGATGCGACCGAAGAAGACCGGGTCGAACATCCCCATGCTTATCTCCGGCCCCGTCAGCCTGCACGTATGGACCGCCGTCGAAAGCGGGTCCTCGTGGAACCACGTTCCTCCGTCCGATCCCTGGAAGACCTGCCTCTTCCCGATCGCGAGGATCGCGGAATCCGAACACTCGGCCCCTGCGGTCACGGAGTCCTGGACCCATGCGCCCACCGTCACATCGAACACGAGCGCCTGGAGGTTCGCGGTCTGTCCGGGCCTCGAGTACCACAGGTAGTAGCGATCGAACGTTCCGACCCCGCACACCCATGGGAGCCGTCCCACGGGGATCGCCTTCGTCTGGTCGTCCACCCTCAGTTTGGAGATGGCGGGCATCAGATCGTAGGCGTAGGCCTGGTAGCCGTAGAGGTTGGCGCGTCCGTACTTGAAGTCCCGGACCTCCTGGTTGTCGTCGAGGAAGTAGATCGAGTCCTTGTACTGAACGATGGAGTTCGGGGCCGAGATTCCCACCTCGGACTGACACGCCGGTTGCGAGAGCGAGTAGCCGTCGAATCCGCCGAGCGCGTAGGTGCGGACCTGCGTCCAGAAGAACACCATCTGGGAGTTCAAAGCGGAGCCCGAGGGCGTGGCGAAGCTATAGACCGTCTGACCGGACAGCTTGACCGTGGCCGCCGACCTTGCCACCGGGGCACCGTTGACTACGAGGAGCGCGGGACGGAACCGGAACGGCTGCCCGTACTCGCTGAAGGCATAGGACCCGACGTTCCCGATGAAGGTCCTGGACACCGCATCGGTCATGGCGGACGCGACCGGGACCGTCGTGTTATAGGTGTCCGGTGCATATCTCGAAGGATCGGGTGCCGCGAGATAGGAACCGGTCCCCGTCGGATAGGTCACCGGGGAGGTCAGCGGTGCGGTGCTTATCAGCGGCGGAAGGGAGGGCTCCTGGTTCCACCACGCGCCCGCTCCGGACTCCCACCCGCCCATGCGCCAATGGCCGGCGTAGAAATAGTCCTCGAACACGGTCCCGTTGAAGTCCGACCGGTACAGGTTGATCGTGTCGCAGAAGTTCGCCAGATCGGTCGCGTTCGGGCTGCACACGTCGAACGTGTAATCGTAATAGATGCCCTGCGCGTAGAGCACGGTCGGAGCGACCGTGGCGGTTCCGTCGAGCGCGCCGCAGTTCTGGTTCGTCGCGGTCGTCCCCGGCATCTGCACCCCGGGCGATTCGTCGATCTGGTTCAAGCCCGCGTAGCTGAGAGCGAAGACGTTCTGGAACGCCTCGAAGTCGCCTCCGCCCGCGATCAGGTGGATATTGAACGTCGTACCGTTGGCGGGCGGCGTCCCCACGTACCGGAAGGCGATGTAACTGTAGGTCGTCCCGGGGGATATCTGAGCGAGCTGTGCGCAGTTGTACGCAAGGAGATCCTCGCCGCCGAGACCGCCGGTGGTTCCAGCGGATCCAGGGAACGCCGGGTCGGTCCATAGGTTCTCGACAGGAGCGGCATAGGTGCCGCCCGTTCCATAGAGCGGGACCCAGGTCGTCCCGTTCGTCGAGACGTCGATCGCGATCTGGCTCCAAAGGCTCGAAGCGTAGTTGTCGCTTGCGATCACCACCTGCGTATTGAGATCGAAGTTCGACACCTGGCAGTAGGTGACGTACCCCGCAGCGACGGTGTCCTTCACGAGCAGCGTCCAATAGGTGTCCGAACCGGATCCCGCCTGCGATACTACGAAGTCGGTCTGCGACGCACCGCCGTATGACTCCTCGGAGGTTATGCCCGTGATCGTGGACAGGTTCACCAGCGATCTGAGACGTCCGTAGACCGGGGTCGTTTCCGCCCAGGCCGGGGCCGAGTACTGGTTGATCGGCCATACGTGCACCGAATTGGCGGAGGCCGTGGAGAACACCCTGGGCTGGTCGGTCCCGTTCTGGATCAACAGATAGTCGTTCCCATCGTTGGGGTTGTTGGCCGCCGCGAACGAGAACGGAAGGCCCGTGTCGGTCATCCTCGTGTCACCATAGGCCCCGCTCGTAGCGGTCCCGGTCGTATAGGTCAGCCCGTCCGTCGAGAAGTAGATGCCTACCTTCGTTCCGTCGTAGACGGCCTGGATCACATAGGTCGTTCCATTCAGTTGCCCGGACCAGATGCCGCGCCCCGGTCCCGACGTGTTCGGATAACCGGAGTTCGTATGGTAGGACGGCAGGCCCGTGGTCGAATGGCTCACCGTCGGGTACCTCGCCTGGAGCGCGGCCGTATCGAAGCGGAGGTCCTGGATCAGCGAGAACTGTCCGGGGTGCAGCGCGCCCGGTGCCAGCGCCGAGAACATCCCTCGGCAGAGCGCGGTGGAGACGTCGAATATCGGGATGCGGACCTTGGGGCCGATCCCCGCGAACGCCGCCTGGGTCTGCCCCTTGGCCGCGTTGATGTCGTCGAACCGCCGTATGCTCGGGGTCTGGGGAAGCTGCTCGAATCCCTGGAACGTACCGGTCCCTGGATCGGGCTCCGGCTGCGGAACGGAAGCGCCCTGACCGTAGAGACGGGCGATCGGATCGTCAGACATCCCTGGCATCCTCCCGGCCCTTCTGCATGTGCCTCAACGTCTCCTCGCTCACCCGAAAGCTCGCCTTCGTGATCCGTATGATGATCGCCGCCATTTCGGAACCGGTCCCGATCCGATCGGGCAGTTCCGCCACCGCCCTGCGAAGATCGGCCACCGCTTCGCGGTAAAGAAGTTCCTGGTCCTGGCTCATTTTCTGCCCCCGCCTAGCTCGGGTTGGGCTCGCTCGGGTATGCCCCGCTCCGCTGCGCCATGCCGCGCGGGTTCACGTCGTCCGCGCTCGATCCCCGATTGTCCGCGTTCCTGGTTCTGATGAAGTGCTGGTTCAGTGTGATCTGCTCCTCGTATGCCGCCTTGAACGCCCCCGCCTGCTCGATCCTCAGTTCCCTCGCCGCATAGTACAGGATGCCGTCGATGTAGACCTGGGAGGAAAGCAGCGCGGGCAGGCAGAGCGACGAGGAGACAAGGTCGATCGCTTGAAGGTAGGACCCGTAGCAGTAGATCGTCCCGCCCGAGAACCCGGGTGCCGGATAGAACCCGACGACGTTCGTGTTCTGACCGTTGAGGAACGCGGTCGATGTATAGTACGAAACCGTCTGACCGCCGCTCCATGACGCCGCGGGCGCGTCCTGCCGCCATGTCTTCTTGGGGGTCTTTCGGTCCAGGGACTCGACGGTCGTCCCGCTCACGGGCCACGCCTTGCCGTTGCCGTCGACATAGGAGCAGAAGTCGATCTGGAAGCCGGTCTCCCCGGTCGTAGCGTCGAGGGCGTATTCGTACTGACCGCTCACGGGCACGATCGTCAGCATGAGGTCGCGCTGCGCCTCCGGCATCTGCGCGAGTATCTCCCGGTGGACGATGTTCGCGATCTGGATGCCGCGCTGCGTCTGGATATCGGGGAACGTGCGCTGCGCAATTAGCACGCAGGTCCCGATGGTATAGGCCAACTAGGGCCTCCTCGGCATCGGCCTTGAGCGTTCGTCCATCAGGGCCTCCTCGGCATCGGTATCCGCATCCCGACCCTCGCCCGGTCCCGCGCCACGCGGCCATAGACGGACTCCCGGAGCCGGTGCATGGACTCCTGGAACCACTTCCAATAGGCCTCCCTCTCCTGATCGAGCTCCGCTGCGGACCGATTGGGGTCGGCCCGGACCTGGAGCCAGCAGATGTAGTACACCCACGGATAGACCGTATCGACCGGTGGAAGCGTATCGTCCATCGTGAGGATCGGTATCTCGTCGTATTCGATCGAGCAGTAGGGATAGGTCGCGCCCGTCGTGGTGTCGGGCTGGGGATAGAACCCGATGTTGCCGCCGCGCTCGTAATAGAGGCTCGGCGTTCCGCTCGTGACGTAGTTCCAACCCGGCCCGTAGTCCTGGATCAGTGTATCGACGTTGGTCCAGCGCACCGGGTTCCACGAGTTCGGACCCGTGAAGTAGTTGCACTGCCACGTCTTGAGGAGGTTCGGGCTCGCCGTGTTGAACCACGGGTACTCCGCCTGACCCGCGACAAGGGATAGCTGCCAGTACTGGATCGGGTAGAGGTGCAACTGCGAGCAGATGTAGTGGTGCGCCTCGTTGAACAGGTCGAGCGCCTGGTAGGGATCGAGCCGCTCGTGCTCGCCCGCCTTGTCGATCACCTGGGAGACGCTGGGGGTGAACGCCAAATCAATCGTCCTCCTCGTACTCCGTCACGAAGGCGGGGAACGGCGGGATGATCGGCACCTCGAGACCCGACGTCCAGAACTGCCTGCCGACCCTTCGGCCCCGTTCGTCCGTGGTCAACCCTTCCCCCGGGAACCAGTTGCCGCTTCTTGCGCACCGTGCGCCGATCTCGTGGCCCGGACGGGTGACATCGGTCGTCCACTGGCCGTTGGTATCGAGGAGGCCGCTGTATGGCGGATAGAGGCCGAACAGCCCCGCCGTGATATTGCGGAACGATTGGTCCACGGACGAGGCGTCCCACGCCATGACCCCGGGGCACGGTACGGTGACGACGCTCATAGCTCGGGCTCCATAGTCAGCGGTACGACGGTCTGAGCCAGGCAACGCGCCCTTACCTGCGAGGTCAGTGGCATCACCTGGATCGATGAGCACATCATTTCATCCGGTGAAAGATCGACGTAGCCGATGCCCGTCTCGGCCACCTGAACGGGAGGATTGGACGAGAGCCTTGAGTGGGCACCGTCCGGACTCAGTACGCAAACCAGGGAGGTCAGTGGACCGGTCCACGGGCCGCGCCCGTCAACGAATTCGAAAAAGACGCGGTAGGACCTGCCTCGAACGGGGAATGTAAAAACTTTGTCGTTCATGTCTGGACTCACGGTACCGGTTGCCAGCTTCCCCTGATCCCCGATAGCTGGTTCTGTTGCACGGTGGACTGGCCCCGGGGCGAACCGTCCGAGTTGAACGTCTGGAGCGCCGCGCCGTCCTGGTTGGCCCCGTTCTCCCCGGTCAGCGACAGCAGATCGATGATCGCCTGCTCGAACCGCACGGGCGTTTGTTGATCGAACCGCTCCCCGTTGGTCGACGCCGTGTTCACAAGATTCAGGGGAACCAGCGGCCTCGGTCTGCAGATCGCATCCGATGCGGTCGAAGCCGGAAGAACGATCGTGCAGTTATACGACATCTCCGCAGCCGTGAGGTCGAGGTACACGATGCCCGTGGTTCCGACCTGCGCGATGGCATTGGTGGGAGCGACGGGATTCGCCCCGTCCTTGATCAAGGTGCAGGAAAGCGTCGCCAAGGACCCTGAGAACGTGAGGCCGGTCGATGAGTTGATGAACTCCAGATAGCAACGGTACGCCTGTCCGTAGACCGCGAACGCGGTGCAGTCGGTCGCAGCCATCTATGAGGCCCTCAGAAACTCGTGTCCGTGATGTCCGGGACACGGAGAAAGACCCCGAACGACCCGGTGCCGCCCGCCCCCACGCTTCCGTCCGTGACCACGTTCGTCGTATACGTGATCGTCAGCGTCAGAGCCGTGACCGAAACGGATGCGCTCAGGCCGGGAGCCGCCCCGGTCACGACCGCGGACAGGTTCGCCCCCACCGCCGCCTCGGTATCCGTCAACTGGGACCCCGATCCGGCCTCCGTGTAGTCGAACGGGGACGTGTTCGTGGTGCTCGGGAAGTTCACCGTGTGCGCGCCGCTTCCCGGAGTCCCGATGGAGAGCGCCCCCGCGAACCCCGGCGAGACGTCCGTCCACGATCCCTTGATCTCCCACGAGACCCCTGTGACCGTTATCCCGGCCGGGATCGCAAAGGCGACGTCCTCGGTCGCTATGCCGTCGTCGACGTTGAGGGTGAACGTCGCTGGAACCGACGGGATCGTTTGCGTAGACATTCAGCATGACCCGGTTACGCGGCGAAGAACCCGCTGACCTCAGAACGCATAGAAGCCTTCGACATAGGCGCGGATCGGCGAGCCCGCCCCCATCGTTCCGACCACGTTCAGGTTCAGTCCCTCGTTCGGCTGCATGACCGGCTGATGGCCGGTGCACGAATAGAAGTCAAAGCAGCCGTTGAAGTTCGGCGAGTTCGTGACGCTGAAGATCGTCGAAGTGTCGGGAGCCGTGGCGAACGTGTCCGTGGTGAATACGGATGCGCTCGTGTTGGCGCTGATCCTTCGGTTCTGACCGGGACCCGTTCCCGAAAGCGTGGACACGTACAGATCGATGGCCGCGCTCGTACCGAACGAACCGGTCTGGTTCGGCGTGACGGTCGTTGCTCCCATCGTGGCCTTGCCCTGGAGACCCCACATGATGAAGGTATCCGAAGCCGAGGCTGCTGCGAGCCATGCGGTGTCGACGGTGAACGATCCCGTATCGTGATCCGTGATCCGCCGGGTCTGACCGATGTTCGCGGCCCCGCTCGTCGATGTCGTCGGACCCGTGGACGTCACGTAGGTTCCCACCAGAGAGGCGGTGGCCTTGGCGACGTACGTGTCGGAAACGTTGGTCTTGGTCGTGGTCGAGGACGAACCGGTGGCCGTCGTGGTGAAGCCGTACACCTGTGTCGTGCCCGGGAAGGAGTACGACGCATAACCGGTCAGCGCGGCCAATGGGAAGCCCGCAACCTTGCTGCCGAGCGTGCCCGCGAACTCGACGCCGACGCCGGTGGTCCAGGCCGTTCCGCCGCTCACGTACAGGTCCAGGCGGGTCGGATAGAACCGCATCCCGGGCGGGATTTTGTAGTTCGGCAGGAGTATCTGACTGGTCGACGTGTAGAGCAGGTCGGGTACGCCGGTCGTGCCCGTGCCGCAAACGGCATAGGCCGACGCCTTGAGCCCGAAGTTCCCGTCGCCGGGAAGGGTCGCCTCCGTCAAGGAGGGCAGGCCCTGCGCCTGGCGCAGAGCGATCGGGACCTCGGTGTTTCGGAACAGGAACGAAGGGATAGGCATTGTTTCTACTTTCCTGCTATTGCCCTAGCGTGGCCCATGTGCCGTGCCAGTCCATCCAGCCGTAGTACCACGACTCGTAGGCGACCCAGTTGATCATGATGTCCTTCCCGAGCGGCAGCTGCTCGATGTCGTAGTCCATCTGAAGAAGGAAGAACATGAAGTGCTCCTTCTTGGACGACGCACGGGCGAACCACGCCTTGTCGGACGTGTAATAGTGGATCTGGATGGGATCGTTGAAGTCGTCCCGGTTGACGTTCGGGTCGTTGAAGTTGCCGCCCGCCAGTTTCTCCGGCCTGATCGCCCTTCGCGCCTGCTGATAGAGCGCCGGGGGGACCTTGATGTCGATCTTCGACATCGGGTACCAGGGCTGACCGCGGGCGTCCTGCTGCTTGTGCAGATCGGCGCTGCATTGCTCCAGAGCGAGCGGACCGAAGGCGATGTCCTGCGTGATCGCGTTGGGACCGGCGACCTGGCCGGACGCGAGGGGCCGGTTGTAGCCGTAGAGACCGCCCATGTTGTGGGACGCCGAGTACAGGTTCTCCGAGTTCTGACCGTAGGTCGTGTTCGTGAACCCGCTGTTGTCCATGTCGGCCACGTTGGCGTTCCGTCGGTGCATGGACGACCGGACGAACCGGGGGGTCCAGTCCTTCAGGACGTTGTACTGGTCCGTGAACTGGGTCTGCTTGGAGAACTTGACGCCCTTGGTGTAGAGGCGCGGCTTGACGACCATGTTCCAGATGGGAGACATATCGTCGAAGTCGGCGTCGTTACCTTCCGGGGTCTCCTTCATGGGACCCAGGCCCTTGTACTGCTTGAACACTTCGCTCGTCTGCGTGGTGTTCATCGTGTTCCCGCCGACGATGTCCAGATATTCCTTCCGGACCTCCTCGGCCTCGATTCCGAAAAGTCTTTTCAGACCGACGCGCCCCGCGCCGATCGTTCCTTGGGTCATTGCCATCTTAGTTGGACCTCGTGAGCGGTCGTGCGCCCGAAAGAAGTGTCGTTCCG
>Ga0181519_10004039_pt1 | contig 11947 bp, 13 predicted proteins | sample PEATcosm2014_Bin_26_FD_121102 | JGI IMG/M metagenome (GOLD analysis project Ga0181519, IMG submission 121102) | Peatland microbial communities from MTU Mesocosm Facility, Houghton, MI, USA - PEATcosm2014_Bin02_10_metaG | ecosystem: Environmental > Terrestrial > Soil > Wetlands > Peat | place... | reverse complement strand
TGCAGGCCGAGAATGCCATCAACTTCTTCAACCAGGAATTGCAGCGCCACCACGACTATATCCGCGAGCATCTCGAGGATATGCTTGAGATCAGAAACTGGCAGTGGACGAAGGACTTTAGTGATGCCACCGCTCCAGCTCCGCTTGCCAAAGGGCATCCGCAGAAGGCAATGTTCACCGATAGTTAGGCCCCATCGGGCTGAACTCAAAGCGGAGGCCGCCATCGCTGGGAATTGCGGTTGCGGCCTCCGCTTCTTGGAAGTAGCACCGAGGGGGAACTATTGAACGATCCGAAGGCGCCATCTGATTGGTTCAAGGTCGATGGAGCAGACTCGCTGGTTGAGTTGGCGCTCAATCTTCACTGGTCCTGGAACCATGCCGCGGACGAGTTGTGGGAAGCGCTCGACAAAGAACTCTGGGTAACCACGCAAAACCCATGGGTCATCCTGCGAACGGTCTCTCGCGAAAAGATCAGAGTTGCATTGGGTGAGCCGGAGTTCCGCAGGAAACTCGACAGTCTGCTTCGACAGAATCGGGAGTCCTATCAGGCCGACGCATGGTTCCAGCATAAGCACCCCAATACTGCACTCACGACCATCGCCTACTTCAGCATGGAGTTCATGCTGACCGAAGCGCTGCCTATCTACTCGGGCGGCTTGGGCAATGTAGCAGGCGATCAGATGAAGGCGGCGAGCGATCTGGGAGTTCCGGTTGTCGGCGTCGGCCTGCTTTACGGGCAGGGATATTTCCGGCAGGACTTCGATTCTGAAGGCCGGCAGCAGGCACTCTATCCAGTCAACGACCCGGGGCAATTACCCATCCGGCCACTGCGACAGCCAAATGGGGAATGGTTACGACTGCAAATTCAACTTCCTGGATCAAGGATTTGGCTTCGTTGTTGGGAGGTGTCGGTAGGAAGAGCGAAGTTGTATCTCCTCGACACCAACGACTTTGCCAATACTGCGGCTCATCGCGGAATTACCAGTGAGCTTTATGGCGGCGACGCAGAGATGCGTCTTAAACAGGAGATCGTCCTTGGCATTGGGGGATGGCGCTTGTTAAGAGCCTTGGGGCTCACGCCTGAGGTCTGTCACCTCAACGAAGGGCATGCGGCATTTGCCGTGCTCGAACGCGCCCACTCTTACATGGAAGATCACAAGAAGCCATTCGATCTTGCCATGAATATCACGCGAGCCGGAAATGTTTTCACTACGCATACAGCCGTGAGTGCCGGCTTCGATCGCTTCGATCCCTCGCTCATTCGCAATTATCTGAACCATTATGCAGTCGATGAACTCGCCATCTCAGTTGACGATCTGCTCGCCATGGGAAGACAGAATTCGGAAGACACTTCGGAACCCTTCAACATGGCTTTTCTCGCGGCCCGCGGCAGCGGGCAAATCAATGGCGTGAGCAAACTCCATGGGAAAGTGAGCAGGCAGATTTTCCAGTCCTTGTTCCCTCGCTGGCCTAGGGAGGAAGTCCCGATAGGGTCCGTCACCAACGGAATTCATGTGCCGACCTGGGATTCAGCCGAGGCCGATGCACTATGGACCTCCGCTTGCGGCGTGAAGCGCTGGCGTGGGAATCGTCCCGCCGAAGAGGACATCCGCCAAATTGAAAATCTGCGGTTGTGGCAATTGCGAACAGCCGGGCGAAAAGGCCTGATCGAACGGATGCGCAAGCGGTATCAGGGCCAACTCGCCGCGGAAGGCGCAGATCCGTCGAATGCCGCTGGCATCTTCGATGAAAAGGTGCTGACCCTGGGGTTTGCACGTCGTTTCGCCACCTATAAGCGCCCCAATCTTCTATTGCATGATACCGAGAGGCTGGTGCGGCTGCTCTCCAATCCTAGATGTCCGGTTCAGTTAATCCTTGCGGGAAAAGCACATCCCCAGGATCTTCCGGGACAAGAGCTGATCAAGCAGTGGAAGGATTTCATCAAGCGCCCCGAGGTCAAAGGACGTGTTGTCTTCCTCAACGACTACGACATGATGCTGGCTCAGGAAATGGTCCAAGGGATCGATCTTTGGATCAACACGCCTCGCCGCCCATGGGAGGCTTGCGGAACCAGTGGCATGAAGGTCCTCGTCAATGGCGGGCTGAATCTCTCCGAGTTGGACGGCTGGTGGGCAGAAGCCTATTCCGCTGAAGTTGGCTGGGCAATTGGGGACGGCCAGGAACATGGCGAAGACCCTGGGTGGGATGCCAAGGAAGCAGATGCTCTATACGACCTGTTGGAGGGTGAAGTGATTCCCGAGTTTTACGAGCGCGACGAATCCGGCTTGCCGGCCAAGTGGCTCGGGCGCATCCGTGAGAGCATGGCGCAACTAACGCCCGAGTTTTCTGCGACGCGTGCTATCCGCGAATACACTGAGAGTCACGATCTGCCTGCGGCGTCGCGTTATCGCGATCGAGCAGCGGACAATGGCGCTGTCGGCTCTAGTCTGCTCCAATGGAAGCAGGACCTTAAGCTGCATTGGAGCACTGTTCATTTTGTCCGCGTACGGATCAACACCCACGATGGGCGACACTTCTTTCAAGCCGATGTTGCTCCTGGTTCCCTCACTCCGGACCAGCTGAGAGTCGAGTTCTACGCAGATTCCGTTCAAGGGAAGCAAGCTTGTATCGAAGTCATGGACCTATCCGGATCGAGCCCCGATACGCCGGGCTCACACTCTTACTCAGCTCATGTCTCCGCCACGCGTCCCGCGAGCGATTACACCGCGCGAATCGTCCCCCACCATTCCAACGCACTCGTGCCGCTCGAAGCGTGCCAGATCGTTTGGCAACGCTAGACTTACACCGTTGCCTCCGGCGCGTCTGCAAGAGCCCCTGTCAGCAATTGTTCAGGCAAGTCAAGGCGCGCCACACCAATCCGACTGTCCGCCATCCCGTAATAAACGTCGAAGCGATCTGGCGTCCCTAGATCCTCGCGCCTGTCGATACCCGTAGGAAATACTACATTGGCGACAACTCCATTGCGCTCCTCGGGAAGCGTCGGCGTCAAAACCGGGTCAACCGAACGGTAGGTGATCACCAACGGATGCTCTTTGGAAAAAATCATTACCCCTGCCGAATAGCGCAACATGTGCCTGTCGGTTGCAGTTGCATCAATTTCGCTCACCCCGTGGTAAACGATCATCCACCCGTATCGTGTCAGGATCGGTGGGGTACCGCCGCCGATCTTAAGGCGTTCCCAAGGCGATACAGGGGAGGCGAGCCGATGATGAAACGTAAACTTGCCGGTGCGAAACGGCTTACGATCAAGCGTCATTTGGCAGTACGAGATCCAGATGCTCTCCCGATCAATATCGACTTCACGGTTTGCAGGGCTGCAGGCTGTTTCCTCAGGACGGGTGCCTGGATAAAGCGGACGGTGAAGCAGGGCCAACTCTGGCTGCCCCGTCGGATCGGGAATCACGGCTGGAAAGAGGCTGGAATCTTTGTCGTCTACGTTGCCGAATTCGATGCCGTCTGCCGAGGCAAATGTAGCGAGGCCCAGGCGTCTCCAGTGGAAGATGTCTTCCGATACCGCAAGGGCAATCCGAGGGCCATGGGATGACCATGCCGTGTAGGTCATCAGATATCGTTGGATGGGTTCAACGAACGTGACTCGTGGATCCTCGCATCCACCGCCTCCCGGCCGCAATTCATAATCGGCTTCGGGCTCCAGTGCGATGCCAAGCCGCTCAACGCCCATCGGGTCGCCGGCCTCATTGAACCGCACGCGCGCAATCCCGATCCGCGAATAGTTTCCCCTCGCGACCATCCGAGGGAAGAGATACAGCTCGCCGTCAGAGCCCCGAGCAGCTCCTGGATTGAGAACCCCTTCGACTTCATGCAGATTACCGGGCTCCGGCTCCATGATCATGCCCAGGCGTTGCAGCTTCAATCCCATCATCGAATCCCCTCAACCGCATGCTCCATCCCGCAGGCTCACTTATCGCCCAGGCAAGCAAGAATGGTGTTGATGACCAGGTTGGTATCGTCAGGTCCCTTGACGGGAATCGACACTACACCGGCCTCTTCCGCCGGGTAATCGTTGCCGCCTGGAAACAACGCATCGCCGATGTAAATCATTTCTTTCAATGAAACGTGGAGAGTGTCCCGCAGCTTCCCTATCCCGTAGGCTTTGTCAATTCCAGGCTTCGTCACATCGATAGAGGTTGCCCCGCCTATACGAATAGAGAATTCGGGGATAAGTGTCTGGAGAATCGCTGTGATTTTCTTCCGCTTCGAAAAATCCGGATCCCACTCTTCCTTTTCTGCGAGAGGGGCCTGCTGACCCAATGCAGAGTATGTGACCTGACTTCCCCGGTCCTCAATCACTTCTCCCCATACCGTTTTGGCGCGAAAGCCTGCCTCTCCAGCCGCCTTATCCAGAGAGTCGACAATCTTCTTCTTTTGTTCCGCCGTAAGATCCTCCGAATAAAGCTCCTCCCACTTGCCGTTGTATTGAAAGAACTTCGTTCCACAGGTTGGAAGCAGAGACAGATTTTCGAGGCGGCTACCGTGGGGCAGATCGGTAAGAAGCTGCTCCTCAAACTGCACCCACGCGCCCCCGGAAATGACAGCTACTTTCATAACCCCTAGAAGGTCGCGCAGCAACCCCGCAGTCTGTGGAGAGAGAGACGACTTGCTTGGCGCGAGCGTGCCGTCCAAGTCGAACACGATGAGCTTTTTCATTCGTCTTCCAGTCCCAGATTCTCTACGCAGATGATTTTGGTCATCATCAAGGGATCGCGATCTCAAGCAGCGTTACCTCTCCATTGGGTTGAAACGCGCATTCTCCGGCCTCGGCCGGCAAGAGCCAAACATCTCCCTTGCCAAGCGCGTATGGAGTAATGTCGTGCATGATTTGGCCCGAACCCTCAATGCCGACCAAAACGCGCGGTTCAGCCGCCGCTCCAACGATGAACTTGTCTGGCCCAACAACGCGCCACAACAAAAAGGCGGGGCAATCGAAGAGCCTCTCGCGCTCAATAGGTTCGGTAGTCTCCACGCGGGGCTCGACAAGGCCACTATCGCTCGCACCGAACTTTATGCAGGCAAAAGCCTGATCTACCTGGATCGGACGCGGCTCCTTGGTCTCCAGATCGATATGGCCCCAATCGTAAAGCCTGTATGTCACGTCGCTATTCTGCTGAACCTCGAAAACCATTACATCGTTGCCTAGAGCATGAACCGTTCCCCCGGGAATGAATATGGCATCGCCGGACTTCGGTGAAACGCTAACAAGGTGTTCCGCAATGGTTCCGTCGCGCAGCGACTCTCTCAGAATGCCGGCAGTTGTGCCCGATTTCAGGCCGGCATAGATTTGGCTCCCTTTCTCAGCTTCGATTACGACCCACGCCTCTGTCTTTGCTGTATCGCCTGCCGGGTTTAGCTCGGAGGGATCATCACCGGGATGCACTTGCACGGAGAGCATCTCGTGCGCGTCCAGAAATTTCAGCAACAATGGGAAGCGGCGGAAGCGCGAAGAAAGCTTTCCCATCAGCGGTTCTCGGCGCTCCTCCATCACTTGCCCAAGCGTCTGGCCCTTAAGCGGCCCATTCGCGACCAGACTTTGATGGTCGGTGCGGTCGCTCAATACCCACGCCTCTCCGATCGGCCCATCGCCCGGCAACGGTGCGGAGAGCAGGCTGGACAAGCGGCGGCCTCCCCACAAACGATATTGGTAGATGGGTTCGAACCGTAGCGGATATAACTGCGCTTCATCCATTGTTTACTGTCCGTCTTTTACTATCGAGAGCTTAATTCGCTGAACTCGCCGGCATCGCAGATTGCCGGTGACCATTTGGAACCCACGCCAGATCGCCGCTGAAAACATAGATAGCAAGCGCGGCGGCCATGAAGGCAGCGCCTATCCAGAAGCGCCAGTCTCGATGCATCCGTCTCCAGTAAGGACCGGGATCGGGTTCGCCACTGCCGTTGCTGTTTCCTTCCAGGTTGTGCTTGCTTCCGGTCATTATCTCTCCCTGTCCGTGTGCATTCGCAGCCACGCGCTGCCATGTTGCAGAATGCTTGACGTTGCAAGGCTCTTTTGGCCCGCAAGACGCTCGTCTGGCGACCAATCCAGCCCCCATAAGTACTATTCAAGAGAACACCACCGGAAGTCCGGTCAATTGTGGCCAGAACGCGACTGCACGTTGTTCAGAAACTGGGTGATAGCGTCACTGCTCCTACCAAAGGCAGGCCCATCTTTAAGCATTCCTGAGGTGATGTACACGATTGCTCAGCGTGCTCAGACGCAACGTGGAAAACTGCAGATGCGGAAGAGCAGAGGTCAAGGGCTCAGAACCACTCAATGGCAGCTTCTGAAAGATCTCTTGAACTCGCGAATCCGCGTCACTCTGAAGGCTTGGAGTGTTTTCAATCATCACCCGACGATCATGGGAGACATGCGGAATGGCCGCTTCAAATACCTCTTTGAGTTCGCAATCAAACCGTCTCACCTATCCTGTGACCCCCCATAGGTTCTTCGGGGTCGGTTCAGCTTCCTCTCTTCAGCTGGCGCCTCGTCCACAGCGTCCGATCAGCATAGCGGTGATTGGGAATCACCTTCCGAGGCAGTGTGGAATCGCGACCTTCACGACAGATTTGTGCAACGCGATCACCGCCGAATACAGCGATGCTCAACTTTCGGTGATAGCAATCAACGACGGGCAATCATCCTACGAATACCCAGAGCGGGTGCGATTTGAGATCAGCGAAGGTGGTCTCGCGTCCTACAGGGCTGCTGCCGAATTCTTGAACGCAGGGAATGTCGATCTGGTGTGTTTACAGCATGAGTACGGCATTTTCGGAGGCAAATCTGGGAACTACATTATCGAGTTGCTAAAACACCTTAAGATGCCGGTCATCACAACCCTGCATACGGTCCTTCGCGAACCGAACCTGGACCAACGGGTTGTAATGCACAAGATTGCCGCACGCTCCGAGCGCCTCATCGTCATGAGTCAACACTCTTCGCGAATCTTGCAGGAGGTCTTCAAGGTGCCAGCGGCGAAGATCGATCTGATTCCTCATGGCATCCCCGATCTGCCTTTTGAGCAACCGGTCCTCTATAAGACTCGCTTCTCTTGCCAAAGCAAGAGCGTCCTTCTCACGTTTGGCCTGCTTTCGCCGAACAAAGGATTCGAAAGCGTGATCCAAGCGATGCCGAGCATACTCGCCAGTCACGGCAACGCCGTCTACATGATTGCGGGCGCCACTCACCCGCATGTCCGGGCGCGTGAAGGGGATCGTTACAGGCGCGAGTTACAGGCATTGGCGAAGAAGTTGGGTGTGGAAGAGCAGGTCCTATTCGTCAATCGGTTTGTCGCTCCCGAAGAGATGGCGGCGCTTGTCGGCTCGGCCGACATTTACATCACGCCCTACTGCCACGAGGCGCAGGCGGTGTCGGGAACCTTGGCATATGCCCTAGGTGCCGGCAAGGCCATTATCTCGACTCCCTACTGGCACGCCGCAGAAGTTCTCGACCATGGACGCGGACTGCTGGTGCCGTTTGAAAGCCCGGTTGCCATCGCAAAAGCGACGATCGCGCTTCTGGATGATGACAAGGCACGCCAGGCAATGCGCGAACGCGCCTACCTTTATTCTCGGCCTATGATCTGGAAGCGGGTTGCCCAATCCTACATGGCCACCATTCTGCGAACTCGCGTCCACCCTACCAATAAGGTTCAAATTGGTCGTGCCATCAAGACCGATGCGTGGGAAGTCGAACAGCGCGTTATAAATGCCTGAGCGATCCAGGACCTATTTTCTTCGTTATTGCCGGAATTGTGAGCAATTCAGAACAGACATCCGCTCCCGACTTTAGAACACTGGTCCTGCAAGCGCCGCGGGATACTCGTAGGGAGGGCATTCTTCCACTTCCTGGGCCCGTTCTTCGATTTGAGATGTGGCCTTGATTGTCGTGACAGGCGGTAACTCCATTCTTGGCGTTCACGCGATCATTCCACTTTCTGAGTAGGCGGATACATTTGCGCTAAGCAGGGCCGAGCGCACAATCCAGAAAGAGGCGACCCTCATGGATCACACCCATATTCACGCACTCGACTTGGCGCCGACATTCGATCTTGCTCACTTCCTCGCGTGCGCTGGAGCGGGCAGAAGGATTGTCCACTGCGATCCCAAAGGCGCCTTGTTCTCTCAGGGCGACTCTGCCGATTCTGTTTTCTATCTCCAAAGCGGGCGGTTGAAAGTCACTGTCGTCTCGGCGAGTGGCAAAGAAGCTACGATTACACTGCTTTCTGCCGGCGACTTCATCGGCGAGGATTCGCTTACCGGAAACGCTGGACACCGATCGGTCACTGTAACTGCAATCACTCAGTCGCATGCGATGAAGATCTCTCGAAGTGAGATGGTCCGGGTGATGCACGATGAGCAGGCATTCACTGATCTGTTCCTATCGCATCTTTTGGCTCGCAGCATAAAAACCCAAGCCGACCTCGTCGATCAACTCTTCAACTCCAGCGAGAAGCGCCTCGCAAGGCTCCTTCTTCTGATGGCTGAATACGGCGAACCTGGAGAACCAACAAAGTTCATTCCTCCCATCACTCAAGAGACCCTGGCAGAGATGGTCGGTACCACCCGCTCGCGCGTCAGCTTCTTCATGAATCGATTTCGCAGGCTCGGGTTCATTGACTACAATGGCCGCATCGAGGTCCACAAATCGCTTCTCAAAGCAATGCTCCTCGATCGCCTTCCTGAGCATGGCGCTCAAGCACCTCGCCTTGCCGCGAAATCCAATATCTCACCTGACCGTTCCATAGCGAAGCTTTGCGCATAGAGAAGACCATGCAGTGCCTACCTGCTTACCCACTCAATGGCGAGAGAGGTGGCACTTCAGGAACGACCTATGGCTGCCAGACGGCACCTGCCTCAATTCCGGAATGAATTTGAGAGGCTGCACCGATCAATGCCGGCTGTTCGTTCGCTGAAAGGGCCAGAAGAATCAGCGCCGCCCCCGCATACGCCAGTGGATCGCGAGCCTGGCCGAGAGCGCATCCGGTTGCTTTCATCGCCAGACCCTCTCCTCTTTCTGCGACTAAGCTAAAACATCGCCTCAATACAAAACACCCGACAGCGGAAAGGATCAGGTCCGACATGATTGCACGGTATGTATGAATGCGGTTGGCTATTGAAGTGTTCATCGCCTGACCCTACACCGACAAGACCGCAATGGATGTACATTCTAGCTCGCTGAAGAAGCCCCTGGCCTTGGAGCACTGTTGGGCGGAGCGAATGCCGTGAAGAAGCTTTAATGCCTCCCACGGGGCATCGCTGCATGGTTGGCATCGCCTGCGCCGTGTGCGGCATGTGCAGCAAATGATCCCCTATCAATCCGGGCAGGCGATCGTCGCAAACTCCGCTGCCGCGGTATCTCGGCGGTTCCTCTCGATCCAGATTGGCTCTGGCACTTCGCAGCACGGCCGGATTTTAAGGGGCACACTATCAATCGCATTCAAAAGGACTGCCACGCCGTTGCCTTTCTCGTAGAAAGCATCAGCCGTCACGCCGCAAGGGACTTGGCTTCCCGAAAATGCGCCACTCATCGCAATCACTCGGATGGCTGGAAATTGGCGGCGGACTAGAGGTAGCAATTCAAAACCAGACATGCCCGGCATGTTGAGGTCGGAGAGCATAATTTCTGGGACCTCTTTGTCAATCTCGACCAGCGCAGCTAAGCCATCCGCCGCACACCGCACGCGATGTCCGAGTACCTTGAGAATCTCTGCGAGTGAAGTTCGAACGGGCTCCTCATCCTCGACGATCAAGATGGAAGCTTTTGGATCTGGCATTTCTTGCTCCGATAAGCACGATTGATCTGTACGACCAGTGTGTCAGTGCTTTGTTTTCAACGCTGGTCGTTTATGACCGGAATTCACTTCTTTGAGAAGCTTCGATCGGTGTCTCGGGACATCGAGCACGACAGGCTTCACTGCATTATCGTCGGGCATTCGATCATGGAGAACCACTTTTAGCAGAGACTTATGCACTTGAATACGGCCGTTGTATTCGACGAATCCCAGCCTGCGGAATCGATTCATGAAAAAGCTGACGCGAGAACGCGTAGTTCCAATCATTTCCGCAAGCGTTTCTTGAGAGATCGGAGGAATCTGCGTTTCCGGCTCCCCAGGTTCACCGTATTCGGCCATTAAGAGAAGAATTCGGGCCAAACGCTTTTCGCTGGAGTTGAAAAGTTGATCGACAAGGTCAGCCTGGCTCCGCATACTTCGTGCCAACAAGAACTTTACGAACAAGTCCGAGAACTGATGTTCTCGATGCATCACTCGGACCATCTCTTCTCGGCTTATTTTGAGTGCCGAACAGGCGGTAATGGCGGTGGCCGTGGATAGGCGCAATCCGGGCACTGCGGATAGCGCCTCTTCACCCACAAATTCGCTCGGAACAAGCAGCGTGACAGTTGCTTCCTTGCCGGCGGCTGAAACGACGGTGATCTTCGCGCGGCCCTTTTGCAAATAGAAAACCGAATCGGCTGGATCGCCTTGTGAAAAGAAAGCCTGTTTGGGCTTTAGTTCAACGATCCTTCGTCCAAGTCCAGCGCTAGCAAGGAATGCTGCGAGATCGAACTCGAGTGGAGCGGCAATGGTCATCCTCAGGCCACCTTTCAGCACTACACCATCGAGTAAAGACGCCGTAGGCTTCGGACACGGGAATCGGCTACACTCCTGTCGCTTTCATTTTCTTACGAATGATTTACGCCGTCTGTACCGTTTTATACACGTGCCTCGCCGATGGAGTGCAACTTCCTCATGCAAAGCGGTTTGTTTGAACCGAACCCGGGAAGTGTCCACTATTGAGCAGATCAAACTCAACAGGCCGCGTCAACTGGATAGCACTTCTTGGATGGAAATGCTCGGGCGAAGCAACCAGCGGAAAGGCCAAGACAAGCGTATGGAAGAGCGTCGATGCAGAATTGCTGCATCCGTAGTGGAAGACTTTCGTTGCAAGAGCCTTCTTGGCAGCCCGCAGAATGTGACTCAAGACCCCCGGTACAGGTGCCTTTACCGCCGAGTGGAAGTCGAGGTAGAAGACAGCCGGTGCAAGAGCGTTGCAGCCGAGACGGAAGACCCGCGGTGCAGAGGCCTTTCTTTGAAGTGGTAATTGAAACTCCTAATTCTTAAAGCTCGACTCAGCCCTCAAATGTCCAGGTGAAAGAGCGGCCCATCCATAGCTCTTCGATCAACCGCCAATTGACGATGATGCATGGGACGGCTTGCCCTATGCGAGCCTCGGATAGGGTCGGCCAGATTTTGGTTTGCGAGTCGATCCGGTCCGGTTTGCTTCGGGAATTCTCGATGCAGAGGCGCTCCTCCTTACTCAAGGTCCAATAGTGGCAGAGTGCTTGGATATCTTGGGGGTCCCCGGCCAACAATCGTGTGTTGCGAATAGAAAGTGCAAGAGCAAACACCGATGGCGACAATCGACCCGTAACTTCTCGGACACGGTTGTCCCACCGATGTGTTTACCCTGCACAATTGGTCTTAGTGCTTGCCCCCGCCTGCGTGGCCGCGCCCATCACGAACCTCGTTGCCTTTGAAGTGGGCTACTTTGTCAAGGCGATTTGAAGGCTCCGCCTTCTCCCCTCGCTGCGGCTTCGGTCCCGTATAACCGTGTTCCGGATGAAAACGATTGTTGACGTGCCCCCGGAAGTTCTCAGGACCATGAAACCATGGCCCGGCACCAAGGAACACGCCGCCTGTGAACCATTCCGGCCCATAGTAGCCGTAGGGGGCACAGTCATAAGGTGCGGCGTCGTAGTACCCATATGGACACTCTGGTGCGACTCCGATCTCTACAGCAATCTGGGCAGGCGCTTTGGGAACGGTTGCGATCATAGCGCATCCAACAAAAGCTGCCAACGCGACAAACTTGAATCCTTTCATATAAACCCCTCTTAATTGAGAGCCATTGT
>Ga0181519_10004037_pt1 | contig 11947 bp, 15 predicted proteins | sample PEATcosm2014_Bin_26_FD_121102 | JGI IMG/M metagenome (GOLD analysis project Ga0181519, IMG submission 121102) | Peatland microbial communities from MTU Mesocosm Facility, Houghton, MI, USA - PEATcosm2014_Bin02_10_metaG | ecosystem: Environmental > Terrestrial > Soil > Wetlands > Peat | place... | reverse complement strand
TTCTCCTCCCGGAAGCGTTCCAGGATCGCCGGGTCGTGCGCATTGGCCTGGCCGACAAAGCGCGGCGGCGGCTGGATGTACTCCTCCTCCCGCCAGTGCACCGCGATCTGGGCTTCCGATACCTCGAGCTCTTCCGCAATGGCCATGAGTGACCCTCCGCTCCTGCGGTGATCGGCGAAACGCCGCCGTGCCGGACCCGTCCAGGGTCGTGACTCATCTTCGGACGGGGTCGGCCCGAGGTCAAGGTCCGGTCTGGCGAGGCACGGCAAGGGAAATCCCGGGCCGATGCCGCGGCGCCGCCCGCCCGCTGCGGGCGCGGGAAGCGGCTCAGACGTGCCGCAGCGCGGTCGTGATCGTCGACACCGTGCCGGAGGGGTCGTCGACCCCGATGACCAGCTTGGCGTAGTGCTCGTCATGGAGCCGGATGGCGATCGCCTTCGCGGGATCGTGGACGTCCCAGAACGCCCACTCGCCGTGCTCCAGGAACCGTCCCGCGGTGACCACCCCGGGCAGGTTGCTGCCGGCCACCTTCATGCCGTGGTAGATGCCATGGGCCTCGGGCGGCGCGGTCTCGACCCCGGCGATGTGCTGGAGGGGCACCTCGAGCTGGCTCTTGAGGGCGAGGAACTTGTCCGCGCCCCGGATGTGGACGATCAGGTGGTCGGGGGTGATCTCGATGTCTGCCATGGGATGAGCATAGCCGCGGCGCGGGGGCAGGTCACGACTCGGCGCCGAGGCGGGCAGATCGTCATGTATAGTTGACATCATGATGGTGGCGCCACCTCCCCCCTACCGCGCCTCGACTGCCCGAGCCGACGGCGCCGTGCGCGTCGTGATGGAGGCGATCGACACCCTGCCGATCGGGGACCGGCTGCTGGCCCTGAGATCCATCGCCGGTCTGGTGGGGACCCGGCGGGCGGGGGCCGTGCTCGCGGCGCGGACGGCGGGGATGAGCTGGGCCGAGATCGCGGACCGCCTCGGCACCTCGCGCCAGGCGGTCTGGAAGCGGTTCGGCCCGGAGGAGACCGATGCTCAGCCGCCCGCGGCCGGTCAGTCTGCTTCCCCCCGCAGCGCGCTGCGCACGTACTCCAGCTGCGCCTCCTACAAGGCCGTCACCACCCGCCCGCCTTTGGAGATCGCCTCATGATCGCCACCGTCACCGACGCCAGCTTCGCCCGCGATGTGGTGGCCTCGACAACCCCCGTCCTGGTCGAGCTCGGAGCATCCTGGTGCCCACCCTGCCGGGCGATGGCGCCCGTGCTCGCGGAGATCGCGAGGGAGCGCGAGGGCAGCCTCCGGGTGGTCACCGTCGACTCGGACGCCAATCCGCAGATCGTCGAGCGCTTCGGGGTGATGTCGGTCCCGACGCTCCTCCTCTTCGCGGGAGGCGAGCAGCTCCACCGGGTGGTGGGCTACACCGCCAAGCCCAAGCTGCTCCGCATCGTGGACGAGGCGCTCGCCGAGCACGTCTCGCCCGGCTGAGGGGAGGGCGCTGCGGCAGCCACGGCTGTCCTCGGGCGCTGCGGTAAGTTCTCTCACACCTGAGCCGGCACCCTGCTGGAGATCGCCGATGACCCTGCCACCCAGCCCTGAGGATCACCTCCGTGAGGACCATTACCGGCGCTTCCTGAAACCGTACGAGCATCTCGCCCGGCCGTTCGGGGCGGACGGCTTCGGCCGGCGGGCGGAGGGATTTGCCCGCTTCTTCGGGACACCCACGTTCCTCGTCGGTCAGACGGTGCTGGTGGCCTGCTGGATCGCCGTCAACGTCGTGGCGGTGTTCCGGTGGGACCCCTACCCCTTCATCCTCCTGAACCTCATGTTCAGCCTCCAGGCCGCGTACGCCGCACCGCTCATCCTGCTGGCCCAGACGCGCCAGGCCGACCGTGACAAGGCCCAGGCCGATGCCGACGCCCGCCACCGCGAGACGGTCGCGGCGACGACGCTGAAGGGACAGCAGACCGCGCAGGAGAGTATCGAGCTGCTCCGCCGCCTCATCAATGAGAACACCCGGCTCACCCAGCAGGTCGAGGGCCTGACCGAGCAGATCCATGGCAAGCTGATCGTCGAACCTGGGTGAGGGCTGCACCGCTTCGATCGCGGCCGGAAGCGTGCGTGCGGCGGCCGCTCTATCCTTCGCACCGATGGATCGACCGGTGCGCGCCCGGCTCCGAGCCCGGCTCGATGCCGAGCCCGACTCCGTGACACGCCCCGCGCCCCAGCTCTCGGTGGTCATCCCGACCCGCAACGAGGCCGAGAACCTCGGGGCGCTCTGGGAGCGACTGGTAACTGCGCTGGCCGGCATCGACGCCGAGGTCTGCTTCGTCGATGACAGCGACGACGAGACACAGGACCGGCTGACCGCCCTCCAGGCCGCGCACCCGGAGATCCGCTGCTTCCTGCGCCGAGGGGCCGAGCGGGCCGGCGGGCTGAGCACCGCAGTGGTCGCCGGTCTCCACATGGCTCACGGCGATCTGGTCTGCGTCATGGATGCCGACCTCCAGCACCCCCCGGAGCTGATCCCTGAGATGGTCGCCGCGGCGCAGGCGGGCGCCGACCTGGTGGTCGCCAGCCGCTACGTCTCCGGCGGCAGCTCCCGTGGCCTGGCCGGGCTGGCCCGTCACCTGGTCAGCCGTGGTTCCGGTCTGGTGGCCCGGATCCTCTTCCACGAGGCCCGTCAGAGCACCGATCCGCTCTCGGGATACTTCCTCTGCCGCCGCCGCCTCATCGATGGCATCGAGTTCCGCCCGGTCGGCTTCAAGATCCTCCTGGAGCTGCTGGTCTGCGTCCCCGGGCTGCGGGTGGTGGACGTGCCACTCCGCTTCGAGGCGCGAGCGGCGGGGTCGAGCAAGGCCAGCGCCCGCCAGGGGGTCCTCTTCCTCCGCCACCTGGCCTCCCTCTTCTTCCGGGTCGACGGGTCGGCGCGGCTGTGGAAGTTTGCCCTGGTGGGCATCTCGGGCCTGGGGCTCTTCCTGCCCGCCCTCTGGGCGCTGGCGGTACCGGGCAAGCTGCCCCCGCTGCTCGCATTCCTGCCCGCCTTCGCCCTCAGCTTCGCGTGGAACACGATCTGGAACCGGACCTGGACCTTCGCCGATCAGCGCCGGCGGCGCCGGCCGGGCGGCGTCCGCGGCTTCTTCACCCGGGCCCTCCTCGCCAACCTGCTGGTGATGTACCCCGTCTTTGCCCTGCTCTGCCTCACCAGCCTGCCGGTCGTCGCCTCGGGGGCCGTGGCCGCGGCCGCGGGGATGGCCGCCAACGGGTTGACCAACCGGCGGAGCACGCGCCTCGCGCCGACGATCTGGGGCCAGGTCGCCGTCGATAGCGCGGTGCGGCTCGGCCTGGCCCGGCTGGCCCAGGCGGTCTCGGCCGACCGTGCCGTGGCCCTCCCCCCGGATGCCACGGCGACCAGCTCGACCGTCCCCGCTGAGCTGCTCGCCCGGATACGCAGAAGCCGTCGCGGCGCCATCTGGACCGAGAGCGCATCGCACCGCCCGCAGCGCCGCCGCGGCATCGACCTCACCTCGCATCTCCTGCTCCCAGTGGTCGACGCCGGACGGCTGGCCGGCATCGTGGTCTGCGAGAGGAGGGCCACACGAGCCTTCGACGCCGCCGACCTGGAGACCGGACTGCACGCGGTCGACGAGCTGGCGGAGGCCCTCATCGGAGCGGGCCTGGCCGTCTCCATCCCGCGAGAGGATGCCGCCGGCGCCACCGCCGGCCAGGAGCCGGCGCTCGGTGGGGCCGCGGGGTCACCCGGGGCCAGGTGAGGTCAGCCTCGCACACGTCACGATTCTGTTACTCGCGGGACCAAACCGTTAGGGAGGAGGCCAGCGGCCCGAGCCCCGCGGTCCGGCGCTGGAGCTCCACCGCGGGTCGCAGGCTCAGCCTCAGCCTCAGCCTCGTCCCGGGCCGGATACCGTCCTCCGCTCAGTCGGACGAGACGGATCGAGCGGCGCGGCGATCACGGCATTGCGAGCGTTCGGGGCCAGCAACCCGAGGAGAGCTGCCAAGGGCACCAGGCTGATGAAGACGGGAGCCGGTAACGTCGCAGACAGGGCGCTCGAGAGCGACGGCCAGTAGTAGGTGGAGACCAGGGCCAACGCTCCGTTTGGGCCCCATATAGCTTGCTCGACATCGACGCAGCCCAGGAGCAAGAGCGCTGCCTGCAGCGCCACTGCCACCCAGTACGCCCAGGGGTGGAAGCACGCGGCGACGGCCAGGCCGATCCAGAGAACCATCACCACGATCACGGCGAGGGCGAGAAGGATGAGCTGAGTCGAGCTCAGGGCCGGACCGGTTCCCAAGATGCTCGCCACGACGGGCACCAACCCCAGCAGGGGTGGACCGAAGAGACCCTCCAGCAGCATGACGGCGCGTGCCACGGCGAGCGTCCACGGATCGGACCCACGGATCCATCTCGCCACCGAACGCCCGAGCCATTGGTGAGGCAACTCGCTCTGCACTGTGCCCCGTAGTCAACCGCCACGCGCCGGATGGCGGGTCACTTTCGTCACGCGGTTACCGGACTGCGTCAGCCGCGCGAAGCGGCGCTTCCTTTCCCCTCCGAAGCAGCTGACCCGGCCTCCGCCTCAAGTGTGATTCCGGGATACTCGGCCAGCGGACTGTCCGCTTACTCACGCTGGACCTACCGCGTGAATGAACTCGACGCCACCGACCCGGTCGGTCGTCAGTGAGGCCGGGGTAGCTCCGCCCCGGCTTCCGCTCCGGTGGCCTGCGGGGGAGGCGCGCCATGCAACAGCCTTGTGACCGTGCTGTGGTACCCGCTCCTCCCGCCTCGGCTAGTCTCCCGAATCGATGCGCGCCGCACAGCAGCCGAGCGATTGGAACGCGCAAGCCCAGTCCCTGTCGCGCCGGCAACTCAGCACGGAGCTCGAGGCCCTCGCCCGTAGCGTTGTCGACAGTGGGTCGCACCGTGCCCGGGCGCTGCGCTGGCTGGGGTCGGCGCTCACCCAGCAGGGGCGAGACGAGGAGGCGCTGGCTGTCTACGCCGAGACCGCGGTGCTCGAGCCCTGCGCCAAGGCGCTGGCCGGTCTCGCGCTCAGCCTATTGAGGCTCGACCGCCTCGATGAGGCGGAGATCAAGGTCCGGGCGGCGCTCGCGGAGCCCACTGTGGACGCGCTGACGCGGTTCCAGGCCCAGATGGTCCTCAGCTCGGTGCTGGGGCGGCAGCGGAGGTATGGGGAGGGCAACGCCGCCCTTGTGCGAGCGGTCCGCTACTCGCTCGCCGTCCCAGAGGCAAGGGCGCTCGGGTCGGCACGGGCTCTGGCCGGGGCGCTGCGCACTCCGGCGATGTACGCGCTTCTCGGGGCCGTCGTCCTCAAGGAGCGGGCCGCGCCCCGACCGTCCATGGGTCTGGCCGCGACCGGCCCTCCCGGGCGTGCGCCCCGCAGCCTAGCGGAGCTAAACCGCACTACCTTTCGGTTCCTTCATCGCGCCCTTGGACAGCGCGACCGTGGAGCACGGCTGGTCGCCGCCGATACTCCGGGACGAGAGTGGGGCGGGCCAGCGGTGGGGCACCACCGACCACTGTCGGCGAGCGCGGCGACGGCGATGAGCGAGGCCAAACCCGGGAGTGCGCTCGCCATGCGGCTCCGCGCCATCTGGGCCCTCATCCACCCTGGTGGGCAGGTCGTGATCGCTCCGCCACAGCACGCCAGCCTCGCCCAACTCGTGACCGCCGGCGCCGGATGTGACGGCGGGGCGGAGCGGGCCCGCGAGGCGCTGGCGGTCCTGCTCCACGAGCACATCCATGCCACCAATCCGGGTCCGACCCCGCGTATCGCCGAGCTGAGAGCGACGCTGGGGGAACCGTGGGAGTGCATGGTCGAGGGAGTGACCGATTTGGTTGCGGCGCTGCTGTGGAAGCGCTACCTCCAGGTGACGGGGGCGGGGTTGCTCCTGCCGGCTGGCGCCCAGGAGTTTGTCACCCACTACCGGCCGGAATCGGAGATGATTCGCACCCTGCTCTCTGAGGTGGAGGCGCGGACGGGCGTCCGCTTCTCCACTTCGGCGCTGCGCATGGGTCGCTGGGGCGGGAGGCGCACGGCGCTCACCCTGTGGCTGGCGGAGACCATGGTGAAGGACGGCCTGATGCGCAAGAGCGAACTGGACTCGCTCAGGCTGATCTGGGAGGCAATCGGGATGCGCCCGCTGCGGACACCGCTTGCAGAGCGGCTGAGCGCCGTGGTGGAGCCGCTCTTCGGGTACGCGAGGTGGCGGCGGAGCCCTGAGACGTGCTCGAATTACGCCGCCCATCGCCTGGAGGCGGTGGGAAGAGCGCACTGCGCTGGATGGCTTGCGGCCACAGCGCTCGCGGGGGTCTCGAAGCGGCAGCGGGAGGCCCTCTCGCCCCCGTAGTGATCGACTGGCTGGGATGCTTCCGCCCGGCTCCGGTGTGATTGCCAGATACTCCGCCAGCGGAGCGTGCTGGGGCCTGTCACTCGAGGTCGGCGGCGGCTGAACCCGGGGAGGGGCGACCGGGGTCAGACGGGCGCCGCTCGGCCCCGGCACCGCCGCCACAGCAGCACCGCGATGACGGCGATGACGATGACCACGAGTGGCACCAGCCAGACGACGATGTCGGCGTAGCCGAGGCGACCGACCTAACATACGCCGATGACTGATCTGTCGCCGGAAGACCGTGAGATCGTCGCCGAATCTCTTGGGCTGCTAGCAGAGTTCTATCGCGCCAACCCGAAGCGTGGTTACGTCTCGCCCACCGTCTACAACCAACTCAGGAAGCATGGGACCGATCGCTTCGGATCCTCAGAAAAGGCGGCTGACGGATTCGCGCAGTTGGCCGAGAAGGTTCGGACGTCTTAGGCCGCATAGGCCGCTGCGAGAGATTAGACACGTTTGCTCCGCATTGGAGCCCAGCTAGAGCCTCGCTATGCAGGTGTGTTTCTGACCCACATCCGTTGACCATCAGGCAGGTGCCCTAATGTGCTACAAATAGCACTATGGTCACAGTCGGCGTGCGGGAGCTGCGGCAGCGGGCGAGCGAGCTTCTTCGCCGGGTGGAGGCCGGCGAAACGGTCGAGGTCACCGATCGCGGGCGCCCTGTGGCCCTGCTGACCCCAGTACCCGACGGCGGACCGCTGGCCCGGCTGAGGTCTCAGGGAGAGGTGATCCCCGCCCGAGGCCGACCGGGCGAGCTACCCGAACCGCTCCCCCTCGATGCGAGCCGCGAGGCTCCATCGGCCATCCTCGCCCGACTCAGACGCGATGAGCGCTGAGCGCGCCACCTATCTCGACTCCTCGGCCATCGTCAAGCTGGCGGTGGCAGAGCGGGAATCAGCGGCACTCCGGCGCTACCTCCGGCGCCGTCCCACTCTGGTGAGCAGCGCGTTGTCCCGCACCGAGGTGACACGGGCTCTGCTTCCCCTAGGTAGGACAGCGGTCGAGCGAGGTGAGGAGGTCCTGACCAGCATCGACCTGATCAGGATCAGCGACCGCATCCTGCGCGACGCGGGCCGCCTGGGGCCCGAATCGCTGCGGTCCCTGGATGCCATCCACCTGGCCACCGCCAGGCTGCTGCGCGCCGATCTGGATCGGCTGGTCACCTACGACCTGCGGATGTCGGTGGCAGCTGCCGAGGCCGGGCTGCCGGTCACTGCCCCGGCCTGAGCCAGGAAGGGGAGGCTTCGGGACGCCCGATGGGATGCACTGACGGCAAGGGCGGTGTCCGGTTGCTCTGCCGCGGCTGAGACCTCCCACTGGATCGCCGCTGCAACTGCGCCACGGGCGCCGATGATCACGGTCGCTTCGAACTGCCAACCCCACCACGGGCCGGCTTCGGCGCGGCTCATGGTGTGCGAGCATTGGACCACCAGATGCCGCACCCACGGACGACGCGAATCAGCCGGCAGGTCGATCCGTACGTGCGATACAGCCTCGCCTGCGCCGCGGTGTGGGCAGTGATCCTCGCGGTCGCGCAGCGCCGCTTGGACGTCGATCGTCGCAAGGGGCTGCAGCTGTGGTGTCTGGCCTGGTGGAGCGGATGGACGTCGGCCACCATCGCCCGCCACATCTACCCGCCGCCCACGAAGCTGGGGCCCCAGGCGGAGACGCGGCTCGGCGTCGGGTCGGTCGTGCTGATCGCGGTCGGCATCATCAGCGTCATCCGCCAGCTCGCCGGTGCCCGTCGACCGGCGGCGCCCACCGGCGGTTAGGTCTCTTTCCCTCGACGGCCCGCGCCATGATGGTCAGTGGTGGATGCCTCGACCCGGCGACGATGGCTGGCGGCGGATCTGCGCGCCCCGGCGATGGTGCTCGCCGTCCTGGGGGCGGCGGGTGCCGGTGCCCTCGACTGGGGCTATCGCTCCCTCATCGCCTCTCAGGGCATGCCCGCCCTGCCGGCCAGCTACTGGAGCCGGGTGGACTTCGTCACCCTCTTCATAGCCGGCATCGGAGTGGCGGCGCTCGGTGGGGCCGTCCTCATCGGGCTCCGAAGCTACAGGAGGGCAAGCCTGGTTCTCGACGCCGCCCTCGCGGGCTCAGTGGCGCTTGGTCTGCTCGCCATCTTCAGCATCGGTCTCGCCTTCTTGGTGGTCGCGACCCTGCTGGGGCTGGCGAGGGCCCGGTGCCCGATGGACGAGGGCTGGCGGTGGCTGGTGGCCCAAATGGTGCCGGTCGCGGTGAGCGTCGTCGTCCTGGTCGCGGGCATCAGCCTGACCGGGGGCTGGTGAGCGCGACGGATTCCTCCGACGCGACGGATTCCTCCGATCAGAGGGTGGCGCGCGGCGCCCGGAGCCAGCCCTCGATCTCGGCGATCCAGCGCACCCCCGGCGGTCCCATCCCGGCCCCTGGCATCCCGAGCCGCTGGAGCACGGTCCGGCGCGGGCCCATCCGGACGATCCGCCGGTGGGGCAGGCCGGCCAGCCGCTGGGCTTCCCGGAGCGCCCCCTCCTCGTCCTCGCAGACGCGATCGACCAGGCCGAGGGTCAACGCCTCGGCGCCGAGCCACACCTCGCCGGTGGTCACCTGGGCGAGGTGCGCCTCATCCAGGCCACGAGCGTCGGCGACCGCTCCCGTGAAGCGGTGGAAGATGGCATCGACCAGCGCCCGCTCCTTGCCCTGATCCTCCTGGGTCGGTTCGCGCCAGGGAGCTCCCAGGTCCTTGAACGGCCCCGTCTTGGTGACCTGCACGGAGGCGCCGAGCCGGCGCAGCGCCTCGACGGCCACGGGCCGAACCGAGATCACCCCGATGGAGCCGACGATGGCGGACGGAAACGCCAGGATGCGGCTGGCGCCGCAGGCGGCGAAGTAGGCGCCGGAAGCCCCGGTGCTGCGAATCCAGGCGACCACCGGCTTCTCGCGGGCCAGCCGTCGCACGCCCAGGTACAGGGCCTCGGACTCGGTGGCGCTGCCTCCGGGGGAGTCGATCTCGAGGAGGACGGCCCGGACGCGCTGATTGCGGCGGGCCTCGCCGAGGGTCCGCAGGGTCTCGTCGGTCCTGACCGCTCCACCGATGACGCCGCGCAGGCCGATCACCGCTATCCGCCGGCGATCTGCGGAGGCCGCCAGCCGGCTCACGCCGCGCGGTTGCTCGGACATGCCTCGATCCTACTGGATGGGCGGCCGCTCACTGAGGGCGTGCCGGCGGCGTGCGGGACCCGAGCTCCGGGGTCTACCGGCTCTTGAGGTAGAGGAAGGCGCCGGCGGCGACGAGGACGACGAAGACGAGCAGGACGAAGACCCGGAGGACGGCGCGGTACCGCCCCACCCGCGGGGCGAGCGCGGCGGGCTCGGCCGTGTGGCCGTATCCGGTGTGCAGCCCGATGCCGGCGTAGGCACCGCCGGCGGAGGGCCCCCCACCCGAGCCGGAGCGTCCGGCGACGGGTGCCCACGCCGGGTACAGCGACGGCTTCTGCTCGCGGACGCCCCAGCCGCGGCCTCCACCGTCAGGGGCTGCGAGCGAGGCGGTGCTGGATGAGGTCGAGACGACGGTCGCCGCAGCCGGGGGCCGCGGCGGACTGGAGGGAGCGGGCATGCTCGGGGGCGCCGGGGCGTGCGGGGCGGCGGCCAGCGCGGACCCCGCTCCGACGTCGAGGTGGAAGGCCATCGGCGCCCGAGGGGCCGGTGGCGGAACCGCAGGGGGGAGGGCCGGGACGGTGGGCGCCAGCGCGGCGGGTGGCGGAGTGGCGGAGCGGCCGTCCGAGCGCGTGGGTCCGGGCGCCGGGGGTGGGCCCCACACTGGGGAGACGGGCGGGCGGGGGTTCCGGGGCTGCTCGCGCGGGACACCCGTCCATCCGTTGGAGGCCCACACCTGGTGGCTGCTCACCGACAGGCGCTCCGCCGGCCAGCCCCCCTCCTCGGCGGGCGCGGACCGCGGGCTCGCCTCGTAGGTGTGGGGCGGTGAGGCCGGTGCCACCGTGGGGGTGGGGACGGAAGGGCCGCTCTGTCCGTAGCTGACGTACGCGCCAAAGCCAGGCGGTGCCTCACTCGCCAGGGGCCGAGGAGGCAGAGGTGCAGAACAGCTCCTGCACACCGACGCGAATGTCGAGTTGGCGGTCGCGCACGACTGACAGATCTGCTGTGACACCACGGTCCTGCTCCTCCCGGGCACGGGTGGAATGTGGTTGCCAGGCTACTGACGTGGGTACGCGTGAACCGCTCCCATCGGAGCAATGAGGCCACTGCGTTACCCCCGTGAGACAACGCTCCTTACGCTTCAGAACAGGCGGTTGCGTTAGTCGAATCGACCGCTTACGACCCACGCACAGCAGGTCCGCCGTCAGTGGAAGTCATGCGACGCGGAGGGCCACTCGGGCACCTCGACCCGGGAGGTGGCAGCGCTCGGATGGCCGTCGCCATCCAGGGCGGTGACCGAGGCGACGACCAGGTTGCGGCGTCCCGCGCTCACCTCCAGGACCCCCTGGGCGAGCAACAGAGGGCTGGCGTTGGCGACGGCACGGGTGCGCCGGGCGACCTCCGGCCGGAAGATGAGATCGAGGTGAGCGCCCTCGTCGGCGAGCGTGAAGAAGCGGAAGCCCTTCGCCGAGACCGGTGCCTGCCGGGCGATGACCAGCCCGGCGACCGTGATCCGTGACCCGTCGGGGAGCTCGGCGACCCTCGCCAGCGGGACGCAGCCCAGGGCGTCCAGGGAGGCTCGCAGCAGGCTGACCAGGTGCGGCCCGGTGCTCACCCCGAGGACCGCGTAATCGGCCGCCACCCGGTCTCGTTCGCTCATCGGCGGCAGCTCCGGGGCCGGGGCGGGCAGGTCGAGGAGCGGTCCGAGCGGGGGGATGACGGGCGCGGGCGCGGCGCTGACGTGGCCCCGTCCCCGCGGAGGTCCCGGGACCGCAGGTGGAGGGTCACCGGTTCGGGCTCGCCGGCGGGGCGGCAGCGAGCCCTCCACCCCGACCAGCTCCCAGAGCAGCTCACGGCGAGGCCGGCCGGGATGGACACGGTCGAAGGCCCCGCAGCGAACCAGCTGCTCCATCGCCGGCCGGGTGAGCCCGGCGTGCCGCCAGAACTCCCCGACCGATCCGGTGGCGCCGGCGTCGACGGCGGCCTCGCAGGCGGCGCGCCCGGCCGGGCCGAGCCGGGCGACGTAGTTGAAGCCAAGGCGCACGCCCCACCCAGCACCCAGCCCAGCGGGCAGGCCCGCCGGGCAACCCCGGGCAGGCTGGGTGAGGTCCCCTTCGATGCGCTCCACGCTGCACCTGGCGCGACTCCGGGTGACGTCGACGGGAAGGGTGCGGATGCCGTGGCGCTTGCCGTCGTCGACCAGCACCGAGGGGTGGTAGAAGCCCATCGGCTGGGCGTTGAGCAGGGCGCAGAGCCAGTGGGCGGGATACTCCAGGCGCAGCCACGCGGTCTCGTAGACGGTCCGGGCGAAGGCGGCGGCGTGCGATTTGCAGAAGCCGAACTCGGCGAAGCCGGCGACGCTCCGGAAGAGCTTCTCGGCGACACCGGCATCCAG
>Ga0181519_10004032_pt1 | contig 11954 bp, 11 predicted proteins | sample PEATcosm2014_Bin_26_FD_121102 | JGI IMG/M metagenome (GOLD analysis project Ga0181519, IMG submission 121102) | Peatland microbial communities from MTU Mesocosm Facility, Houghton, MI, USA - PEATcosm2014_Bin02_10_metaG | ecosystem: Environmental > Terrestrial > Soil > Wetlands > Peat | place... | reverse complement strand
TCGCATCGCGTCGACTTCACTCTGATTGATTACCGGGACGTGACTCGGAAGTACGACCGGATCGTCTCGGTGGGCATGTTCGAGCACGTCGGCAGCAAGAACTACCAGGAATTCTTCGACAAGCTCGCCGACCTGCTGGCCGACGACGGCGTCGCCCTGTTGCATTCCATCGGCTCGTCGGCGCCGCCGGCGCCGGTGAACCCGTTCACGACCAAGTACATCTTCCCGGGCGCCCACATCCCCTCGCTATCGGAGGTGCTGCAGGCTGTAGAACTCGCGGGCCTCAGGGTCACGGATGTGGAGATTCTCCGCCTGCACTACGCCAAGACCCTGCAACACTGGCTCGAGCGCTTCAGCGCCCGGCGCCAGGAGATCGCCGCCGTCTACGATGAGCGGTTCTGCCGGATGTGGGAATGCTACCTGGCCGGGGCCGAGATGGGCTTCGTGTACGGCGCCCACATGATCTTCCAGATACAACTGACCAAACGCGTCGACGAGCTTCCGCTCACGCGGGGCTACATGCGCGAGGCGGAACAGCGGCTGGCCGAGGTGGCCGACCAGGCCGCCTAGGCTTTACCGCGATCCGACCGGCAGCAGCTCCGACTCGCGCTCGGCCCGAATCCTCGCCTGAAGGTCGCCGTACTTGGCGAATTCCATGCGCGCGATGGTGCGGTTGTGGACCTCGTCGGGACCGTCGGCGATGCGCAACGAGCGCTGGCCGGCGTACATCTTGGCGAGGCCGAAGTCGCTGGTGACGCCACCGCCGCCGTGGGCCTGGATCGCGTCGTCGATGATCCGCAGCGCCATGTTCGGCGCGGCGACCTTGATCATCGAGATCTCCAGCCGGGCGGACTTGTTGCCGGCCTTGTCCATCATGTCGGCGGCCTTCAGGCACAGCAGGCGATTCATCTCGATGTCGGTGCGGGCCATGGCGACGCGCTCTTCCCAGATCGACTGCTCGGAGACGTATTTACCGAACGCCTTGCGGCTCATCAGGCGCTTGCACATTTTCTCGAGCGCCACTTCCGCGGTCCCGATCGTGCGCATGCAATGGTGGATCCGGCCCGGTCCCAGGCGCGCCTGCGAGATCTCGAAGCCACGGCCTTCGCCCAGGATCAGGTTCTCGACCGGAACCCGCACGTTCTCGAGCAGGACCTCGCCGTGACCGTGCGGCGCGTCGTCGAAGCCGAACACCGGCAGCATGCGCAGCACCTTCACCCCTGGCGTGTCGAGGGGCACGAGGATCTGCGACTGCTGTTGATGCTTGGGCGCGTCGGGATTGGTCTTGCCCATGAGGATGCCGACCTTGCAGCGTGGATCGCCCACGCCCGAGGACCACCATTTGCGACCGTTGATGACATAGTCGTCGCCGTCGCGCTCGATGCGGCACTCGATGTTGGTGGCGTCGGATGACGCGACCAGCGGTTCAGTCATCAGGAACACCGAGCGAATCTCGCCGTCCATCAGCGGACGCAGCCAGCGCTCCTTCTGCTCCAGCGTGCCGAACCGATTGAGCACCTCCATGTTGCCCGTGTCGGGCGCGGAGCAGTTGAACACTTCCGAGGCGAAGCTTACGCGGCCGAACATCTCGCAGATCGGCGCGTACTCGAGGTTGGTCAGCTGGATGCCCTCGAATTGGAAGGTGTCGTCGACGTGAGGCACGCCCGCGTGCGGCGGCATGAACATGTTCCAAAGGCCCGTGGCGCGCGCCTTGGCCTTCAACTCCTCGAGGATCGGCAGGACCTTCCAGCGGTCGCCTTGCGCCTGCTGCTCGTCATAGATCGGCACGGCCGGATAGATGTGCTCGTCCATGAAATCGGAGATGCGACGCATCAGTTCCTGCTGACGCGGTGAATAGTCGAAATCCATGAGATTGGCCTCCGTTCAAACGATCGTTTGAAAAGCTGTCGCACGACCGTGACGCCCGGGCAAGCAGCCACGCCGCGCCCGCGATCAAAAGTTTGTTCGCGCGCCCCGGCGGCGGGCGCGAAAGAAGACGCGCAGCAGCTCCGCGCTTTCGTCCGCCATGACGCCACCGACGATCTCCGGCCGCCAGTGGCAGGTCGGCTGCTCGAAGAAGCGCGGCCCATGAATCACCGCGCCGCCTTTGGGATCGCTCGCGCCGAACACCAGGCGACCGATGCGGGCATGGCTGATCGCGCCGGCGCACATGGCGCAGGGCTCCAGCGTGACGACCAGCGTCAATCCGCTCAGACGATAATTGCCAATCGCGGCGGCGGCGGCGCGCAGGGCCAGGATCTCCGCGTGCGCCGTGGGGTCGTGGCGGGCGACGGGGGCGTTCGCCGACTGGGCGAGGATCGCCCCGGTCGCCGGGTCGATGACGACGGCGCCGACGGGGGTCTCACCGCGCGCCGCGGCGGCTTGCGCCGCGGCCAGGGCGATGCGCATTGTCGCTAGATCATGGTCGGCCATCCCCCTCACCGAAACGGTCAAGCACCCCAGGGTCAACCCCCCGGCGCGGATGGCGAGCGCGTGGCCAAGGCCCTCGCCCGCGCCGGCGTCGCCTCGCGGCGGGACGTCGAGCGCCTGATCACGGACGGACGCGTGGCGCTCAACGGCCAGACGCTGACGACTCCGGCCGTCAAGGTCCTGGCGGGGGACATCCTCACCGTCGACGGGGCGGTGGTCGACGAGGCCGAGCCGACGCGCCTGTTTCGCTATCACAAGCCCGCGGGCCTGGTGACGACGAACAAGGATCCGCAGGGGCGCGAGACCGTCTTCGAGGCGCTGCCCGCGGGCCTGCCGCGGCTGATCTCGGTGGGCCGGCTCGATCTGAACACCGAGGGCCTGCTTCTGCTGACCAATGACGGCGGGCTGGCGCGCGCGCTGGAGCTGCCCGCCACCGTCCTCTTGCGGCGCTACCGTGCCAGGGCGCTGGGCCGTGTCGATCAGGCCCGGCTGGATAGCCTCAAGGGCGGGGTGACCGTCGACGGCGTCCGCTACGGACCGATCGAGGCCACGCTCGACAAGGCGCGCGAGGGGCGGTCGGGAGCCAATGTGTGGATCACCCTGACCCTGACCGAGGGTAAGAACCGCGAGGTGCGCCGGGTGCTGGAGTCGATCGGACTGAAGGTCAACCGCCTGATCCGCCTCTCCTATGGGCCGTTCGCCCTGGGGACGCTCGAGGCCGGGGTCGTCGATGAGGTCGGACCGCGGGTGATCCGTGAACAGCTGCGCGATCTGATCCAGCCGGCTAACCTTCCCCTGGGCGACCGCGCGCAGTTCAAGGCGGCCAGGAAGGAGACCGCGCAACGGCGCGACGCCAAGGCCGTGTCGAAGTCCTCCGAGGGCGAGGCCGCCGCGAAGCCGAAGAAGGTCTACAAGGCCGGATGGGCCAAGCCCAAGGTCCGGTCCCGCCATCCGGTCGCGGGACGGTGACGGGGCCGCGCCCTGACGGTCAGTCGCCGTCGGCGACGGCCTGGACCTCGGGGAGGGGCGGACTGACGTCATGCATGTCGAGCCCGGAGAGCCGCCGTAGGGCCGGCACGCGGACGGCCGCCTCGGTGACGGCGACATAGAGCGCGAGCGTCGCCACGTCAGAGACGAACGCGTCGAGCGTCATGCCAGACGGCGACGGCACGGCGTTCAGCGTCAGGGGCTCCACGAAGAGAACTATGACAATGTTGTTCGCGGAATGCACTCCGGTGGCGAACTCGATGCCGCCCAGGCGCAGGGTCATGTAGGCGAGGCCCGCCCCCATCATGGTGCGCGCCAGGAGCCCATCGAGGCTGAAGTCCAGGTGCGCCGCGGCGAAGAGCACGCCGACGCCGAAGACCAGGAGCCAGGCGTTGCGCGTGAAGGCAGACGCCAGCCGCAGCAGCCATCCGCGGAACGTCAACTCCTCGGCGGCTGCTGCCGGGATCAACAGCAGCGCCGCGACGAGGTAGAACAGGCGGTCGCCCCATCCCTGCCCGATCGAGACGATCGGCACGGGGCCGATGTCCGCCGAGGTGAGGCGATCGACAATGGCCAGCGGCGCGATCGCGACGACGCCCAGCAGCAGGCCGACGAACAGCAGGCGCCAGCGGATGCGCGCGGCGGCGGTCACATAGCGGATCAGCGTCTTGCCGGAGCAGGCGGCCGCGACGGCGACGAAGGCAAGAAAGAACACCGCGCTGGCGCCGGCCGTCATCAGCAGTTCCAGAAACACATCCAGTGCGCTCGGGGTGGTGATGTCCTTGATGTAGAGCAGCAGCCGCGAGATCCCGGGCGGTCCGAGGTCGCCGCGACCGGTCAGGATCAGATAGACCGCGGACACCAGCATCATCGCCGCAGCGCCGCCGACGAGCCCGACCGGCAGTCCGATCGCGAAGGTGCCGATGATCGGCAAGGGCGCGCGGTCGCCCGCGTCCACATCGGCGATGAAGGCCGACCGCGTCAGACCCGCCACGACGGCTCGCGCACCCATGCGAAGATTCAACCTTGCCTCCGGCCACTGTCATCGGCCACTGGGAGGGGATTCGGAAGGTCAATTCGATGCGGATCGTCGCTGGCGCCCTTCGAGGCCGCACGGTTGTTGCGCCAAAGGGACACTCCACGCGTCCGACCGCCGATCGGACCCGCCAGGCGGTGTTCAATGTCCTCGAACACGCGACGTGGTCGCGAGGCCTGGAGGGCGCGCGGGTGCTCGATCTGTTCGCGGGATCGGGCGCGCTGGGCCTGGAGGCGCTCTCGCGGGGCGCGGCCTCCTGCCTGTTCGTCGACCTCGCCCAGGCGGCCAGATCCGCCATCGAGACCAACATCCGGACGTTGTCGCTGACCGCCAGGACGAGCGTGGCGCCCTTCGACGCCGCCCGCCTGGGCGCCCCGCCGCGCGGGACCCGCTTCGATCTGGCCTTCCTCGACCCGCCTTACGGCCAGGGCCTCGACGAGGCGGCGCTGGCGCGGCTGGCGCGCCACGACTGGCTCGAAGCCGGCGCCATCGTGATCGTCGAGCGCGGGGCCGCGGAGGCGAGCCTGGCCGCCCCTGACTTCGAGACGCTGGACGTGCGCGCCTGGGGCGCGGCGCAAATTCATTTCCTGCGACGCGGCTCAGCGCCGGCCGAATAGGCGCTCGATGTCGGCGAGCTTGAGCTCGACGTAGGTCGGCCGGCCGTGGTTGCACTGTCCAGAGTGCGGCGTCGCCTCCATCTGCCTGAGAAGCGCGTCCATCTCCGCCCCGGTCAGGCGCCGGCCGGCCCGCACCGAGCCGTGGCAGGCCATGGTCGAGCAGACCTCCTCGAGCCGCTCACCCAGGGCGAGGGCCGCGCCGTTCTCGGCGAGGTCGTCGGCGATGTCGCGCACCAGGCCGGCGACGTCGGTGTCGCCCAGGAGGGTCGGCGTCTCGCGCACCAGCACCGCGCCGTGGCCGAACGCCTCGATGAGCAGGCCGAGCTCGGCGAGCTCCGCCTGGCGCGCGCACACCCGCTCGGCGTCGGCGGGATCGAGCTCGACCACTTCGGGCAGCAGGAGCACCTGGCGGGCGACGGCGCCCGAGGCGATCTCGGCCTTCATGCGTTCGTAGACCAGCCGCTCGTGCGCGGCATGCTGATCGACGATGACGACGCCGTCTCGGGTCTGGGCGACGATGTAGGTCTCGTGAACCTGCGCCCGCGCGGCGCCGAGGGGAAAGGCTACGGGATCGGCCTCGACCCGGACGGCCGCGACCGAGGGGCCGATCCATTCGGCGGCGCGCGCGGAGACACCCGAGAGGCCCGGAAGCCGCGCCTCCTCCCGCGGCGCCCAGCCGCCGGCGTTCCAGGCCGAGAACCCCGCGGGCGAGGGACCCGGCGCGGTGAAACGCCCGAGCGCCGCCTGCGAGACTGTCGTGGACGCCCGGTGCCCGGCGCCGGCCAGCGCGTGGCGCAGGGCGCCCACGATCAGGCCGCGCACGAGAGCCGGGTCGCGGAACCGCACCTCGCTCTTGGCCGGGTGGACGTTCACGTCGACCACGGTCGGGTCGAGGGTCAGATACAGCGCCGCCAGCGGATGGCGATCGCGCGCCAGGAAATCGGCATAGGCGGCGCGCAGCGCGCCCTGCAGCAGTCGGTCGCGCACTGGCCGGCCGTTGACGAACAGGTACTGGTGGGCCGAGGTCCCGCGGTTGAAGGTCGGCAGCCCGGCATAGCCGGTCAGCCGCACGCCCTCGCGTTCCTGATCCAGCGCCACCGCATTGGCGGCGAAGTCGCGACCGAGGATGGCCGAGAGCCGCGCGAGCTGGCCCTCGGGTCCATCGCCCTCGGCCGGCAGGCGAAGCGTCCTGCGGCCATCGAGGTCGAGGTCGAAGGCGATCGCCGGCGCCGCCATGGCCGAGCGTTTCACCGTGTCGGCGATGGCCATGTCCTCGGAGCGGACGGACTTCATGAACTTCAGGCGCGCCGGCGTCGCATAAAAGAGATCGCGGACGTCCACCCGGGCGCCGTGCGGCCCGGCGAAGGCGCTGGGCGCGGCGCGGCCCATGACGCCGGCCTCGACGGCGATGGCGTAGGCTTCGGCCTCCCCTCTCGCGCGGGCGGCGATGGTCAGCCGGGCGACCGAGGCGATCGAGGGCAGGGCCTCGCCGCGGAAGCCGAGGGTGTCGATCCGCAAGAGGTCGTAATGACCGTCCCGGTCGGGGATCAGTTTCGAGGTCGCATGTCGCTCCAAGGCCAGCGGCAGCTGATCGCGCGACATGCCCTGTCCGTCGTCCGCCACGAGGATGCGGGTCAGCCCGCCGCCGTCGGCCTGGATCTCGATCCGGCGCGCGCCGGCGTCGATGGCGTTCTCGATCAGCTCCTTGACCGCGCTCGCGGGTCGCTCGACCACTTCGCCGGCGGCGATGCGGTTGATCAGGTCCGGAGGCAGGCGTCGGATCGACATCAGGCCCGCAATATAGGCGCGATTCCGGCGCGCGTGCGAAAGCGGTGTTTGCCTTGGCCCGTTCTCGGCATAGGCTCGGCGGTCAGCCCAGGACAGGAGACACCCATGCGACACGCCCTTCTCGCCATGCTTGCCATGACGGCGATGCTCTCGACCGCGCCGGCGATGGCCGAAACAGTGCATTTCACGGCCAGCCTCGATGGCGCCTCGGAGACGCCGCCCAACACCTCGGCCGGCAAGGGGGCCGCCGACCTCACGCTCAACACGGACTCCAAGACGCTGACCTGGACCGTCACCTATTCGGATCTCAGCGGGCCTGCGACCATGGCGCACCTGCATGGTCCCGCGGCCGTCGGGGCCGCGGCCGGCGTGCAGGTGCCCCTGACGCCGCCGCTCGACAGCCCGATGAAGGGCGCCGCCGCCCTGACGGACGGCCAGATCGGCGACCTGCGCGGGGGGCTCTGGTACGTGAACATCCACACCTCCCAGCACCCCGGCGGCGAGATCCGCGGCCAGATCCTGCAGGTCAAGTGACGACGACCCTGGCGGACGACACACTGGCGGGCTCACGATAGACAACCACCGGACCGGATCCGTCCCCTGATGCGATCGGCCAGCGCCGAAGCGCTCGCGCGCGCCCTGGCCGAAGCCCACCTCGAGCCGGAGGCGTGCCAGGCCATGGCGTCCCGGCTGCTGGGCCGGCGCGACGCCGACCCGGTGGCGGTCTGCGAGGTCGCCTTCGCCCGCGCGGCCCTGCTGCGATACGTGATCGTCGAGGTCCAGGCGCCCATGATCGCCGATCGGATGAACGGCGCCCTCGACGCCTTCGTCGCCACCATGTTCAAGGGCGCGCACACGGCGCAGACGGCCGCGCGCTATGGGCCGCGCACCCTGGCGCAGGCGGCCGCGGACGCCATCGCGACCTATCAGCCCGACGCCTTCCTCTGCGAGCGCCTGGCCCGGGCCATCGCCCAGCGCCTGGCGCTGGCGGACGGGGCGCCGGCTTCCACCGCGGCGGACCTCGCCCGCCTCACCGAGCGGGCCGTGGTCGCCATGACCCGGGTCAGGATCCGCTAGAGCCACGCAACAAGGCCACGGCATGGACCAGGGCGGCGATCATGCCGACGAAGGCGAGCATCATCAGGAACCGCCAGGGGACCAGTCGCGGCGGGGCGTGCGGTCGCGCGGGTCGGGCGCCCAGCCAGCCGAACAGGACGGTCAGGGCCAGGGCGAAGGCGGCGAGGGCGACGGTGGGGGTCAGTTCCATGGCGGGCGGCGACATAGCAGGCATGGCGTTCGTTTACACGCGCCGCGGCGCTGGCTACCGTGAGAAGGTCCGTAGGGAGAACGAACCCATGAGCGAGTCGGGACGCCCGCACGACGACAGCCACGACCACGACGGCGCGCCTCATGATCCGCAGGTCGAGGCGGTAAATCGGTCACACAATCGCGATACCCTGTCGTCGGAGGCGATGACGGAAATGCTCAGGGATCTGCAGGATTCCATGCTGGCGCTCGACGAGCGGGTCTCGGGCCTGGAGGCGGCGCGCGAGAGCGCCGGCGCCGAGACGCGTGTGCTGGCGCTCAATGTCGTCGAGATGGGCGACGCCCTGGCCCGGCGCGTGCGCGCGCTGGAGAAGGGCGAGCCGGCCCCGGCGCCGCCGCCCCTGTTCGCCGCGCCGACGCCGCGCCCGGCAAAGCGGCCGCCCGAGCGGACGGCGGCCTGGGTGGTCGGACTGGCCGTGCTCCTGCTGGGCGTGCTGGGTCTGCTCTGGATGCTGCGCACCGAGGCGCTCGACCGGGCGGCGAGCGCGCCCAGGCCGGCGCCGCCCGCGGTCCATCCCGCCGCGCCCGTCCCGGTCCCGCCCGCGGCCGCGCCGCCGGTCGCCGCGCCGACGCCGCCGGCCAGCAAGCCCTTCCACCACTGGACCGGGCTGCGCCACACCCAGAGCGCCGCCGCGCCGCCAGCGACCTCGCCGGACGCGTCGGTTCCCTACAAGAGCCTCACCAATTCCACGCCATAGCCATCCCCCGGACGCCCCTTCAGCCGGGGCGTAGCGAGGCCGAGGCGATCGCGTGCACGCGGTCGGCGCCAAGCGCCATGGCCAGCGGCGGACGGCGAAAGAGCGGCGCGAAGGCGGCGTCCAGGATGTTGAGGCCGCCGGTCAGGGCCCCGAAGGCCGGCAGGACGATGCGCTCGCCGTCGGTGACGAAGCAGCGCCGGCGCACGCCGCCCGCCCGGCCGCGCACGCGCGCGCAGGGATGCAGGTGGCCGGCGATCTCGCCCCGCGCCGGGACCGGGGCCGGCTCATGCACCAGGCTGAGCCCCGCCAGGCTCGCGTGCGGCGCGATCTCGCCCCGCAGCCCGTCCAGTCCGGCGTGGTCGTGGTTGCCGCTGATCCAGACAAGGCGAACGCGCTCCGCCAGCCTGTTCAGCCGAACGAGGTCGTCCGCCGCCAGGCGCGACCGCGCGGAGGCGTCGTGGAAGGTGTCGCCTAGCAGCACGATCATCGCCGGCGCCTGGGCGGTGATTTCGCCGTCGAGGCGATCGAGGGTCTCGCGGGTGTCGTAGGGCGGCAGCAACTGGCCGCGCGCGGCGTAGGCGGAGCCCTTTTCCAGGTGCAGATCGGCGACGATCAGGGCCCGCGCCGCCTCCAGCCACAGGGCCCCGCTCGGGCGGCAGACCACGCGCGCGCCGGCCAAGCGCAGGCTGAGGCCGCCGTCGGCGAGGCGGCCGGGCGCGCAGGCCTCGACGATCTCCTCCACGCTCATCCCAGCGCCTCGGCGATCAGGTCCTCGGCCGCGTCCACGAGCACCCGCTCGCCGGCGCCGCCGGGCGAGGCCTGGCGGCCGATCTCCAGGATCACCGACACCGAAAACGGCGAGAGGTGGTCCAGCGCCACGCCATGAATTCGCCCCTCGATGCGCGCGAGCATGTCGGCGAGGCGGGCGACATCGATCAGCCCCTTGGCGGCGTCCTCGCGCGCGCAGCGCAGCAGCAGGTGATCAGGCTGATGGCGGCGCAGGACGTCGTAGATCAGGTCGGTGGAAAAGGTGACCTGGCGCCCGGACTTGCGCTCGCCCCGGCTTCGCCGCTCGATCAGCCCGGCGATCAGGGCGCAGGCCTTGAAGGATCCTTTCATCATCGCGCTCTCGGCAAGCCATGATTCGAGGTCGTCGCCCAGCATGTCGCGTGCGAAGAGGTCGGCGAAGTCGAGTCCGTCCATCGGCTCGACCGCCCAGACGGCCAGGGCGTAGTCGTTGCACACGAAGCCGAGCGGGCCGACGCCGAGGCGCTCCAGGCGCCGGGTCAGCAGCATGGCCAGGGTCGTGTGCGCCAGGCGGCCCTCGAACGGATAGCAGACCAGGAAGTGGCGCCGGCCGTGCGGGAAGGTCTCCAGCAACATGTCGTCCTTGGCCGGGATCGCCGAGCGGTCGCGCTGGATCTCCAGCCACTCGCGCACGTCGCCCGGCAGCACCTCCCAGTGATGGGCGTCGCTCATCATCGCGCGCACGAGCCTGGCGAGGAACGTCGAGAGGGCGAACTTCGAGCCGCCCCAGGAGGGCATCTTCGCGTCCTCGCCCGTGGCCGGCGTCACCAGCACGTCCATGCCGCTCTGGCCGACGAGCCGCCACACCCGGCCGGCGAAGATGAAGGTGTCGCCGGGCTCCAGCACCTCCAGATAGCCCTCCTCGACCTCGCCGATCTTGCGCCCGGGGGCCGAGGCGAGGCCCTGAGCGACGCGCACGCTGAGCATGGCCGGCGAGACGATGGCGCCGACGTTCAGCCGATGGCGCAGCGCCATCTCGGCGTTGCGCACCTTCCAGAGGCCATCGCGCCCCCTGACGATGCGGGCGAAGCGGTCGTAGGTGCGCAGGGCGTAGCCGCCGGTGGCGACGAAATCGACGACGCCCTCGAAATCCTCCCAGGCCAGGGCGCGATAGGGGCCGGCCCGCGTCACCTCCTCGTAAAGCGCCAGGAGGTCGAACGGCTCGCAGCAGGCGCAGCCCATGACATGCTGGGCGAGCACGTCGAGCGCCCCCACCCGCTCGGGCTCGCTGTCCAGCGCATTCTCGGCGATCGCCTCGCGCGCGGCCTGGCATTCCAGCATTTCGAAGCGGTTGGCGGGCACGAAGAGGGCGTGGCTCGGCTCGTCCAGCCGATGGTTGGCGCGGCCGATGCGCTGGACCATGCGCGCCGCGCCCTTGGGCGAAGCCAGCTGGATGACGAGGTCGACATCGCCCCAGTCGACGCCCAGATCCAGCGTCGAGGTGCAGACCACCGCGCGCAGGGCGCCGCGGGTCATGGCCGCCTCGACCTTGCGCCGCTGTTCGGCGGCCAGCGAGCCGTGATGCAGGGCGATCGGCAGATTGTCTTCGTTCAGGCGCCACAGCTCCTGGAAAGCGAACTCGGCCTGGAAGCGGGTGTTGACGAAGACGAGGGCCGTGCGCGCCTTGCGGATGGCGTCATAGACCTCCGGCATGGCGTGGCGGGCGGTGTGGCCGGCCCAGGGGACGCTGCCTTCCGAGAGCAGCACGTCGACGACGGGCGGCGCGCCGGGCGCCCCGCGAACGAGGTCGACCTCGTCCTGGCCGCCGGGCGAAAGCCAGCGGCGGATCTGGTCGGGATCATCCACAGTGGCCGAGAGGCCGACGCGGCGCAGCGCCGGGGCGAAGGTCTGCAGCCGGGCCAGGTCCAGCGCCAGCAGGTCGCCGCGCTTGGACGGCCAGATGGCGTGCACCTCGTCGAGGATGACGCAGCGCAGATCCTCGAAATAGCGCCGCGCGCCCTCCCAGGCGCAGAACAGGGCCAGCTGTTCGGGAGTGGTCAGCAGGATGTCCGGCGGCTTCACGCGCTGGCGCTGGCGGCGGGCGAGGCCGGTGTCTCCGGTGCGGGACTCGGCCTTTATTTCGAGGCCCATCTGCGCGATCGGCGTCATCAGATTGCGCTCGACATCGACCGCCAGCGCCTTCAGGGGCGAGATGTAGAGGGTGTGGACGCCCGTCGGCGCGTTGGGCGCCGGGCGCTGCGCCAGATCGATCAGGCTCGGCAGAAAGCCGGCCAGGGTCTTGCCGCCGCCGGTCGGCGCGATCAG
>Ga0181519_10004028_pt1 | contig 11958 bp, 7 predicted proteins | sample PEATcosm2014_Bin_26_FD_121102 | JGI IMG/M metagenome (GOLD analysis project Ga0181519, IMG submission 121102) | Peatland microbial communities from MTU Mesocosm Facility, Houghton, MI, USA - PEATcosm2014_Bin02_10_metaG | ecosystem: Environmental > Terrestrial > Soil > Wetlands > Peat | place... | reverse complement strand
CCTTGATGCCCACTGGAATGCCTGCCAGCGGAGCCAGCGGATCGCCCTTGGCCGCCATTGCGTCCACGCGGGCGGCCTGTGCGAGAGCCCGTTCCTTGGTCAGGCTCAGATAAACGTTTAGCGCTGGGTTCACGCGCGCAATGCGGTCGTAGTAGCTGGCGGCTAGATCCGTCGCCTTGGTTCGGCCCGCGGCGATCTCAGCGCGTAACACGGCCAGAGTGTTCGGCCTTTCTACATAGTTTTCCTGTACTTTAGATTCGCTGAGCAATCGGGCTTTCCTCTCTTTGGCCTCTCCTGCGCGGCTCTTTTAGCCTGTTTGCGGCCTGGTTGCTTTCTTTACGAACGCTCATTTCATTCCGTCTCGCTTACCGCTCAATCACCTTGGGCACCTTGAAGAAAGCTCCGTCGGTCTCCGGCGCCTGGGCCATCACTGCCGCCCGATCCAGCGAGGGCACAGGCTGATCGTCGCGCAGCACACCGTCGGCGGCATCCCCGAGCTCGCTCACTTGGGCCAGCGGAGCCACGCCAGACATATCCAGCTCGTTCAACTCGGCCACATAATCGAGAATAGCGTTCAAATCGCGCAGCATAGCAGGGGTCTCTTCCGGCTTCAGTTCAAGGTGAGCCAGCTCGGCCACTCGCTGCACATCGTCGACAGTAACTTTAGCGGTCATTCCCTGCCCTTCCCCATCTCTAGCGCCTCCGCCTCCACGTGCCTCAAATGCAAGACACTTCGATTTCGCTCAGTGCAGGCCCCGAGACATCCTGCCCCGAAGATAGAGTATAGCCCGCCACGGATTGCGACCCGCCCACCATGCCCCGTTCCCTCAATTCGGCTCTCAATCCACGCTGAGAGTAAGCGGTCCGGTAGGCGCAGCCAGAGCGTGCGTTACGCCGTTGGAGGTGACGTTCACTGTGATCGTATAGGTTCCCGCCGGCGTTAATCCGGAACCCGAGCAATCAGTTTTGCACGACGAAATTGAACCCGCCAACGAGCTGACACAACTGGAGATGCCTCCGGCCAGAATCACCAAAAGCGCGCCCATGAGCAAAAACTTCCGCCGCCGCTTCCATGCCGGCGTAAGGGCCAATGGGAGCAGGATCAGACCGCAGGCGAACGGAAGAGCGCGAACTTTGGCTGGGCCGGCGGCAAGCGAGGATGTGGTGGATTGGCCCGTTGAAATCTCCACGGTCACGTTTCCCGTGCCACCAGTTGCGACGGTTTCGCCTGAAGGATCAAAAATGCAAAGCGCATAGGCTGGAAGCGTGCCGCATGCAAAGGTGAAGTTCCCTCCCGGCGAGTTGGTCAAAGGGGAAATCGCAATCGTGTAGTAGGCGATCTGGCCGGCGGCAACAGTCTGGGTGTTCGAGCCGGAGACCGCGACTGAGAAATCGAATCCCGTCCCCGACAGGGCCACCGAGCCGCGTGCCGACGCTGTGCTACTGGTAATGGAAAGAGTGCCGCTCTGCGCCCCTGCGCTGGTGGGAGCAAAGACCACTCCGACCGTGCAACTTGTACCCGGCCCCAGCGAGGCAGGGCAAGTATTTGTGCCGCTGGCCGCTTGAAAGCCCGGCGGAAAGGTCAGGGTCAGTCCGTCCATGGTGGTCGTCGTCCAGGGGTTGGTGATGGTCACCGCGACGGGATTGCTGAATGCATTCACTCCGACTGTGCCAAAGCTGATCGTCGACGGCGCAGCTTGAATTGCTCCCGCGCCTCCCACCATTCCACTCAACGCTACTGTGGCCTGGGTCGAAAACGTAATCGAACTGACGGTAAGAATGCCGGTCGCCGTGCTGCCGGCAGCAAGATTGGCGGTTGGCGTGTAGATAACCCCAACCGTGCAGCTTGAGCCTCCACCCAGATTGCCGGTGCAGGTGTTCGCGGTCAAGCTGAACTGAGTGTTGCTGACAGTAAGCGTAGGCGTGACACCTGCCACGCTGGCCGAATTGCTGATCGTAATCGTTTGCGGCGGGCTGGGCAGGCCGGGACTTTGCGGTGCAAAGGTCACCTGCGGCGGCTTGACGTTGAGTCCGGCAATCGCCTGCCCCGTACCGCTCAGCGGCGCACTCACCGCCGTTGCGTTGGAAGAAGAGATCGCGAGCGAAGCCGTGCTTCCGCCCGACGCCCCGGGGGTAAAGGTTAACTGCACTGGGCAACTGCTCCCAACCGCAAGCGTCGTCCCGCTGGCCTTCGGGCAGGTGGTCGCGCCAATTGTAAAGTAGCTGGCCGGAGAGCCTGGGACTGTCGACCCGGGAATCGTGAAGCTCAAGTTGCCCATCGGGACTCCGCCGCTGTTGGTCACCGTTAGTGTTAAGGGCGAGCTGGCCACGCCCACCGTTTGCGTGGGAAAAATCAATCCGGCAATGGGGCTGTAGCTGATTTCAGGCGGCGCCAGCCCCGTGCCCATCAGAGAAACCGTCTGCACGTGCAAGGCGTCGGTCACCGTCAGCGTTCCTGTCTGCGAGCCCAGTTGGGTGGCGTTGGGAGCAAATTGCACGCTGATGGTGCAACTTGCGAGCGGATAGTTGGCGGGCAATTGGCCGTTGCAGTTGTCCAATTCCGTGAACGCGCCACTCACCGTGATGACGATCCCCGTTAGCGGCAGATCCCCGGTATTTGAAATCGTAATCGGCTGCGTGGTTGAAGACTGGCCGGTTTCGATGCCGCCAAAGCTTAGCGAAGTGGCGGAAAGGCCATCGGTCGCGGGCGCCCAGCCAAAGCCGCTCAGCGCCACGGTCTGCGTATTGGACCCTTCAGTAAACGTCAGCGTTCCCGTCGCCGCTCCCCGCTGCGTGGGTGCAAAAGCCAGAAGCAGCTGGCAATCGGCACCGGCGCCGAGCGAGCTGGCGCATTTGTTGCTCGAGATCGTGAAGGGAGGGGTGATGGTGGTGCTGGTAATGGTAACCGACGTAGTGCCGCTATTGCCTGCCTGCACTTGTTCAGTGCCGGAAGTCGTCCCCACCGGCACTGGTGGCAGTGCGGAGGTCTGGCCGGGTGCCGGGTCAAAGCCTATGGTTGACGGAGTCAGAGTCACCAGACCCGCCGCAGTTCCCGTTCCGCTGAACTCGACGAAGGGAAGTTGCCCGCCGTAGACATTGGCGTAGATGACCATCTGGCCTGTCAAAGTGCCCACAGACGTTGGAGAAAAAGTCACCGTGATGGTGCAGGATCCGCCCGCTGCCACAACCGCATTCTGGCAATTGTCTGTTTCGCTGAAGTCTCCGCTCATGACAATCGAGGTAGCCGTCAGTGCCAGGCTGCCCGTATTTTCAAGAGTTACCGTCAGTGAACTGCTGGAGTAATCAGCCACCGGGTTGGGAAAAACCACCGGGTTGGGAGGACTGGTAACGGCAGTCGTCAGGCCTGTTTCCGAGGTCCACAGCGGAGCATCCCAAATCCCGCGTCCGTAGGTTCCCGCCGTCAACACTGTTGCCGAGGCATCGAGTGGCGCGGCGCTGAGTTGAACCACCGGCGCCTCAGGAAGCCCGGTTCCAAATGCCGACCAGCAAACAGATGCCGAATTCGAGCAACTTGAAACCAGCGTCGTAAAGTAAACTCCCGCATCTGTAGCAACGTAGACCGTAGTAGCGCTCTGCGGATCCACCGTCACGCTGTTTACCGGAGCCCAGGGAAGATTCGCGGTCAAATTCAGCCAGCTTGCTCCCCCATTGGTCGAGCGGTAAACCGTCTCCACCATCTCAGTCGGGCTTGAGAATCCCTCCACCGTCGCATAAACCGTCTGCCCGGTCGAGTCATGCGGGTCAATAGAAAGGCTCGAAATATCCAGCTCGTAAATATTGATCGCACTCGCTGCGACAGGAGCGGTCACCGGATTGTGAGTCAGGTCAGCCCAGGCGGTCCAGCCTGTGCCCAGAGTATAGCTGGCGCTGAAAACATGGCCGGCCGCATTTCCTCCTCCGTCCAGGGCACCGTACATTCCCACATAAACCACTTCGCCGCCGCCCGAAATCTGCATCGCTGCAAGCGAGCGAATCAGGGAGTTGCCGCTGCACGGACCGGTGGAGGCTTGCTGATCGAGAATGGGGCTGACGGCGTTCGTCGAGCTCCAGCCGGCGCCATTGGCCGGCCCCCGCCAGACCCGGCAGGTCCCAATCAGCAACTGAGTCGAGTCCTCCGGATCCACCATGAACGGCGCAGGCACGTCCATCGAATACCCATCCCCGCCCACATCCGCATCGTTCACCACCGGAGATGTCCCGAAGTCGGACGGACTGCAGGCGCCGGATTCCGAACACAGGTAAATGGAAACTCCTTCCAGATTGTTCACATACCAGTTATCTGGATTATTCGTATCGATCGCTACCGGCCCGCCATCGCCGCCCAGCGTCTGCGGCCAGTCCACAGTCGGCCCGCTGCTGCTCTTCACGCCCGCCGTTCCATTCACTCCCAAACCAGCCATCATGGTATAGGGAGTGTTGCCAGTCGCCGAGATACTGACCACCTCTGCCAGTGATCCCAGGCTCCCGTTCAGGTTCTGAAAGTGACTTGCGTCGCTCGTCGAGCACACCGATCCGGTTTCGGCGACTTGATCCGCCGAACGCCAAAGCCCGCTGTCGTTGCCAATAAATATCTCCAGAGGATTTGACGTATCCCAGGCCAGGGCATGCTGAAACTCACCCACTGCGGCGCAGTAGCCGGCCGTCGAGTTGGTGGTGTTACGCCAAATGCAACCCATAGCCAGGCTGCACTTCCACAAGTCGTTGTCACCGGCAAATAAAACCGTATCCTCACCCTGTCCCAGTGCCACCGGAATCGCCGCCAGAGCCAGGTTGTAGTCGCCGTTCAAAATGGTGGCCGCACCGTCGTTGGTGCTGGTCTCGAGGGCCGCAGTGTTCCATTGTTTGGCAAAAGAAATGGTCTGGTTGGTGCACGCGCTCCCGCTGGTGTTGATCGCGCACTGGTCCTGCCACAGCCCCTGGTCCTGGTAATTGGCATCCACGGTCCAGGCAAAGGTATCCCCGGTCTCGAAATTCACCGCCAAAGCTCCCCTGAAAACGGGGCAATCGATCGATCCGGTCGTGCCCAGATTGTTTGGGCATTTTGCCGTGGTCAGATTCGCGCCGGGCTGTGCCGTCATCCGCGTCCAGGTCACCCCGTCCGGCGACTGGTAATACCCGTGGTATCGCACCGCCGCCACAAACAATTGCCGCACCGGGTTCCACAGCACCGAAGTCGCGGCGTTCCCATCCGGACCCGCAAACGCATCCACAGGCCCCTGCACGTCTTTCCCGCTGCCGTCCGTAATCGTGGAAAGATGCCAGGTAGCTCCGCTGTCGGAGGAGTAGTACAACCCCTCATAGCTCAAGCTGGACCGGTCCGCGTCCACCAGAGTGCCTTCGTAGGCCTGCGAAACCGCGGCCACCACCTCTTGCGGGCTCGCCGTGCTCCACGCAAAGCCTGCAAATCCTTCCCCCACAAAGCTGTAGTCCTGGTTGCTCAGCCCCGATTCCAGATCCACGGTGGATTGAATCAGGCTCCACGAATTGCCGCCGTCCGTTGAACGCAGGATGCCGGCCCCGTAGTAGGAATCCAGCACATCGTTCGGGTCCCCGGTGCCGGCCAGAATGACGCCCGTCCCGCCCGGCTGCACCGTCAAGGCTCCGATGCTGATGGAAGCGTCCGCCATCCCGCTCAAAGCACCCAGGCTGTCCGTCAGCGGAGTAAATGTGATGGATGATGTGGTAGAGGCTCCCGCATTTTTTGAGACCCAAACCCCTCCCCCGGTGGTTCCCACGTAGAGATGATTCCCGGTCGTGTCCGAAGGGTCCAGCGCCAGCGCCGCAATCCGTCCCGTCACCAACCCGAAGTTCGCCGAGGTGACCGCAGTCGGGCCCAGCGGCTGCCAGGTTGCAGGCGTCTGTGACTGACCCCCATCCTCACTCATCGGCACGTTAAGCTGCGCCAAGCCGACGCGCCTGGCAGCATGCCACTTTGCCCGATTTTTCTTATTCGTCAAGCCTCGCTGGGCAAGAAACCGCTGCGCCTGAATTGTTCGCGGAGGCAGATCCCGCGTCGTCCTGCCCGAAAAACTCGGCATTTCTCTATTCGTGGCATTCTGAGCGGACCCTGAGCGAAGCGAAGGGGAAATCAAAGGACCTGCGGATGTTTTTGCGGCAATCGTGGAAGCCCCAAACACTTGACCAATTGAGCCAGACCCACCGCCCTCAACCCTTTGCGCCCGTGCCATTGGACACGGCGAGAGGGCTGCAAAGACCAATGCCCCGGCTACCAAGCCTGCCCTAACTCTGCCGTTCCCTGGTCGAAAAATGCCAGGCAAACCGGAAACCCGCTCAAAAGCAAACATAGACGCACACGTCCGGAATCCGATTCCGTTTCCCCTCTCCACATCGTCCGAGGGGGAGATGAACGAAATCCAATGGAATTTGCCGTATGAAACAAACAGTTTCCGGGATTGGAATTTGCTGAGATTATAGTCCAGAAACGGGACAGTACGGATGAGGGTCGGTTAACTAAGTAAGGGCGTCGTGGACGACCCGAGTCAATAAGCCGCTATTTCTACTGCTCAGCCGCTTCGCCAACGTGCTGCCGCATATATTGTCCGGCATCGAACTTCTTCATCGTTGATGCCTCTGTCATGGTGCGCACAAGCCCGGAGATTGGCCGGTTGAACCAAGGCCTGTCATGCCTGCCCACAATGGCCCACGCAATTCCGGCATAGCCGTTCGGATCGCGCCCGTCCAGTTCATACCGGTCATTCAGCCTCACTGCCCAATCAAAAGCAGTGGCCGGATCCGGCGCCCATTCCAGAATCTTCTTCCCCCAGTACATACGGATATATCCGTGCATCCAGCCCGTCACCACCATCTCTCTCTGAGCCGCATTCCACAACTCGTCACCGGTCTCGCCGCACTCCAGTTGCTGAAAGCTGTAGCGATGCGGCCGCGCATCGCCCGCATGTTCTGTCAGTGTCTTTCTCGCCCACGGCGCCGCACAGTCCCAGGCGTCGTAATTCGGCTCATGGCGAACGAACAACACAGCTAGCTCCCGCCAGCCGATCAGTTCATCCAGAAATTTCTCGCCAGCGCTGGCCGGACCATTTCCCTGCCTTACCGCCTCTTCCACCGCCAGAGCAACCGTCAGCGGACCAATATTGCCAAAGTGCAGATAAGGCGACAGCCGGCTGGTCCCTTTAAGTTCCGGATGATTCCGCGCATCTTCGTAGTGCTTAAGTTCCAGGCGAACAAACTCGCCCAACCGTTTGAGTGCTGCGTGCGTGCCGCCGGTGAAGCTGTCCACCGGTCCCACCGAGCGGTCCAGCTTTGTAAATCCCGCGGTAATGTCTTGCTTCAGCGAGTAGCTCTCCAGCTTTTTCCGCTGCTTCCATCTGCACAGCGGCGCAATCTTCTCCGGCGCAACCAGGTACTTCGGCACCGCTGCCTTGAGATGCGGCCTGAAGTGGTGTAGCAGCACAAAGCTCCGGTTGAAGACTATGGATGGCACGACTACGTCCGCATCCACAGTCCAGTAAGGCAACTTGAGCCGCCTTGCCAGTGCCTTCCGCCATCGTTCCGGCTCCCGGCAGGGGTTTTCATCGCCGATCAACAGTGCTGCATCCACATCCGCCAGAAATGCCTCCAATGAATTGTTGGGCGGCCGCCGCACTACAAATCCCACTCCTAGCGCAGCCGCGTCCTCAGCCGCGTCTCGCAGCCCTTGGACCAGAAAGTGATAGTGGCGCAAGTTGGCATTGGGATAGTTGGAAATCACGGAGAAATAAACCACCACCGGTAAGCCAAGAAGATTTCCCGCTTCAATCGCCACATCAAGCGCCGGATTGTCCTTGATCCGCACCGCGCGCTGCATCCAGTAGACTATGCACCGCGCGCCTTTCAATGGCGGCCCACTCCGCCGCACCTGGACGCGAGGCTGATTCGCCAGCCGGGCAAGTTCTTCGGGGATTTGCGGGGCGTTGGGCATCAATTCGACCTGGTTTAGTTATAGCTTTTATTCTGCACTCACGGCGACCATACGACAGATGCTGCGCTGCCGACAATCCGTGAGGCGCAGTATGGGCACAGTCAATTTGATTCCAGGCTTTTACAATTGACCCTTTCAAGGAGATTACCTTGTCAGTGCATTCCGCTTCCGAGCAACTCTTCCAAACCGCCGGCCTCGAACAAATTAACTCCACCGAACTGTATCCCGCGCTGCATCAGGCAGGCGATGCTGGCCTGCCCATGCTCGTTGTGGAGAACAACCTCGGTCGCGCCGTCATCGCGTTGCAAGGCGCGCACCTGATGTCGTTCCAGCCAGACGGCAAGCCGGAAATGCTTTGGCTATCGCCCAAGTGCGTGCTCCAGGCCGGCAAGCCAACCCGCGGCGGCATTCCTTTGTGCCTGCCCTGGTTTGGCCCCAGTGCGGACGGCAAGCTGCAGCACGGCTTTGGCCGGATCATGGGATGGTCGCTGGCTGCCGTGGAGGCCCGCGCAGACGGCGCAACCCGCGTCGTGCTCGAGTTGGCCGGAGATGATTCAGTCTCTGCCTTGTGGCCGCATGCGTTCCGCTTTCGCCTCGAAGCTGTGGTCGGAAGCAGTCTCAAACTTGCACTGAGCGCAGCCAACCTGAGCACAACGGCGGCGCCCTTTGCCTTCGCATTCCATACCTATTTTGCCGTGCCGAATGTCGCCGATGTGCGAGTCGCCGGCCTGGAGAATTCCACGTTTGTTGACGACACCGACAAGATGGCTCGCAAAGTACAACAGGGAGAAGTGACGATCATAGCGTTTACCGATCGTGTTTACCTTGATGTTCCCGCCGTGCAAGTGCTGAAGATCCCCACCGGCAACGTGAAGATCGAATCGGGCACCAAGTGCGCAGTGGTCTGGAATTGCTGGGACAACGATAAGAACGTTGCCGATATAGGAGAAGGCAATCACGCCGGATATATCTGCGTTGAACGTTGCGACGTGGCAGATCGCGCAGTCACGGTTCCAGCTGGCGGCGAATATCAGGCAGCCATGACGCTCTCGTATTTATAGCAGTTCCAGAAATGCACCAGAAAAAAGGCCGCCTCATCGGGCAGCCCTTTTTCAATCGATTGATCAGATGATCCCGGCAGTCAAGAAAACTGACCCCTGATCTCTGATCCCTGTTTTTCTACCAGCTTCCCCAGGCCCGGCTGATATAGTCGGCCAACGTCATGCTGATCAGCGTAAGGAACATAAAGACAGCAGCACCGACGGTGAGCTTGGTCAGTTTGGTGCTGTACCAGACGTGCATGAAGAACAGCACCACCAGCGTCGCCTTGGTGGTTGCAATGGCCAGTGCGATGATGGGGTTCCAGAAGCCCAGATCGATAAACGAGGCCCATACCGTCAGTGCCGTGCCGATCAGCAGCGCAATAAGAATGACCACGTAGACCGGTGGGCCGACGATATGATGCGCGTCGTCTTCATGATGCTCGTGCTCTTCGTATTCTGTTGGCTCGCTCATGCTCGAGTTTTCCTCCCCGTTTATGTCCCATGCCTGCTGATCAAGTAGAGCAGCGCGAAGAGATAGATCCAGATAATGTCGACGAAGTGCCAGTAGAGACCGAAGTTCTCGACAAAGGTGACATGGCCCGTTGTGTAAGCCCCGGCTCGTGCGCGGAAGATCATGAATGTCAGAATTCCGATGCCGATGATCATGTGCAGCGCGTGCATGCCGGTCATGGCGAAGTAAAGCGAGAAGTAGACCTCGGTATGGACCGCCATATCCGTGGCCAGAGGCTTGTCGTGGTATTCCTTGAAAATCTCCGGATCGGACTCAGGGTTGGTGAACGACTGCAAACTGTAGTGGAAGCCGGGAACATGGTGCTTCTCAATCTTCTCGCTGTACTCGATGGTCTTGATGCCCAGAAATCCCAGCCCCAGGGTGAGGGTAAGAATCAGGCATAGAACCAGCCCGCGCCTGCGCCCCGTCTCCGCGCACCATACGCCCATGGCCATGGTAAAGCTGGAGCAGATCAGCACCAGCGTGTTCAAGGTGCCCCAAATCACATTCAACTGGTGCGAGCCGGCAACAAAAGCCGGGTAATACCAATTGCGATAGATCAAATAGGCGGTGAACAGCCCGCCGAAGAACATCACTTCCGTCACTAGGAAGAGCCACATCGCAAAGTTGGTGGTGTCGGCCTGTTGCTCGGTGGAATTGAAATGATGGCGCAGATAGGCTGGGTGCTCGTCGTGAGCTTGACCGGTGTGAGCAGCGGCCTGTTCGGCGCCATGGTCGATCGCGGAGCTATCCGGCACTGGCCACCTCTTTCTCTTTCTGGTTTTCCAGCCACTCGTAGTCGTAGGCCTCGTGGTCCATGATGGGAGTTTCAATAAAGTTTTCCGTCAGGGGCGGCGACTGCGTCTGCCACTCGAGGCCCGTTGCCTGCCAAGGATTGTCGCCTGCAATTTCACCGTACTTCAGCGACCAGACCAGGTAGAGCACCGGCAAGAGATACCCGACGCCAAGAACGGTGGCGCCGGCAGTCGAGAAGACGTTCAGAACCTGAAACTCCGGCGGATAAGCCGCGTAGCGCCGTGGCATGCCCAGCATGCCCAGGATGAATTGCGGGAAGAAGGTCAGGTTGAAACCGATGAAGGTGATCAATGCGGCAAGTTGCGAGATCTTCTCCGGATACATGCGCCCGGTCATCTTCGGCCACCAGAAGTGAATGCCGGCCAGGAACGCCATCAGCATGCCGCCCACCATGACGAAGTGAAAGTGCGCCACGATGAAGTACGTCTCCGTTAAATGAATATCGGTTCCCGAAGATCCCAGGAAGACACCCGTCAATCCGCCGATGGTAAACAGCCCCATGAAGCCGAAGGTGTAAAGCATCGGCGTCTCAAAGGTGATGGAGCCCTTGTAGAGCGTGAACGTCCAGTTGAAGATCTTGATGGCCGACGGCACGGCAACCAGCATGGTCAGCAGCGAGAACACCAGAACCGCGTAGTTTGAAATGCCCATAATGAACATGTGATGGGCCCAGACGAAAAAGCCGAAGACCGCAATGGCTACCGAGGAGAAGGCCACTGCCGTATAGCCAAAAACCCGCTTTCGGCTGAATGTCGACACGGTCTCTGAGATCACTCCCATGCCGGGCAGAATCATGATGTAGACGGCGGGGTGGGAATAGAACCAGAAGAGATGCTGGAACAGCAGCGGGTCGCCGCCCTTCGTCGGGTCGAACACGCCGATGCCTACGGTGCGCTCGAGAGCCAGCAGAACAATCGCGATGGCCAGGACGGGGGTGCCGAGGACCATGAGGATGCTGGCTGCATAGTGGGCCCAGCAGAACAGTGGCAGACGGAACCAAGTCATGCCCGGGCAGCGCATCTTGTGCAGCGTCACAATGAAGTTCAGTCCCGTAAAGATGGAGCTGAAGCCCGCAATAAAGACGGCCATGCCTGTCGACATCACGTTGGTATTCACGTAATGGGTTGAAAGCGGCGTGGTAAAGGTCCAGCCCGTATCCACACCGCCACTGACCATGGTATAGACCACCAGGATGCCGCCCACCACGTAGAGATACCAGCTCAGCAGGTTGATTTTGGGTAGCGCCAGATCCTTGGCACCGATCATCATGGGGATAAAGAAGTTGCCCAGCGTAGCCGGGACCGACGGCACAAGGAACAGGAAGATCATGATGACGCCATGCATGGTGAACACCTTGTTATAGGTGTCCGTCGCCATCAGGTCGCTCTGCGGTGTCAGCAACTCCAGGCGGATAAGCCCCGCTAATGCGCCGCCGATAAAGAAGAAGAATGTAATCGAGATCAGGTAAAGCGTGGCGATACGCTTGTGGTCGCCGGTCAGCAGCCAGCTCAGCAGACCATTCTCTTTGGTCAGGAAGTTCATCTTGGGAATCCTGGCCGTGGACTGATCGGGAAGACTTAAGATTGTGGCGCTCATGGATTCACCTTTCCCTGCGGTTTGGTTGGTTG
>Ga0181519_10004026_pt1 | contig 11965 bp, 15 predicted proteins | sample PEATcosm2014_Bin_26_FD_121102 | JGI IMG/M metagenome (GOLD analysis project Ga0181519, IMG submission 121102) | Peatland microbial communities from MTU Mesocosm Facility, Houghton, MI, USA - PEATcosm2014_Bin02_10_metaG | ecosystem: Environmental > Terrestrial > Soil > Wetlands > Peat | place... | reverse complement strand
TCGCGCACCCACGTCGCCCGAGGGCAGGGTCATGAGCGGGTGCAACGAACCAACGCGCACGTGTCCCTTCAGCACATCCAAAGTCCGCGAGCCCGCCACGTGGCACAGCACGAAGTCACTTCTGGGCGCAATCGCGCGGGCAACATCTCCGATCTCGTCGTCGGGCACACAGAGCAGGATGACCTCGGGCGAGTCGATTCGTTCCAGGTCGTCGTGCGAAAGCAGTTGGACCTGATGGCCGACGGCCCCAAGCGCTCGTGCGAACGAGGTGCCGGCGCGGCCGGTACCGATGACAGCGATTCTCATACATGCTCCGATCCGTTCCAGCCCCGAGGGTGCCGTTCGGTGTTAGCGCAACGATTCGAGTGTACCCAGAGCCACGACCCGTCCGGTCGACGCCGCCAGTTGTTCGGCGGTGACGAGTTCTGGGGCGAGTTCGGCCAAGGGGTACAACACGAAGGCTCGTTCGTACATCCGGGGGTGAGGGACCAGGATCTCGGGATCCTCACTTCTCTCCTCGCCCACCAACAGGATGTCCGCGTCCAAGGTGCGTGGCCCCCAGTGCACCTCGCGACTGCGGCCCCGGGCCGATTCGGCACTGCGCGCGCGCTCGAGGAGTTCGCGAGGCGTGGCGTCGGTCGTCAGCTCGAGGACCAGGTTCAAGAAGTCCTCTTGGGCCACGTCGCCCACCGGCTCGGTCTCATAGACCCGCGACAGACGGTACGGGTCGCCCGAGGCGATCATGAGGATCCCGGCGTGCAGATGTTCGGCCCGTACGCCCAGATTCGAGCCGAGCGACAGGTACGCGTGTCGCATCGCTACCTCGACACCGTCGTGCGCACGCCCACCGTCGCCACGTCTTCGGGAACCGGCGGTTGGAGCTTGCGCACGCTGACGCTGACCGATTTGATCGCTGGATCGAAGTCGAGGATCTTCTTGGCGACGCGCGTCGCGAGCGTCTCGAGCAGTACAAACTTCCCCTCGACCGCGACCTTGGTCGTCAACGTCAAGATGGCGGCGTAGTTGGTGGTCTTGGTGAGGTCGTCACTCTTGGCCGCCTGGGTGAAGGAACGGTGGAGGTCGATGTCAAAGGCGAGGGGCTGGGCTCGACGTCGTTCACGTTCGAGCACGCCGACGATTGCGTCCACGCGCAGTTCGCGTAGTTCGATGACGTCCTTCACGGCGCCTCGGGCAGGTCGAACAGCACCGTGCGTCCTTCGGGACCGATGGACCGCTTGAAGAGTCGCTCGACGAGTGCGACCGCCGTGGGTACGGTGGGCGCCTTCTTCGTCCAGACCAGGTAGCCCGCGATCACGCCGAGCAATCGGTCGGACACCTCATCGCTGTGCAGCAGCACCATGGTGTTCGAACTCATGGAGTTCGCGATGTCCTCGTAACAGGCCTCGAGGACCTCTCGTTGCTGGGGCCCCCCGCGCAGCGCGTAGTGACTCGCGGTCAGCCCGTGTTCGAAGTACGCGCTGAGATTTTGCATCTCGGGAAGGATCGAGATCACCCGGCCGAATCCCTGATGCTTCAACCACAGCAGTTCCTCGTCGCGGCGCACGCGTCGGTGCACGGTCGTCGAGCCCCCCGGACGTTCGGACACCGCGAGGATTCCTTTGTAGACCCAGGTGAAACTTCGCGGCTCGATGCCAGCGGCCCACTTTCCCCTCACGAGACGACCTCCTCGACGGGGCGCACGAGCAACTCACGTAGCTGCACGGCGGCGACAGCGTCATGTACTCGAACCATACTGACACCTTCGAGCATCGCCCACGCCTCGGTCGCGATCGAGCCCTCGAGGCGCTCGTCCACGCCTAGCTCGTGGGCGCCCAGACGGGCGAGGAATCGCTTGCGGCTCGTTCCCACGAGCACTCCCGCGCCGTAACCCTGGGCGAGGTCGACCAATTCGCGACAGTGGGCGAGCAACGCCAGGTTGTGCTCGACCGTCTTTCCAAAGCCAATGCCCGGATCGATCCAGAGGGGCCGCACGCCCAGTGACCGCGCCCGGGCGGCCACGTCACCCAGGAACGCCGACACCTCTTCGACGACGTCCTCGTAGGTCGGATTCAGTTGCATTGTCTTGGAGTCGCCCTGGGCGTGCATCGCGACGTAGCCCACGTCGAGTTGCGCGGCGACGTCGAGCAGCGTCGACGAGACGTCGTTGATGATCGTCGCTCCTGCGTGCACCGCAGCGCGAGCGACCTCCTCCTTCTTGGTGTCCACCGAGACTGGACCCAGCAGCGCCAGCTCACGAATCACGGGCAGTACCCTCGCCAGTTCCTCGTCGAGCCCGACGGGGTCGGCGCCCGGACGAGTCGACTCTCCGCCCACGTCCACGACGTCGCAACCCACGTCGAAGAGTTCGCGGCCGCGGGTGATCCCCGCGTCACCCGCCCGGGTTCGTGTCGCGGGATAGAACGAATCCGGTGTCACGTTCACGATGCCCATGACGAGCGGACTCAGCGCCACGTGGACCTTCGTTGGTGGATGTACTGCAACGCCTCGGCCCGGTACGCCGCGTCATCGCGAAAGACCCCGCGCACCGCCGAGGTCACGGTCGTCGAACCAGCCTTCTTCACGCCGCGCATCGACATACAAAAATGCTCGGCCTCGATCACCACGATCGAACCCTTGGGATGCAGCTCGCGCTCCATTGCTTCGACGATGTCGGTCGTCATGCGCTCTTGGACCTGGAGCCGGCGCGCGAAGCCCTCCACGAGCCGAGCCATCTTCGACAGTCCCGTGATTCGCCCGTCGGGTCCCGGCAGGTACGCCACGTGCGCGAGCCCGGTGAAGGGAACTAGGTGGTGTTCACAGAGCGACGTGAAGGGAATGTCGCGCACCATGACCATCTCGTCGTGACCGGCCTCGAAGGTGACGCGCAGGTGCTCGCCGGGATCGGCCTCGAGGCCCTCGAAAAGTTCGACGTACATGTCCGCCACTCGACGCGGCGTGTCGACCAGACCCTCTCGTGTGGGATCCTCACCGATCGCTTCCAGCAGTTCTCGGATGAGAGCCTGGACCCGCGGGTGGTCAACCACCGCTAGGCCTTACCGACGAAGGTGTAGATGCCGTCGAGGTTGCGGTATCGCTCGTTCACGTCGAGTCCGTATCCCACCACGAAATCCGAGGGGATGGTGAAACCTACGTACTTGAGCGACTGCTCGACGCGCTGCTCGCCCTCCTTTAACAACAACGCGCACACCTCGAGACTCTTGGGACTTCGAGCCCCCAAGTACTGGCGAAGGTAGTTAAGGGTGAGACCCGAGTCGACCACGTCTTCGACAATGAGCACGTCACGGTCCGCGAGGTCCACGTCGAGGTCCTTGACGATGCGCACCACACCGCTCGTCTTGGTCGCCGCACCGTAGGAGGAGACGGCCATGAAATCGACCTCGACGGGAAGTTCGATGGCGCGCATCAAATCCGACATGAAGTTGATCGCGCCCTTTAACACGCACACGAGCAGTGGCGGATGATCGGCGTAATCGCGGGTGATCTGTTGGCCGAGCTCGTGCACTCGGTCGTGCACTTCCTTCGCCGAAACGACCACTTCACCTAATTCGTGCTGCGCCCACTGTGCGGTGAAGTCCTCTGGTGAATGTTGACCCATGCACTGAGAGTAGTGGAGCCACTACTCGAGCGTGAGCCGTTGTGCGCTTCGCGACAGTCGCTTCTTACCCGTGAGTTCAGTCGCGACGACGTCGCCGCGTACGACACCCAGCGCGCGTTCGATCTCCTCGGAGGACGGTGAGTGTACGCCGTCGGCATCGTCGCGGCTCAGTTGCGTCCGCAACCAGCGCCGAAGACGAGCGCTCGGCCACGCTCGTAGTTCGCGACAGTCCACGTCTTCGAGTTCTCGTGCGAGGTCGGGGCCGCTGATCACGTCGAGCCAGGCTCGGTCCTCGTGCACCAACGCGGCCTGGCGTGCGAGTAGCGGCACCACGTCGCGACCCGCCACGTCACAGAGCACCGGCAGCAACTCGTGGCGCACCCGGTTGCGGCGAAAGTCGGGACTCTCGTTGGTCTCGTCGTAGATCGGCTGGAGGGACGAGCCCGCGACCAAGTAATGCAGATCATTTCGCCGCACGTCGATCAGGGGCTTGGTGGGATCGCCGATCATTGGCGACAGACCGTCCAGACCCGCGCCACGCATCATGTTGAGCAGCACCGTCTCGGCGAGGTCGCCCATCGTGTGACCCGTCAGCACCCCCGCCGGCAAAGCAGCTCGGCGGGCGGCTCGAGCCCGGGCCTCAAAGTTCGTTCCGGGTTCGACCGTGACGTCGTGGAGCGTGAAGGGAACGTTCAGCTCGGCACAGAGCGCGCGCACGCGTTCGGCCTCTTGCCCACTCGACGCGCGAGCGTGGTGATCGACGTGGTGCACGCGCACCAGAAGTCCCGCCGCTCGAGCGAGCAGCAGCAGGCCGAGCGAATCGGGACCGCCCGAGACCGCCAGATCGACCTCGTGTCCCCTCGGCGCAAAGTGACACTGGGCGAGCAGACTCTCTTCGAGGTTCACGTCCGTAGACTACGCAAGCGCGCGACGAAGCCGCCTGGATTGTGCGCGGGACCAAACCTTGGCCGCGAGGTAGACCGCCGCGCTCAAGGTGCCCACGAAGAAACCGATGGGCAGATTGGTCCAGTACGAACTCGCGACCGCCGCCCACAGCGTGAGCATCGAGAACCCCACCGAGAGCGCGAGCGCGCGCGGGGGGCGACTGGTGACGATCCGCGCCGCGGCCGGGGGGCCGATCATCAACGAGAAGGTGAGCAACGCTCCCACCACCGGCACCGCGAGGGCTGAGGACAACGCCACGACGACGAGGAACGAGACGTCGATCAATCGCACGTTGACACCCCTGGCGACCGCCAAGTCGGACGAGATCGAACTCAGCAGCAATGGTCGATAGAGCACCGCCAGCCCAACGGCGCTCACCACGGCGAGCAGCGCGACGGGTAGCAATTCGTTCGAACTCACCCCGAGAATCTCGCCAAAGAGAAGGGCGTTCACCGCGGGTTCGTAGGCGCTGCTCGTGGCGAGGAACGCCGCGCCCAGCGCGAGCATCATTACGAGCGCGAGCGCCGTCGCCACGTCGCTGCGGGTACGCCGACTGAGCGAGCTGATGCCAAAGGCCGCACCGAGGGCAAAGACGACTAACCCGACGAGTGGGTTGACACCGACGAGATTCGCGCCCGCCGCACCGGCGAACGCGCCGTTGGGTATCGCGTGTGCGGCGAAGGCGGAACCTCGCAGCACGACGAAGAAGCCAACCGATCCGGCGAGGAAGGCGATGATGGTGCCGCTCAGCCACGCGTTGGTCATGAAACTCGAGAACACCTAGATCCATCCCACGTGATCGGGGCGTGCGCCTCGCCCGAACGGCGCGAGGAGACGCCGACGACGCCGCGCGACGAGGCTCACGAGTACGAACTCGGCCAACACGTCAACGACCACGAAGAAACTCACCGGCAACCCACGACCAGATCCGAACCAGTAGTAGCTGTCGTAGGCGAACACGATTCCCAGCCACGTGGCGGCAACTCCCAAGGCGCACGCGAGTAGCAGCGCGCGAGACAGCCGCGTCGACACTCGAAGGGCGCTCGCGGGTGGACCGATCAGCAGGGCGGTCGAGAGGATCGAACCGATCACGATCGCCGACAGACCCACCGCCACTGCGAGCATGACCATGAAGACAATGCCGACCGCTCGAAGACGAACGCCGCGCGCCGCGGCGAGTTCGGGGCTTATCGAACTCATGAGGAGGGGGCGACGGATGACCGCGAGGCCAACGAGCACGAGAGCAGTGAGGACCAGGACGTCCGGCAACGTCGACGGCTCGACGGTGAAAACCGAACCAAAGAGGATCGACTGGGTCGAACCCGTCGTCGTGGTCTGCAGCGTGATCAGGTAGAGGAAGAGCGCCGAGAGTCCCGTCGCCGCGCCCAACACCACGCCCGTCGCGACGTCGCGGTCCTTCACGCGCTGCACACCAATCGCGTCCATCGCCCCCGCACCAATCACGCCGCCGCCGATGAAACCCGCGAGGGGCGATAACGCCGCGAGCGACGCACCCGCCCCGCCGGCGGTCGCCACGTCGGTGAGCGCGTGACCCGCGAATGACTGTCCACGAAGAACCGTAAAGACGCCCACGACGCCCGAGACGATGGACACGAGTGCTCCGAGCACGAGGGCGGTGCGCACCGTGTCGTTCGAGAAGAGCCCGGGTTCTAAGAGCACGTGCACGTCTACTCGATCACGAGCGCAGGATGGTCGGCCACGTGAGAGCCGTCGTGATCATCGTCCCCAGCCACGACGAGCACGCGACCGTGAACGCGCAAGACGTCGACGTGGTGACCGTAGAGCGAACTGAGAACCCCGGGCTGGACGACCTCGTCGGTCGTGCCACTGGCGACGCGTCCGTTGGCGACGTAGACGACCCGGTCCATGACCGGAAGGAGTGGGTTCATCTCGTGGGCCGAGAGCAGGATCGCCACGTGCTGGTTCGCGACGACCGAGTGCAAGAGCTGGATGATCTCCTGGGCGCTTCCCGGGTCGAGATTGGCGAGCGGTTCGTCCAACAACAACAGTTCTGGTTTGCTCACGAGCGCGTGGGCAATCAAGACGCGCTGCTGCTCACCACCCGAAAGAGAACCGATCCGCCTGTTCGCAAAGGGCGTCGCTTCGACCGAATCGAGAATCTCGTCGACCAATTCGTACGTCTGACGAGTGCGTCGAGCCAGCCCGAACCGGTGACCGTCGATTCCCAGGGCGACGAAGTCACGTACACGCACCGGGACGTCCGTTTCGAAGAGGACCTTCTGGGGGACATACCCCACCGAACTGTTCGAGCGCGTCATGGGCTCGCCGTGGATCAGGACTCGTCCGCGAACGACCTCCTGGAGCCCGAGCAACACGCGAAGCAACGTGGTCTTGCCCGCGCCGTTCGATCCGATAAGTCCCGTGAACTCACCGTGGTCGATGCGAAAATTGACGTCGTGGAGTACCATCCGGCCCGACAGGGCGACGTCGACGTCGACCACCTCCAACAGATCAGGACCAGCCATGGTTCCTCCTCATAGCGACGTGGTCGATTTGTGCTGTTCGATGGCCTTGGTCAGCGCGTTGATCTCAGCGAGCATCCAGCTCTGGTAGTCGTAGCCCGGTACCGGCATCGTCTCGTAGACCGCGACGATCGGCACCCGAGACGACTTGGCCAAATCGCGCAGCGAGGTCGTCACCGGGCTTCCCACCTGGGCGTTGTAACAAAACACCTTGACGACGTGATCGGTGAAGAGACTGCGCTGGAACGCAATGTCCTCGGGGCTCGGATCGACACCGTTCATGATGTCGGCTTGAAAGGAGAACGGCGTGAGATTATCGAGTCCCAGAGCAGTGAGCAGATAGTCCGCCACTGGTTCGGTCGTCGCCACCTTCACGTGCTTGAACCTGGCACGAAACTGCGCGATGGCGCGCGTCACCATAGAGAGCGACGTGTCGAATCTCGCGAGACGTTGTCGAAAATACGCGGAGTCACTCGGATCGATCTGGACCAGAGCGCGCTCGACCGACTCGGCGACCAGTGGCATCGTGGCTGGCTTGTACCAGAGGTGCGGATTCTTGGTATTCGTTGACAAGCCCAACAATGACTGGGCGCTGATGACTTTTCGCGCGCGACTCGGTGACGCCGACTCGAGCTGTTGCATGAACGTGTCGTAACCCACCCCGTTTTGCACGACGACTTGAGCGGCGGCGATCTCGCGCGCCACACTCGTATTGACCTCGAACGTATGCGGGTCGGTGTTGGGATTACTCATGACCGCCTGAACGTCCACGAAACGCCCTCCGATCTGGGCGATGACGTTGGCGTACTCGTTCTCCGCGCCGACCGCCTGAATCGGGCCCCGCGGCGACGCCCCACCGATCGACGCCTGGGCCACGAGGACCACCACGATCGCGACGCCACCGAGCACGCGTCTCGCCACGCAAACCTTGGCAGAATCGGTAGACCCTTTTTCTGGAATCATTCCAAGTAGGTTATCTAGAATCATTCCAGAAAGCAAGGGGACACCGCTAGGCTTTCGTCGTGACTTCAACGCGAAATACCGCCCAACGCCGCGAGGTGATCAGCGCGCTCAGCCGGGTCCAGGGTTTCGTGAGCGCACAAGACCTCCATGGCGTTATCACTAAGAACGGCGGCGCCATCGCGCTCGCCACCGTCTACACACAACTAAAGAAACTGGCCGAGACCGGCGACGTGGACCTGGTCATGACCGACCGGGGCGAGACCCTCTATCGACGCTGCGTGGTCGACGTCCACCACCACCATCTCTCTTGTCGCCTCTGCGGCGGTGCCGTCGAGGTTGACGCGCCCGATCTCGAGCGATGGGCCAACGACATCGCGGCCCAGCACGGCTACCGTGACCTTCGCCACGTGCTCGAACTCAACGGGATTTGTGCGACGTGCCAGTCCCGATAGCGCTCCGTCCCGAGGTTCGTGGGCCCCTACGCGTCCACCACGCGAGTGCCTTCGCCCGCTTCGGCGTTGACGCGGTTGTCACTGAACGCGTCGGCGGCGTGAGCAAGGGGCCCTACGAGTCGCTCAATCTCGCCCTGCACGTCGGCGACGACCCGAACGACGTGCTCGAGAATCGAGCTCGCGTCGCCAGCGCGATGGGCGTTAGTGCAGACCAACTCGTCTTCGCCGACCAGGTGCACGGGGACCGGGTCGCAGACGCCCAACCCGACGCGCCCGCCGTACGAGCCGACGGCCTCTTCACCTCACGCCCGGACCTCGCGCTGGTGATCATGGTCGCGGACTGCGTGCCCATCCTCTTGGTGGACGAGCAATCGTCAGACTTCGCCGTGGTGCACGCGGGTTGGCGGGGTCTGCGCGGCGACGTCCTAAAGAACGCGGTGGACCGGTTCAGCGATCCGACGTCGGTGCACGCGCTGCTCGGCCCCTCGATCTCGGTGCGGCGCTACCAGGTCGGCCCCGACGTCGCCGAATACTTTCGCGACCTGCCGGGCACGGTTCAGCCCGATCAGGGTGACCGTTCGCTGCTCGACCTTCGTCAGGTCGCGGCGCTACTCCTGGTGGGATTTGGACTACGCGACGACCACGTGAGGATCTGTGAGGAAAGCACGGATGACGCGACGATTTTCTACAGCGCGCGCGCCGAGCAGCCGTGTGGGCGCTTCGCCCTCGTCGCGCGAAGGTCGTCGTAGCATGAACGAACATGGACCGGGCCCGTTCGTGAAGCGCCGCGCTGAGCTGTTTTCCTACGTGGGACTCGAGGTGGAACTGACGACACTGCGGGCTCAGTACGAGCTCGACGGGACCTCCTTTGAAGAGACCGTCACGTTCGAGGGCGTTGAAACGCTCGACCAACCCGCGGTGCGCTTGCTCAGCGAACTCTGGTACCTGGTGGCGGGTCTCTCCTACTACAAGGCGGGCGCCGCGCGCGCGATCGACCTCGGTTCGACGACGCTGGGAATCGCGGGCGAGGAGCTTTTCCGGGCGGCGCTGGTGGACGGACTGGGCGAATTCGCCTACCGCAACGAGCTCTCACTCGAAGACGTGGTCCTTAAGGGCGGCGCCGCAGTACAAACGCAGAAAGCACCGACCGATCCCCAGAAGGTCCTGATCCCCTTTGGGGGCGGCATCGACTCGGTCGTGACCACGACACAGATCTCAACTCACCTCGATCAGACGCTCTTCATCGTGAGTCCTTCGAGCGGTCGGTTCGCTGCGCTTGAACGTACGGCCGAGGTCACCGGACTCCCGATCATGCGCGCGTCCCGATCGCTCGACGCCAAGATCCTCAAGGGTGACGCAACGTTCTTCAACGGTCACGTACCCGTGACCGCGATGATTACTCTCCTCGCCGCAATCGCGGCACTCGCCACTGGACGAGGCGGGATCGTGATGAGCAATGAGCACTCCGCGTCCGAACCCAACCTCCACTGGAACAACCGCGACGTCAATCACCAGTGGTCTAAGTCCTGGGTCGCTGAGGAGTTGATCGCCCACGCGATCCACGAACGGGTCGGTTCGAGCGTCGAGGTCGCGAGCTTCCTACGCGATCGAAGCGAGTTGTGGGTCGCCCAGAAGTTCGCCGAGCGCACCGAGTACCACCACGTCTTTCGAAGTTGCAACCGCGCGTTCAGTCAGGACCAGACCCAGCGACTGAGCAACTGGTGCGGGGTCTGCGACAAGTGTCTGTTCATCAACCTGGTCCTGGCACCGTTCTTGACACGTGGACAACTCCGGTCGATCTTCGACGCCGAGCCTCTCGCCGACCCCGCCCTCGAAGGACAGTTGCGCGCACTCGTGGGTATTGGCCAGGATCACAAGCCCTTTGAGTGCGTGGGCGACCCCGACGAGAGTGCCGTCGCACTCGTGAAGGTCGCCGACCTCAAAGAGTGGGCCGACGTTGGGTCCCTCGCAACAACGGCGCGCCTCGCGAGTCCAGATCGCACGTTCCAAGAACTTCTCGAGCCCCAAGGACCCAGCCGTGTTCCGGCCCACTGGCTTCGCTGACCTCACGGGAAAGCGGGTCGGGATCCTCGGCTTTGGCGTGGAAGGTCACGCGACCCGCGACCGCCTCGATGGTCTGGCGTCGTCGCTGGTCATCGTGGACGACGCACCCGGGCTCGGGCCCGAGGTGATCGTTAGTAGCGAGGGCGGGCTTGACGCACTCCGGACCTGTGAGGTCGTCTTGAAAAGTCCGGGAATCCCGCGGCGTCGCTTTGACGTGCTCGAACTCGAGCGCAACGGTGTCTACGTCACGTCAGCGCTCAACCTCTGGCTCCACGAGATCGAACTATCGCGGGTCGTGGCGGTCACGGGAACCAAGGGAAAGTCAACGACCACCTCACTGATCGCGTTTTTCTTCGAGTGCGTGGGCGAGCACGCGCTCGCGCTCGGGAATCTCGGCCAACCCCCCTACGATCCGACCCTCGACACCTCGGCGGGCTGGCTCGTGCTCGAAGTCTCGAGTTTCCAGTGCGTCGACATCGACGTCGCACCAGCGAACATCGTGGTCACGTCACTCGGATCGGATCATCTCGACTGGCATGGTTCGCTCGACATCTATCGCAGCGACAAACTGTCGATCACGAGAGCCGCGGGCGAGCACGTGACGTGGGTGGGTGAGGCGACACTCTTTCACGAGCTCGACGACGCCGGCGAGCTCGGTGGTGACGTGCGCTTTGTTCACGCGGACACGAGCCAGCTGACTGAGTCGCTGGGTTTGCTCGGCAACCATAGTCACAGCAACGTCGCACTCGCGCTCGCGGTCGTCTCCACACTGAGTGGACTATCTCACGAGGAACTGCGCGCTCGAATTGTCGAGCGTGCGGCGAACTTCGTACCCCTAAAGGGAAGGCTCACCCTCGTCGCAACGGAGACCCGCGACAACGAGACAATTCGCTTCGTTGACGACGGGCTCGCCACCACGGCCTTGCCCACGATCGCCGCGCTGAAAGTCTTTGCGTTCGACGCCGTGGCGCTGATCGTCGGAGGGCTCGACCGGGGCGTCGACTACACGGAACTGGCTGAAGCGATCCGCCAACGGGAGGCGCCGACGGGGGTGATCGCCATGGGAGACGCGGGTCGGCGACTCGCGGGCGAGCTTCGCGGCGGTGACGCCGTCGTGGAGGTCTTCGTCGTCGATTCGATGTTCGACGCCGTCTACCGGGCGCGGACCCTACTCACGGGCACGGGTGTCGTGCTGTTTTCTCCGGCCGCACCGAGCTTTGACCGCTACGAGAACTGGCTCGAGCGATCCGAGGACTTCGAGCGATGCATTCGAGAGACCCAGCCCTAGCGCGGAGGGCGCGCCTTTGACGTGGAGCCTGGGAGGAGATTCGAACTCCTGACCTACGCATTACGAATGCGTTGCTCTACCGACTGAGCTACCCAGGCGCGAGTAGCAACTCTACCCGAAGCGCCGCGCGTAC
>Ga0181519_10004020_pt1 | contig 11971 bp, 11 predicted proteins | sample PEATcosm2014_Bin_26_FD_121102 | JGI IMG/M metagenome (GOLD analysis project Ga0181519, IMG submission 121102) | Peatland microbial communities from MTU Mesocosm Facility, Houghton, MI, USA - PEATcosm2014_Bin02_10_metaG | ecosystem: Environmental > Terrestrial > Soil > Wetlands > Peat | place... | reverse complement strand
GAGACGCCGCGCGCGGTCAGCGCCGCCATGACGACGAAGCCCGCGCAGGCCAGCAACGTGCGGGCGGTGTCGATGTGACCGAGCGTGACCAGGGTGGCGGGGTCGGCCACCACGACGCCCATGTTCTCCAGGCCGATGAGAGCGAGAAAGAAGCCGATGCCGGCGCCGATGCCGAGCTTGAGCGAGAGCGGGATGGTGTTGATGAGCCATTCCCGCACCCGCAGCAGCGAGACGATCAGGAACAGCACGCCGGAAAGGAACACCGCCCCGAGCGCCACCTGCCAGGGGATCTTCATGCCGCCGACCACGACAAAGGCGAAATAGGCGTTCAGCCCCATGCCGGGAGCCAGCGCCAGCGGGTAGTTGGCGTAGAGCCCCATGACGATGGAGGCGATGCCCGCGCCGAGGCAGGTGGCGACGAACAGCGCCCCGTGATCCATGCCGGTGGTGGCGAGGATGCCGGGGTTGACCGCCACGATGTAGACCATGGCGAGCCAGGTGGTGAGGCCGGCCAGGATTTCCGTCCGCACGGTCGTGCCGGCCTCGCGCAGACCGAAGGAAAACGCCATCGGAACCTCCGGAATCAGATTGCCTCGCTCAGTGGAATGGTCGGACGAAGCCGGGCCAGGCGCAAGATGGGACACCGCGCCCGCGCGCGATGGCGCCCCCTTCCCCCGTGCACCGGCGGCTGTCCTCGGCTAGCCTGGGGGCAGGCAACAGGAGGATATGGCGATGAAAGTCCGGCTGGATGGGCGCACCGCGGTGATCACCGGCGGCAGCAAGGGCCTGGGCCTGGCGATGGCGACACGTTTCGCCGCCTCGGGCGCGGACGTGGCCATCCTGGCGCGCCGACCCGACGCGCTGGCGGAAGCACGGGCGGCGATCGCGGCCACCGCAAGCGGGCGCGTCGAGGCGGTATCCTGCGACGTCTCGAAAGCCGATGACGTCGGGCGCGCCTTCGCGGCGGTGATGGCGCGGCTCGGCCGCATCGACATCGTGGTGAACAACGCCGGCACCGCGCGCACCCTGCCGTTCGAGGAAGTCACCGATGCGATCTGGCAGGAAGATCTGGACCTGAAACTGTTCGCCGCGATCCGGCTGACCCGGCTGGCCTGGCCGCAGATGAAGGCGCGTGGCTGGGGGCGGGTCATCAACGTGCTGAACATCGGCGCCAAGTCGCCACGCGCGGGCAGCGCCCCCACCACGATCAGCCGGGCCGCCGGCATGGCGCTGACGAAAGTGCTGGCCGGCGAGGGCGCGCCGCACGGCATCCTGGTGAACGCCCTGCTGGTGGGGCTGATCGTGACCGAGCAGGTGCGCAAATGGCACGGCCTGCGCGGCGGCGATCGCTCCCTGGAGGCGTTCATCGCCGAGACCGGCAAGCCGGTGCCGCTGGGGCGGATGGGGACCGCGGAGGAATTCGCCAACGTGGCCTGCTTCCTGGCCTCCGACGCCGCGGGCTACGTCACCGGCACGGCCATCAACGTCGACGGCGGCAGCAGCCCGGTGGTGTAGACAAAATCGCAGGCGCGCCGACTCGAGCCGGGCGCGCCGCGCGCCGACGCTCGCGGCAACGCCAGGCCGGAGCAGGCCGCGGTTGCCTCAGCCTTCGGTGGATGGCCGCGAGACCGGCCTGTGAGGCTTGGCCGCGGCGTGCCTCGTATGCTTGTGCGGCGCCTGGGCGGTGGCGCCGTGCTTTGCCGGCCTGTGCTTTTTCAGATTGGTGGTGGCTTCAGCCTCGGTGGCCATGACGGCCATGGTCGGCAGAACCAGGCCGAGGGACGCCAGGAGGTGTCTGCGGGAGAAGTTCACGGCGGACTCCACGGAAGGCAGGGGTTCATGGATCGGGCGAACAATATACGGTAATCGCTTGATATAGTTCTGAACCACCATCCGTGTCGGTGCAAGTGGAATTTCGATTGGTCGACGCCGGGTCAAGTCCCCGCGGGGTCATGCACCGGCCGCGCCGGCCCGACCAGCCGCCGGGGCGGGGCAACGCCCCTCGGCCTTCTCGCCGAGCAACTTGCGCAGCGCCGCGAGAAACTGGGCCTTGGTATAGGGCTTGGCCAGCACCACCGCTCCCTCCACGCGCTTGCCGTTTTTCAACACCGCCTCGGAATAGCCGGTGGTGAGCAGCACCTGCAGTCCCGGCATCATGCGCTTGGCTTCCTCGGCCAGGTCGAGTCCGTCCATCGCGCCGCCGAGCACGATGTCGGTGAACAGCAACTCGAAGCGCGCGCCGCTGCGCAGTACCGCCAGCGCCTCCTCGGCATTGCGCGCGGGGGTGGGCAGCATGCCGATCTCGTCGCTGATCCGGCAGACCGCGGCCAGCACGTCGGGGCGGTCCTCGACGATCAGCACGCGACAGGGGCCGGGCAGCCAGTCGTGCATCGTGCCGACCTCGCCTTCCTGACCGCCCTCCGCGCCCGCCCGCGGAAGGTATATCTGCACCGACGTGCCCTCGCCCGGCTCGCTCTCCAGGCGAACGAAACCGCCGGACTGCTTGGTGAATCCGATCACCATGGACAGCCCGAGGCCGGTGCCCTTGCCGATCGCCTTGGTGGTGAAGAATGGCTCGAACACGCGGTCGCGGATCTCCGGCGGCACGCCCATCCCGACGTCATTGACCGCGACCATGACGTAGTCGCCCGGGACGGCATCGTCGCCCGGGGCCGGGTCGTCGATGCGCACGTTGGCGGTTTGCAGCGTCAGCCGGCCGCCGCCCGGCATGGCGTCGCGGGCATTGATGATGAGGTTCAGCAGCGCCGCCTCCAGTTGCGCCTGATCCACCGAGGCATGGCCGAGATCGGCGGCGAGATCCATCTCGATCGGGTAGCGCTCGCCGAGCGTGCGGCGGGCGAGGTCGCGCAGCGGCAGCAGGAAGGCGTTGAGGTCGGTGACCTCGGGACGCAGCGGCACCCGGCGCGCGAACGACAGCAGCCGGCCCGTCAGGTCGGCGCCGCTGGCCACCGCCTGCAGCGCCGGCGCCACGAACTCCTTCAGCGGGTCATCTTTCGGCAACGCGTCGTCGACCATCTCCAGGTTGATGGCGATGACGGTCAGCAGGTTGTTGAAGTCGTGCGCGATGCCGCCGGTCAGCTGGCCGATCGAGTTGAGCTTCTCGTTGCGGACCAGCGTGGCTTCCGCCTCCTTGCGCTCGGTGATGTCCTGGCAGATGCCGGTCAGCGCCACCGGCTGGCCGCGCGCGTCGAGTTCGCACTGGCCCTCGGCCCAGCAATGCCGCCAGCGGGCGCCGGCCGCGGCGATGCGGAACTCCAGTTCCAGCGGCTCGCACCGGGCCAGGGCGCGCTCCAGGTCGGCCGCCACGCGCGCCCGGTCCTCCGGGTGCACGCTGCCGGCGCCCTCGCCGGCATCGCGGCCGAAGGCGGCGCCGCCAACGCCAAACAGCGGTGCCAGTTCCTCCGACCAGGTGATGGCGGCATCGCCCGGCGTCCATCGCCAGGCGCCGAGGCGGGCGAGCTGGTGCGCGCGCACCAACTCGCCGGTGCGCGCCTGCAACTCCTCCAGCCCGCGCTGCACGCGCACCTTGGCGGCGACCAGTTCCTCGCCGGTTCGGCGCAGGTCGACCACCAGGTCCTGCACCTCGGCGTGGGCGCGCTGCAACAGCTTGTTGTTCCAGGCCAGCACGGCAATCAGACCGAAACTGCAGACGATCAGCCCCGCCAGTACGCTGGAAAGCACCCAGTGCACGTTGTTCAGCCGGTTCATGTCCTCGCCGACCAGGGTGCTGTTGCGCACATAGGCCTGGGCGGCGAGCGTCGGCAGCTTGACGTTCAACGGCAGCAGCAGCGTCACCAGACGCGCCACCGCGCCGGGCTGATCGATCCCGTCCACCAGCGGCTCGGCTTCGGTAATGCGCTGCTGGAGTTCGGCGGCAAGCTTCGCCAGTTCGGGGTCGCTGTGCACGAACCGCCCGACCTCGCCGGTCGCGAGCAGGCCGACCTGGTTGAACACGATGTCCAGCCGCAGGCGCACCTCGTCGCGGTTGACGTCGGCGCCGCCCGCGGCGTAGGCGCCGACAACCGCGGTCAGCCGCGCGACTTCGAGCGCCGCCTGGCTCACCATCCAGGTGACATTGTAGCGGGTGGCATCGCGCAGCGCGCTCTGCTGCTGCACGATCAGCACGGACGCGTACGCCGCGATGGCGACCAGCAGCAAGGTCACGGCCACGAACACACGCTTGAGGCGTCCGGGTCCGTCCAGGCCCATGTCCCGCTCGCGTTGGCCGGGCTGCAGCCAGCCCATCGGGCTCCAGCTCATTTGATCACGAGCTGCCTGACCTGCCAGGCCGACCGGCTCGTGAACGGCGGCCGGCCCAGCGTGGGGTCGCTGTCATAGGGATAGACGATCCACAACGGCCCCTTGTCGCGCACCGGCATGTAGGCGCCGTCGCGCTTCAGCGCCATGAGGGTGCCGTAGCGGGCGAAGTCCGACACCGGGATCTCGGTGGTGTAGTCATTCAGCGCGGTCGCGGTCACCATGTCGCCGCTGGCCCCTACCGTCGTCATCAGCTTGTCCATCCGGACGCCCTCGAACACGACCGGGTTGTCGTACCAGGGCGTTTTGGTCTTGAACGACGTCATGCCGAGCGCTTCGAGCATCGGACGGTCGAATTGCGCGGTCTGGCCGACATTGAACACGCCTATTTTCCCGGACACGGTCAGGATCACGGCTTCTTTCGGGGCTTCCAGCCCCTCGGCCGCCGCCGGCCCGGCGTCGAAGGGCAGGGCGAGCCCCGCCAACAGCATGCCAAAATTGCGGCGCGTCAGCATCTGGATCATGCGGTCCTCGTTCGGCTTGGCGTCATTGGGTGGCGCTCGTGGGACAATCAGTCGGGCGAGAGGCGACGATCATGTCGGCGTGGGCAAGCGGCAAGTGGCTATGCGACGGCGGGCGGCGCGGACCGGTCAACCGCCCCGCGCGCCGCCGCCATCGCCGGTGCCTGCGGGGTCGTGTGCGTCGGTGTCATGCCGCACCCGCCCGGACCGGCCCGGCATGGCGCGGCATGGTCAGACCTGCTCGCTGTAGCTGCAACCTTCGGTCTGGCCGACAAAGCCGCGCCGGACGGTCACTTCGCTCAGTCCCTCGATGCGGGGCTTGAGATAGTCCCAGATCCACTTCGCCACATTCTCGAGGCTGGCGTACGGCAGGCCGTCGATTTCGTTCAGCACCCTGTGGTCGAGCTTGTTGCGAACTTCGTCGGTGATCTTGTGCACTTCCAGCAGGTTGTGTGACCACCCATACTTCGGGTGCGGGCTGCCCATCATGGCAACCTCGACCCGAAAGGTATGGCCATGCATACTACCGTGCGGCGCCGAATCATGTGCCGCATCGAAAGTAAATTCCGTGAACGTCCGCTGCACGGACCTGATCGCCGGTTGAACAGGCTCAGGATCGGTGCGCGTATCGGTCATCTGTTGGTCAACTTGCACCATCACGATCGGGTCCCCCCCTCTGGGAGAATTTCGCGTTACATACCGGCCCATGAGAGCGCGAATCAACCGCAATTCCATGGAATAGCCGTTTCGTGCAGAATCAGGACAAAACAAGACGTGGCCGAAACCACGGTAGTGCCCCGCCGGTCGCGCGGCCACCCGGGGATCGCACAAGCCGTGGACTGGCGGGCCGGCGAATGACATGCTTGCGACATGACAGTTCCCTCCCTGTCCGCCTGTGTGCTGCGGACCGCCGAACCGCCGATCCCGCTCGTCCGGACCTGGGCCGCCGCCTACACCGGTGAAGCCGGGCCACCGATCGACCTTACCCAGGCCGTGCCGGGCTATCCGCCCCACCCCGAACTGCTCGCCCGTCTGGCGGAGGCGGCGGGTCAGGCGTGGTCGGCCGGCTATGGCGACATCGAGGGCGACGCCGGGCTGCGCGAGGCATTGGCCGCCGACATCGCCCGCTGCTACGCCGCCCCGGTCGGCGCGGCGGACGTCGCCATCACCGCCGGCTGCAACCTGGCCTTCACCATGGCGACGACGGTGCTGGCCGCGCCCGGCGAGACGGTGCTGCTGCCCGCGCCATGGTATTTCAACCACGCCATGGCGCTCGATATGCGCGGCGTGGCGGCACGTCCGCTGCCCTGCCGGGCGGAGGACGGCTTCGTGCCCGACCCCGACCGCGCCGCCGCGCTGATCGACGAGACGGTGCGCGCCATCGTGCTGATCACGCCGAACAACCCGACCGGGGCGATCTATCCGCCCGAGGTGATCGCCGGCTTCGCCGCGCTGTGCCGCGACCGCGGGCTGTGGCTGCTGGTCGACGAGACCTATCGCGACTTCCGGCCCGACGCGACCGCACCGCACGGCCTGTTCGCCGACCCGTCCTGGCGCGATTTCTTTATCCATCTCTATTCCTTCTCCAAGGCCTACTGCGTCCCCGGCCACCGGGTGGGCGCGGTGGTGGCGGGGCCGGCGTTCCGGGCCGAACTGGATAAAGTGCTGGACACCCTGCAGATCTGCCCGTCGCGCACGCCGCAGGCGGCGCTGGCCTGGGCGGTGGAGGGGCTGCGCGCCTGGCGCGACGGCAACCGGCAGATCATGGCCGAACGAGCGGCGGCGTTCCGGCGCGCGGTGGCGCCGCTGGCGGGCTGGCAGTTGGACGCGCTGGGCGGCTACTTCGCCTATCTCCGCCTGCCCGACTGGGCGCCTGGAGCTGCAGACACGGCCGGCGAGCTTGCCGCCAGGCATGGGTTGATGACGCTGCCCGGACCGTTCTTCGGGCCGGGACAGGACCGCCATCTGCGCCTGGCCTTCGCCAACGCCGATTTGCCGACCATCGCCGGCGTTCCGGCGCGGCTCTCTGCCCTGGGGCAATAATCTCCGCCTTCATTTCGTCATTTCATTGATGCTAGAACGTGTCCGGCACGGTGGTTACCGTTCGGCAACCGCCGCTCCCGCATCCCGGGGGCACGTGGCGCCTCAGTGTTTGGCGAGGGAGATACGGGACCGATGACTGGCCAGCGGCACATCCTGGTGGTCGATGACGATTCGGATCTGCGCGCGGCCCTGCGCCGTCCGCTGACCGCCGAGGGCTACACCGTCACCGAGTGCGCCAGCGCGGCGGAGGCGGCGCGGGTGACCACCGTCCCCGGCCGCCGGTTCGACCTGATCATCCTCGATCTCCGCCTGCCCGATGGCGACGGCAGCGATCTGTGCGCCGCGCTGCGGCGCCAGGGCATCAGCGTGCCGATCATTCTGCTGACCGGCCTGACCGAGGAGACCGAGGTCGTGCGCGGCCTCGACTCCGGCGCGAACGATTACGTCATCAAGCCGTTCCGGGTTTCCGAGCTGCTGGCGCGGGTGCGGGCGCAGATGCGCGTGCACGACATCAGCGAGGACGCCGAACTGACGATCGGACGGTTCCGTTTCCGCCCCGGCGACCGGCTGCTGATCGAGTTCGACGGCACCCGCGTACGGCTGACCGGCAAGGAAGCGGCGGTGCTGAAGTATCTCTTCCGGGCCGGTGCCGCGGTGGCCCGCACCGAGTTGCTGCAGCAGGTCTGGGGCTACAATGCGAGCGCCACCACCCACACGGTGGAGACGCATATCTACCGGTTGCGCCAGAAGCTGGAAGCCGACCCGGCACGTCTGAGCATGCTGCTGAACGAAGACGGCGGTTACCGGCTCTATCCGAACGGCGCCCCCGCCGGCGGCAGCGCCCCGGCCAGCGAAGGACATTCCGGCACCACCGGAGATTAGCGCTCGTCCGGAACGGTCCGCAGATGGTCGATGGCCACCAGCACACCCTTCCGCTCGACGTGCCAGAACGTCCAGCCATTGCACGACGGCGCGTTCTGCACCGCCGCGCCGACCTGGTGGATCGAGCCCTGGAGGTCGCCGCAGCGCAGCGTGCCGTCGGCCACCACCGTCGCCTGCACCCGCCGCATGCGGTCGGTCAGCACCGAGCCCGCCGGCAACATGCCGCGCTCGACCAGCGAGCCGAACGGCACCCGCACGGCCTCGCGCTTCGTCGGCGTGGCCGCCAGCGCGTCGCTGGGCGCGGGGCGGACCCGGCGCACCCGGCCCAGGGCGGCCTCGACATAGGCGGGGTGGCGCTCGATGCCGATATAGTGCCGGGACAGGCGGCGGGCGACCGCGGCGGTGGTGCCGGTGCCCAGGAACGGGTCCAGCACGATGTCGCCGGGTCCCGTGCAGGACAGCAGCACGCGGTGCAGCAGGGCCTCGGGCTTCTGCGTCGGATGCAGCTTCAGCCCGTGCTCGTTGCGCAGCCGCTCGGCGCCCGTGCAGAGCGGGAAATACCAGTCGCTGCGCATCTGCACGTCGTCGTTCAGCGCCTTCATGGCCTGGTAGTTGAAGCGATAGCGCGCATCCCGCCCCGGGGCCGCCCAGATCAGCGTCTCATGCGCGTTGGTGAACCGCCGGCCCCGGAAATTCGGCATCGGGTTGGCCTTGCGCCAGACCACGTCGTTCAGAATCCAGAACCCGAGTTCCTGGAGGATGGCGCCGATGCGGAAAATATTGTGGTAGCTGCCGATCACCCACAGCGTGCCGTCCTTGCGCAGCAGCCGGCGGCACTCGCCGAGCCAGTCGCGGGTGAAGGCATCGTAGGCGGCGAAATCGGTGAAATGGTCCCAGTCATCGTCCACCCCGTCGACCAGGCTGTCGTCGGGCCGGCGCAACTCGCCCCGCAATTGCAGGTTGTACGGGGGGTCGGCGAAGATGCAATGAACCGAGGCCGGCGGCAGCATGCGCATGATGCGCACGGCGTCGCCGAGAATGACCTGGTCCAGGGGCAGTTCGCGGACGATCTCCAAGGGCAGAGGCGTCTCCAGTGCTGGTGCGGGAAATGGCGGCGGAACGACAACCCCGCGCAACTTGGATCGTGCCCGCCGTGACCGCGTCAAGCAAGGTCCCGGACCCGGCTTCATCCTAGCATGAGTTGGCGCACCAGGCCGAAGGTCGGGCGGTGGTGGCGGGTCGGGCCGAGTGTCAGCAGCGCCTGGCGATGGGCCGGCGTGCCGTAGCCGGCGTTGCAGTGCCAGTCGTAGCCCGGGTGGCGCCGCGCCAGGCGGGCCATCATGCGGTCGCGCACGACCTTGGCGACGATCGAGGCGGCGGCGATCGACAGGCTCAGCCCGTCGCCGCCGATCACGCAGCGCACCGGGCAGCACAGCGCGGGCGGCTGGTTGCCGTCCACCAGGGCGAGGTCGGGCGGCGCCGGCAGCCGGGCGACCGCCCGGCACATGGCCAGCAGCGACGCTTGCAGGATGTTGACGCGGACGATGTCGGCAACCGAGGCGGCGCCGAGCCCGATTTCCACCAGGCCGGCCGCGTGGCCGGCGCGTAGCGCGGCGAAAGCGGCCTCGCGCTGGGCGGCGGTAAGCTTCTTGGAATCGTCGAGCAGCGCGGCCAGCGCCTGCGGCACCCGCCGCGGCAGCACCACGGCGGCGGCCAGGACCGGGCCGGCCAGCGGGCCGCGCCCGACCTCGTCGATGCCGGCGACGCGACCGCCGGCGGACGACTCGAGCAGATAATCCGGCATGGGTGAAACGCTAGCAGCGGGTGCCGCGCCGAGGCCAGTGTCCCGGCTCAGCGCAGGCCGGTCGCCAGGCCTTCCAGCGCGCCGTGGTCGCGGATGAGGATTTCCGAGGCGCTCGGAATGTCGATCAGGCGTTCGCTCTTGAACCGGGTCAGCGTGCGGCTGACCGTCTCGATGGTCAGACCCAGATAGTCGGCGATGTCGCTGCGCGTCATCGGCAGCATCACCTTCTCGGCCATGCGGCCGCACAGCGGGACGCTGTTGCACAGGCAACCGGCGCGGGCGACCAGGAACGACGCCAGCCGCTCGCGCGCCGTCTTGCGGCCGAGCAGCAGCATCTGCTCCTGCGCCGCGACCAGCTCGTTCGACGCCACTTCGAGCAGCCGCTTTTCCATCGCCGGGAAGTCATCGAGCAGTTCCCGCAGCTTGGGGCGCGAGAAGCGGCAGATGCGCATGGCTTCCAGCGCCTCGGCGCCGAACGCATAGGTGGACGACACCGCAAGGCCGAGGAAGGTTCCCATCGAGGCGAAGCCGGTGATCTGCCGCCGCCCATCCGGCAGCAATTTGAACAGCTTGGCGGTACCGGCCGTGACATTGAAAAAACTTTCGGCCGGATCGCCCTCCTCGATGAAGGTTCGGCCGGCGTCAACCGTCAGGTTGACGGCCAGCGCGGCGAGGCGTTCGAGGTCGCGTTGATCGATCGCGTTGCAGACGCTGAACGGCCGCGCCTCGCAGATGGCGCATGGCTCCGACGGCCGGACGGCCTCGACAACCACGGGACGGGGACGGACATGCGTCATCGGCGATCCACATAGCGCTGCCACCAGCCGGTAGCAATTGCGTGATCTTAGCCGAGCCATCCCGGGCCTGGAACCGTTTTTGCGCGGGTCTGCCCGGACCTCGTTGATCTGCATCAAGGCGGGAACAACCCCCCTCGCGGCACACTCCCGGGGTGAGCGAAACAATGGCCAGCATGTCGGGCTTCACCTCCAGGAACCTGTCTCCGGACCAGGTGCACACCGTGTACCCGCTGGTGCGGGAGGCGATTCCGACGCTCGACCTCAAGACCTGGACCCGTGCCGCCAAGCGCATCGCCAATGCGAAGCGCATGGACCAGGCGGGCATCCGGGTGGTGTTCCGCAGCCCGCGCCAGTTGCCGTGCGGCCTGTTCCTGTACCGGCGCGAGTACGATCTGGTGCACGGACCCATCCTGATCGCCGAGCACATGGTTGCGATCGACGTGCTCGACCCGCAATCCGTCATGTCCGCGCTGGTCAGCGAGCTCGAGATCCTGGCCGAACGGTTGGGCTGCTCGGCCGTCCGCACCATGGTGCTCGGGAAAACCTCGTTGGCGGCTTCCGGGCTGTACGCCGCCGGCCACCGCCCCGAGGGCGCGACCCTGTTCAAGCCGATCGAGGACACGCCGCCCAAGCACAAGGCCGGCCACGTCGGATAACTCCGCTCTACACCACGGTCGCGTGCCGCGCCTGATCCGCCCTGAGATAGGTGTCGAACACCGCCGCCACCGTGCGCACGAAGGGCCGTGCCTCGGGGCGGATGGCGAGCGTGTCGCCGTCCCAGTCCACCATGCCGTCTTCCGCCATCGCCGCCAGCCGCGGCGCGGCGGCGCGCAACCCATCGGGGTCGGCGCCGTGGCGCGCGGCGACCCGCGTCAGGGTCACGCGGCCCTGACACATCAGATGCTCGATGATGTCACGGCGCAGCCGGTCGTCGGCGTCCAGCGCGATGCCACGCCGGGTCGGCAGCTCGCCGGCGCGCACCTTGTCGCGCCATTCCGGCAGCGCCGCGGCATTCTGCGCGTAGCCCCCGGGCAGCGAGCCGATCGAGGAGGCGCCGAACCCGACCAGCACCGGGGCGGTATCGGTGGTGTAGCCCTGAAAATTGCGGCGCAGCGACTGCGCCTCGGCGGCAACGCACAGATCGTCCCCCGGCAGGGCATAGTGATCGAGCCCGATGGCGCGATAGCCCCGCGCGGTGATCACCCGCTCGGTGGCCCGCAACTGCTCCCAGCGTTCCATCGGCCCGGGCAGCGCCTCCTCGGGCAGCAGCAACTGGTGCTTCTTCATCCAGGGCACGTGGGCGTAACCGAACACCGCCACCCGGTCGGGGCCGAGGTCGAGCGTGCGGCCCACCGACCCGGCCATGCCCTCGGCGGTCTGGTGGGGCAAGCCGTACATCAGATCGACATTGATCGAACGGATGCCGCGGGCGCGCAGCGCCTCGGCGCAGGCGCGGGTGGTTTCCCAGGACTGGATGCGGTTGACGGCCTGCTGCACGCGCGGGTCGAAATCCTGCACGCCGAGGCTGGCCCGGTTGCAGCCCATGCCGACCAGGCCGTCGACGGTGCCCTCGTGCACCGTGCACGGGTCGATCTCGACGGCGATCTCGGCCGCGGGATCGAAGGCGAAGCGGGCCCGCAGCCGGT
>Ga0181519_10004017_pt1 | contig 11980 bp, 9 predicted proteins | sample PEATcosm2014_Bin_26_FD_121102 | JGI IMG/M metagenome (GOLD analysis project Ga0181519, IMG submission 121102) | Peatland microbial communities from MTU Mesocosm Facility, Houghton, MI, USA - PEATcosm2014_Bin02_10_metaG | ecosystem: Environmental > Terrestrial > Soil > Wetlands > Peat | place... | reverse complement strand
CGTCGGCGTGTAGACGACGGTGATGTTCCCGCCCGACGGAGCCGAGAAGGTCGTCGAACCCGACGTCGGTTGACCGGGAATGCCGTTGGTTTCGGTGGCGCTGGCATCCGGATTGATGGTCTTCGAGTACGGATACGTCCCCGTAGTCGAGGTGAAGGTTTCGCTCGTCGTCGACGAGCCGTCGGCGTTCTGCGAGTAGGATTCCGTCGAACTCGTCCCACCGTCGGCGCTCGATGAATTCGAAGCGGTCAGCGTGTAGTTGAGAGGCTCCGGCGCCTTGTTACTCCTCGCTTCGGGCAGAATGTCGAGGATGAATGGCGCGCCGTATTTCTCCGTGTTGCTCGAGGTGATGGTCGTGCTGCTGCCGTCGAGTTCGCTGCCGCTCTGCTTGTGCCCGTAGTAATAGAAATAACTAGGCGTGCCCGAGCCTACGAAGTTATCGTAATCGTCGGTCGTCGTCGTCCCGCTAACGCGGGCGCCGACCCGCGAATTGTAGTTGAGGACGGAGTTGTAATCCACGACCGGGTTGCCGTTGAACGTCGTCGCCGAGCCGATGGTCTCCGCGATCGTTCCGTAGAGTTGGCTGGTCGTGCCGGGACTATTCGAAAGCACGAGGACGTAGTTGTAATCGAACGTCGTGCCCGTGCCCGTCGGGTAGGGGTTCGGCGACACGTCGTGCTTGGTGGACTGGGTGGAGCGCGCCAGGCTTTGCTGCGAATCCGCACCCTGCGCGGGCACGCCCAGCGAAGAGCCGCCGCTGCAGGCCGCTAATGCGCCGATGCCTGCGAAAACGAGTGAGCGCGCTAATATCTTGGATCTAGGCGTTCCCATGAACCGTGACTCCTCCTGAAAGCACCGCACGAGGCTGGGCCGATGGCATAAGCAAGGCGCCGCCTCTTCGTCGAATGCTGTTTGTTACCGGTCCGGCGTTCGACGGGTACGGTATTCGTGACCTCCGAGGCCGTTGTGCGCTATCGCGCACCCAGCCTCCGGGCGCCAGCCCTTTAGTGAACCAGGTAACCGACCAGCAGCAGAGCGACGATGTTGAGAACCTTGATCATCGGGTTGATGGCGGGCCCGGCAGTGTCTTTGTACGGATCGCCGACGGTGTCGCCCGTAACCGCGGCCGCGTGTGCGGGCGAGCCCTTGCCGCCGAAGTGACCGTCCTCGATATATTTCTTGGCGTTGTCCCATGCGCCGCCGCCGCTGGTCATCGAGAGCGCCAGGAAAAGCCCCGTGACGATCGAGCCGACCAGAAGGCCGCCCATCATTTTGGCCCCACCGTTATTGGGCAATACGAAGGAGAGCAGCACGACGATAACCGGCACGCAGATCGGAATCAAGGCGGGCAGGATCATTTCTTTGAGCGCCGCGCGAGTGACGATATCGACCGTCGTGCCGTAGTCGGGCTTTTGCGTGCCGAGCATGATGCCGGGCATTTCGCGGAATTGACGGCGGACTTCCTCAACCACCGCGCCGCCGGCGCGGCCGACCGATTCCATCGAGAGCGAGGCGAAGAGATACGGGCACAGACCGCCGACGAAGAGACCGGTGAGCACGTAGGGGTCGGCCAAACTGAAGACGATCGGCGTGGTCGCGCATGCCGCACCGGGCGTCGCCGCGCACTTGTCCGCCAGTTCCTTGACGAACGAGGCGAAGAGCACGACCGCGGCCAGACCGGCCGAACCGATCGCGTAGCCCTTGGTGACCGCCTTGGTGGTGTTGCCGACCGCGTCGAGCGGATCGGTCACGTTGCGCACGGCTTCGGGCATCTCGGCCATTTCGGCGATGCCGCCGGCGTTGTCGGTGATCGGCCCGAACGAGTCGATGGCGACCACGATGCCGGCCATCGAGAGCATGGCCATCACCGCGATGCCGACGCCGTACAGACCCGCGAGGCTGAAGGCCACGAGGATGCCGACGACGATCGTCAAGGCGGGCAGCGCCGTGGCTTGCATCGAGACCGCCAGGCCCGCGATGATGTTGGTCGCGTGGCCTGTGATCGAGGCTTTGGCGATGTTCTGCACCGGCGCGAATTGCGTGCCCGTGTAGATCTCGGTGATATAGGTGATGAGGCCGGTAACGGCCAGGCCCACGAGGGCGCAACCGAAGATCGCCAGCGCCGAGATCGACCTGCCGTCGATCGTCGCGCCCGCACCGAACTCTTGCGCGGTGACGAAGTAAAAGGCGATCGCGGCGAGCACGCCGGCGACGATCATGCCCCGGTACAACGCGCCCATGATCGCGCCGCCCGTCGCTTTTCCGGGTTCGTTCTTCATGCCGACGAAGAACGTGCCGACGATCGAGGCCACGATCGAAACCGCACCGAGGATCAGCGGGAAGGTCGTCGCGCCGGCATAGTTCGGCAGCACGAGATGGCCCAGCAGCATGGCGGCGATGGTCGTGACCACGTAGGTTTCGAAGAGGTCGGCGGCCATGCCCGCGCAGTCGCCGACGTTGTCGCCGACGTTATCCGCGATGACGGCCGGATTACGCGGATCGTCTTCGGGAATGCCGGCTTCGACTTTGCCCACGAGGTCGGCGCCGACGTCGGCCGCCTTGGTGAAGATGCCGCCGCCCAGACGTGCGAAGACGGAGATCAGCGAACAGCCGAAGGCCAGGCCGATCATCGCGTCGAGCGATTTCGACGCGTCACCGCCGTTGACGGCTTGAACGATTGCGTAATAGCCCGCGCAGGCGATGATGCCCAGGCCGACCACGAGTAAACCGGTGATCGCGCCGCCGCGGAAGGCGAGTTGCAGAGCCGGCGAAATGCCCCCGCGGGCCGCTTCGGCGGTGCGCACGTTGGCGCGCACCGAGACGATCATGCCGATGAATCCGGCCGCGCCCGAGAGCGTCGCCCCGATGACGAAGCCCAACCCCGACTGCCAGCCGAGTCCGATGGCGATGGCGATGGCCAGGATGACGGCTACGACGGCGACCGTCGTATACTGGCGCTTGAGGAAGGCCATCGCGCCTTCTTGAATCGCTGCCGCGATCTCGCGCATGCGTTCGTTGCCGTCGGACTGACGGAGTACCCAGGCGATCAAGAATGCGCCGTACGCAATCGCGATCACGCCGGATCCCAAGCCGAGTCCTATGCCTAGATTTGCGTCCAAGAGTCCGTGCCTTTTCTTCCTAAGCCGCCGCCCCCGGCGGCGACTCTCGTGACACGCGCAACATGAAAGAGCCGCGACGACATGCGCGCCTGCGCCGCGGTATCAAACGACCGATTCGCGTTGCACACGGGTTCGAGGCAGTCCTGTTCGTCTCAGAACGCCGGGACTCAAGGACTCTTACGCCCGAGCTTTGGGCCTCAGTATAGTCGGAGGGTGCTCTTGAACTTCAGTCGCGCGGCCTTGGGCGGACGCGTCCGTAAGGCCCGGTCCGGCGAAGCCATGCAGCGGGAGAAGGCGCGGCTGCTGGCCGTGGCGCGGTTTGAGCCGCTGGGTCGCGCGGCCCTGGCCGCGGCCCAGGACGGCGCACAGGTCGCGGCGACCCTGCTCGACGCTCCGGTCGGCATGTGCACGCTCGTCGAGGAGCGCGCGGTCCGCTTCGTGGGGGCGGTCGGCCTGACGGGCGTACGCGAATTGCCCCGCGAGCCCGGACTGTGCGTGGCCGCGGTCAGTTCGGGCCGGCCGCGCATCGTCGAGCGCGCCGACCTCGACCGGCGGACCTGCGACCATTCGCTGGTCCGCGGGCCGGCGGCGCTCCGCTCGTACGCGGGCGTGCCCATGCTCACCGGCGACGGCTTCGAAATCGGGACGCTGGCGGCCGGCTGGCCCGAGCACCGCGTCCCCGAGCCTCGCGCGATGGCCGCGCTCGAGGCCGTGGCCCGGCTGGTCGTCGCGGCCTTCGAGGCGCCCGCATCCGCTGAGGCCGCCCTCGACGCAGTGACCGGGCTGCCGGCCGGCTTGCCGTTCTCCGAACGGCTCGTCGTGCTCGCGGGCCAAGTAGCCTGGGAGCGAACCTGGGGCGCGATCCTCGTCCTGGAACTCGACGGGCTGGAGACGCTCGAGGCTCGCTCGGGGCCCGACGCCTCGGCGCCGCTGCGGCGTGCGCTGGCGCAGGCCTTGCGGGCCGCCCTCGACGGCGAAGCCGAGGCATACGCGCTCGATGCGCGCAGTTTCGCGCTCGTGGCCGGCGTCGGACTCGGCTTCGAGCCCAGCCGCGCGAGCGCGCGGATCGAGCGCGCCGTCGATGCGGTCCGTCTCGCGGGTTTCGGCGAACTGCGGGTGCGCGTGGGCGTTGCCACCTACGACGAGCGTTCCGTGCCGAAAGAGGCATATCGCTTAGCCGGATGGCGCGCGTACGCGGAGAAGGCCGACCGCCGCTAGAACACAGGCTCGCGATGCGAGACGTCGAGTTCCTAATCGTCGGGTGTGGGCCGGCGGGCGGCATCGCCGCCCGCGAAGCTGCGCGCGGCGGCGTCGAGACGCTCGTGCTCGAACGCGATGCCGTCGTCGGCGCCAAGCGCGTGTGCGCGGGCGGCCTGCGCGACGGGTTTTGCGAAGCCTTCGACGTACCGCGCTCGATCGTGCATTGCGATCCGCCGACGATTGCGTTGCACGCGCTCTCCGGGCGCCGCTTCGAATTTCCGATCGGCGAGGGTCTGACCACCACGCGCGAAGAGTTGGACGGAACGATCGCAGGTTTAGCCCGCGCGGAGGGCGCGCAGATCGAAACGAGCGCGCTCTTTCGCGGCTATTCGCGCGACGGCGAGCGCAGCGTGGTCGAGTATGCCGACCTGCTCTCCGGCGAACGCAAGCGCGTTCGGGCGCGCCACGTGTTGCTGGCCCAAGGTTCCAGCGCGCGCATTCCGGAGGACTCGCCGCTGGCGTATCCGCGTTGGGAAAGCGGTTTGATCACCTGTTACCAGTATCGCGTCTATCCGGAACGTCCCGCGCTTCCGGTGACGTACCGAACCCTCGAACTGCACTATTATCTCGGCGCGGGCGGACGCAACGTCGTGGCCTGGATGTTTCCCAAACGCGACCATCTGTCCATCGGCCTCGGCATTCCCGGTAAACTCGGCGGCAAGGCGCTGCGCGCCGAATTGGATGCGTTCTTGGCCGGCGTGGCCGAGCGGCTTTTCCCGGGCACAGCCTTCACCGTGCGCGAGGAAGGCAATCTCCTGTACGGCGGAGCCCCGCGGCCGCGCGTGCGCGACGGCGGCGTGATGATCGGCGGCACCGCGGCCGGCTTGGTCGACGCGACCACCGGCGAAGGCATTCAAGAAGCGGCGGTCTCCGGGCGCTTGGCCGCGGCCGCGGTCACCTGGGGCAAGGGACGCCCGATCCTCGATGCCGCGCTCCGTTACGAGCGCTCGCTCAAAGCCACGTTCTATGCCCGCTTGCGTCAACGCCACAGCCTGATGACCTTTCTCGAGCGGCGGCCGGTGCGCTTCGACCTGCTCTTCGAGCAACTGGCGCGCTATCCGCGGCTGGCCGACCTGCTGCAACGGGAACGGCACGACTTCTCGTTCGCCGAGTGGCTCTATCTCTACGGGCAGGCCGCGCTGTTCTCACTGCGCGCCCTGCGTTCTTGATCGCCCTCCGGCCGGCGCGCAGCGCGACGGTAAGGGTTTTCGCGCCCATCCACGAACTCGCGCGGTGAAAGGGGGCAGCGTTTGAAGGAGCGACGCTCGCAGTACGTCATCGCCGGCATGCCGTACACGCGCGAAGAGCTCATCCACCGCTACATTCACTTGGTGAAGTACGTGGCGGGTCGAGTTTCGGTCAACCTACCCCCGAACGTCGAACTGAACGACCTGATCAGCGACGGCGTCATCGGGCTCATCGACGCCATCGAGAAGTACGACGACGAGCGCGGCGTCAAGTTCGAGACGTACGCGATCACGCGCATCCACGGCGCGATCCTCGACGCCTTGCGGGCGCTCGACTGGGTTCCGCGCGCCGTGCGTCAGAAGGCGCGCGAACTAGAACGCGTGCATCACGAGATGGAGACCGAACTCGGACGCAGCCCGAGCGACGACGAACTGGCCGAACGCTTGGGCATGACCCGCAAGGAACTGGACGCGACGCAGCAGCGCGTGCGCGGCTCGACCGTCCTCTCGCTCGAGGAGCACATCCCGAGCGATCGCGGCAGCGACCTGCCCTTGCTCGATACGTTGCGCAGCGACAGCTCCGAGGTCGGCACCTCGTTCGAGCAACGCGAGATCCGGCGACTTCTGCTCGAGGCGCTCGACGATCTCAACCATCAAGAGCGCACCGTGATCTCGCTCTACTACTTCGAGGGTCAGACGCTCAAGGACATCAAGGCCGTCCTCGGCGTGTCGGAGTCGCGCGTCTCGCAGATCCACGCGCAGGCCGTGATCCACCTGCGCAACAATCTGCGCGTCCTGCGCGGCGACCTCGGCTATCGGGAAAACGACCGGACCCTCAAGCAGAAGTACGTCCGGAAGCCGGTCGCCGAAGGCGCCTGAGCGGGCCGCCGGGACTTTCACGAAAGGCTAATCGGAGGGTGGTCGTATCCGGGCGGATTTCGGGTATTATAGATTTGCGTCCTCGAAACGACCCGGTAAGGCAAGGACCGGGACTGAATCGAACGGCGTGACCACTGAACGAGGGGATCGAGGGGATCGGCGCAAGAGTGCCGGTCCCCTCCGCATTTGCGGCCCGGCGTCAAATCGAACAGGAGTTCGATTGAAGCGAGCGAAGGCCGGTATCGAGTGAGCTGGTTGGGGAAACTCCGGGACGTCCTGGGCAAGTCGCGCGAATCGCTGGCCGGCGTCGAGACGCTGGCTCTCGCGAAGCGCCCGCTGGATCAGGAGTTCTGGGACGAACTCGAGGAGATCCTGATCTCCGCCGATTTCGGCATGCCGACCACCAGCAAAATCCTCGACGGCCTGCAGATCGTGTCCCGCCAGGAACTCTGGCGGCGCAGCGACCAGGCCGTGGGCCGCTTCAAGAAAGACGTCGAGAAATTCCTGAGCGTGCCCGGCGCGGGCCTGCACCTGCGCTCGAAGCCGGCCGTCGTGCTGGTCGTCGGGGTCAACGGCAGCGGCAAGACGACGACGATCGGCAAGCTCGGGCGCCTCTTGTCGCGGTCGGGCAAACGCGTGATGTTCGTGGCGGCGGATACGTTCCGCGCCGCGGCCGCCGAGCAGTTGGCGATCTGGGCCGAGCGTTCGGGCGCGGAACTGGTCCGGGGCAAGGACGGCGCCGACCCGTCGGCGGTCATCTACGACGGCTTGGCCGCGGCCAAGGCGCGCAAGGTCGACGTCGTGCTGATCGATACGGCCGGCCGGCTCCAGACCAAGACCAACCTCATGGAAGAACTGAAAAAGATGCGCCGCATCATCGAGCGCGAGTGCGGCGGCCCTCCCGACGAGACGTTGCTGGTCGTCGACGGCACGACCGGTCAGAACGCGATCTCGCAAGCCAAACTGTTCAACGAGGCGACGACGCTGACCGGCGTAGTGGTGACCAAGCTCGACTCGTCGTCGAAGGGCGGCGTGCTGGTGGCCATCGTCGACACGCTCAACATTCCGATCAAGTACATCGGGCTCGGCGAGAAGGTCGAGGAACTCGAGCCTTTCGATCCCGGTGAATTCGTCGAGGCGCTCTTTTAGCGGCCGCGGCACAGTGACAGGCGTATGGCACAGTGGGAGTTTAGGCTCAGATCCGGACATGCACGACACGTCACGACACAGTCAGGTGAGGAGAAGCAGTGGCACAAGACGAGAAAGCGGTAGCGCTCAACAACGCCTTAGCGCAGATCGAGCGCCAGTTCGGCAAGGGCTCGATCATGAAGATGGGCGATTTTTCCGGGAAGCTCGCGATCGACGTCGTGCCGACCGGCTCGATCGCGCTGGACTTGGCGCTGGGCATCGGCGGTTTGCCGCGTGGTCGCGTCGTCGAGATCTTCGGGCCGGAGTCCAGCGGTAAGACGACGCTGGCCCTGCACGTGATCGCCGAAGCCCAGCGCATGGGCGGCACGGCGGCGTTCGTGGACGTCGAGCACGCGCTCGACCCGATCTACGCCAAGGCCCTCGGCGTCGATTTGGATTCGCTCCTGGTCTCCCAGCCGGACACGGGCGAACAGGCACTCGACATCGCCGAGATGCTGGTGCGTTCCAACGCCGTCGACGTGGTCGTCGTCGACTCGGTTGCGGCGCTCGTGACCAAGGCCGAACTCGAGGGCGACATGGGCGACACGCACGTCGGCCTGCAGGCGCGCTTGATGTCGCAGGCCTTGCGCAAGTTGACCGCCGCGATCTCCCGTTCGGGCTGCGTGATGATCTTCATCAATCAACTGCGCGAGAAGGTCGGCGTCATGTTCGGCAGTCCGGAAACGACGTCGGGCGGCCGCGCGCTGAAGTTCTACGCCTCGGTCCGGCTCGACGTGCGCAAGCTCGAACAGATCAAGATCGGCCAGGACGTCGTCGGTTCGCGGACGCGCGTCAAGGTCGTCAAGAACAAAGTCGCGCCGCCTTTCCGCCAGGCCGAGTTCGACATCACCTACGGACGCGGCATCTCCAAGATGGGCTCGATCCTCGACGTCGCGCTGGAGCGCAACATCGTCGGCAAGAGCGGCTCGTGGTACACCTACGGTGACACGCGAATCGGTCAGGGTCGCGAGAACGCGAAGGCCTATCTCGAAGAGCATAGCGATCTCGCCGAGGAGATCAGCGGAAAGATCCGCGACGCGCTCCGCGCCGGCGTGTCCAGCAACGGCGCGTCCGTGCCGGCGCTCGCTACACGTGCCGGCGCGGACGAGAACTGAGTCCGCCCAGCCCCGCGGCACGGCGTACGCCGCCGCGCTGCGGGCGCTCGCGCAACGCAGGCTCAGCGAAGTCCAACTCGGCGAGCGCCTGAGCCGGCGCGGCTTCTCCGACGAGGCCGTGGCCGGTGCGGTCGCGCGCTGCCGCGCCGACGGCTTCCTCGACGACCGCCTATTCGCTCAGCTCTTCGTCGAGGGGCGGCGTAAGGCGGTCGGCGATGCGCGGCTCGTCGCCGAACTCGTGCGTCGCGGGATCGAACGCGAAGCGGCGCGGGCGGTCGTCGAAACGGCGGAGTACGACGAGGCGGCGCGCCTCGACGCAGCCGTCGAGCGCCTCTTCCGGACGCGCCCAACGCTCGACTACCCGCACGCCGCGCGTGCGCTCGAACGGCTCGGCTTCCCCGCTTCCAGCATCTACCGCCGCTTGGGAGCGCGGGCCGCGTTAGAGTTCCGTATGGACGATCGCGCTTTCGAGGATTCGTCCGCCGCGCGCGCGTAGACCGTTCTCATGCGTTTTCTCCTCGCGGCGTTAGTCGCCGCGAACCTCGTCCTGTGCACCGTGCCGGCACGCGCAGTCGAGTTGGAGACGATCGCGAAGGCGGCCGCCGAGTACCACGACTCCAACCCGCGCTTGGAGGCCATGTACCGGGCCGCGCTCTTGAACACGAGCCAGCAGGCGACCATCGCGCCCGACGGCACCGCGTATGTGAAGACCGGTGACATCCCGGCCGAATGGCTCCGCGATGCCAGCGCGCAGGTTCGTCCGTACCTCTTTTTCGCGAAACAAGACCCGCAGGTCGCCTCGCTGCTGCGCGGCATCATCGCCCGCGAAGCGAAGTACCTCCAGGTCGATCCGTATGCCAACGCCTTCACGATCGATTATCGCGTCTGGGAGCAGAAGTTCGAACTCGATTCGCTCGCCTATCCGATCGTCTTGGCCTGGAGTTACTGGAAGGCGACCGGTGACGCGTCGATCTTCACCGGCGACGAGTCGCTCGGTTTCGATCGCGCCCTGGAGACGATGGAACGCGAGCAAGACCACGCGCGAAACTCCAAGTACACCCACAAAGAACTGCGCGACGACGCGGGCGCTCAGCAGCCTAATCCGGTGGCCTACACCGGCATGATCTGGACCGGCTTTCGTCCCTCCGACGACGCCTGCAAATACAACTTCTTGATCCCCTCGGAGATGATGGCGGTCGTGGCGCTGGGCGATCTCGAAGAGATCGAGCGCGTCTTCTATCGTAATTTGATAAAATCGAATCGGGCCAAGACGCTGCGCGCCGAGGTTCAAGACGGCATCCAAAAGTACGGCGAGGTGTTCACCCCGAATTACGGTTACATCTACGCCTACGAAGTCGACGGACTCGGTCATCAGACGTTCATGGACGACGCCAACATTCCGAGCTTGCTCTCGGCACCGTATCTCGGGTATACCAAGGCCGACAGTTTCGTCTACAAGAACACGCGGCGCTTTCTGCTCTCGAAGGACGATCCGTACTATTACATGGGCTCGATGGCGCGCGGCATCGGCAGCGCGCACACCAGCGACGGCTACGTCTGGCCGCTGGCGTTGCTCGTGCAGGGCTTGACCGCAACCGGCGACGCCGAGCGGCGCGACGTGCTGAGCGAGTTACTGGCCAGCGATCCGGGCGATCACCTGTTGCACGAATCGTTCGATCCCAACGATCCCGGCCGCTTCTCGCGCAAGGATTTCGGCTGGCCCAACGCACTTTTCAGCGAGTACGTGCTGACCACGTTCAACGGAGTTCCGGCGCAGCCCATGGGCGACACCAGCGACCTCGAATTCCGCGGCGAGTGAGCGGCTAAGGCTCGCGTGAAAGCCGACATCATCCTCGGCGTGCAGTGGGGCGACGAAGGCAAGGGCCGCGTGGTCGATGCCTTCGCGGCCGGCTACGACCTCGTCGCGCGCTTCGGCGGCGGGGACAACGCGGGCCACACGCTGGTCGTCGGTGAGCGCAAGCTGGCCTTGCGCGTGGTGCCCAGCGGTGTTTTGCAGCAGCGCCCCGCGCTGTTCATCGGCGGCGGAACGGTGGTGAGCCTCGAGGGCCTGCTGGCCGAACTCGAGATGCTCGAGAGCATCGGCGTCGACGTGAGCCGGATCAGCGTGTCGGATCGCGCGCACGTGGTCTTCGCCTATCACGCGGCGGCCGATCGCGCCGCCGAGGAGGCTCGCGGCGGCGAGGCCCTGGGCACCACCGGCCGCGGCATCGGCCCCGCCTATACGGACAAGGTGGCCCGCAGCGGCTTGACCTTCGCCGATCTGCGCGATCCCGTGCGACTCGAAGAACGCCTGCGAGCCAATCTACGCGCCCGGGCATCGACGCTCGGTGAGTCGGCGCCGGCCGAGGACGACGTCGTGGCGCGGACGCTCGCCGCGCGGTCGCGCGTGTTGCCCCACGTCGTCGACGGCGTCGAGTATCTCCACGGCGCGCTCGACTCGGGCAAGCACATCTTGATCGAGGGCGCGCAAGGCACGCTGCTCGACGTCGGTTACGGCACCTATCCGTTCGTCACCAGTTCGCACACGATTGCGGGCGGCGCGTGCACCGGCCTCGGACTCGGGCCGACGGCCGTGGGCCGGGTCCTGGGTATCGCTAAGGCCTACTGCACGCGCGTCGGCGCCGGGCCGTTTCCCTCCGAACTGCACGATGACACGGGCGATCTACTGCGCCGCAACGGCGGCGAATTCGGCACGGTCACGGGCCGTCCGCGCCGTTGCGGCTGGTTCGATGCGGTCGCCGCGCGGTACGCTTCGCGCATCAACGGCTTGAGCGAAGCCGTCATCACCAAACTCGACGTCCTGAGCGGAATCGACCGGCTGGCGATCGTCACGGGCTACTCCGTCGACGGCCTGCCGGTCTCGTTTGCCGAGGCCGCGAATCCGCGCCTGGCGGTCGAACTCGAGTGGCACGGCGGCTGGCACGAAGACATCACTGCCTGCCGCACCATCTCCGCCCTGCCGGTTCCCGCGAGGAATTACGTTTCGCATCTCGAGGCGGCGCTCGGCGTCCCGGTCAAGGCCGTCTCGGTCGGCCCCGAGCGCGAAGCGCTGGCCATGGCCTAGAGCCGGGGGCTCCTGGCGGCTGCGGCGCAAGCGCTTCGCGCTCCCGGCTCAGAGCGGGGTGGAGAAGACGGTGCCGGCCGGTTCGCTGCCGCCGTCCTCGGTCGTGCCGTACAAGGTACCGTTGACGTAGGTGAGGCCCGCCTCAGG
>Ga0181519_10004016_pt1 | contig 11982 bp, 11 predicted proteins | sample PEATcosm2014_Bin_26_FD_121102 | JGI IMG/M metagenome (GOLD analysis project Ga0181519, IMG submission 121102) | Peatland microbial communities from MTU Mesocosm Facility, Houghton, MI, USA - PEATcosm2014_Bin02_10_metaG | ecosystem: Environmental > Terrestrial > Soil > Wetlands > Peat | place... | reverse complement strand
TTAGCGGACTTCGGTGGTTCTCGCGAGCAGCTGGCTATAGACCTCGCTCGTGCGTTCGCGCAGTTGCTCGAGCGTGCCGTCGTTCTCGATCGCGAAGTCGGAACGCGAGCGGGCCTCTTCGGGATGAATCTGGGCGGCCATACGGTGCTCGATGTCGTCGAGCGTCATGCCGCCCCGCGCCAAGAGACGCGCGACGCGTACCTCTTGCGGGGCGATGACCACGACGTTCCAATCGCAAAACGACGCGAACCCCGACTCATAGAGTAACGGGATCTCGTGGACGACGATCTGCCCGGGCCGGCCGTCCGCCTCGCGTTCGAAAGCCAGTTGGCGCACGAGCGGGTGGACGATCGCGTTGAGGGCCGCTCGCTCGGCGTCGTCGTGAAAGACGATCTGAGCCAAGGCCGGACGGTCGAGCGCGCCGTCGTGGACGACGCCCGGCCAATGCTCGGCGATCCTTTCGAGGCCGGGGCTACCCGGCGCGACGGCCTCGCGGGCCAACAGGTCGGAATCGACCACGAGCGCGCCGAGGTCGCGCAGAATCCGCGCTACCTCGCTCTTACCCGACCCGATTCCGCCGGTTAAGCCGACGCGCAGTTCGGACTACTCCGCGACCGGCTCGAGCACGTCGCCGACCGAGCCGACCTCGCCCTCGACACCGTACTGCGCGAACTCTTCCGGTGATACGTCCATCACGTGCTGGATCGACCCGGTGATGCGCCGGGTGGCGTGGTTGACCGTCAGGATCGTGACCTCGACCTCTTCGCCCGGGCTGTACTGCTTGGCCGGGTCGAACTCGCCCTTGGGCACCATCGCCAGCACGCCGGGGATGATCTCGATCAGCAGATAGTTCGGCGTGACCTTCACGACCTGGGCGATCAGCCGCTGGCCCTCGACCAGTTGCTCGGCGTGCTCGACCCAAGGATCGGGCAAGGCGTGCTTGAGCGAGAGCGAGACCTTCTTGGCCTCGGGGTCGAACTTCATGACCTCGACCTGCACGACGTCGCCGATCTTGACGACTTCGCTCGGGTGCTTGATCCGCGTGTAGGACAACTCGCTATTGTGGATCAGGCCGTCGACGCCGCCCAGGTCGACGAACGCGCCGAACTCGGCGAGCCGGACCACGACGCCCTCGCGAATCTGACCCACGGCCAGCGTTCCCAAAAGCTCCGTCTTCTTGGCGTTGAGTTCTTCTTCGAGGACCAAGCGCTGCGAGAGGACGACGCGATGGCGCTTGTGGTCGAGATCGATCACCTTGAGGCGCAGGTGCTTGCCGACCAGTTCGTCGAGGTTCCCGACGGGCTGGCGACGGATCTGCGAAGCCGGCACGAAGCCGCGCATGCCGAGGTCGACCAGCACGCCGCCCTTGACGACTTGGGTGACCGTGGCTTCGATCACGTCGTCGTTCTCGTGCGCCTTGATGACCTTTTCCCAGGTCTTCAGGGCGCGGGCCCGACGCTCGGACAGGAACAGCGTTCCGTCCTGATCGTCGATGCGGTGGATCATGACCTCGAGCTTGTCGCCGATCTTCAATTCTTTGGGATCGATGGCCAGCGACAGTTCGCGGAAGCTCAGAATGCCTTCGGACTTACCGCCGATATCGACGAGCAACTCGTCTTGATACTTCGCGACGATGACGCCGGTGAGGACTTGGCCCTCGTCGAGAACCTTGAGGCTCTCTTCGTAGAGGCGCTGTTCGAGCGCGAGTTGGTCTTCGAGTTCTTCCGCTTCGGGCGGAGCGATGTCGGTGGTAGTAATGCGAAACCCCTTTACTCGGTGCGCCGGATCGAATCGTCCGGTCACACCCCTGCGCCGAGCGCAGGTCGATTTATCGTTTTTGGCAGGTGCGGCACCACCAGGTACCGCGTTGGACGAGCACCGTTCGCACGATGGCGCGCCCGCAGCGAACACATTCGCTGCCGTCGCGGCCGTACACGTTCAGTTGGTTTTGGAAACCACCCTTGAGGCCTTCGGCGTCGACGTAGTCGTCGACGCTTGTGCCCCGCATCTCCACGGCGCGCTCGAGCACCGTTCGGATGGCGTCGCGGAGGCGGCGTCTCCGCTCCCTCGACAGCGAGCCCGCTGGTCGGCGCGGATCGATCCGTGCGTCCCAGAGCGCCTCGCAGGCGTAAATGTTACCGATCCCCGCGATACGGCGCTGGTCCAGCAAGAACACCTTGATGGGGGTGGTCCGTCCGTCCAACAGGCCGGAGAACCGCTCGAACGTGAAATCGTCCGAGAGGGGCTCCAGACCGACCTCGGCAGCCCACGTTTCTTCCGGCTCCACCAGGCGCATCCTGCCGAATTGCCTCACGTCCGCGAACGAGAGCCGGGCTCCGTCCGCGAACGTCAGCTGGACGTTGGTGTAGGGTTGGGCGTCCGTGGTCCCCGCGGCCTGGACGATCAGCCGCCCGGTCATCCTGAGATGAACGACGAGCGTGCGTCCGGACCGCAGCCGGAAGACCACGAACTTGCCGCGCCGGCCCACCTCTTCGATCGTATCGCCTTCGAGCAGCCGCGCAAAGCGGCCGGGCTCGGGGGAAACGACCTTGGGCAGCCTCACCGTGGTCTGGGCGATCTGTTTGCCCGCGAGCGCTCGCTGTAGGCCGCGGGCGATCGTCTCGACTTCGGGAAGCTCCGGCACGTCCAGGCACTAGAACGCACGTTCGGTCCGAAAAGTTGCGGCCGCCGCGCCGGACCCCGGTCAGCGCGGCGGCGGCGACCCGCAGGCTTTCCACGGCGTGTCGCGGGTCTCCATGACCAGACACGTGCCGCGGACGATCCCGTCTTTGGCCGCTTCGCCCGCGGCTAACTCGATCACGTAGCGACCGCGACCGGTGCGGCGGGCGACCTTGTCGTCGGGCGTGGCGCGGGTCGAGGCGGGCACGCGCGCGGCAACCGTGTCGACGCGGCCGTCGGCGCGCACCCAGATCATGTCGAGCGAGATCAGGGTGTTCTTCATCCAGAACTCTTGGCTCTGGTCCGTGTCAAAGGAGAAAATCATGCCCGCGTGCGGCCTGATCCAGGTCACGCACATCAGGCCGAGTTCGCGCGCGGTCTCGTCCTCGGCGACGACGAGTCGCAGGCTCGCCTTCGGCGCGTCAACGCGCACTCCGGGCATCGCCAAGAGTTTCGGATTGGCGCAGGCGGCGATCGTCTTGAAGAAGGGCGGCTCGATGAGCGCCGGAGAGGCTGCCGGCGAAGCCGCCGCACCGAGCGTAACGGACGCGAGCGCTAGGCACATAATCGTCAGGCTTGCGGGCCTGAGGTTTACGAATCCGGGGCTTGCGAGTCCGGTGCTTCCGAACCGAAGCCATGCGAACTTTAGCCGTACGAGCTTCAGCCACGCGAACGAAAATCCGGACGGCCGAGCGGCGTTACGCGGGTACATCGCCGACCTCGAAGCTCTCGACGTCGTACCACGTGCGGCCCACTTTGAGCGTCGCCTCGATCGGCACGTCGAGCAACAGCGCGTTCTCCATCTCGCGCTTCACCAAATCCGCCACCTCGTCGAGCGCCGCGCGCTCCACCTCAAAGATCAACTCGTCGTGGATCTGCAGCAGCATCCGCGCCTCGTGATCGCGTTCGTGCAAAGCGCGCTCGATGCGCACCATCGCGAGCTTCATCAAATCGGCCGCGCTGCCTTGCATCGGCGCGTTGGTGGCTTCGCGCTCGGCGGCCGCGCGCAGGCCGTAGTTGCGCGCGCGCAGGTCGGGGAAATAGCGACGCCGCCCGAGGATCGTCTGCACGTAGCCGTGCTCGCGACCGAACTCGAGATTCCGCTCGATCCAGGCGCGCACCGAGGGGAAGCGCGCGAAGTAGGCATCGGTCATCGCGCGCGCCTCGATGCGTTCGATCTCCAAACGCTGCGCTAGGCCGAAATCGGACATGCCGTAGAGCAACCCGAAGTTGACCGACTTGGCGATGCGCCGCTGATTGTGCGTGGCCTGCATTTCGTCGGCGAGGCCGAAGATGCCGCGCGCGGTGACGTCGTGGATGTCGTCGCCGCGGTGGAAGGCGGCGCGCATCGCCGCGTCACCCGAGAGATGGGCCATGATGCGCAATTCGATCTGGCTGTAGTCGGCGGCCAATAGCACGCGCTCGTCGCCGCCGGCGACGAACGCCCGGCGGATGCGCCGGCCCAATTCGGTGCGCACCGGCACGTTCTGCAGATTCGGATTGGTCGATGAGAGGCGGCCCGTCGCCGTCGAGGTCTGGTTGAAGACCGTGTGCAGCCGGCCGTCGGCGCCGAGCAACTTCGGAATGACGTCGATGTAGGTGTTCTTGAGTTTGGCCACTTCCCGGTATTCCAAGACCTTGGCCACGATCTCGTGCTCGCGTGCGAGCGGCTGGAGTACTTCGATGCCGGTGGCCCAACCGGTCTTGGTGCGCCCGCCGTTGGGGAGACTCAGACGCTCGAAGAGAACGGTGCCGAGTTGTTGCGGCGAGGCGATGTTGAACGGGCCGCCGGCCGCCGCATAGATCTCTTCTTGAAGCCGGGACACCGCGGCGTCCACTTCGGCGGAGAGGTCGCCGAGCGCGGCCGGATCGACCGCGATGCCGCGCGCTTCCATGCGCGCGAGCACCGTCGCCAGCGGCAACTCGACGTCTTCATAGAGTGAGGTCTGCTCGCGCTCGGCGAGCCGTTCGCGCAGCAACGGGCGCAGCCGGAAGACCGCATCGGCATGCGCCGCGGGCTCTTCGGGCAAGCGCGCGTTGAGATGTTCGCTGACCGCATCGCCGAGTGCGGCGTAGGCGCGCGACGGATTGAGCAGGTTCGCCGCGAGCATCACGTCGTCGCCGGGCTCGACGTCGGGCTCGCGACCGCGCCCGCGCAAGGCGGCGCGCAGGCTCTTCCAATCGTGCACCGCGAGGTGCGCGCCGCTCGCGGCGAACTCGCCGAAGGCCGCCGCCACGCCGGGTTCGCCGAGCGCGCTCAACGGAAACGAAAACGCTTCGCCTTCGTTCGTTGCGGCGCCGAGGTGATCGCCCGCGAGCGCGAGCGCGGCGCGCGGGGCGCTCGCCGCTTCGCGTAACAGGCGCGCGAGCAGAACGAATTCGGGCGGGTCGACCGAAGCCGCAAACGAGCGATAACGCCCCTGAATCGGCTCGACGTCGTCGAGCGCGAACAGGGCCGCCGCTTCCGCTTTCGGTGCGGGCAAGCGCGCGAGCAGCGTCTTGAACTCCAAGTCGCGATACAGCGGATAGAGTTCTTCGGGCGAGGGCGGCGTGTAGCGTGCGTCGTCCCAGGGCACCTCCAGGGGTAAATCGCGCGAGACGAGCGAGATGTCGCGACACACGCGCGCCACGGCGCCGTGTTCGCGGACCAGCGCCTCCAACTTCGCCGAACCGGCCAGGGACGGTTCGGCCAGCAACGCATCGAGCGAGCCTGCGGCCTTGATCAACTTGATGGCGGTCTTTTCGCCGACGCCGGGAATGCCGGGAAGATTGTCCGAGGGATCGCCTTTGAGACCGCGATAATCCGGCAGTTGCGCGGGTTCCAACTCGAAGCGCGCGCGTACCGCGGCCGGGTCGTAGCGGCCGAGTTCGGTGATGCCGCGGCGCGTGACGAGCACGGTCGTGCGTTCGTCGACGATCTGCAACAAGTCGAGGTCGCCGGTGACCACGTCGGTGCGTTCGCGAGCGAGTTCCGCTTGCCGCGCCAACGTCGCGATGACGTCGTCGGCTTCTTCGCCTTCGATCTCGAGCGTGGGGATGCGATACACGGCGAGAATGCGCCGGACCAAGGCAAACTGCGAACGCAGGTCGTCGGGCATCGCCTCACGCTGGGCCTTATACTGTTCGTAGAGCGCGACGCGCGCGGCCGGCTTGCCCTTGTCGAAGCAGGCGATGACGTGCGTCGGTTTTTCGTCGGCGATCAGTTTGGTCAACATCTGCGTGAAGCCGTAGGCCGCGTTGATCGGCTCGCCGCGAGACGTGGTCAGCATGGGTAGGGCGAAGAAAGCCCGATAGACTAAACCGTACGTATCGAGCAGCATCAGCACCGCGCTCTCGGGCGGCGGCGCGGCTTGCGACTGGGTCACTGCACGGAGAACGCGACCGAGGCCGCGCCCACTTCGCCGCTCTCGGCGATCTTCATGACCGATAGGACATACCGCCCTCGCTCCTTGGGCACGGGAACCTCGAACGACTCGCCCTCCGCCCGTTCGATGCGCCAGAGCATCGTGCGCGGCGCCGCCGCGCCGAGCGACGGCGTCTCGGTCGGTACCTTGCGCGGGCGTTCGGCGGCGAAGATGTCGCTGGCCTTGGAGCGGACGGGCGCGACGTACGCATGCCACTCCGGACTCTCCGCCGCGGGGTACTGCGAACTGGTGCCGCCCGCCGCCAGCACGGCCGGCGCATCTTCGAAGAGCGCCGCACCGCTCTCGCGCGCGTCGGCGATGCGAATCACCAAGGTGGCGTTGCCGCGCGCGTTGCCGTCGTGGAAGGTCGCACGCAGTTGCTCGCCTGCGGCGTAGCTACCCCGGTCGAGGCCGATCTCGGTCGCGCGCGGATAGCCCGGCCCATCGAGGTGCAAGCCGGCGGAGCCCAACGCGAGCGCGCCGTCGCGCACGAATGCCGCGCCGACGCGAACGTCGCCCTGCGCGTCGCCCAAATCGAGGCTCGCGTTCGCCCGTCCCCCGCTGGCCCGGGCCAGCCGGGCTTGATACGTGCGGGCGCCCTCGAGCGTAAACAGCGCATCGCCCGCAGCCCCCGGCGCGTCGGCGCGCACTTGCACGCGCTCGCCTGAGCGGTAACGCGCCTTGTCCACCTCGACGTCGACCGACGTATCGGCGGCTCCGACTTGCCCGGAAAGCGCGTTGGGCTCGACGAGCACGGCGTTCGCGTCGAGGGCTTGTTTGCCGTCGACCGTCGCGCTCGCCAGCACCAGGTTCGAGCCGAGGTTCGGTTGTGTGAAGACGACCCGCGCGCGACCCGCCGCATCGAGGGTGACGCTCTGTTCGGATGACGTGGTGCCGTGCGACAGGCGCACGCGGACCGCCAGGCCCGACGCCGGCGCATCGTCGCCCGCATCGAAGCCGCGCAGCGTGAATGCCACCGGCTGACCGACGTCGACGCCGGCCCGCTCCGGCTCGACCTCGAGCGCCACGCGGGCGTTGGTGACCACCACGCGGCCCGTGGCCGAGGCGCCCGTGGTCGTTGCCCGGATCCCGTAGGTCGAATCGAGCCCATCGGTCGGCGGGGGAAGCCGGATCTCGAAGCGGCCCGCCGCATCGGTCACGCCGCTGCCGCGATACACGACCGTGGTCGCCCAACGGCCCGCGTCCTCGGGAGCGCCGGCCGGCAGAACGTGCGGAGCGCGAACGATCTGCACGTGGACCTCGACCCCGGCCGCGGGTTGCGCCGCGCGCACCGCGAGCACCGAGAGCGGAATCGCGGCCGCGGCATCGCAGGGACACGGGTTGCGGACCGACAGCACGGTGTCGCCGGCGGCGTCGACGTGCAGGCTCGTGCCCCCGACCGCGCCGCCGGCCGTGGCCAAGAGCGCGTAGTCGTCGCTGGGCGTGCCCGGCGGCACCTCGAGACTGCCGGCGAACGCGCCGTTGCCGTCCAGTTTGACCTGCAGCCCCGCGAGCGTGCGGCCACGACCGAGCAAGGCGACGTGCGCCTCGCCGGTCGAGCGGCGAAACTGCGAACCGACGCGGCGACGTGCAAATCCGGCGAAACGCACCGTGCCCCCAGCCCGCGCCACGGCCGACTCCAGCCGCAGCGCCACGACCGCCGAGGGCGTGGGCGCCTGCGGCAGAAGCGAGACGAAGGCTCGGCCCGGTCCCGATTCGGCCAAGGCGAACGAAGGTCGCGTCCGCTCGTTCCAAGTGATCAAGCCTGCCGCGTCGGTCTTGCGTTCCACGAGGCGCAGACCGACCAGAAAGTCGACGAGCATGCCGGCCAGCGCGCGCCCGCTGCGCAGATCGACGCCCCAAAGCAGGAGGCCGTCGGGGCTTTCCTTGGTCAGTAAGCCGATGTGGGTGCGGTTGAGCCAAACCTGTTGAACGGCCTCGCCGCGGCGCGCCTCGATGACGTAGAAGCCTTCCTGACCGCCGAGCGGCACGTCGACGTCGTTCGCGGTGAAGTGCAGACCGGGCGGCGGCGAGAAGCGCCACTTCGCGACGGCTTTGCGCCGCGAGGTGTCGATCGCGCGCGGCGGCCGGTTCTGGCCCGCGACGATGACGTCGGCCGGGTCGACGGCATACGCCGCGAAATCGAGCGGCGCACCCGAGTACGTGTCGAGCCGGACGCTCGACGGCTTCCACGGCACGTTGACGTCGCGCGCGAAGAGCGCGAAGTAGGCGTCCCACTGGCCCTTGTCGAGCAGCGGACGCGCCGCGCCGGCGGGCGAGGCCGCGACGATCAGGCACAGCGCCGCGCGCAGCAGCACGGCAACGATCCGCCCGCGCACGAACGTTAGCCCTTCCGCGATGTTCGTGCCACTAGGTCGGATCGTAGAAGAGCGTTCCCGTCGTGTTTTGGTAGACGCTGAACCCGACCGTGAAATCGCGCGACTCGCCCCGCTTCATCACGCTGAAATCGTTGCTGATGCCGGCGAGCAGATACGACCCGCCCTCGAGCCCGGCGTGGCGAACCTTCTGCTCGTCCTCGAAGACGAAGTGGTTGATCGCGGGCGAAAGCTCCAGGCCCAGATTGTTCGTGTACGTGAACGCAACGACGTAGATCGTGTCGCCCTGCACCGAGTTTTGGGTGGCGGCGTAGACCCGCACCGATTTCACGACGACGTCGACGCTCCCGCGAACGAACTGGTTGGCATTGCTCGAACCTTGTGGCTGCGGGTCCTTGCAGCCGCTCAGCAGCGCGGCGAAGCCGAGAAAGGCGAAGATCCGACGGTTCACGACCCGCGGGTTTCGGCAGCCCGCGCAGGCATCCCCCGCGCGCTCCGCGTAGCGCGCCGGGTGAGACATCTCTCAAAGGCTTGGCCGGCCGCCTTCATAGCCGCCCTGGCCGCTGCCGGCGTCGCGGCGGCGGCCGCGCCCACGCCGCCACCCTTGGTGCACTATCCGAAGAAGGCCGCGCATACGGCGTTCGTCATTGAAATCAACAAGCTGGGTCAGGTGACCAAGGTCCGCTCGCGCACGAACTCGGGCGACCACGTCTACGATTCCATGGTCCTGGGCAACGTCGTGCAGACGTTCGTGCGCAAGCCCGACGGCACGGCCGTCGCCGGCGTCTACCGCATGCGCTACGACTACAACCCCAAAACCAAGAGCGTGCGGCGCACGGTGCAACTGATCCACGCCGGCGGCGTCAATCCCGACGCGGTGGGGCTGGTCGACCGCATGGCCGAAGTCAACCGCCGCTCGTCCGAGGTGCTGCGCAAAGCGGAGGAGGCCCGCACCAAGCCGATCAAGGGCGTGCCGCTGCCGTTTCTCTCACCCTCGCCGGGGCCTGCGGCCTCGCCCTGAGCCGGCCGCGCTCGCGCCGCTAGGGAGGCTCCGCCGGGCCCGCCAACCACCCGGGATGGAGACGCGAACGGATGCCGCGGGGCTCGATGTGATCGGTCTGCTCGAGCGGACCACGCACGCGCGCGCCTTCGCGCCGGGGCCGCTTCCGCCGATGGCCTTGCGCCGGATCGTCGAAGCCGGACGCCTCGCGCCCTCGCTCTACAACACCCAGCCCGTGCGCTTCGTCGTCGTGCGCGATCCGGCCGGTTACGAGCGCCTGCGCGCGGCCTGCAACGCATCGCGCGATACGTTTTTCAAGGGCCGCAAGATCTTCGCCCTGATGAATAAGCGGCTGGCCAACCCCGCCTTCGTCGAAGGACTCGAACGCCAAGCGAGCGGCGACGTGCTACCGGCCAACGGTGCGGCCATCGTCACCTTGCAGGACGACGCGTTCACCGAATCGGTCGAGGCCTGCGCCTGCGCGTTGATGGCGATGCAGCTCGAAGCGACGGCCTGCGGACTCGCCAGCGCCTTCTCGAGTTGGACCCGCGGCCTCTCGTTCCAGAAAGACATGGTCGAGTTCTTACGCGTCCCCAAAGGCTTCAAGATCTTCACGAGCCTGGTCGTGGGCAATCCGCTCGCGCCGCTCGCACCGGGCCGCAAAGCGCGCCGGGCCTTCGACGATGCCGTCTCCTGGATTTGATCCGATGAAGTGGTGGCTGCAGAGCCGCGGCGACATCGACGACGTGGTCGATCGCGACGTGGAACGCAGCTGCGGCTCCAAGGACGGCTATCGCAGCGAAGACGAAGCGCGCGCTCACGCCGCGATGAACGGCATGTCCGGCGTGCTCTTCACCTACCACTGCCGCTATTGCGACCAGTGGCACCTGACCCGGCGCGCGAACTAGATGTACCGTTCCGCACATTCCGCGCTCTACGTCGCCGGTGGATAGGAGCCGCTGATGCGCTATGTGACCTTCGAACACGCCGGCCGCGTGCGCCCCGGATTGCTCGCCGGCGACGGCGTCGAACCGCTGCTGGGCTGCGCGTCCTTACTGGATTTCGTGGGCCTCGACGCGGAGGCGCGCGCCGTCGTGCTGCGCGAAGCGCCGCTGCCGCTCGCGGACGTGCGTCTCCTCGCACCGTTGCGACCGCACAAAAACGTCTTCTGCGTGGGGCGCAACTATTTGGGTCACGCCGAAGAAGTGGCCAAGGCCCGCGGCATCGAGTTGAAACTGCCGCCGGTGCCCACGTTCTTCACCAAGGCGCCGACCTCGATCGCCGACCCCGGCCAGGTTCTGCACTTCTCGGGCGAACTCTCGGTGCAGTACGACTGGGAAGCCGAACTGGCCGTCGTCATCGGCACGCGCTGCAAGGACGTGCCCGAGTCCGACGCGCTCGGCGTCATCTTCGGCTACACGTGCCTCAACGACGTGACCGCGCGCGACCTGCAGCAACAGCATCTGCAGTGGTTCAAGGGCAAGAGCCTCGACGAAGCGTGCCCGATCGGGCCGTGGATCGTGAGCGCCGACGAGATTCCCGATCCGCAAGCGCTCGAAGTCAGCCTGAGCGTCAACGGCGAACGCAAACAGCATGCGCCTACCGCCCAGATGATCTTTAGCGTCGCCGCGATCATCGCGTCCTTATCGCGGGGCATGACCTTGGAGCCGGGCGACATTATCGCCACCGGCACGCCCGACGGCGTCGGCTTCGCGCGGACGCCGCCCGAGTTCTTGCGCGACGGCGACGAGATGAGCATCGAGATCTCGGGCATCGGCACGTTGCGCAACCGGGTCGCCGTCAGCGCGCCGGTCGCGGCCTCATAACCGGCGAGACGAGCGCGCGCGTCGTCTTGCGCGGCGTGCGCAAGCGCTTCGCAAACGGCACACTCGCCCTCGACGGCATCGATCTCGACGTCGCCGAGGGCGAATTCCTGGCGATCGTCGGGCCGAGCGGCTGCGGCAAGACGACGCTGCTGCGCATCGTGGCCGGGCTCGAGCCCGCGGGCGAAGGCAGCGTCGGCGTGCGCGCGGCGGAACGCCCCGGCGGCCTGGCTTCGGCGATCGTCTTCCAGGGCTCGTCGCTGTTCCCGTGGCTGCGCGTGCGCGAGAACGTCGCCGTCGCGCTCGACCGTTTGCGGCTCACGCGCGACGAGGCCCGCCGTCGCGCCGACGAACAGTTGGCGCTGGTCGGGCTGACCGAGTTCGCCGAAGCCTTCCCGCACCAACTCTCGGGCGGCATGCAGCAGCGCGTGGCCGTGGCGCGGGCCTTCGCGGTCGATCCGGAGATCCTGTTCCTCGACGAACCCTTCGGCGCGCTCGACGAGCAGACGCGCGTGGCGCTCGGAGCCGAACTCGCGCGCATCTGGGAAGCCTCGCGCAAGACGGTCATCTTCGTCACGCACGGCATCGAGGAGGCCTTGGCCTTAGCCGATCGCGTGGTCGTCATGACGGGCCGACCCGGCCGCATCGCGATGAGCGTCGACGTCCCCTTCGCACGTCCGCGCGACGTCGTCGCCCTACGCGCACGCCCGGAATTCGGCGCCCTGGCCGGAACGATCTGG
>Ga0181519_10004015_pt1 | contig 11983 bp, 10 predicted proteins | sample PEATcosm2014_Bin_26_FD_121102 | JGI IMG/M metagenome (GOLD analysis project Ga0181519, IMG submission 121102) | Peatland microbial communities from MTU Mesocosm Facility, Houghton, MI, USA - PEATcosm2014_Bin02_10_metaG | ecosystem: Environmental > Terrestrial > Soil > Wetlands > Peat | place... | reverse complement strand
TATTCCAGGTGCGAGCGCCGCAGGCCCGCGGAGAACTCGAGCGCGCTGACGGGCGTGTAGGTGAGGCTCGCGAACTCGGCCGCCTCTTCGTTCACCCGCGGGATGTTTTCGGTGAAGGCCGGATCGCCGAAGACATCGTAGGGCAGGACCTCCTCGGAAATGATGGATTGCCGGGTCTTGTTGTAGAACCCGCCGGCGATAAGCTGCACGGGATCCGGAAAGTTCGATTCGAATCGCAGCTCATCCGTGAACTGATTGGTGTTCACCCAGTTAGGCGACGGCGATGCGCAGTAGGTGTTCACGACACAGGTCGGAATCGGCGGCCCGCCGTAACCGCCGATGGAGATGAGTTCGCTGCCATCCTCGGTGTCGCGGGAGTAGCGGTGAAAATAGGTCGCCGATTCGATGAAGCTGCCGAACGCGGGCGCGTATTTCACGGTCAGGTTGCCGAAGGTCCAGATGTCGGCGTCGCTCTCGCGGATGTCGAGCGGACGGATCTGATTGAGATTTTGAGTGGTGTAGTCCGCCAGCGGAAATCCATTGCTTCCCTGATCCTGGTGCATGATCATCGGAGTGATGGTGAGCTCCTCCAGCCATGCCGGCCGGTAAGTGAGCGCCAACGTCTCGCCCTGCTCCACGTCGTTGCCGAGGTGGTCCACGTTCTGCCGCGGCTGGCTCGCCGGAATCGCGAGCAGCCCGGGCGACGTCGCTATCCCGTACTCGCCGGTGAATACGCCGGGCGAGTACGTGGAGTAGCCGGCCAGGGTGAGCGCGAACTGATTGTCGATGATCGGCAAGTTGTAGCTCGCCGACACCATGTACCCGAGGCCGCCCTCGTGAATGACGTAGGCCTGCGCATCCGCGGAACCGAAGCTGTCCTTCAGATCGGGCTGGCGCGTGATGAGGCGCACCGTTCCGCCCATGGCCGATGCGCCGAACAGCGTGCCCTGGGGTCCGCGCAGCACCTCGACCCGCTCCAGGTCGATGGCCCTGGGATCCAGGGAAATCGGCAATGGCGTGTCGTTGATGTAGTAGCTCGTGGTGTTGGTGCCGGCGATGCCCCGGATGGTGATCTCGCGGCCGTTGGTGATGCCGAAGGTATTGCCGGTGCCGAAGGACAGGTTCGGCACCATGTGCGCGTAGTCGTCGAAATTTACCTGATCGAAGGCAGCCAGCGTATTGCCCGAAATGGCGGTCACGCTCAGCGGCACTTCCTGGATGCTTTCACTGCGCCGCTCCGCCGTGACGGTGATCGCCTCGAGGGTGTCTGCGGCGGACGAATCCGCGGACCGGGACTCGAGCGGGGCGAGCATGGCTGCCAATGACAGGGTGAACCCCCACGCCGACCCGCGAGCCTGCGAATTTCTTGGCATCCCTTTCTCCTCTACTTATTCACCGCCCTGGCGCAAGTATGGCCACAGGTCGAATCTTTGATCAAATTATTCCTGGGCTATTCAATTTGGGGCACGGATCGGCGCTTGATGCACCAAGTACGCGCGGACAACGTCAAGTTTTGAGGGACTTGGCTTCCGCCAGCTGCCCCGACTTCAGGAGCCCCGCGACCTGATCGAGCGCCGACGACAGGGCCGCGACGACATGATCGACGGCAGGCGCATCGTGCGCCGTCGAGACGGCCATGACCCCGCCGGGCCCGATGAGCACCCCTTCGTTGGCCGCCGCCAGATGAAACAAGGAGGCAAGGCCCAGCGCGGAAGGGTCATCCTCGTGGCGCCTCGGATCGGCGACAAAGGCGATTCCCGCCACTGAGCCCAGGCCGCTCACCACGATCTCGATGCCGACCTGCGCCGCGCGGTTCGCGAGCGAAGCGCGAATGCGCTCGCTGGCGGCATCCATGGCGGCAATCCGTTCGCTCGTCAAGTGCTCGAGCGTCGCGTGGCCCGCGGCGCAGCTCACCGGGTTGCCGTTGAACGATCCGCCGTGAAACACGGGCGATGGCCGGGTGGGATCGAAGATTTGCATGATTCGCCGCGAGCCGCCGAAGGCGCCCATGGGTGTGCCGCCGCCCAGGAATTTTCCCAGCACGACCATGTCGGGGCTCAATTCAAATATCTCGGCCGAACCTCCCACCGCGAGCCTGAGCATCAGACAGTCGTCCAGAATGACGAGCGCGCCGTGATGCCGTGCCAGCGATTCCAGGGCCGCAAGAAAGCCGGGTTTGGGAGCAACCACCCGGCCGGTCACGAGCACGGGCTCGATGACGATGGCCGCGACGTCCTTGCCGTGCCGCGCCATGACCCGTTCATAGGCCTCGAGATCGTTGAACGGCACCGCAAAGGCGCGCCCTTCCAGGTCGCCCATGCCGTACAGGCCCGCCTCGAGATCCGGATAGCTGCCATGATAGGCGCCGATGGACTTCACGATGCAGGGGCGCCCGGTCACATGCCGGGCGGCCTTCACGGCGAGCATGCCCGCCTCCGACCCGGAATTGGTGAATCTCAACAGTTCCATCGCGGGAATGCGCGCTTGAAGCAATTTGGCGTAATCGACTTGCGCCCGCGAGGCGCCCGACCAGGCCATGCCGCGGGGCAATGCGGCCTCGATGGCTCGGCGCGCGGGAGCGAAGTTGTGGCCATGGATCAAGGAGAGCCCGTTGCAGAACAGATCCACGTACCGACGGCCGTCGACATCGAACACCCAGGCTCCATCGCCGTGCTCGATGACCACCGGATAGGGAGGGTGAAAGCTGGTGGTGCGGGTGTTGCCGCCCGGCAGCACGGCCGCGGCCTCGCACATCAGCGCCGCCGACCGCGGAGTGAGCTTACGGTAGCGTTCCTCGATAAAGGTCTTCGAGGTCAAGCGCTTGCCGTCACCACGGCGACCGCGTCGACCTCGAGCTTGGCGCCCAGCAGCAGGTCCGAGACGCCTACGCTGGCGCTGGCAGGCCAATCCTCGCCGAAGACATCGTTTCGAACCTTGGCGTACACGGAGTAGTCGGACAGATCCTTGATATACGCGGTAATTCGCACCACGTCCTTGAGGGACGCGCCCGAACGCTCCAGCGAGCGGCGGATGTTGGCAAAGCACTGACGCGCCTCGGCCTCGAAGCCCCCGGCAACGACGGCGCCCGAATCGTCCCGTCCTACTTCTCCGGATATGAAGATCAGGTTTTTCGGGCCCAGGGGCACGACCACCGCGGCGCTGAAACCGCGGTCGCGCTCATTGCGAACTCGTCGAATGGAGGGATCCGGCATAATAGGGAAAAGTATATCGCCATCATCGACGTTAGACCAATTCACAACCGGCCGGGAGCGCCAGATCATGACGAGCAACATCGCGGAACGCGCCGCCTTTCGCGCCCTGTCGCAGGCAAGCGCCGCCGATTGGGAGATCATCGAGCAGGCCGAGCGTGAACACCGGGGCCGCGCAGGCCCCGGCGCCGGACTGCTCAGGATGCTGCGGGCGATCTCGGGCGATGCGCCCATCGGCACCCCCGTGAGCCTCTTTACTCATTGCCTGCAAACCGCCACCCGCGTACTCGAGGCCGGACGCGACGACGAACTCGTCGTGATGGCGCTGTTTCACGATCTGCCGGAGGCATTCAGCGACAATCATCATGGGCTGCTGGCGGCGGAGATGCTGGCGCCCCGGCTGACCGAACGGCGCCGCTGGATGCTCATACACCACGTGGAATTCCAGGCCCTGCATTTCGCCAATCACCCGACCCGAGATCGGAACGAGCGCGAGAGGTACCGCGGTCATCCTTACTTCGATGAAACGGCGGAATTTTGCGCGCTTTTCGACCAAAATTCCTTCGATCCCGACTTCCCAACGCTCGAACTCGCCACCTTCGGGCCTATCGTGCGCCGCTTCTTCGGCGGACCGGCCCCACCGCCGGTGCGGCTCGACGATTGAGCGCGCGCCTGCGCTGGATTGCACCCATCGATCGTTGGTTTTCCTAATCCGGAGCGCCGAGCGTCCAGCCTCCGTCGATCGAAATCTGCTGGCCCGTGAGATAGGCCGATGCGGGCGAAGCCAGGAACAGCGCGAGCCCCTTGATGTCCTCTGGAAATCCGACACGATGCATCGGAATGACCTTGGACATGGCCTCCTGCACGGCGGGGTTCTTCGCGTGGCCGCCGCCGATATTGGTGATGAAAAACCCCGGGGCGATCGCGTTGCAGGTGATGTTGAAGGCGGCGAGTTCCTGGGCCACGCAGCGCATCAGGTGCGTGACGCCTGCCTTGGCGGCCATGTACGCGGAGCCGATCGCCGGTTCGCATTGAAAGGATGCCACCGACGAAGTGACGATCAGCCGCCCTGAGCGCTGCGGCTTCATGATCCGCGCAGCGCTGCGCAAAGTGGCGAAGATGCCGTTCAAATTGACCTCGATCACGCGGTTCCAGCGCTCGTCGGTGTAGGCCTCGAGCGCGCCTTCGGGATTGCGCGGACGCTGGGTCCCCGCCCAGTTGCCGACGAACCCCGGTCCGGAGTCGACGCCGGCGTTGGCGAATACGACGTCGAGCCGGCCGTGTGCCGCGGCGGCGGCGCCGATCGCCTGGTCGAGCCGCCCGTGATCTCGGACATCGACGGCTTCGCCGCGCACACTAAGCCTAAGTCCGCGCAATCGAGCGGCCTCCTCCTCGACCCGGCGCCCATCCACGTCGAGGAGCGTCACCTGCGCGCCGTTCTCGGCCAACGCCTCCGCGAACGCGAGCCCGAGACCGCTGGCGCCTCCGGTGACGACGACGCCATAGCCTTCGACCTTGAACAGCTGGTCAATCTTCATAGGTATTCTCTGTTTCGGATCAATTGCCTAGCCGATGTCGACGAGGATCTTCATCCCCTCCTGCCGGCGCAGCCGTTCGAAGCCGCGGTCGATCACTCCCTCCAGCGGGATGGTCTCGACCCAGCCATCGAGGGGATAACTGCCGCGCGCCATTTCGGCGATTACGCTCGGGAACGCGTTCACCGACATGGCAACTCCGGTGAGCCGCACCTCCGGCATCAAGAGATCGAAGGGCGGGATCACCACCGGGTCGTGATGAATGGCAACCACCACCGCCGTGCCGTCGACGCGCGTCCCATGCAGCATCGCGTGGAACGCCTTCGGCCCTCCGGCCGCGTCGACGGAGGCATGCGCGCCGCGGCCGCCCGTCAAGTCGCGCACCGCCTCGATGGGATCGCAGGCCGTGGGATCGATCAATGCCTGAGCGCCCAGGTGGGCCAGCGCGGCGCGGCGTGCCGGCGACGGATCGATGAGGATGGTCTCGACGCCGCGGCGGCGCAGCGTCAGAAAGACGCCGATTCCGATGGGCCCGGCGCCGTGGATTGCAACCGTCTCGCCTGCCTCGACGGCGCAGCGATTCGCCGTATGCCAGGCAATGCCGAGCGGTTCGATGAGCGCACCCTGCATGGCGGTCACGCCGGGCGGCAGCCGGTGCGCCATGCGGCGCCGGACCACGGTGAACTCCGCGAGGCCGCCGCCTGCGCGGTTGTAGCCGTGGAACGCGACCAGCGGACAGTGATTGTACTGACCGAGGCCGCAGTACAGGCAGCGGCCGCATGTCTCGAGCGGCTCCACCGCGATGAGGTCGCCGACGGCGAGATCGTCGATCCCCGCCCCCAGCGCGACCACCTCGCCGCACAGCTCGTGTCCCATGATCACGGGGTTCATGACTCCGGTCAGCGGATGCGGTGTATCGCGCGTCGTCAGCGGGCCGTCGTAATACTCGTGCAAGTCGCTGCCGCAGATTCCGTTGAAGCGCACGCGGAGTTTGACGTCGCCGGGCCCGGGATCGGGCTCCGGCATCTGTTCGACCCGCAGATCCCGCGGCCCATGAAAAACTGCTGCACGCACCGTTGACTCCAGTTTTCTCGTATCGGGCCCTACCGATCTCAAGAGGGCTCGATTCAGCGGGCACGGCGAATCGACCCACAGGGAAGCGGCGGCCGCCGCCTCAGCCGGGCGCGGTCACCAGCCGGCCGACGTCGGCGAGGGTCCCGAGCACGCGATGCGGCCGCCGATGGCCCTTCTCCGCTCGCCAGTCCTTGACCGTGGTCACACCACTCAGCACGGCGAACGCCTGCGCGCCGGCGCGGCGCGCCATGCCGATGTCGACCTCGGGGTCGTCCCCCACCACCGCGATCTCGTGCAGGGGCCGGCCGAGTCGCCGGATCGCGAAACGCAACGCTTCGCGCGAGGGCTTGCCCGTGAGCGTCATCGGCGCGCGCGTCATGTGGCGGATGGCGCCGACGATCGCGCACGAGTAGCCCATGGTCTTGCCCTGCTGGGTCGCAAAGAACGGTACGTCGGAGGCGGCATAGAGCCGTGCTCCCGCCCAGATCGCGAGGCAGGCGGCCTCGATGCAGCGCATCGTGCAATCCGGGTACCAGCCGACGTACACCGCGTCGATGCCGCCCGCCTCGTGCTGCTCGTTGGGATGCACGACATCGATCCCCGCATCACGCAGCGCCTGCCCGGTCCCGGGCGTGCCGAGCACGAGTGCGCGCCGCACCTGTCGGCGCCTCATCAGATGCGCCGCCACGCTCGAGGGCGTCAACATCTGCTCATCGCCGACCGGCAACCCATGGGCCCGAAGCTTCGCAGCCTGGACGGCCGGCGGATAGGCGCTGCCATTGGTGAAGACCGCATAGGGAATCCCGCTCTGCGCCAGCTGCGTCAGGAGCTCGGCGGCCCCGGGCAGCACCTCGTAGCGGCCGAGCGCGCGATCGCTCAGGATCAGCGTTCCATCGAGGTCGAACACCAAGCCGGTGACGCGGGACCTGCACCCGGGCGAGGTACGGCGCTTCACGGCGCGGCCTCGGGCTCGGTCCCGGGCGCGGCCGTGGGCGCTCCCTTTGGCGCGACCTGGGACACCGCTCCGTGGCGGCGCAGCTCGAGCTTGATCCCCCTTCCGTCGATGCGGCAGTAATCGAGGTCGCGCCGGGCCGCGAGCTGCCGGATCAAATTCATCACGCCCTCGCTCGGTTCGTACCGGCGCGCCGCGGGCCCGGCGGCGATCATGGCATCCACCAGCCCCCCCGGCATCGTGGCCCGCAGAAGGAACTCCTCGTCCGAAAGATCCGCGCCGATCCGCCGGCGCAGTTCATCGAGGCTTTCCATACCGGGCTCCGCGCGCAACTCCCGCGTACGCGGATTCGATTCGATGCGGTCGAGCACTTGCCCATCGATCGGCACCGTGGGTCGGCCGAAGCGGCCGATCGCGTAACGGATCGCCTCATCCGGAATCACCTTGTAGCGTTCGCCTTGGACCACATTCATCACCGCGATCGTCATCAGGACCTGGGCGAACGGTGTCATCACGATGGGCCAGCCGAGTTCCTCACGCACGCGCCCCAGTTCCTCGATCACGGCGTCCTCGAGGTGGGATAGCCGCGCCTCGGCCAGTTGCCGGCGGGTGGTGCCGACCATGCCGCCGGGCAGTTGGTGGCGCAGATACCGGGCATCGAAGGGTTGCGGTGTGCCGGCGGGCAGCCCCTCCGTGCGCGCCAGCATCGAAAAATATTCATTGACCTCCCGGAGCGCCTCGTCATCGAGGGACACCGTGTGACCGAGCGCGCGAAGATTGCGCACGATACGCCCCGAAGGTGGATTCGAGGTGCCGTCCGCCGCCGCGCCCGAGGCGCACTGCAGCGCCGTGATGCCGCACGCCGCAGCATCCATGTAGGTATGCTCGGCCAGACCGATGGTGCAATGCGAATGGAGCTCGAGAGGCTTGCCCCTCAGCACCGCCTGGATCGCGGGGATCAGAGCGCGCGCGCCGGCCGGCGTCAGCAGGCCGCCCGGATCTTTGATATAGAGCGCGTCGACGTCGGGGCTCGACGCCAGCCGCCGTGCGCGTTCGATGAAGTACGCGTCGTCGTGGATCGGGCTCATCGTGTAAACCAGCGCGACGATGACGGACTCGCCGCCGGCTTCCTTGACCATGCGCGCGCACGCGAGATTGCCGTCGGCGTCGTTCATGGGATCGGCGAGGCAGAACCGGCGGATGCCGCTGCGCACGAGCACGCGAAACACCAGGCTCATGAATTCAGGGCTCGCGGTCTCCCAGGAAATGAAGCGGAATCCCGTCGACATGAACTGCAGCGGCGTGCGGCGCACCACATCGGCCATCAAGCGGATCCGCTCCCAAGGGTCCTCGCGCTTGTAGCGAACCGCGACGCCCATGTGGGTCGATGTGGTGAAATCGATTGCCCTGAAGCCGACGCGATCCATCGCCGGCGCGATGGTGAGCGTCCGTGGCGTGTCGATGCCGAGCGCGCCCCACAGGCATTGGTTACCGTCGCGCAGCGAGGTCTCGACGATCTGGACCTTAAGCATGGGCCCGCCTCGCGGCGCCGGCGCCGGGCGGCCGGCGCTCGAGGAAGTGCGCCACGAAATCCGTCGTCACGCCGCCGGCGCGAAATTCCGCATCGGCGGTGACCTCGCGCTGGAAGCCGATGTTGCTCGCCACACCCTCGATCCAAGTCTCGGCGAGCGCGCCGTGGAGGCGGCGCAACGCGGCCTCCCGGTCGGGGCCGTGGACGATCACCTTGCCGAGCAAAGAATCGTAGAACGGAGGCACATCGGCGCCGGCGCCGATGTGGGTGTCCACACGCACGCCCTCGCCCTGCGGCCATTGTGCCCGCGTGACGCGGCCCGGGCTCGGCCGAAAGTCGGCTTCCGGGTCCTCGGCGTTGACCCGGCATTCGATGGCGCAGCCGCGAAGGACGATTCCGGCCTGGCCGAATCGTAATCCCTCGCCCGCGGCGATCGCGAGCTGCTCGGCGACCAGGTCGATGCCGGTCGCCGCCTCGGTCACGCCATGCTCCACCTGAAGCCGGGCGTTGACTTCGAGGAAATAGTACGCCTCGCGCGGCACGTCGTAGATGAATTCGACGGTGCCGGCGCCGCGGTAGCGGACGCTCGCCGCGAGCCGCAGCGCCGATTCCAGCAGGGCGCCGCGCACTTGGGTAGGAAGTCCCGGGGCGGGTGTCTCCTCAATCAGCTTTTGGTAGCGGCGCTGCACGGAGCAATCGCGCTCGCCGAGATGCACCACGTTGCCGCACCCATCCCCCAGGATTTGGACCTCGACGTGGCGCGCGCGGGCCACGAAGCGCTCGAGATACACGCGCGCGTCCCCGAAGGCGGCCCCCGCCTCGGCCGAGGCGAGTTGCAGAAGCGCGTCGAGTTCCTCGGGCCGCGTGAGGCACTTGATGCCCCGGCCGCCGCCGCCCCCGGCCGCCTTCACGAGCAGCGGCACGCCGAGCCGCTCCGCCAGGGCGCGCGCCTCGTCCGCAGTGGAAATTTCACCGCCAGGAACCACCGGCACGCCGGCCGCCTCGGCGGCCGCCCGCGCGCGCACCTTGTCGCCGAACACCGCCAGCTGCGCAGGCGTGGGGCCGACGAAGAGGATTCCTTCCGCCGCGCACAGCTCCGCGAGCCGCGGGCGCTCCGAGAGAAAACCGTATCCCGGATGCAGCGCGTCCGCGCCGCTGGCCCTCGCCGCGTGCACGATGGCTTCGGGATTCAGATAACTGCCGGCCGGATGGGCCGGCCCGATGCAAATCGCACGGTCCGCGGCCCGCGCGGGCAGGCTCTCCCGGTCCGCCGCCGACACGCCGATGATGCTTTCGACCCCGAGCGCGCGGCAGGTACGGATGATTCGCATCGCAATCTCGCCGCGGTTGGCGATGAACAGCCGGCGGATCGGCATCGGTCAGCCGCCGGCCCCGACGCGCATGAGCGGGCTGCCGTATTCGACCAGCTGTCCATCGGCCGCCAGGATCTCGGTGATGATGCCCCGCATCCCGGCGCGCACGGTGTTCATGAGCTTCATGACCTCGATGATGCCGACGACCGTGTCCTCCTCGACCTGGGCGCCCAGATCAACGAAAGGTGCGGCACCGGGCTTGGGTGCGCGATAGAAGGTGCCCAACAGCGGCGCCGGGATGTCGCGGCCGCCGGCGCTCGACAAGCCCGCGGGCAGGCCCGGAACCGGCGGCGCCGGCGCCTCGCCCGCCGGAACCTGTGCCCCCGTCTCGGGCGCAGGCGCGCTCCGGCCCCGACCCGAGCGGCGCAGCTGCAGCTTGACGCCGTTCATCTCGAGGTTGAATTCGTCGAAGCTCGACTCGTCGATGAGCTTCATGATTTCCGCGATCTCGGAGGCGCTCAAGGTCATTGCCGCCCTCCGAATACCGACATCAGATGATGCAGCGGATTCTCGGCCGGCTGAGCGGCCGGCGCCGTCTCCTTGCTCGACCAGACGGTTTCCGGCCGGCTCTGCAGCAGCAGCACGCGCTCCGAGCCGCGTTCGATCGCCCACTCGATGTCCTGTGGCCGCCCGTAATGGCGCTCGATCCGTCGCCCGAGCGCGCGCAGGGTCTGAAGTTCCGCGTCACTCAAGGTGGCGTCGAATTGCCGGGCCGGCTCGACGGCGCGTGCGAGCACGCCGCCGCCCTCCGCCGGAACGTGTTCGACGGTCTTGCCCGAAATCTCCCGGCGCTGCACCTCGCCCGTGATCTTCCCGACGACCCAGCGGTCCGGGGTCACCTCGCCGCCCACTACCGCCGATCCCAAGCCCCAGGATGCCTCGATCGTGATCACGGAACGATCGCCCGTCGTGGGGCTTCGCGTGAACATCACGCCCGCCGTACGCGCATCGACCATGCGCTGGATCACCACCGCCATCGCAACGCCGGCCTCCGGCATGCGGTGGCGCAGCCGGTAACTCAGCGATTCGACCGAGTAGAGGCTCCCCCAGCAGCGCCGCAGCTTGTCGAGCACATCCGCCGCCGAGGTCACCCACAGGTACGTGTCCTGCAGCCCCGCGAAGCTCGCCGCCGCCGAATCCTCGGTGGTCGCCGAAGATCGAACGGCGACCACCGCGCCCCCTGCGGGGTCGCCGAGCGAGGCGTAGGCGCTTTGAATGTCGGCCGCGAAAGCCGGGGCGAGATCGACGCCCTCGATGCGCGCACGCAGTTGCGAGGACAGCGCGCTCACGGCCGGGAGATCGTCCGGCGGCAGCCGCTCGACGAGCGCGCGAAATGGCGCCTGCGACTCGAGATGCGCCATGAAGCCCTCGAATGCCTGGGTGCCGACCACGAAGCCGGGCGGCACGTCGACGCCGGCGCGCACAAGCTCCCCGAGGCTGCCGCCCTTGCCGCCCACCTGAGCGCGGTCGGCAAGGCCGATGTCGCGGAACCAGTGGATGCAGGGCCGGGTCGCCATCGGTGCAGGGTCCTTGAAACTCATCCGAGCAGGGTCACGACGCCGCGTGCGCCGTCGACCCGGATGCGCGCACCATCGCGGATGCGCGAGGTCGCGTTGCCGGTGCCCACCACCGCCGGGAGCCCATATTCGCGTGCGACGATCGCAGCGTGGCTCATCGAGCCGCCGATGTCGGACACCGCGGCGCTGATGCGCTGAAATACCGGCGCCCACGTCGGATTGGTGACCTGGCAGACGAGGACGTCGCCGGGCTTGAGGCGCGAAATCTCCTCGACCGACTTCACCACGCGTGCGATGCCCTCCGCGACGCCCGGGGACGCGGCGAAGCCGCGAATCTCGTTCGAGCGCTCCGCGCTCGCCGCGTTCAGCCAATTGTCCAAGCTCTCGCGCGTGATGCCCCACAACATCACGATCGCCGGATCGTCGATCACGTCGGGGATGGCGCCGAGAGCCGGCGGGGTCTCCTGCCGCGCCCAGATCGCGATCGCCGCCTTGCGGTCGGCCACGATCGGCGGCCAATAGGCTGGACCACGCGGCCGCGACCCGGTCGACCAGGCGTTCATCAGATCGATGATCGCCGACTCGAGCTCGTAATGGGTTAGCTGGAACACGTCGTCGGCCGCGGGAAAGAAGCCCGACTGGCTGAGCAGCGCGCCGAAGCGGCGCACCTTGTTGAAGAAGAGACTGGTGTACCAGTGTTCACAGTAGAACTTGTGGCCTTCGACGTACGGGAACACGCGGTGCGCCAACCCGATCATCTGATCGTAGGCGGCGCGTTCGGCCTCGCCGCCC
>Ga0181519_10004012_pt1 | contig 11985 bp, 13 predicted proteins | sample PEATcosm2014_Bin_26_FD_121102 | JGI IMG/M metagenome (GOLD analysis project Ga0181519, IMG submission 121102) | Peatland microbial communities from MTU Mesocosm Facility, Houghton, MI, USA - PEATcosm2014_Bin02_10_metaG | ecosystem: Environmental > Terrestrial > Soil > Wetlands > Peat | place... | reverse complement strand
CGATCAGGACTACGATCCGAGCGAGGCCGCCATCAGCTGGCAGCTGCTGCGCGCCGCCGGGCACCGCGTCGCGTTCGCGACGCCGTCCGGGCGCCCAGCCGCCGCCGATCCGCTGATGCTGACGGGCGAGGGGCTCGACCTGTGGGGCTTCGTGCCGCTGTTGCGGCGGATCAAGGCGCTCGGGCTGCTGCTACGCGCCAACGGCGACGCGCGCCGCGCCCATGCCGCGATGCAGGCCGACGCCGCGTACGTGACACCGGCCCGCTACGCCGATCTGCGGGTCGAGGACTACGATGCGCTGCTGCTGCCCGGCGGGCACCGCGCGCGCGGCATGCGCCGTTTCCTCGAGGATCCGGTGCTGCAGCGATTCGTCGCTGCTTTCTTCGACGCCGGCAAGCCGGTCGCGGCAATCTGCCACGGCGTCGTGCTCGCGGCGCGGAGCCGATCGGAGCGGACGGGCCGGTCCTCGTTGTGGGGCCGCCGGACGACGGCGCTGACGTGGAAGCTCGAGAGCGCCGCGGCCGCGTCGATGCGCTTCATCGGCCGGTTCTGGGATCCCGGCTACTACCGCACCTACGCCGAGGCCGCGGGCGAGCCCGCCGGGTTTCGGTCCGTGCAGGCGGAGGTTACCCGGGCGCTGGCGGCGCCCGCGGACTTCAAGGACGTGCCGGCGGGCGCGCCGGACCATTTTCGCAAGGCCAGTGGGCTGTTCCGCGACAGCGCCACCGACCGCCGCCCCGCCTGGGTGGTCCGCGACGGCAACTACGTCTCCGCCCGCTGGCCGGGCGATGCGCACGTCTTCGCGCAGACGTTCTGCGAGGTGCTCGCCGAGCTTGGCTCGCCGGCCGGTGAGCCGCGGCGCTAGCCACCGCGCCGGGACGCGCCCTGCTATTTCTTGCGCGACGGCAGGTGAATCACCTGCCCGGCCACCATGAACGCGCCGCGGCCCATGTGGTGGATCGTCCGCGGACGCGCGACCGCGCGGTCCAGCCACGCCTTGACGACTTCGAGCACGAACATGTTGTAGCGCCCGGCCATGCGCCGGTCGACGACCCGGCACTCGAGGCTCGCGTAGCACTCGCGGATCAGCGGCGGCAAAACGCACTTCGCCGGCGTCGGCGCCAGGCCGAAGGCCGCGAACTTGTCGCGTCGCCGCCCGGAGGTGTTGCCGCACGCGACCACCTGCGCCGCCAGCTCGCGCGTCGGGATGTTGATTACGCATTCCCTCGATTCGCTGAGCAGCGAGAAGGAGTAGTTTCGGGCGCTGAGGACGCAGCCGACGAGCGGCGGCTCGAACTCCATCATCATGTGCCAGGACAGCGTCATGACATTCGCGCGGGCCCGGTTGGCCGTGGTGACGAGCACGACCGGCCCCGGCTCGAGGAGCTGGTAGACGCGGCTGAGCGCGAGGCTGGTCTTGGCCATGTGGTTCCCGGGCCCGTGTTGGAGGCGGCGGCGGCGATGCCGCCCACAGCCGGCGGATTACGCGCCCGCGCCTGCGCGTTGTCGAGAGCCGCTTGCCGAACGAGGGCGCGCGCTCGAGCCCGCCGCGCGCACAGAGGAGATCGCAGCATGACCACCCCGAACAGCGCCATGACGGTTCGCGACGCGATCTACGCGAGGCGCTCGGTGCGCCACTACACCGGCGAACGGCTCCCCGCGGCGACCGTGCGCGAGCTCATCGCGGCCGCGGTGCGTGCGCCGACCGCGATACACGAGGAGCCGTGGCAATTCCTGGTGGTGCAGGACGAGGCCGCGTTGCGGCGTCTGTCGGAACGCGCCAAGTCACTGCTCGCCGCCGACGTGCGCCGGCTGCACCTCGACCGCGGCGCGCGCGGCCTGGACGTGTTCGCGCAGCCGGGCTTCAACGTGTTCTATGACGCCGGCACGCTGATCGTCATCTGCGGCCGGCCGGTGGGCCCGTTCGTGGTCGCCGACTGCTGGCTCGCGGCGGAGAACCTGATGCTGGCCGCCCATGCGCTCGGTCTCGGCAGCTGCGTGATCGGCTCGGCGGTCGCGGCGCTCAATGCGCCCGACGTCAAGCAGGATTTCGGCATTCCGGCCGGCAGCACGGCATTCGCGCCGGTCATCGTTGGCACGCCGCAGGGCGAGTGGCCGGCTACGGCGCGCAAGCCACCCGAGATCATCGGCTGGCGCTAGCATAGCGGCGCGGCGACAGCGCGCCTGCGCGCGGCGGCGCGCCAGGCCGGAGTCGGGGTCCATTGGGAGTGCCATGCCATGCTGATGCGTCCACTCGGCAAGTCCGGTCTCGAGGTTGCACCGCTGGCGCTCGGCGCCAACGTGTTCGGCTGGACGGCGGACGAGCGCACGTCGTTCGCGCTGCTGGACGCCTTCGTCGGCGCCGGCGGCAACCTGGTCGACACGGCGGACGTCTACTCGCGGTGGGTGCCCGGCCACGCGGGCGGCGAGTCGGAGACGATCATCGGACGCTGGCTCGCCACGCGCGGCTTTCGCAGCCGCATTCTGATCGCGACCAAAGGCGGCATGGACATGGGGCCCGGCGAGCAGGGCCTGACCAAGACCTACCTGCTGAGGGCCATCGAGCGCTCGCTGACCCGGCTGCAGACCGAGCATATCGACCTCTATCAGGCCCATCGCGACGATCCGTCGACGCCTCAGGACGAGACGCTCGAGGCCTTCGCGCTGCTGGTCCGCCAGGGCAAGGTGCGCGCCATCGGCGCGTCGAACTTCACCGCGCCGCGACTCGCGAGCGCGCTGCGCGCGAGCGCCGCCAGCGGTTTGCCGCGCTACGAGTCGCTGCAGCCCGAGTACAACCTCTACGAGCGCGCCGGCTTCGAGCAGGGCCTCGCCGCCCTGTGCACGAAGGAGGGGCTGGGCGTGCTGCCATACTACGGCCTCGCCTCCGGCTTCCTCACCGGCAAGTACCGGTCCGAGGCCGACCTCGGCCAGAGTCCGCGCGGCGCACGCGTGCGCGGCATGCTGAACCCACGTGGCCTGCGCATCCTGGCGGCGCTCGACGAGGTCGCCGCGGGCCTCGCCGCGACCCCCGCCCAGATCGCCCTCGCCTGGCTGATGAAGCGCGTGACCGCGCCGATCGCGAGCGCGACGAGCGTCGCGCAGCTCGCCGAGCTGCTGAAGGCCGCGCAGCTGGAGCTGAACGCGGACGCAGTGCGGCGGCTCGACGCCGCGAGCGCGCCCTGAGCGGCATCCGGCGCCGGCTCAGTGCCGTGCGTCGCGCTCGCTGTCGAGGTGAGCGAGCGCCTGCGCCGGGTAGCGCTCGCCGGCGGCGGCGCCGGGTGGCACCGCACGGTCGAGTTCCGCCAGTCGCCCGGCCGACAGCTGCAGCGCGAGCGCGCCGACGGCCTCCTCGAGTTGCTCGCGCCTGCGGGCGCCGACCAGCGGGATCACGTCGGGGCCGCGGGCCAGCGCCCAGCCGATCGCGAGCTGGGCCACCGACACGCCGAGGTCCGCCGCGATGTGGCGCAGCCGCTCGACCAGCGCCAGGTTGATTTCGAGGTTGCCCGGCTGGAAACGCGGGCTGTGGGCGCGGAAGCCCGAGGCCTCGGAGCGGCCGTGCGACCAATGGCCGCTGATCAGGCCGCGGCCGAGAACGCCGTAGGCGGTGACGGCGATGCCGAGCTCGCGGCACGCCGGCAGGATCGCGGCGTCGATCCCGCGCGAGATCAGCGAGTACTCGATCTGCAGGTCGCAGATCGGATGGGTCGCATGCGCGCGGCGTATCGTTTCGGCGCCGACCTCCGACAGGCCCGCGAAACGGACCCAGCCGGCGCGGACGAGATCGGCGATCGCCCCGATCGTGTCCTCGATCGGCACCGCGGGGTCGAGTCGCGCCGGCCGGTAGATGTCGATGTAGTCGGTGCCCAGCCGGCGCAGCGTGTAGCTGAGGAAGTTCTTCACCGCCGCCGGGCGGGCGTCATAGCCGGCCCAGGTACCGCCCGGGTCGCGCAGCGCGCCGAACTTGACGCTGATGATCGCGCGCTCGCGCGCGCGACCGGCGAGTGCCTCGCGCAGCAGCAGCTCGTTGTGGCCCATGCCGTAGAAATCGCCGGTGTCGAGCAGCGTGATGCCGGCCTCGAGCGCGGCGTGAATCGTCGCGATGCTCTCGGCCCGGTCGGCCGGGCCGTAGAAGTCCGACATGCCCATGCAGCCCAGGCCGAGCGCCGACACGGCCGGTCCGCAAGCGCCGAGAGTACGGTTCATCATTTGATTGCTCCTCGGCCGGCCCGGGCCGCTGCCCGGGACGGATGCGCCGCAAACGGCGTTTAGAACGCGCCGGGGAATGCCCCGCCGTCGATCAGGATGTTCTGGCCGGTGATGTAGCCGGCGTGCGCGCTGCACAGGAACGCGCACGCCTGGCCGAACTCTTCGGCCGTGCCGAAGCGCTTCGCCGGGATTTCCTCGCGCGAGCGGGCCGCGATCGCCTCCTCCGGCGCGCCGGAGCGTCGCGCCGCGGCGGCAAAGCCCTGGCGCAGGCGGCGCGTGTCGAACGAGCCGGGCAGCAGGTTGTTGATCGTCACGTTGCGATGCGCGACGTCGCGCGCCACGCCGGCGACGAACGCCGTTAGTCCGGCGCGCGCGCCGCTCGACAGGTCGAGCCCGCCGATCGGCATGCGCACGCTGATCGAGGTGATGTTCACGATCCGGCCGAAGCCGCGTTCCGCCATAGAGTCGATCACCTTCTGGATCATCTCGATCGGCGACACCATGTTCATCGTCAGGCCGGCGAGCAGGGCCGCCCGGTCGAGCTCGCGGAAATCCCGGAATGGAGGCCCGCCGTTGTTGTTGACGAGGATCTCCGGCCGCGGGCACGCTGCGAGCACTGCGGCCTGACCCTCGGCCGTCGAGACGTCGGCGGGCACCGGCGTCACCACGACGCCGGTCGCGCGCCGGAGCTCCGCCGCCGTCCGCTCGAGCGCCGCCGCGTCGCGGCCGTTGATCACCAGCGACACGCCCGCCTCGGCAAGTGCCAGCGCGCAGCCCCTGCCGAGGCCGTGGCTGGACGCGCAGACGATTGCGCTCTTGCCGCGAATTCCAAGGTCCATCAGCGACTCCCCTGCGCCAGCGTCGCCCCGGGGCGGGCGCGCGCGGACTGCGTGCGCCGACCGAGCGTCGGCGCACCCAGCATACCCGATGGCCGCGTGCGTTCAGCGCCGCAGCCGGGGCAGGCCCGGCGCTCAGCGCGTGCGGTCGGCGGCCGCCTTCGCCGTGACCGTCGCGGCGAGCGGCGCATTCGCCGCGGCCGCCGGCGCCGGCGCCAGGGTCGCGCGCGGCGCATCCAGCAGCACGACGAGCGTGCAGCCCATGAGCACCGGCGTCGCGCCGTCGCCGAGCGACGCCTGCAGGCGCCGGGCACGGTCGCGCGCGGCGAGCATCGCGCCCTCACGCGACATGGCGCGAACGCTCCGGCTCGATGGTCCGTACGCAAGCCTGCCGCCGCGACCGCCGGGCACTGCCCGGGCGCACCGCAATCCGCTTACTCGACATCATGATCACTCCCCGTGTCTCGAACGCGTGACGCCGCCGATCGATCACGGGCGGGGAGCTGCGGGAGGGTGCGACGCGCCGGGACCGGACGCCGCATTCCGCCAGCGACCGCCCACCGCGATCCATCGGCCAACTGCTCGAGGCTGGTTTCCGGGCTGTGGAGCAGTTCGACCCGTGTCGGACCGGCTCGGCACCTTCCCAGGTCGCGCGACCTGGTGGCATTACGCCGAGCTCATCGCTCCATTACCGTTGCGGGGGCAGCGCCGGCTTCTCACCGGCTTCCCAATTCTCCGGCTCGCGCAACGCGAGCCAGCACCTCGAGCGGCGCCCAGCATAGCAATCCGCGGGGACGGGTCGCCAGCCCGGACGCGACACCGGGAGGCGCAATTGTGCCGCGTGGCCGCCCGTGCGGCGCTCAGGGCGCCGCGGCGCGCATGCGCGCCGTCACCTCGATCTCGATCTTCATCCGCGGATCGGCGAGTCCCGCCGAGATCATCATGGCTGCCGGACGCACCGCGCCGAAGTGGCGCCGCAGCACCGGCCAGCAGCTCTCGAACTCCGCGGCGTGCGGCAGCACATAGGTGACGCGGACGACGTCGCGCAGGCTGGCGCCGGCCTCGGCCAGCGCCGCCTCGATGTTCCTCAGGCACTGCTCGGTCTGCACCAGCAGGTCGTCGGAAATCGCCATCGTCGCGTAGTCGAAGCCCGTTGTCCCCGACACGAACACCCACTCGCCGTCGACCACCGCGCGCGAGTAGCCGATCCGCTCCTCGAAGGTCGAGCCGGAACTGATGAGCCTGCGCGTCATGGCATCCTCCCGATCGGCGCCAGCGGGCACGGCGCCGGCAGCGCGCCACGGTAGCAGGTCGTGGCCGGGCCGGCGCCGCCCGAAGCGGCACCGGCGCAGCTAGCGCGGCGCGCCGTCCTGCCGGCAGGCGCGGACGAACTGCGCGCGCGCCGCATCGGTGGCGATGTCACCGGACAGCCGCAGCGCCAGCTCGTCCAGGGTCGACGCGCGCGCCGCGGCGCGCCGCACCAGCACCCGCGCGACCGGGCCGACGTAGTCCGCCAGGCGCGCCTCAATGCGCGCGAGTTCGGCGGCGCCGAACGGCGCCGCCGGGGTGGCGACCGGCGGCGCCGGCGTATGCTGCGGCGCGGACGCCGACAGCGCCGGGTCCGGCGTTCGCAGGATCGCCTCGAGCGCCGCGCACAGGCGCTCGTAATGCGGCTCGCGCGGCGGCGGAAACGCGTCCAGCCAATGCTGCGAGCTCAGGAAGTACTCGAGGCTCTTCGACGGCAGCACGTCGTCGATGCGAAACGGCAGGATCCGCACCTGCCGGTTGACCGCGCGCTCGACCTCGCGGCGTACCTGCGGCGACTCATTGCTGCTCGCCGACAGGACCAGCACCATCACCCGCGCGGCCGCTATCGCATCGATGATCTCCGCCGCCCAGTCCGCCGATGGCGCGACGTCGCGCGGCGCGATCCAGACGTCGATGCCGCGCGCCTCGACGTGCGCCACGACCTCGAAAGCGCAATGGCGGTCGGGCTGGGAGTAGCTGACGAATACCCGCGCTACCATCCCTTCATGACTCCAGCAGGCGGAGTGCTTTGTCGAGGCTGGTGCGCATGCGATCGAACGCGCGCGCGAGCGTCGCAATCTCGCCGCGGCCGCCGCCGTCGGGAAAGTCCGCCGCACCGGTCTCCCCGCGGCTCAACTGGTCGGCGATGCGGGCGGTACGCCGCAACGGGCGCAGCAGCAGCACGTACAGCACGACGTTGACGGCGACCAACAGGCCGGCGAGGGTCGCGCTGACGGTGAGCATGAACGCGCGGAAGTGGCGGTCGGCCTTGTCGGCGGCGCTGGCCAGCGGCACCGACACCACTTGCGCGCCAATGACCTCGCCCGACTGCCAGCCGAAGCCGTTGTTGACACCGTAGCGCTCGACCAGCGTCCGCGGCGCCGCGGTCGCCAGGCCGTGACACACGAGGCATTCGTCCTTAGCATGAATGGGTCGTGCCAGGTACAGCGACGGACCCATCGGCGTGTCGCGCTCTCCCAGCAGTTCGCTCGACTTCGGGTCATTGCGGAACTGGTGGACGATGTCCGCCTCCCAGTCCGTGGCGCGGTCCCGCGGGTTGGTGGGGTTCAGCGTCGCTTCCTTATACGAGTACTCGGCGTGCTCCTCGCGCAGCCGCAAGAAGTTCTGCGTCGCCGCGTACGATGGCACGCTCTGCGGGAGGAACGCGCCCCGCATCGGTTCGCTCAGTAGCGGCACGATCTCGGTCGCGGTGTAGTCACGGATGGCGAGCGCACTGCCCATCATAAGGCCGGCCTCGCGCAGCGCCTCGCTGCTGGCGTTGCGTCGCAGCATTGACGAGCCCTCGATGCCGAGTGCCAGCGCGGCCAGCGCGAACAGCCCGACGAGTGCCAGGTTAATGCGGACGATCAGACTCATTGTTCCCTCGCGCGGCGCTCGCGGCCGCTCGCGGCAACCTTGCCAGATCGCCCCGCCGCGGGCCAGCGATGCGGCGAGCGTGGGACCGCCGCGGCCGAGCGCAGCGGCTCAGGCCGGCAGGGACCGGCCGTCGTCCGGTCCGCCCGCCGCCTCTATTCGCGACCCGCCCATGCCTCCATGGCCTCGTCGAACGCCTGGCGGGCCGCGAGCTCGGCGCATTGCAGAGTGAATGCAGAGTCAGCGTCGTCGTCCGGGCCGGCGTCGACGATCGCCATCCCGCGCCGCGCGCCCAGCGCGGCTGTCAGGCGCCGCCACCGACCGAGAAAGCGCAGCGTCGGTGGCTGCGGCGCCGCCGGCACCGGGGCCGGACCGCGCGAATGCGTCCAGATGCTGCGCACCGTATTCTCCCTGTGCCGCGGCGACCGTGCTCACGGACGGTATGCGTCGACGAGAGCTGCTCCAGGCGCTGCAACTCTCGTGCCGTGTGGCCGACCGTGCCGCTACGGCGGTTCGCGGATGCCGGCCGGCAGCGACGCGCCGAGCTCGGCGTGGCGCTCGCACCAACAACGCGCAGGCGCGCCCTGCGCTGCCCCGCGACCGTGCACCCCGGGCGGCGGCCGGCCGGGATCAGCAGGGCCGGGTGGCGCACGCGGCGCGCATCGCGCCGGCCGCCACGCTCAGTGCGGCCAGGCGGCTGCGAACACGGCGCCGGTCGCCAGCGCGTAAATCAGCGCATCCAGCAGCTCCTTGACCACACTGCTCCACGGCTTGCCCATCCAGATACCGCTCTGCACGCTGCCGCCGCCGTAAGCGAGCAGCGCCACCGTCGCCACCAGCCGGAAGACGGTGGCCGTGGCCGCGCCGGCGGGCAGCGTGCGTGACGCAAGGTAGCCGGCGAATATCGCGATCGCCACCGAGTACAGGAACCAGAGCGCGAGCGACGGGCCCATGTTCGGCACGCCGCGCGCCCGGAGCACGACGAAGCCGACCGGCCCGTCCACGAACTTCTGCTGGAACTCCGGCGTCCGCATCGCCTTCATGTCCGCGCAGTGCGGCACGACATACTGCCCCGGCGCAGGCGCGGTGCGCTGGATCGCGGCGCGCACCTCGTCCTCGTTGCTGAACTTGCGGTAGTCGACGTTGTGCCACTTCAGCACCATGTGCACGATGCTGCTCAGCACGAACACGAGGACCGACGAGCCGAGGATCGCCAGCCACAGCTGACTCAGTCCGACCATAGCGCCCCCTTGTTGTTGTGAAGTCCCCGCGACGGGAACTGCGGGACTTTAGCGCGCGCCGTGGCCGAACGTGGGAGACGTCGTGATGCGCCGCGTCATGATCGTGCGGGGGCGCCCGGCTGCCGCAGCGACGCGCAGGGTGGCTGCGCGGTCAGATCGCTAGTGCGGCATCGAGATCAGCGGGCTCGCGGCCGGCGCCACCGTGGCTGCACGATCGGCCGCCTGGGCGTCGAACCACTCGTGCAACGCCGTGACCAGGCGCGGGCTGTCCGAGGAATAGCGCACCTCGGCCCCTCCGCGGACTTCGAGATACGCGGCGTGCACCTCGCCGGGAGCCGCCGATACCAGCGTGCCGAGGCCGGCGATACCGCCGCCCTGCGTCTGCTTGCGGTCACCGCTGTAGTGGCCGACGAAGTCGTCGGCCGCGTTCTTCAGCGTCGCGCGGATCAGGCCGATCTGCTTGGCGTCGCTCGACTCCACCGCCACCACCCGGTGCACGCCGCCACCGGCGGTCTTGGTGAACGTCTGCACGGCCGCCGCCGGGTCGAAGGACGCCGCCGCGACGTCCGCCTGTGGCTTCTCCGTCGACTGCTTCTGGTCCTTCTGGCCGCGCGCCCAAACGGGCGCCGCCGGCAGCGCCAGCATGCTCGCGGTCAGCATGATCAGGACTGCACTCTTCATCGCGCTCTCCTCCCCGACGATTCCTGTGTGACCACGCCCGGCCGACGCGGTTCCGCGGCGCCACGAGCGGCCGCGGCTCGGCCGGCCGTCGCGCGGCGGGCATCCCCCCGTGCCGGCCCCACCGCCCGACGCCGGTTCAGCGAGCCGGGACGGCGGCATCGTGCCACCACCCGCCGCCGAGCGCGACGAATAACTGCACCGAGTCCTGTAGCTGGGTGAACTCGGCGCTGGCGTTGCCGAGGCGAGCCTGCGCATAGGTGCGTTCCGCGTCGATGAGCTGCAGCGCCGTCGTCTTTCCGGCGGCATAGCTTACGCGCTGCAGTTCGAGCGATGCCGCGGCGACCTTAAGCGAGCGATGATAGGCAGTGACCCTGTCGGCGTCGTGCTCAAGCGCCCGCAGGTCGTCGGCGACCTGGCCAAAGGCGGTGAGGACCACCTGCTGGTAACTCGCCGCCTGGGCCACGTACAGATCGCGCGCGGCACGCGTCTGCGCGCGCAGCGCCCCGCCCTGGAACAGCGGCTGCGTCAGCCCGCCGGCCGCGCTCCAGACACGCTCAAAATCGTGGAACAGGCCGGCCGCAGTCAGCGCCTCCCGGCTGAGGCCGCCGCTCAGCGTGATGCTCGGATACTCCTGGCTGACTGCGATGCCGATCGCGGCGCTCGCGGCGCGCAGCTGCGCCTCGCTGGCCAGGATGTCCGGCCGCCGGCGCACCAGCGCCGACGGCAGGGTGAGGGGGATCGCCGCCGGCGGCGTGAACTCGGTGACGTCGAACTCCGGCGCCGACCACTGCGCCGGTGCCCGCCCGACCAGAATTGCGAGCGCGTGCCGCGCCGCACTCAGCTGCTGGCGCAGCGAGGGCAACGTGGCCTGGTCGGCCGCGAGCTGGCTCTCCGCGGTCAGTACGTCGGTGCGCGCGGCCGCGCCGGCCTCGAACTCCCGCTGCACGAGGTCGAGGTTCTTCTGGTCGCTGGCGATCAGATCGAGTGTGGTCGTGATCTCGAGCCGAGACAGCGCGATGGTCATCGCCTCCGTGACCACGTTGCCGGTCAGCGTCAGGTAGCTGGCGGCCAGTTCATCGCGCTCGAACTCGGCGAGTGCCTTCTGCTGCTCCACCAGCCGCAGCGTCGCGCCGCCGAAGGCGTTGAACGTGTAGCTGGCGGTCAGGCCTCCGTTCCAGGTCGCCGGCTCGCTCGACTCCCGCTCCGTACCCGCGGTCAGCCCGATGCGCGGCAGGAAGCCGGCCCGCGCCACGATGATGGCTTCGCGCGCCGCGTCCAGCGTCGCGCGCGCCGCCGCCAGCGTCGGGCTGTCGGCGATCGATAGTCGCAGCGTCGCGTCCAGTGCGGGGGACTTGAACAGCTGCCACCACTGGCCCGCGAGGTCGTCCGCATCGGCCGGCAGCGTGGCGCGGGCCGGCGCCCCGGTCGCGCCGGGTTCGACGCTGTCGTAGGCCTGCATGCTCGGCGGTGCCGGCGGCTTGTAGTCCGGCCCGACGGCGCAGCCGCCGAGTAGCACGACCACGCCGGCGGCGAGCAGCGGCCGGCTACTCATAGCGGAGCGCATCGATGGGGTTGAGCTGCGAGGCCTGGCGCGCCGGGTAGTATCCGAAGAAGACGCCGACGGCGCCCGAAAACAGGAATGCGAGCAGCATTGTGTCGGGGCGCAGGCGGATCGGCCAGCCGGCCGCGGCCGAGATGATCTCGGACGCGGCGATGCCGGCGACGATTCCCGCGGCGCCGCCCATGACGCTGAGCAGCATCGCTTCGATCAGGAACTGCATCAGCACATGCACCCGCCGCGCGCCGGTCGCCATGCGGATGCCGATCTCCCGGGTACGCTCGGTCACCGACACGAGCAGGATGTTCATGATGCCGATGCCGCCGACGATCAGCGAGATCGACGCGATCGCCGCGAGCAGCAGTTCCATGGCCTTGGTGGTCTGCTCCGCCACCTCTGCGACCTCGGTCAGGTCGCGGACCGCAAAATCATCGGGCAGGCCGGGTTTGATCCGATGCGCGGTCTCGAGCGTCTTTGTGACCTGCGCGAGCGCGGTCTTGACCATCGCCGTGCTGCGCGCCTGAATGTAGATCGTGTTGACGAACCCCTGCAGGCGCGGCTG
>Ga0181519_10004010_pt1 | contig 11988 bp, 5 predicted proteins | sample PEATcosm2014_Bin_26_FD_121102 | JGI IMG/M metagenome (GOLD analysis project Ga0181519, IMG submission 121102) | Peatland microbial communities from MTU Mesocosm Facility, Houghton, MI, USA - PEATcosm2014_Bin02_10_metaG | ecosystem: Environmental > Terrestrial > Soil > Wetlands > Peat | place... | reverse complement strand
TCTGCGAGGGCAATTGCGTCATCGAAAAAGGCTTTCATTCGGTCAGCATCGGAGCGGCCGAGAAATCCATCACCGAGACCGCCTTCGAGAAAGGCTGGGTCAAGCCGGCGAAGCCGCTGCACGAACTCGACCAATCGGTCGGCATCATCGGCGCCGGCCCCGCCGGCATGGCGGCGGCCGATATGCTGCGCCGCCGCGGCTATCAGGTTCATCTCTACGACCGCCACGACCGGATCGGCGGCCTGCTGATCTACGGCATCCCCAATTTCAAATTGGAGAAGAGCGTGGTGCTGCGCCGCCAGGATCTACTGGCCAAGGGCGGTATCAAATTCCATTTGGGTTTCGAGGTCGGGCGCGACGCGACATTGGCCGAATTGCGGGAAAAACACGACGCCGTGCTCATCGCCACCGGCGTCTACAAGGCGCGCGAACTGCAATGCCCGGGCGTGGGGCTGGGCAATGTGGTGCCGGCGCTCGCCTATCTCACCGCTTCCAACCGCAAGGGGTTGGGCGACAAGGTGCCAGACTATGACAGCGGCGCGCTCAACGCCGAGGGCAAGAACGTGGTGGTGATCGGCGGCGGCGACACCGCGATGGATTGCGTGCGCACCGCGGTGCGCCAGGGCGCCAAATCGGTGCGCTGCCTCTACCGCCGCGACCGCGACAACATGCCGGGCTCGCAGCGCGAGGTGAAACATGCCGAGGAGGAAGGCGTCGAATTCGTCTGGCTTTCGGCGCCCGAGGCCGTGCTCGGCAAGGACAGGGTGAAATCGTTGCGCGCCCACAAGATGCATCTGGGCGTTGCCGATTCCACCGGCCGCCAGGTGCCGCAAAAGCTGCCCGACAGTTCTTTCGACGTATCGGCCGATCTGGTGATCCTGGCATTGGGCTTCGATCCCGAGGATTTACCCGGCCTGTTCAAGGCGGGCGACCTGACGCTCACGCGCTGGAACACGCTCAAGATCGATCACCGCCGCATGACCACCAGCGTCGAGGGCGTGTTTGCCGCCGGCGATATCGTGCGTGGCGCTTCGCTGGTGGTGTGGGCGGTGAAGGACGGCCGCGACGCCGCCGAACAGATACATCATTACCTGCACGCCAAAGCGCCCAAGGTGCCGGGCCGCGCGCATCCCGCCGCTGCGGCCGAGTGAAGCCATGACCGAGGATTTCGCCCAAGCCTACCGCGCCAATGCGGCAAAGCTGACCGCAGCGGGGCTTTACGACCCCGCCGAGGAGCACGATGCCTGCGGCGTGGGATTCGTGGCCGCGCTCGACGGCAAGCCAAGCCGCGAGGTGGTCGAGGCCGGGATCAACGCGCTCAAAGCGGTGTGGCATCGCGGCGCCGTCGACGCCGACGGCAAAACCGGCGACGGCGCCGGCATCCATGTCGAAATTCCGCAGGATTTCTTCCGCGAGCATGTGCGGCTGACCGGCCACGCACCCGGGCGCGGCAAGCTTGCCGTGGGTCAGGTGTTCCTGCCGCGCACCGATCTCGATGGCCAGGAGCGTTGCCGTTCCATCGTCGAGGCCGAGATCCTTAATTCCGGCTACGCCATCCATGGCTGGCGCCAGGTGCCGGTCAATATCGACGTGATCGGCGAGAAGGGCAACGCGACGCGGCCCGAGATCGAGCAGATCATGATCGACAACAAGCGCGGATTGCCCGAGCGCGATTTCGAGCTCGATCTCTACGTCATCCGCCGGCGCATCGAAAAGCGCGTGATCGCCGAGCAAGTGAAGGATTTTTACATCTGCTCGTTGTCCTGCCGCTCGATCATTTACAAGGGCATGTTCCTGGCGGAACATCTGACCGCGTTCTATCCCGATCTTCTGGACAAGCGCTTCGTCTCGCGCTTCGCCATTTATCACCAGCGCTATTCGACCAACACTTTTCCCACCTGGCCGCTGGCCCAGCCCTTCCGCATCCTCGCCCATAACGGCGAGATCAACACCCTGCGCGGCAACGTCAACTGGATGAAAAGCCACGAAACCCGCATGGCCTCGCCGATCTTCGGCGAAGCCATCGAGGATCTGAAGCCGGTGATCCAGGCCGGCGGCTCGGATTCGGCGGCGCTCGACAACGTGTTCGAGCTGTTGCTGCGCGGCGGCCGCTCGCTGCCCGCGGTCAAGACCATGATGGTGCCCGAGGCCTGGTCCAAGGCCGACGCTTTGCCCCAGGCCTGGCGCGACATCTACGGCTATTCCAACTCGGTGATGGAGCCGTGGGACGGGCCGGCGGCTTTGGCCATGACCGACGGGCATTGGGTGCTGGGCGGGCTCGACCGCAACGGCTTGCGCCCGATGCGCTATGCCATCACGTCGACCAACATGATCGTCGCCGGTTCGGAAGCCGGCATGGTCCGGCTCGACGAGGCCCAGATCGTCGAGAAAGGCCGGCTCGGACCGGGGCAGATGATCGGCATCGAGCTCGGCAACGGCAAGCTCTGGCGCGACCGCGAGATCAAGGATTTCCTCGCGTCGCAGCGCCCCTATGCCGAATGGGTCAAGAACACCACGCCGCTCGACAGCCTGATCAAGCGCCACAGCGAGGGCATGGAACTGACGCGCGAGGAATTGCGCCGCCGCCAATTGGCCTATGGCTGGAGCCTCGAGGAGTTGGAATTGATTCTCCAGCCCATGGCCGAGGACGGCAAGGAGGCGGTGGGCTCGATGGGCGACGACACGCCCTTGGCCGTCTTGTCCGGCGGTTACCGGCCGCTCTGCCATTTCTTCCGCCAGAATTTCAGCCAGGTCACCAACCCGCCGATCGACTCTCTGCGCGAAAGCCGGGTGATGAGCCTGCGCACGCGCTTGGGCAATCTCGGCAACGTGCTCGACGAGGATGCGAGCCAGTGCAAATTGCTCCAGCTCGAAAGCCCGGTGCTGCTCAACGCGGAATTCGCCGCGATGCGCGATTACATGGGGGCCGATGCGGCCGAGATCGATTGCAGCTTCGATCCTTCCGGCGGCGAATTCGCCCTGCGCGACGCCATCGCGCGCATCCGCCACGAAGCGGAGAACGCGGTGCGCGCCGGCTGCACCCATGTGATCCTGTCGGATTGGAAGGTCTCCGCCGGCCGCGCCGCGGTGCCGATGATCCTGGCCACCGGCGCCGTGCATGCGCATCTGGTGCGTCAGCAACTGCGCACCTTCACCTCGCTCAATGTGCGCGCGGGCGAATGCCTCGACGTGCATAATTTCGCGGTGCTCATCGGCGTCGGCGCCACCACGGTCAACGCCTATCTCGCCGAGGAAACCATTTCCGATCGCCACCGCCGCGGGCTTTTCCCCAAGGGCATGAGCCTCGACGAGGCGGTCGGGCGCTACAAGAACGCGGCCAATCAGGGCCTGTTGAAGATCATGTCCAAGATGGGCATCGCGGTCGTGTCGTCATATCGCGGCGCCTATAATTTCGAGGCGGTGGGGCTGTCGCGCACGCTGGTAGCGGAATTCTTCCCCGGCATGACCTCGCGCATTTCCGGCATCGGTCTCGTCGGCATTCAGCGCCAGGCGTTGATGATGCATCGCCGCGCCTTCGCCGAGGATTTCGCGGCCTTGCCGGTGGGCGGTTTCTACCGCGCGCGGCTGGGCGGCGAGCAGCACGCCTTCGAGGGCAATCTGATCCACACCCTGCAAAGCGCGGTGGAGAGCGATTCCTATTCGACCTACAAGCGTTACAGCGAAGGCGTGCGCGCCATGCCGCTGGTCAATCTGCGCGATCTTTTGGAGTTGAAGCCGCGCAAACCGGCGATTTCGCCCGACGAGGTCGAATCCATCACCGAAATCCGCAAACGGCTTGTTGCCCCCGGGATATCGCTTGGCGCGCTCGGGCCGGAAGCACATGAGACGCTGTCCATCGCCATGAACCGCATCGGCGCCAAATCCGACAGCGGCGAAGGCGGCGAGGACCCGGCCCGCGCCAAGCCGCGCGCCAATGGCGACAACGCCTCTTCCGCGATCAAGCAGATCGCCTCCGGCCGCTTCGGCGTCACGGCGGAGTTTCTCAACAATTGCCGCGAGATCGAGATCAAGGTGGCGCAAGGCGCCAAGCCGGGCGAAGGCGGGCAGCTTCCGGGATTCAAGGTCAACGCCATGATCGCCAAGCTGCGCCACTCGACGCCGGGGGTGACGCTGGTCTCGCCGCCGCCGCATCACGACATCTATTCGATCGAGGATCTGGCGCAGCTGATCTACGATCTGAAACAGATCAATCCCGACGCCAAGGTTTGCGTGAAACTGGTGTCGCGCTCGGGTATCGGCACCATCGCCGCCGGCGTGGCAAAGGCCAAGGCCGACGTGATCCTGATCTCGGGCCATTCCGGCGGCACCGGCGCCAGTCCGCAATCCTCGATCAAATACGCGGGCATTCCCTGGGAAATGGGACTCTCCGAGGCGCATCAGGTGCTGGTGCTGAATCGCCTGCGCCACCGTGTGCGCCTGCGCGTCGATGGCGGGATTAAAACCGGGCGCGACGTGGTGATCGCCGCGATATTGGGCGCCGAGGAATTCGGTCTCGGCACCGCCTCGCTGGTGGCGATGGGCTGCATTCTGGTGCGCCAATGTCATTCCAACACCTGCCCGGTCGGCATCTGCACCCAGGACGAAAAGCTGCGCGCCAAATTCACCGGAACGCCGGAGAAGGTGGTGAATCTGTTCTCCTTCGTCGCGGAGGAGGTGCGCGAGATTCTGGCCTCGCTCGGCGCCAAGACCCTCAACGAAATCATCGGCCGCACCGATCTCCTGGCCCAGGTGAGCCGCGGCGGCACGCATCTCGACGACTTGGATTTGAATCCGCTGCTGGTTCAGGCCGATCCCGGCGAATATCCGCGCTATTGCACGCTCGAAGGCCGCAACGAGGTGCCCGAAAGCCTCGACGCGCAGATGATCAAGGACGGCGCGGCCTTGTTCGCGCTCGGCGAGAAAATGCAGCTGACCTACAGCGTGCGCAACACCCACCGCGCGGTGGGCACGCGGCTTTCCTCGATGGTCACCCGCCGCTTCGGCATGACCGGATTGCGGCCGGGCCACATCACCCTGCGGCTGCGCGGCTCGGCCGGGCAGAGCCTCGGCGCCTTCGCGGTGCAGGGCATCAAGATCGAGGTGTTCGGCGATGCCAATGATTATGTCGGCAAGGGGCTGTCCGGCGGCTGGATCACCGTGCGTCCCACCACCAGCAGTGGGCTGGTCGCCAATCGCAACACCATCATCGGCAACACCGTGCTTTACGGCGCCACGGCGGGAAAACTCTTCGCCGCCGGCCAGGCGGGCGAACGCTTCGCGGTGCGCAATTCCGGGGCGACGGCGGTGATCGAGGGTTGCGGCTCCAACGGTTGCGAATACATGACCGGGGGCGAGGTGGCGATATTGGGCGCGGTCGGCGACAATTTCGCCGCCGGCATGTATGGCGGCATGGCCTTCGTCTATGACGAGGAAGGCAGCTTCCCGCGCCGGGTCAATCCCGAAACCGTGCTGTGGCAACGCGTCGAGCATCCGCATTGGGCGGGGGTGCTCAAGGCCCTGGTCGAGGAACATGCGCGCGAAACCGGTTCGCGGCTGGCCGAACAGCTGTTGATCGATTGGGACCGCGAATTGACGCGGTTCTGGCAAGTGGTGCCCAAGGAAATCCTCGCCAAGCTCGAACACCCCCTCAAGCTCGAGACCAGAAGCGCCGCCGCCGGCGATGATTGAGCTTTGCCGCGCCGCCGGTTAGCTTGAGCCCGGCTTCGGGGGCAGGGGCTTAAGGGGCGGCATAAGGGGCAAGGCGGCATGAGCGGCGATCAAACGATGCGCGAGTATTACTACGCGGGATTCTGGTGGCGGGTATTGGCGCATCTGATCGACGCCGTGGTGCTGGGCTTCGTCATCTTCTTCGTCGAATTCGGCCTGTCCTTCGCGGTGTTCGTCTCCACGGCGGGGGCCGGCGTCATCCCGCTTTACGCTTTCGGCGGCTTGACCAATTTCGCCATCGCCTGGCTTTATTTCGCCATCACCGAAAGCTCGATCATGCAGGGAACGCCGGGCAAGCGCTGCTGCCGGATCATCGTCACCGATCTTGCCGGCAACCGGATTTCATTCGGCCGCGCTTCCGGCCGCTATTTCGCCAAGATCGTCTCGATCCTCACCTTCGGCATCGGCTTTCTCATGGCCGGCTGGACGCTGCGTAAACAGGCGCTGCACGACCTGATCGCCGATTGCCTCGTGTTGCGCCGCCGCCCGCATATTCTGCAATTCCCGGGCGGCGACGCGATCGTCACCTGAACCGCGCCCATTTTGTGCCACGCCGCTGTCGCATGCGGCGCAAGGCGGCGGTATCATGGGGCCATGCGGCTCCTCTATCACCTCTGGCTTTCGCCCGGTTCGCGCAAGGTGCGCGTGGCGCTTGCCGAAAAATCCCTCGAATTCTCGATGAAGGTGGAAAAGCTGTGGGAGCGCCGCCCGGAATTCGTGGCGCTCAACCCCGCCTGCGAGGTGCCGGTGCTGGTCGAGGCCGATGGCAGCGTGCTCGCCGATGACGCGTCGATTTGCGAATACCTCGAGGAGCGCTATCCCGAAAAGCCGCTATTGGGGACGAAGCCGCTCGACCGCGCCGAGACGCGGCGCATCGTGTCCTGGTTCGACGGCAAGATGGCGCGCGAAGTGACGGACGGTCTCGTCAATGAAAGGATCATGAAACGCTTTCTCGGCTTCGGCGTTCCCGACACGGCGGTGCTGCGCGCGAGCAAGGCCAATCTGGGTTATCACCTGGAATATGTCTCGTATCTGGCGGAGCGGCGGCGCTGGCTCGCGGGCGAGGAATTCTCGCTCGCCGACATCGCGGCGGCCTCGCATCTCTCGGCGATCGATTATCTCGGTGAAATTCCCTGGGACGAACACCCGCAGGCGCGCGATTGGTATGCGCGGGTGAAATCGCGGCCGTCCTTCCGGCCCATTCTGTCCGATCTCATTCCGGGTGCTCCGCCGCCCAAGCACTACGCCGATCTGGATTTCTAGTACTGCGCGCTATTGCTGCTGTTGCGGCGTCTCGGTCAGAAGCTGCGATGCCGCCGCGTTTTCATTGATATGCGACAGATTATTCTGCGCGTCCTTCGCTTCCAGGGAATCCGGAGCCAGTTTGATCACCTGCTGCCAGGCGGCGCTGGCGCCCTTGGCGTCGCCCTGCAGGCGCAGAATATTGCCGCGCTCGAGCAAGCCCGTGGGATTGCCGGGGTCGAGCTTCAGCGCCTTGTTGACGTCGGCGAGGCCCAGCACCAGCCCGTCCGCTCCGCCGGCATTGCGATAGGCCGAGGCGCGGTAGATCAGCGCGGTCACGTTGTTGGGATCGATCGCCAGCGCGTGGTTGAGATCGTCAATCGCTTCCCAGTAATGCCCGCCCAGCGCATAGGCCTGGGCGCGGTCGACAAACAGATCGGCGCTATTGGGATTGTAGGATAGGGCCGCGTCGAAACTGGCGCGGGCCTGGTCGGGTTGGTTGGCCAGGATCCAGGCCTCGCCCGCCTGTTCCAGCGCCGAGGCGCGCAGTTCGGGCGGTTCCTGCATCATCGCCGCCGCCAGCTGTTGCAGCCGCTGCGCCGCCTCGGGATAGCGGCCGAGCTCGATCAAGGCCACGTCCGCGCAATGCTCGGCCGGAAATCCGCCGCCTTGGTCGTGCCAGGATTCCGCCTGGCTCAGCGCCTTTTGCGGATCGTCGCGGGCAGCCGCCAGGCAGCGGTTGTATCGATCCGAAGGCGGCTCCAGGGGGATGATCGCCGGCGCCGGCGAGGCCGCGGCCAGAACCAGCGATGCGAGAAGCAGTACTGCGCTACTCGCCGGCTTGCGGCGCATGATGGTCGTCCAGCGTCTTGCCCGGGGTTGTGTCGGCGGGCGACGATTCCTTGGCTTCGCTGGGGGAAAGCATGACGGCGAATCTTTCGAGATAGAGATAGATCACCGGGGTGATGAACAGCGTCAGCGCCTGTGACACGATCAAGCCGCCGACCACGGCCAAGCCCAGGGGCCGGCGCAATTCGGAGCCCGAGCCGAAACCCACGGCGATCGGCAGTCCACCCATGATCGCCGCCATGGTGGTCATCATGATCGGCCGGAAGCGCAGCAGGCAGGCCTGGTAGATCGCCTCTTCGGGGGTGGCGTTGGTGGTGCGCCGTCGTTCCAGCGCGAAGTCGATCATCATGATCGCGTTTTTCTTGACGATGCCGATCAGCATGACGATGCCGATGATGGCGATGACGCTCAAATCCTGATGGAACAACATGAGCGTGGCGAGCGCGCCCAAACCCGCGGCGGGCAGGCCCGAGAGAATCGTGATCGGGTGAATGAAGCTCTCGTACAAAATGCCGAGCACGATATAGATCACCACCACCGCGGCGGCCAGCAACAGGCCCTGGCCCTTCAACGCGTCCTGGAACACCTGGGCGTTGCCCTGGAAGCCGGTGCTCACCGTCACCGGCAGATTGTTCTTGCGCTCGAGCTGGGCGATTTCCTGCACCGCGGTGCCGAGCGAAACGCCCGGCGCCAGGTTGAAGGCGATGGTCACCGAGGGCAATTGCCCCTGGTGGTTCACCGTCACCGGTCCGACACCCTGGCTGAGCTTGGCCACCGCCGCGAGCGGCACCGACGTCCCGTTGGCGCTCTTGAGATAGATTTTCGACAGGTCGGAGGGGTCCTGCTGGAACTGTTTGTCGATCTCGAGAATCACCTCGTAGTCGTTCGAGGGTTCGTAGATGGTCGAGATCTGCCGCGCGCCGAATGCGTTGTAAAATGTGTTGCGGATCTGGTCCATGGTGATGCCGAGGAGCCCGGCCTTGTCCATGTCGACGTCGATCACCGCTTGGCGGTTCTTCAATTGCAGGTCGGAATTGACGTCCTGGAAATCCCGCAGGCCCGCAATCTCCTGCTGCATGGTGGTGGCGTATTGGTAAAGTTCGGACGTGTCGGCGTCCTGCAGCGTGTATTGGTAGGCGCTCTTGGCCAGCCGCCCGCCGAGCTGGATGTTCTGCAGGCTCTGGAGATAGGTGTTCATGCCGGGAACCTGGGCCAGCTTGGGGCGCAATTCCTGGATCACTTGGTCGGCGGTGAGGTCGCGTTCGTTGCGCGGCTTCAGCTGGATGAAGAGACGGCCGTTGTTCAAGGCCGGGCTGAATCCGGTGGCGCCGATGAAGGAATTGACGTCGGAGACGTTGGGATCGTCCTTGATGATCTGCGCCACCACCGCCTGGTGGTCGACCATCGCCTGGAACGAGGCGTCCTGCGGCCCTTCGGTAAAGCCGAATATCTGGCCGGTATCCTCGCTCGGGAAGAAGCCCTTGGGCACGACAGCGAAGAGGATGACGCTGATCAGGATCGAAAGCAGGGTCACGCCCAAAGTGACGCGCCGCCATTCCATCACCCGCTTCAGCCCCCAGGTATAGCCGTTGCGCAGTTTCTCGAACCCGGCCTCGGAATAGCGCAGCGGCGCCCATTGCTTTTCATGGGGATCGTGCGGCTTCAACAGCCGCGAGCACAGCATCGGCGTCAGCGTCAGCGACACCAGGCCCGAGATCAAGATAGTCAGGCTGATGGTGACGGCGAATTCGCGGAACACGCGGCCGACCACGCCGCTCATGAACAGCACCGGGATGAACACCGCGACGAGGGACAGCGTGATCGAGATGATGGTGAAGGCGATCTCGCGCGAACCGCGGAAGGCCGCGTCCATCACCTTTTCACCGCCTTCGACGTGGCGCACGATGTTCTCGAGCATGACGATGGCGTCGTCGACGACGAACCCGACCGACAGCGTCAGGGCCAGCAGCGACAGATTGTCGATGCTGTAGCCCATGAGATACATGCCGGCGAAGGTGCCGATCACCGACACCGGCAGGGCCAGGGCCGGAATGATGGTGGCGGTGATGTTTCGCAGGAACAGGAAGATCACCAGCACCACCAGCACGGCGGTGAGCATCAGGGTGAATTGCACGTCGTTGACCGAATTGCGGATCGATACCGAACGGTCGTTCAAGACCGACAGCCGCACCGCCGCGGGCAGCTCGGCCTCGAACACCGGCAACAGCGCCTTGATGCTGTCCACCACTTGCACGGTGTTGGCGTCGGGCTGGCGCTGGATGGCGAGAATGATCGAGCGCTGGCCGTTGTATCTGGCCGCGACCTGATCGTTCTCGACGCTGTCGATCACGGTCGCCACGTCCTGCAGCCGGACCGGGGCGCCGTTCCTGTAGGCGATGATGACCGGCTTGAAGTCGGCGGCGTTGTTGAACTGGTTGTGCATCTGCAGGGTGAAGCTCTGGTCCGGTCCCATCAGGGTTCCGACCGGCGTGTCGGAATTGGCCGCCGCCACCGCGTTCTGCACGTCGGTCAGCGTCAGGCCCTGGGCGGCCAGCGCCTCGGGATTGGCCTGGATGCGCAGCGCGAATTTCTGCGCGCCGAAGACGTTGACCAGCGCCACACCGGGCAGCGTCGAAATCCGCTCGGACATCATGGTCTCGGCGTATTCGTCGAGCACGGAAAGCGGCAAAGTGTCGGAGCCCAGCACCAGAAAGATCACCGGCTGGTCGGCCGGGTTGACCTTCTGGAAGGAAGGTGGCGTCGTCATCTCCACCGGCAATTGCTTGGCCGCGGTGGTCATCGCCGCCTGCACGTCGAGCGCCGCCCCGTCGATATTGCGGTTCAAATCGAACTGCATGGTGATGGTGCTGACGCCCTGACCCGAGGTCGACACCATCGAATTGAGTCCGGCGATGGTCGAGAATTGCCGCTCCAGCGGCGTCGCCACCGAGGAGGCCATGGTCTCGGGCGAGGCGCCCGGCAGCACGGCCGAGACCACGATGGTCGGGAAGTCGACGCGCGGAATCGCCGCCACCGGCAGAAGGCGGTAACTGAACATCCCGAAGATCACGAATGCCATCATCAGCAACGTCGTCATAACCGGACGACGTATGCAGTTTTCCGGCAAACTCATGATTTGGAGTCCGGGCTGGTACCTTGAGTGGCGGAGCGGATATCGACCCGGCTGCCATTGGTCAGCCGCAGCTGGCCGTCGGTGGCGACGCGCTCGCCCTCGGCGAGGCCGTCCACGATCACGCTCTTGCCGTCAAGCGTGCGCGAGACCTTCACCGGCCGCATCTCGGCAGTGCCGTCGTCCTTGATGACATAGACATAGGTCGTGTTCTGGCCGATCAGCACCGCGGCTTGCGGCACGGTGAGGGCGTTGGGATCGGTGCGTTCGGTCACCGAGACGTTGACGAACTCGCCGGGCCAAAGCCGCTGCTGCGCGTTGTCGAACACCGCCTTCACCGCGATGGTGCCGGAATTGGGGTCGATGCTGTTGTCGAAGAAGGCGATCTTGCCGGTCACCGGTTGACCGCTGTCGCCCGATGCTATGGCGGTCGCGGCGACATCGCCCGACTGCATGGCGTCGCGCAGGCCGGGCAGTTCGGATTGCGGCAAAGTGAATCCGACATAGATCGGGGTCACCTGGTTGATGCTTACCAGGGGCACGTCGTTCGACTTGATGCTGTTGCCGGTCTTGATCGAGATCGTGCCGACGCGCCCGTCGATCGGCGCGGTGATGGTGTCATAGCTCAATTGCGCGGCGAAATTGTCGACCTCGGCCTGCAGCATGTCGCGGTTCGACACCGCCGTGTCGTATTGCTGGCGCGAGATGTATTGCTGGCTCACCAGCGGCTTGTACCGCGCGACGTCGGCCTTGGCGTTGTCGAGCTGCGCCTGATACTGCTCGAGCTGCGCCTTGGCGGCGCGATCGTCGAGCTTGAACATCACGTCGCCGGTCTTCACGTACTGGCCGTCCTGGATTATCACGGCGGTGATGACGCCGTCGATGCGCGACTTGACCTCGACATTCGCGATGGTCTGCACCGTGCCGATGGTGTCGAGCCGGACCGGCACCGGCTGGCGCGCGACCGTTGCCACGGTGACCGGCACCGCCGGATGCGCGTTGCTCGGCGCCACGTGAGCGGGCCAGAATAATTCATAGCC
>Ga0181519_10004009_pt1 | contig 11989 bp, 10 predicted proteins | sample PEATcosm2014_Bin_26_FD_121102 | JGI IMG/M metagenome (GOLD analysis project Ga0181519, IMG submission 121102) | Peatland microbial communities from MTU Mesocosm Facility, Houghton, MI, USA - PEATcosm2014_Bin02_10_metaG | ecosystem: Environmental > Terrestrial > Soil > Wetlands > Peat | place... | reverse complement strand
GCCAAAGCGCGCTTCCATTGCCAATATCTTGTCCACCCTGCGGCGGTGGCGCGGCTCATTGGTAAACGTGGCGCCGATAAACGCCCGCACCAACTCCACGGCCAAGGCCTCACCAATTACGCGCGAGCCCAGACAGAGCACGTTCATCGCGTCATGTTCCACGCCCTGGTGCGCCGAGTACGTATCGTGGCAGACGGCGGCGCGGATGCCCTTCACCTTGTTGGCCGCCACGCTGGCGCCAACTCCGCTGCCGCAGACGAGCACGCCACGCTCGGCCCGCCCATCCAGAATGGCCCGGGCCAAATCGTCGGCGTGGTCAGGATAATCGTCGCCATTCGTTGCATCGTGCGTGCCCAGGTCCAGAACTTCGCATCCCAGCGCGCGCAACTCCGCCGCCACGACGGGCAGCAACTCGCAGCCCGCGTGGTCGGCGGCGATGGCAACTTTCATCTACTTCACTCCGGCCGCGGCCAGACTCTCTTCCGCCTTGGCGACGACGTTGGCTACCGTAAAGCCGAAGTGCTCAAAGACGACCTTTGCCGGAGCCGATGCGCCAAAGCCAACCTGGCCCACCACGCGTCCTGCGTCGCCCACGTACCGCTCCCAGCCGATCGGCGTCCCAGCCTCGACGGCCACGCGCGCCTTTACGGCTTTGGGCAGAACGGTCTCGCGATACTCTTCGCTCTGCGCTTCAAACAACTCCCAACTCGGCATGCTGACCACGCGAACCTTGCGTCCGGCCTCGCGCAGTTTGGCCGCCGCGTCCAGCGCCAGGTGCAACTCGCTGCCCGTGCCGATGAGGATCAGCTCCGGTGTGCCCTGGCTGTCGCTCAGCGTGTAGGCTCCGCAGCGCAAGCCTTCGGCGCTTGCGTACTGGGTGCGGTCAAGCGTGGGCACGGCCTGCCGGCTCAGGGCCAGCACCGTGGGATGCTTGCGGCTTTCGACGGCCATCTGCCAGGCCACGGCGGTCTCATTGGCGTCCGCCGGACGAATCACCCGCAGGTGCGGCATCAGGCGCAGGCTCATGATGTGCTCCACAGGCTCGTGCGTCGGACCGTCCTCGCCCACGGCAATGCTGTCATGGGTAAACACGTAGGTCACCGGCAGCTCCATCAGGGCCGCCAGCCGAATGGCTCCGCGCATGTAATCGCTGAAGACCAGGAAGGTTCCGCCAAAGGCGCGCAGCCCGCTCAGGGCCATGCCGTTCAGGGTGGCGCCCATGCCCATCTCGCGCACGCCGAAGTTGACGATGCGTCCGCCGTAGGCTCCGGCCTCAAAGTTAGTCTCGCCGTCAATCTTCGTTTTGTTGGAGCTGGCAAGGTCGGCCGAGCCGCCCATCAGGAAAGGCAGATTCTTCGCGATTCCGTTCATCGCCTTGTTGCCGCTCTCGCGTGTGGCCAGCCCCTTCGCATCGGCAGGGAAGACCGGAATGTCCTTCTCCCAGCCCGCGGGCAGCTTGCCTTCAATCAGCGCAGTCCACTCAGCGGCCAGTGCGGGATTCTTCTTTGCCCACGCCGCATGCAGAGCCACCCAATCCGATTCCAGCTTCTCGCCCTTCGCTACGGCCGAGCCCATGTGGTGTGCGACTTCCGGCGGCACCAGGAAGTGTGCGTCCTCCGGCCATCCATAGTTACGCTTGGTGGCCTTCACCTCTTCCACGCCCAGCGGTTCGCCGTGCGCGGCACTCTTATCCTGCTTGTTGGGTGAGCCGAAGCCGATGTGCGTGTGCGCGATGATGATGGTCGGCCGCGTGGTCTCTTTTTCCGCCGCGCGCAGGGCTGCTTCCATGGCGTCCAGATCGTTGGCGTCTTCCACGGTCAGCACGTTCCAGTGGTAGCCCTCAAAGCGCAGCTTCACGTCGTCGGTGTAGGAGAGCGAGGTCGGCCCATCCAGGCTGATGTGGTTGCTGTCGTAAATCCAGGTGAGGTTCGAAAGCTGCAGGTGACCGGCCAGGGCCGCCACTTCATGGCTGATGCCCTCCATCAGGTCGCCGTCGCTGCAAATGGCGTAGACGCGGTAGTCCAGCAGCTTCTCTTCTTTGTTAAAGTGCGTGGCTAGCCAGCGCTCGGCCACCGCCATGCCTACGCTGGCGCCCAGGCCCTGGCCCAGCGGACCGGTCGTGGTCTCAACACCCGGAGTCACGCCGTGCTCGGGATGCCCCGGACACTTCGAACCCAGTTGGCGGAAGCTGGCAAGTTCCTCGAGCGGCAGGTCGTAGCCCGTCAGGTGCAGCGTGGAATACAGCAGCATACTGGCGTGGCCAGCGCTCAGCACCACGCGGTCGCGGTTCGGCCACTGCGGATGCCGGGGGCTGTGCTTCAGGATGCGCTGCCACAAAACGTAGGCCACCGGCGCCAGTCCCATCGGGGCTCCGGGATGGCCGCTGTTGGCCTTCTGTACGGCATCAATCGAAAGAGTGCGGATGGTGTTGACCGAGAGCTGGTCGAGTGCGGAGGTGGTGCTGGCTGCCGTCTGCGGTGCGGGCGAGGACATGGAGGAAGAAACACCTTTCTGCCCCGTCGCGGAGACGGGGGCAATCAGAGCTTGCGAAGTTTTCTCACGGCGGCCCTCCGGGGGCCGCGACCTATCCATAATGCCGCCTGCCCCGCTTGCAAGTCGAGCTAACATTGGGCCAACGCTCCCCTTTTTGATGCCGCCGTTCCCCCGCTCGACGCCCGGGCGGCTGATTCCCGGGTCTGTTTCCCACACCCAAAAAGGTTTTTCACCCCCGGCTGGGCCCCCGTGCGTCTAACCATTCAGCAAGCGGCGAGTCCCCGGATGGGGGCTTGCCGCCGTATAATGAGGGCATTCTGTTTGTACCGCGAAGGAACCATGTCAAAAGGCCTGAAGACCACTCTGCTGGTGCTGTCGTTTGTGATTCTTGCGTTCACCGTGGCCGGCGCCCTTGGCGTCAAGGCCGGCACCGGCGACGGCGCCTATCGCCAGATGGGCGTGTACAACGACGTGCTGGAACACATCCAGACCTATTACGTCGAAACGCCCGACCTCGGCAAGGTGAATAACGGAGCCCTGCACGGCGTGGTCGAGGCCCTGGACGGCGACTCCAGCTACATGAGCTCCGCCGAATACAAGCAGTACAAGCAGTTGGCGCATCCTTCCGCCGGCGTCGGCGCCGTCATCAGCAAGCACTTTGGCTACGGATTCGTGATCAGCGTCATCCCCGGCGGCCCCGGCGACAAGGCCGGACTTGAGACGGGCGACATCATCGAGGCCCTGGAGGACAAGAGCACCCGCGAGATGTCCCTGGCCACCTTGACGACCCTGCTCAGCGGCCCCTCCGGCACCACGGTCAGCCTCAGCGTCGTAAGGGCCAGCAAGGCCCAGCCGCAGAAGATCACCATCACCCGCGGCACCGCTCCCACGCCTGCGCTCAGCTACAAGTCATTGGAAAATAACGAGATCGGCTACCTGCGTCCGGAGGGCTTCCCGAAGGGACGCAGCCAGGAGATCGCCGCCGCCCTGCATGATTTGGCCGCAAAAGGCGCCAAAAAGATCGTCCTCGACCTGCGCAACTCCGCCGACGGAGACCCCGCCGAGGGCGTCGCCACGGCCAACCTCTTCTTAGATCACGGCGAGATCGGCTACCTGGAAGGCCAGATGTATCCGCGCCAGAGCTTTACGGCCGACCCGGCCAAGGTCCTCTGCAAGCTGCCGCTGGTCGTCATCGTCAACCACAGCACGGCTGGCGCGGCAGAGATTCTGGCCGCAGCCATCCTGGACAACGCCCGTGGCGACCTGCTCGGCGATAAGACCTTCGGCTCGGCCAACGTGCAGAAGACCTTTGACCTGCAGGACGGCGGCGCGCTGATTCTCTCTGTGGCCAAGTACCACACCCCGGCCGGCAAGGCCATTCAGGATACCCTGGTCACGCCGAACATCCTTGTGGCCGACAAGGCGGAGGATCTCTCCCAGCTCGACGAGAACGAGGAGGAGAATCCCGAGGCCAAGCCCGAGCCCAAAAAGCCGCAGGCCGACGAGCAGCTCCGCCGCGCCATCGAGCAGTTGACCAAGCCCGCGCCGGTCAAGGCCGCTGATGTGGCCGCGGCGCCGAAGGCAACCTCGTAGGCCGGATTTTTTCGAGTACATTACAAAACAAGAAGGCTGCGGATTTCTCCGCGGCCTTCTTGGCTACTGACGAACCTGGCAGACTGCTGACCAACCTTGGGACATCTCAAAGTTACAAAATGTCTTGGGACATCTGAAACTTACGAATTGTCATGGTGAGCGCAGCGCCCGCTGTTTGGGCGCGGAGTCGAACCACCCTTTGTTTCTGGTTGTGAGCAAAACAAAAGGTCACTCCACTACGCGCCTGCGGCGCTCCGGTCGCAATGACATTCCCATTCATGCAACTTTGTCATCAAGCTGAGAAGGCCGCGGATTACTCCGCGGCCTTCGTTATCCTGTGGTGGCTGGGCTTACTTCTTTTTGCCCTTGCCCTTGGCCTTCTTTACCTTCTTGCCCTTCGGCTTCTTGTCGCCCTTTTTGGTCAGCTTCTTTACCTTCTTGACGGCCTTCAGGGCCTTCTTGACGGTCTTCTTGCTGGCCTTTTTGCCGGCCTTCTTCACCTTCTTGACCTTGGCGGGCTTGGCGGCTTTCTTCGCCACCTTCGGAGCGGCCTTCTTGGCGGCCTTCTTCACCTTTGCGGGCTTCGCGGCCTTTGCGACCTTTTTCGCCTTCTTCACCTTCTTGGCCTTGGCGGGCTTCTCGGCCTTCTTGGCCACCTTCGCCACCGGCTTGGGAGCGGCCTTCTTGGCGGGCTTCTTGGCCTTTGGCTTGGCAGGCGCCGGAGCCGGGGCTTCGGGAATCTCTTCGACCACGATCACCGTCTCACGCTGCGCGCGGGTGGCGGCCGGAGCGACGAACGGATCCTCGTCGTGGGTCAGAGCCTCTTCTTCCTCTTCGCGGTCGTCGTCTTCCAGCTCTTCTTCCTCTTCCTCGTCATCCAGCACGTCGTCAAAGGCTTCGCTGTCGCCGAATTCGTCATGGTCATCACTGCGACCGTACAGGGTCTCGTCGAACGTCATGTGTCCTCCTGATCTCGTTTGCCGCCGGGCGCCGCTTTCGTGCCGGGCAGAGGTTAGTCAAGAATAACTGGGGAATTCATGGCGGGTGCAGACAAAAGATTGCTCACGCTGCTGCCCACGCACCCGAACACAATAACTCAGCCTCGGCAAGCTTGCAATGGAAGGAGCGAAACCTTTATACAACGGCCCGCGGATTTTTCTTTCCGCACGGTGCCTCAGCCCTTGTGAGCTGCCTTGTGGACGGCCTTGTTGCCACCTTTGCCGCTGCCTTTTGCCGCCCCGGGATGGCTCTTTGCCGCTCCGCTCCCGGTGGTCTTGCCCGCCGCCGGAGCCTTGTCACCAGACTTGACGCCGGACTTACCCGCGGCCTTCGCCGGAGACTTCGCTTGGGGCACATTCGACGGCTTCGGTGACGGTTTTGCCGGGGGCTTCGCCCCGCCAGCGGCCTTCGTCTTGTCTTTCTCCGCCGCTTGACTGGCGCCCCTGGCGGAGGTCTTTCCCTGGGCTTGTCCCTTTGCCGCCTTGCGCTGGGCAGCGGACTGGGGGGCATTGACCGGGCGGTAAAGGGTCAGAGCGCGGCCCACGTGCAGGCTGTTGCCGCTCAGATGGTTCCACTGGCGCAGCTTGTCGGCGGAAACGCCAAAGCCATCGGCCACGCTCAGCACGGTGTCGCCCTTGCGGATGGTGTAACGCACACCCTTCTTGCTGTAACCCTGCGCCTTGCCTTCTACGTCTGTGCTGGCCTTGCCGGGCGCCACGGGGATGATCAGCCGCGCGTCGAGTTCGAGCCGGGCGCCGTCTTCCAGGTCGTTGGCCTCGGCGATGGCCGTGGCCGTGGTGTGATACTTGCGCGCAATCTCCGCCAGGCTCTCGCCCGCCTCCACCCGGTGGTAATGCCAGTAAACGCGCATGTCCTCGGGGATGGCATCGACGTTGTCGGCGTACTTTTCCGCCGAGCCGACGGGCAGGTGCAGGTCAAAGTCCATCTCGCGCGGAGTTGTCATGCGGAGCAGGCTGGGATTCAGCTCCTGAAGGACGCCGGTGGTGGTCTCGGCGCACTCGGCGGCCAGACGGAGATCAATCGGATAGTGGATGCGAACCGTCTCGTAGGGCAGCGGCGGCTCGGGAGAAACGTGGTCCAGTCCGTACTGCGTCGGGTTCTTGGCCATGATGGTCATGGCCAAAATGATGGGCACGTAGTTGCGCGTCTCACCGGGCAGCACGTTGCGCTTGTACAGCTCCCAGAAGTCGGCGTAGCCGGTGCGCTGCACCGCCCGCTGCACGGTTCCGGGGCCACTGTTGTAGGCGGCCATGGCCAAGTACCAGTCGCCGAACTGGTTGTAGAGGTCGCGCAGAAGCCTTGCGGCGGCCCGCGTGCTCTTCTCCGGGTCCTGGCGCTCGTCAATCCACCAGTTGCGTGCCAGGCCGGCCTTGAGTCCGTCAAAGGGCATGAACTGCCACATTCCGCGGGCTCCGGCGTGGCTCAGGGCCAGGGGCTGGAAGCCGCTTTCGGCCTGCGCCAGAAAGACCAAATCCTGCGGAACGCCCTCTTCGCGGAAGATGCGCGAGATCATCTCCTTGTAACGGCCGCGGCGGATGAGGGCGCGCTCGATGGTGCTGTGTCCGCGGGAGGAGAAATAACTGATGTAGCCGGCCACGGGATCGGTCAGCATGAGCGGCAGATCGCTGTGCGTGTTGGCCAGCTCAGTCTGCAAACGCTCGCGCACGCCCGGGTCCACCGGGAAGGTCAAGGCGTTGGCCTCGTCAATCGGGGCGGGCTCGTAGTGCTGCTCGGTAAAGCCGTCGCCGGCCTTCAGGGCCAGCAGTTCGAGCTGGTGCGTGGCCTCCACAATGCGGTCGAACTCTTTTTGCAGGCGGTCGTCGCTCTGCACTCCCTGGGGAGCGCGCAGCAGGTTGTTGAAGGCCGCGTCGAAGTCGTCGCGTGCGGCCTCCAGATGACCGCTGGAGTAGTTGGCCTGGCCTTGGGCGTAAAGCGCCTCGGCCCGGGCGATCAGCTCCTCCACGGTGGCCGGCGGCGCTGGTTGCGGCAATACGGCGCGCGCGGGCGGGCGGGGGGCAGGCGTCTCCTGCTGGCTGACCAGCGTGGGAGCCACGGCTTCAGGGGCGGGCAGCGTGGACTCGTCTTTTTCCGGGGCGCAGGCTGTCATCGCCAGGCACAGACTCAGGCTCAGGGCCAGGGCGGGCAGCGTGATCATTCGGTGGGACAAAGGTCTCATGGGATTAACAACTTCCACTCTACGGAAGCCATCGGCGGGGGTCAAACCTCGGGAGCGTATCGCAGGTGGCGGAATCCGCCGGAATTGGACCGGAATGGCCCTATACTAGAACGCCAAGAGCACGGCTTTGAGTTGATGAAGCAGTTAACGGCTCTCCAAGGCTAGCCGCAGGTCAGCGATCAGGTCGGCGGGATCCTCAATACCTACCGACAGCCGCACCGTGGACGCCGAAACTCCCACCAGCGCCAGTTCAGTGCGCGAAAGGCTGGAATGCGACGACAGCACGGGGTAGGAAACCGTGGACTCCACGCCGCCCAGGCTGGTGGCGATGTACCAGAGCCGGAGAGTGTTCAGGAAGCCTTCGGCCGCCCGTCCGCCGCCGCGAATGTCAAAGCTGACCATGGCTCCGAAACCCGTCATCTGCCGCCGGGCAATCGGGTAATCGGGCGAATCCGGCAATCCCGGATAGTAGACCCGCGCCACCTTCTTGTGCACGGAGAGGAACTCCGCCACCTTCTGCGCGTTGGCCGAGGATTTCTCCATGCGCACGCTCAACGTCTTGAGCCCGCGCAGCAGCAGGTAGGCCACGCCGGGATCGCTGCAGGCGCCCGTGAGAATCATGTTCTGCCGCAAAGCCTGACTCCACTTGGCGCCGCTGACCACGGCTCCGGCCGTCAGATCGCTGTGTCCGCCCAGGTACTTGGTGGCCGAGTGCACCACGACGTCCGCGCCCAGGGACAGGGGCTTTTGCAGCACCGGCGTGGCAAAGGTGTTATCCACCACCACGGGAATCCGTCGGCGCTTCGCCTTGTTGCAGATGGCGGCCACGTCCACGCAGCGCAGGATGGGGTTGGCCGGTGTCTCCAGGAAGATCATGCGGGTGCGCGGCGAGAAGAACTTCTCGATCTGGCCGATCCCGGTAAAGGGCACGTAGCGGGTGGTGATGCCGCAGCGCGAGAGCACTTCGCTGAACAGGCGCGCGGTGCCGCCGTAGACATCCTGCATGCAGAGGATTTCGTCGCCGGCTTTGCAGAGAGTGAGGGCGGCGACCAGCTCGGCGGCCATGCCGCTCGCGGTCAGCACGCAGTGGGTGCCGCCTTCCAGGGCGGCAATTTTTTCTTCGGCGGCGCGCAGCGTGGGGTTGCCGTAGCGCGAGTAGAGGTAGACCTCGGGATCGCCCTTGATGTAGCGGCGCAACTGCTCGGTGTCCTTGAGGGCAAAGACGGCGGTCTGCTGAATTTCCGTGGTGATGGGCGCGTTACGGCCGTGGCGATCTTCGCCAGCGTGCACCGTAAGGGTGGCGTCGCTGGTGGTGGAGTGGGCGGCGGGCCGGGACGAACGCCCAGCCTTCTTGATGGTTACGGACTTCGTCTTCTTTCGCGCTTTGCCCTGGGCCACGGCGCAGGAACCTCCGTTACTTACATTTCAGGATCGCACTCTGTAAGACTTGGCGCTGCCCTTGCGGGCTCTGCCGGATTGGGAGCCGCTCCAAAAGCGGCACCACGAGCATGCCCGGCCACGAGATTGCGCTGCGTGTTCGCCACGCGCCGGAGTAACTTCAGCCGATGGTTGTGGCAGCTACTACTTGCCGCGCACCGCCGCAAGGCATTGGCCGTAAAGCTCCAGAAGATGCTGTGCGTAGTCTGCCGCATGGCTGGGCGCGCTGCCCTGGAAGCCTGCTGCTCCCGAGGTGTTGCGGCCGTATCCGGTGGTGGTGGCCACGAACTTCATCAACTCCAGGGCGACTTCCTCATCGCGGCGCAGGGGCGGTGCGGGCGGAACGGGCGGGGTGGGTGTGTCACTCACGGGCGGACTCCTTTGCAGTAAGGCGGGAAAATCATCTCCGGGCCGGGCCATCGCTGGCCTGCTCCGGCGTGGAGCCGATGATAGCAGATGAGCGGCGAGGCCAAGAAGATGGCGGAAGCTCGCATTGCGATGGCTGGGAGTGAAACTGCTGTTTTTGCGAGTGCTGATTTTGCAGGTGTTGATGCTATGGCCTTGAACTGCCGAGGGTCTGGAATGGCGATGATGGAAGGTGCAAACCTTGGGAGCGGGGGGGTAGGGGGAGCTCCCGGGTTGCTGGTTTATCTGACCGGCGGCCGGTTGCTTATGCCGCGATCAGTTGGCGCTGGCCGTTGGACCTCGGCCGGAGCGCGGCGCCATTCCTGGCGGATGTACCGAGGCGGGCGGCTTGCGCGGCGCCATCGGCGGTTCTTGTTCGTTATCCCCGGAGTACTCTCCGGAGATTTCATCGGGCAAGTTGACGGGATGGAGCAGCCCGACCTCCAACAGCAACTCGGAGATCGCGTCCAGAGCCGAAGCCAACCGGCGCTCCGCCCGTTGCACGGTGATGCCCATGCGCAGCGCCGCCTCCGGCACGGTGTAGTCGAGCAACAGCACGCCGGCGACGATCTCCATGGAGGGACGCTCCACGCGATCGAAGACCTTCTCGACGTCGTGCACGAAGATGACCGCGTCTTCGAAGGAACTCAGCCGGTAGCTCGATACCTTGGCGCGGAAGCTAAGGCCGCCGAGGATGCTGGGCAGGCGTCCGATGTCGAGCGCGATGCGCAGGTAACGGCGCAACAGCGCCCGGGTGTAGGGGCGATAAACCATCCACGGGCCGGAAGCGGTGGCCGCGGTGGGAACCAGGTGCAGTCCGCGAGGCTGTTTCATGAATGGGCCTCCGCACGCAGGCGGGTCCACGCCTCCAGGAAGCTGGAGCCGGCGGCGAGACCATCCTCGGCGCGGCGGCAACTGGGACAAAGGGTCAGGTTGCTCTGCTGGCGGCGCAGCCACAGCGTCGAACAGCACTCACAGTACTTTAATTGCAGGTTTACGCCGGACGTTGTCCGGCTGATTACACGCATTTGCTTTTTCCCTCCCAAGAAAAAGCCCTGCCACCGGCAGGGATGCGAGGGGTGCTGGAGTCCAGCTCCGGGCACGGCTCGCTTGGCTGCCGGGGACAGGACTCGGTTCGGTTGCGATGGCCTGTTTAGTGTTGATTTAGATGTCTGGATGGATCGTGCTGCGATCCGCCCCACAACGGCACAGCATTTGTACGACTGCGTTTCAGATCATACGGCGGTCATCGCGCCGCGTGAAATATCCCTCCTCGTAACCCGACTTCAGGACCTCGCCGTTCTGAATCACCACGCTGACGCGGCCGGTAAAACGAAGCTCGCGCAGCAGCCGGGCAACCCCTGCGGCGAGCAGCTCCGAGTTCTGCACCTTGCGGCGGAATTCCGTGAAGGTGACCTCACCACCCAACTGCTCCATCCCTCGCTCCTGTTGTCTCACCAACTGAACAGCAAGGGCATCATGGTGCACGGCGCGCGGGGAAGTCAAATAAAAAATTGCTATGAGTTACGAAAGTGTTTCAAAAATTGCTTAAAGTTATTGCACAACCAAGGCTAGGCGGATAACGATGCTGATCTCCACTCTGCACGACCGTTTACGGGCCCATGTAAGTGAACGGATAGGTTCGCGCGCGCTGACCGGAACGGAGCTGGCGGAAAAAGCCGGATTCCGGCAGGCGCATATTTCCAACTTTTTGAACCACCGGCGGGGCCTGAGCCTGGAGGCGATGGACCGCGTGATGGAGGTGCTGGGCCTGGACGTGGCCGACCTTGTGCCGGAGCTGGGGCGGCGCCGGGCTCCGGCCACGGAGGCGGAGCACTTGTTTGCCGCCGTGCCGGTGATTGGCCCGGCGGGATTGCTGCAGGCGGACTTCGCCGGGAGCGAAGTGCTGGAGTATCTGCGCTTCAAGAAGAGCTTTCTGCGCCGCCTGCGGGCGGAGATGGCGAGCCAGCGCGAGCATTGGCAGAGGTTCGTGCTGCTGCGGGCGGACCGCGACGCGGGCGAGGCGATGCGTCCGCGGCTGGGCGCCGGGGCGATGATGCTGATTGACCGGCATTACAACTCTCTGCACAGCTACCGCAAACGCGATCCCAACCTGTACGTGGTGCGGGCGGGCGACGAGTGGCGGGTGCGCTATCTGGAGTTGCAGGGCAGCCAGTTGACGCTGCGGCCGGAGAACCAGTCGGCGGCCTTGGGGTACGTGGAAGTTCCCAAGGGAAGAACGTTTGCAGACTTTGTGGTGGGACGCGTGGCGCACGTGGCGATGGAAGTGTAAGGGCGGCAGAGAGGTTGTGTCGCCATCAAGCGCGCGTTGAGACTCGGACGAGCAATGCGAGGCAAAATTGCGCTGCCATTTTTTTCGTGTCAAGGGGGCAAAAGCGGCGAAATCCCCGGAAGTGATTGCAGCGTAGGGAAATAAAGTTCTGCCCGCAGGTGAGGGGGACCCCCGGTGCAAATTGCTATTCTGAACTTAGTGGGAGTGAGTGTGGCAAGCAGGGTAGTGCGGGAGAAGCAGGGCTGGGACAAGCAGGCGAGGAGGCGGGCGCAAGTTGAGCGGGGTGGAGGCGGAGACAAGGGCTGCGGCAGAGGTTGCCGCCGGGGTTCCCGTGGTGGAAACGGAAACGGGCGGCACAGAGAACAGGGCAGAGCCAGAGACGGCGGTGGAGACGGCGTCAAAGGCCAAGAAGAAAACAGCGGCGAAGAAATCGGCCGGGAAGAAGAAGGCGCCGAAGAAAGCGGCGAAGAAGAAAACCGCGAGGAAGAAAACAGAGAAGGAAACGGCGGCGAAGAAGAAAGCGGCGACAAAGGCCGCGAAGGAGCAGGTGGGCGAAGGCGCGGAGAGTGTAG